>JAABUV010001611.1_pt1 | contig 32444 bp, 51 predicted proteins | sample 5559971 | NCBI WGS metagenome assembly JAABUV01 (sample SAMN10711881, study PRJNA513362) | rock metagenome | isolation source: Antarctica rocks | place: Antarctica: Victoria Land, Knobhead nord | collected 2015-12-19
GCGCTGCCTTGAGGCCGGCCATGCAGGACCTGCCGCAGGTCCGGTGCGCATGGCTCAGGAACCCGTTGTGAGCGCGCATGCAGAACTGTGCGTCTGGCATGCAGCAGGGCGCTCTACTCAAGCTGACCAGAGCACCATGCTATTTGCGCGGGAATGCCTTTGCAGAACAGGGTCAGATTATGGGTGAGCACAGCGCTCCCAGCGCGAGGTAGGCAGGCGCGCACCTGCGGCTGCCGCTGAACGCCTTGATCGAATGAAACTTGGAGCAGTTTGAACACCAGCGCTGCGGCATGCCGCGGCGCAGCACCGCAAGGCACTTGATGTGCGCAGCGCACAGGTGATACTTCCGGTTTCTAGCTGTGACGAGCGGCTCAGCGCAGCCCACCACGCCGCATGCGCGAGGGCGGTTGCATGGGCGCTCGCCGCTCACTGGTCCGTCGTACCACTCCTCGAACACGGGCAGCGCGTCGCGGCTGCGCGCCGCCATGCCACCTGCGTGCTAGCATGCAGTTGAGACAAAGCGCGCCACTGGCTGCATGCCCCTCAGTGTTCGTCTAGGCGCACAGCAGAAGCCCGGCGCGCTCAGGCAGCAGAGACTACAGCCCACATTTACTGCCCTCCAGAACTGGAGGAGGGCCAACAGCACCACATGGCAGCAGGATTGCTGGCCCACCTGCACGCGGGCCGAAGCCAGCAGCGCCGCCAGGCTCGGGAGCGCCGACTGCAGCGCTGGGGGCGTACGACGAGCCAGAAGTTGAGCCAGACGTGTCGGTCACATTGTCGGCCGCCGTGCGGCAGCGCGAGCGGCTCGCTGCTGCCGCGCTGCTGGTACTGCGCGCGCGCTCAGCGGGCGACCGCCCGGGCGCTGTTTCACGCTGCTCAGCAGAGCGCGCCAGCATATTGGCTGCATCGCCGATGGCGCGCACTCGCTGGAACACCCGAGTGTTGTCCTGGATGACCTGGCCATGTGCAGTCGTCTGCGCTGCCGCGCGCGCAGCTTCAGCTGCGAGCGCCACTGCTGGGAGCGCAGCGCTGCTGTGCTCGGCGGGGCCCGGCTCGGCTGCACCGGCCAGGCGCGCCCGTCGCTTGCGCATGTCGCTCTCGCGCGCTGCCATGATGCTGGCCATGCAGGACCTGCCGCAGGGTGCAAAGAGCTCAGAACAAAGCAGGCAGGGATTCACGTCATTGTCACAATGCCATACCATGCAACCCATTGCACAGTCCTTTTTTGCATTTGACTGGCTTCCAAGCATATGGTGCTACAACTGCAGTAGATCAGAACGTGCAATCCTCTCACTTCAGTGCTCCGACCCTCTTGGCATGTGCATGCGTGCGGACTCGTGCCTCTTTACTGCAACACTGATTGAGCTATCTGTAGCAGCTTGCTATACAGAGCGCATGACTTGTTGTTTGCCCAAACAACTGTTTCAGTCTTGGAGGTGACCAGAGCGAAGGCGCGCACTTCAGGCTGCCAGAGAACGCCTCGAGTGCATGATATGTGTGGCACGTATTGCACCAGCGCCGCGGCACGCCGCCGCGCAGCACCGCGTGGCACTCAATGTGCGCAGCGCACAGGCGCGCCTCGAAGTGTCGCTTTGTGACCAGGTGCGCAGTGCAGCCCTCCACGCCGCACGCGTGGGGTCGCTTGCGTGCTACGTGCCACCCGGAGTGGCACTTGGCTGGCTTGGTCGGCCAGGCGACATGCAGAGGTGGGAGGCTGTCAGCTGCTCACCTGCTGGCTCAGGAAGACCGGATGTCCTGCAAACCAGTGGCACGCGGCTGCGCTGCAACATGCATTAGAAGGTGAGATGCCTGGAGCCATGCAGCCTGGTGTGCGACACATGAGGCTGTTTCTGTTGAGCTGCATGTGTGCGCTCACGCTTCTCAGGTTGCTGCTTGCATGCACCTTGCGCGGCGCTGGCACAGCAGGCCCGCACATGCAGCCCGCATGCGCTGGAAACATATCGCGCTGACACCCAGAAGCAGTTGCCGGACACATGACACACCCCCCTGGCAGCGTCTTCGCACTTGCGAACACAGATAGCACAATAAAAGGTTACACGCGCTATGCGGCGGCCGCAGTGCGGCCTTGCGGCCTAACTCGAGCTGTGCAACCAATCAGGCACTGCGGTGAGCGACGCCCTGCGCTAGGTCACTGTTCATCAACCTTTACGCACTGTGCGCAGCCGTTCAAGCACACGTTCAGAGTGGAAATGTAAGCATTGCCATTCATCATGAGCCTCGCGAGGGCCTTGCCGCGGTCGCCCTCCACGGCTTGGCAGAGCATGTTCATGGGCACGGGCTGGCTGAGCACCCCCGGGAAGACGACATCCACCAAATGCACGCCAGCCATGAACAGGATCCCGCCCTTGGCTCGCTGCTGCGGCAGGGGCGCCCACGCCAGGGAGCGCAGCACATGCATGCCCGACACCCGCACGCTGAGCAGCTTCAGCTCGCGGAGCGCCTCGGGCCAAGATCCCCGCATGAAGTACAGGTAGGTGTGAGCCGCGGCCTCCGCATTGCGCAGCGGGAGCAGGATGCCGAGGCTGGCGAGCCGGGTCAGGCTGGTCAGGTCCAGCGGCGGCGCCCGGCTGGCGTCCTTGCTGGACACGAGCCGCAGCGGCACGCCGGACAGCCGCCGCAGCGAGCGGCCGTGCCGCGCGAGGAACCTGCGGTGGTCCGCGCCCTTCCACAGCCGAAAGTCCTTGTGGTTGAAGGCGGCCGCCTCCACGCAGCCTGCCCGGACGTCTGCGGCCAGCCACTTGCCCTGCTCCTTGCTCAGCGGCGCGCCCGAAAAGTCGAGCGCCAGGGGGAGCGGCTGCGCCAGCAGCACGCCGCGCACGCGGCGGCACACGCTCAGCAGGTCCACGGCGCTGCGCACTTCTGCCGCGGCGGGCTGAGCGGGGCGCTGCGCCCAGGCGCGGCCGACGATGCCGCGGATCAGGTCGTCGGAGAGCGAGTCAAAGCCGGCCTGCGCAGCACTGCCTTGTTATGGTGCCAACAAGGGCAGTGTGCGGCCCTGAACATGCAACAGGGCGCTGTCACTGGTCACTCGCGCAGTCTGCCTTGACATCAAGTGTGCGGCGCCCACGCCCTTTGCACACAGCTGCTGCCACACAGGACATACTTGCCAGCGGCAGACAGCGCAGAGATGCAAAAAAGCACGCGGCGGCAGCCATGTGAGTGTCAAACAACAGCGCTTGACAGCCCACCTGATCAGCGCCATGTCCGGCAGCTCTGCCAACTAGCATCACAGACAGCGCTGGTCGCCAGGCAAACGAGCCCTTGCGCCTTGGAGCCGCGCCAGTATGGCAGGCCTGGACCACCAGCAGGTTCTGGTCGCCTAAGCTTCAGCAGGACAACGATTGCCTCAGGCTGAGCTGGACAACGATTGCCTCAGCTGGCAGAGAGCAATAGTCGAGACACTTTTTCTGAGCAGCCCTTCAACCGCAGGGGTTTTTGGAATTCAAATCTACAGGGAGGACCGGGAGGACTTGCTGTGGACGAGACAGTTCTCGTGACGCCTGCGGCGCATCACCATGCACGCAGATGATCCTTTGTGTTTATCTTCAAGGGAAGATGTGACTTCTGATAAGTATTTAACAAGAATTATTGTGGTTGACACACAATGGTGCGGGTCCAGGACGGCTCACCGGGCGCGCGCGGCGCGGGACAAGGGGCGTGGCACCCAAAAGCATTCTCTCCATCACGGAGGCCTGCCATATCAGTCAGCAGGTTCTCCGGACATGTTGAGGACAATTGTCAAGCAGAGGCAAGCAGGCGCGGTCCCGGAGATAATCATGACGCTCACTCCTGCAGAACTTCAGCCAATGTGGACTTTACCCACTTGACACACGGTAGGGATACTGGCCACCCTGTAGGGCCTTGAACCTACCAAAGTCCTGGCTGCACATGTCTCCAGTCTGCATGCGTGTTCCACAACAGCGCGCACTGCAGCATAGTGCGCGCTGCAGGCCACGTTGCAAAGCTGATCCGTGCCAGAGTCTGTCAGGCAGACAAAGCGCAGGGTGGTGCACCCATTGATGCTGCACTTGCTGGACATGCACCCAGTCTGCATGTGCTTTCTACGTCAGTGCGCGCTGCAGGCCACGTTGCGAACTGATCTGTGGTAATACAGAGCGCAGGTCAATTGCTGCTTGCATGCACCTCAAGCGGCGTCGGCACAGCAGGCCCGCACGCCGGGCCTGCATGTGCTGGGATAATACCGCGCAGACGCCCAGCAGCCTGCTGGCAGGTGCCGGATACAAGAGGCCTCCCCCTGGCCGCGTCTTTGCTCTCTGCACACAGAGTCGAACACGGAATGGTTCCATGCGCTGTGCGGCCTCACTCAAGTTGTGCGCCAGCATACAGGCCCCGTGGCAAGCGACGGCCTGTGCCAGGTCACTGTTCGTCAGCCCTTGACACACTTTGTGCACCCGTTCAAGCACACATTCATAATGCAGGTGTAAACACTGCCATTGAGGATGAGCCGCGCAAGGGCGTTGGCGCACTCACCCTGCAGGACCTGGCTCAGCACGTCCAGGCTCATGCGCTCATTGAGCTCCCCCGGGTCAATGGCATCCACCACATGCACGCCATTCAAGTTCAGGGGCTCGCCCGGGGATTGCTGGTGTGGCAGGGGCGCCCACGCCAGGGAGTGCAGCACATGCCCTCCAATGAATCGCGCGCTGAGCAGCTTCACATCGCGGAGCGCCTCTGGCCAGGATCCCCGCATGAGCAGAACGTGCTCCTCAGCCGGAATGTGCTCATATCGCAGCGGGAGCAGGATGCTGAGGCTAATGAGCCTAGGAAGGCTGGTCAGGTCCAGCGGGGGCGCCCGGCTGGCGTCCCTGCTGGACACGAGCCGCAGCGGCACGCCGAACAGCCACTGCAGCGAGCGGCCGTGCCGCGCGAGGAACCTGCGGTGGTCCGCGCACCTCCACAGCCGGAAGTCCCTGTGGTGGAAGGCGGCGGCCTCCACGAAGCCTACCCGGATGTCTGCGGCCAGCCACTTGCCCTGGTCCTTGCTCAGCGGCGCGCCCGTAAAGTCGAGCGCCAGGGGGAGCGGCTGCGCTAGCAGCACGCCGCGCACGCGGCGGCACACGCTCAGCAGGTCCACGGCGCTGCGCACTTCTGCCGCGGCGGGCTGAGCGGGGCGCTGCGCCCAGGCGCGGCCGACGATGCCGTGGATCAGGGCGTCGGGGAGCGAGTTGAAGCAAACCTCTGCAGCAGTGCGTTGTTTTAGCGCCAGCGAGCGCGTTGTGCGCCCCTGAACGCGCAGCAACGCGCTGTCACCGGTTACGCGCGCAGTGTGCGTTGACGTCACGCGCGCACTGCACACGTCCTGTTCACACAGCTGCTGCCACGCATTGCAAACCTCGCCAGTGGCAGACAGCGGAGAGATATCAGAGAGCACGCGACGGCAGCCGCGCAACAATACAACAACAGCGCTGGACAGCCTACCTGAGCAGCGCCGTGCCCGGCAGCATTGCAGTCCGGCATCACAGACAGCGTTGGCTACCAGTGCAGCTGAGGCCTTGTGCCATAGAGTCGCGCAGCAAAAAGGCTCTGGACCACTACAAGTCGCCTAAGGCGACTCGCCTTAGCTTGTGCAGGTCAACGAAGCACTTCAGCAGGGGTTTTTTTTCTTGGATTCAAATTTAGAAAGCAGCGCGTTCCAGAGCCAATGCCGTAAGATCTGCCTTGCCTGAGTGCCCGATGTCCCTTGCTGTGTGGGTATGGGATGACTCCTTGCCTACGCGCTTGACACCTGTTGCCTGAGCAGCACTAGCTGGCTGAAACAGGCTTCTAACCTAACACGCAGGAGTGCGCCGAAAGGCGCGCGCACTCAGAGCCTTTCTATGGAATGAAGGGTCTTCGGACAGATGTCCAGACGCCCACCGCGCACCATCATGCATGCGGATGGTCCTTTGTGTTATTGGAAAAGGGAAAATGCGGCGGCTGCAAGTGGTTCTGCGGAAGTTCATGTGGTTGACATAAAAGCGGGGACAAGGGGCATGGCATCAAAGGCGTGCTCCCCAAACAGAAGCCTGCCTGTTGAATCCAGCAGGATCCACTGACATGCTGAGAACAAGTGTTGAGGCGAGCAGGCGGCCGACTCAAACAATTCCACAAGCTCACTCATGCAGACCTTGCAGCCAGCCTGGACATTCACCCATATGACTAGAAATGGCATACTGGGCCACCCGCAGGGCCATGAATCTATCAAACTACTTGCTGCACATGTCTCCAGTCTGCATGCTCCTTCCAAAGCTATACACACTGCAGGTCAGTGCGCGCTGCAGGCCACGTTGCAAGATGGGTCACGGCAGAATAAGCGCATGGTGGTGCACCCACTGAATCACTGGTGGACATGCATCCACTCTGCATGTGCTGTTCCGCGTAGTGCATGCAGCAGCCACATTGCATTTAAATGATCCATGGCAAGGCGGAGCGCAGGTGGTGCCCCCACCCATCACAGGCTGCACATGCACCATCTGCATGTCCGTCAGTGTTGCCTGCAGCTTAAGGTGTGGCATGGCCGAGCGCCATCAAAGATACGGCGCTCAGCTCAGAGGATCACGTCAAGCTATCTCGCTGACCGCCGCCTGTTCATACCAGTGGCGACTGTGATGCATTAAAGGACAATGCGCACTACATCATGCCGACCTGATCCAACCACCAGAGGGCATGCGCGTGGTCCTCCACGGCCGCACGCCACGCAGCGGAGCCCTCCGGCGGCCAGGGGCGCCAGGCCAGGAGCGACAGCTCACCCATGCGCGTGGGGTGCTCGCAAATCTCGAGTGCATACTGGCGGAAGCACTCCCGGATGAGCACATGCACACAGATATACACTTCTACACGACGTGCTTTGTGGCCCCAGCACCAGACAAACTGCAGCGGCGCGCCGCAGTCAGTCACCTGCATGTTTGCAGCGGCTCGGACTACAGAGCCGCGAGAGCTTGTGGGGGCATCCTTGCCATCCCCTGAGCCGTACACGCATGCGTGGGGGCTGCGAACAAGCGCATACATGGTCCTCCCGAGCCCAGGCATGGGGAGAAGGCTCCACCAGCCGTCCTTGAGCAAGCAGCGTGCAGAGATTGCGAGGACCTGCGGGTGCTGCCTTGACTGCGGCATGCTCCCGGGGCCGTCCTCCGGCAGAGCTGTGCCCGAAACATGCACAAGTTCCATTGGCGCCAGGCTCCTGTGACTGCTCGTCGCCGGGCAGGCCGCCCATGCCAGTTGGTCAAGCCACTTCACACCAGGCTCGCCCACGCCGACCAGCTCCAGCCGAAGCAGTCCTTGTGGCCAGGATGCCCTCGCAAACCACGCGCGCTGGCCCTGAGGTATGAGCCGCGGCGGCAGGTGGATGCCGAGGCTGGTGAGCCTGCTGAGGCTGGTCAGGTCCAGCGGAGGCGCCTGGCTGGAGTCCCTGCTGGACACGAGCCGCAGCGGCACGCCGGCCAGCTTTTGCAGCGAGCCGCCGTACCGCGCGAGGAACCTCCTGAGGTCCTTGCTGCTCCACAGCGGGGAGTCCTTGTGGTTGAAGGTGGCCGCCTCCACGTAACCTCCCGGGATGTCTGCGGCCAGCCACTTGCGCTGCGCTTTGCTCAGTGGCGCGCCCGAAAAGTCAAGCGCCAGGGGGAGCGGCTGCGCAAGCAGCACGTTGTGCACGCGGCGGCACAAGCTCAGCAGGTCCACGGCGCTGCGCACTTCAGCCATGGCAGGCTGTGCGGGGCGCTGTGCCCAGGCGCGGCCGACGATGCCGCGGATCAGGTCGTCAGAGAGCGAGTCAAACCCGGCCTGTGCAGCAAGGCATTCTGTAGTCTGCAATGCGAAGCAGCCGGCAGTGCACTGAAACACTATCAGGCACGCTGTGTGCCTCAATAAGGTTTTTTGCTGTGCTGCGCGCAGTGCTCTCCTTACGTCAGCTGCTCCATGGAGGAGTCCTCACATACAGCGCAAATGAGCTGCCTTGCACCTCCCCACTGGCAACCGCTGGTGTCCAAGCGCAACCACTATCGAGCATACAACAGCGCACTGAAGCCTACCTGAGCAGTGCGGTGCATGGCTGCTTCGAAGCGCGGCGTGGCAGGCAGCAGCGGCTACCAACGCAAGGCAGCCCCGGTGCCTCCAGGCTGCACAGGTTGAGTTGGTGGCTCTGACTACTTGTATATGCACTGGCCTTACAATGAGCCTATCCTGTACAGCAAGGCACATTCGATTGTCACGGCATCAGGCGAGGCCTTCGTGTCTTTACCTACTGAGCAGGGCTTTAGATGATCTCAAGACGCTCGTGTTCCTTGGTGCATCATGACTGAGAAAGTGGGGGCTGGTAATACCTCTTACAAGCCCACGCCGGCCTGTAGCCTGCAGCTGGTCCAGTGTGTAGGAAAATCTATGAAAGTGCCACTGCCACCAATTGCTGAAAGACCGCGGGTGTAGGAGACACCCAGCAGAGCTACAAAACTCGTCAGAAAAACCCCCAGGCGTTCCCACGTAACTGGGGCAGAAAAGCAGGGTCAGCAGTCCAACCGTTTGAAGGCCGTTCAAAAGCACACATTCCAGCTGCAACCGCGGCGTCCTGCTGGCAGGACGTGCGTGCAGCTTACCCAGGCAGCGCACGCATCACTCGTAAAGGGCTGGCGCACAGTTTGGGCGCCGGTGCTTGATCCACAGGTCTGTGTTGGCGCCGCTGGGCGCAGGATGGCCGACCAGGCTGTCTCCAGAGAAGCGCCATCGGTAGAGGGCAGCACTCCTCTCACCAAGGCGCGCGAGCGCCCCAGCTGTCTCCAGCTGACACTGTTGCTTCGCCTACTGCTGCACCACAGGTGTGCTGAAGCTGCTTGCTGCGAGGCGCAGGGCCCGCGCCACAGCTTTGTGACAGCAGAAACCCAGCGTGCGGCTGCAAGGGGCGGCGGCGCGCGATCTGAAGGTGCTGTGCTTGCTGCCTCCGGCACGCCGCGCCTGTGCTGTCTGTGCAGCCTGCTTCTGAGCACGGCAAAAAGCAACGTGCTTATGCTTGAAGCAGCAGTCTGCGCAACATGTGTGGACCCTTACACTCCTCTCACACACTCATCAGCATCACAGCTGGGCACGCTGCCAGTGTGGGTTTGCAGGGCACTGTGCCGCTTGGTGCCGATTCCAGTGCGGCGATCCTGGCGCAGGTGACGGGGCGGCCGGCGCGCGGCAGCGCACGCCGCTCGCGCAGCTGAAGAACCTGCGGCTGGGCGGGCCGCAGCCCGGCGGCGCCGGCGCGCAGCCCGCGGCAGCCAAGGCCGGCGGCGGTGACGCGAGCGGCCGCACGCGCGCGATGGAGCTGGGCGCCAAGACGTTCCAGGACTTCAAGGAGCGGCGGCAGCGCCACAGGCGCGCCACACGTGGTTGTTTTATCACGGGCACTTTGGGGTTGCGTCGCGGCATGTGTGCACAGGCTCCTTCAGCAAACTGCAAAGCAGCGGCGTGTGCCGCCGGCGCCCCTCTCACCTGTCAGAAACACGCTGCCGCACATAGTCTACGGGATGAAGATAGCAGCGTCTCCTGCCTCGTGACAAGCGCACCCAGGCACCCGAGCTGCCTGAGCTGGCTGCCTGATCGGCCACGGTTGTAGAGGCAGTGGTGCTTTCGCCAGTGGCCAGCCCTGTCTGATGCATGCCTGCTGTCGCACCCGTCCACCTGTCTCTCCCTGCCTTTCCACTGCCTCCCTGGCGTCGTGGGACCGGCAGGCACGCGGGCGGCCAGCCCGAGGCGGCCTTGCACGGCGGCGCGCCCTGCGCGGCCGGCCGGCCTCGCCCCAGCGCCTCCTCGCCGCCCAGCGTGACGTCGCGCGGGAACGCTCCAGGCGCAGAGGGCGCACTGCGCAGCGCGCGCACCGCCGCCGCCCCGGCCACGAACGCCCTCGCCCCGTGCGCGCCGGCCGGCCGGCTGTCGGCTTTGACAGCGACAGCGCCGCGCAATCGCGACAGCGCGGCCGGCAGCGCGGGGTCCTGCAGCGCGGGGTCGGGCGCGCGGCCGGGCGCCACGGGCGCCGCGCCCGCTGCAGCCGCGCGCAGCGGGCGCCTGCAGGGGCGCCGCTACGCCCGTGCTGGGGGTCGGCTGGGGCCTGGACGTGGGGCGGGTCGCCGCAGCGCTGCAGACCAGCGCCGGGCCAGCGGGCGGTGGGGGCCACGATGATGACGGCTCTGTCGCCGAGAGCCCCGCTGCGGCTGCGGCTGCGCCTGCCGAGGCGGTGTCTGCAGCAGCGGAGCCGCGCGATGGCCCCCGCTTGACACCCGGCCCGGCCGGCGCGCCCGCTGCTGCGCTCGGCCGGCCGGTGAGCAACCCGCTGTTCGAGGCAGCCAATATCGGCGCGGCCGGGGAGGCGGCCGCCAGCAGCGCCGCCACTGCCGCCAGCGACGCCGGCAGCGCCGCCTGCTGGACTGAGGGCGCCCGCCTGGGTACGGCAACGCATGCTGCCGACAGCGCCGCGGACGCGGGCCCCGCCTCAGCTGGGAGCCCGGACGGGCGTGGCGCAAGCGCGGCGGACATGCAGCCCGGCGCTGCTGGCACGGGCCGCGAGCGGGCGGGCGGCCTGAGCTTGGCTAGCGCGCGGTCCCCGCCGCAGCGTGCGCGGCCGCGCAGGGCGGCCCGGGAGGAGGAGGGTGCCGCAGCGGGCCGGGCGCCGTTCGCCATGCCGCACAGGGCGGCGCTGGGCGCAGGGTGGCAGGGCGGCGGCGGCGCGAGCGACCCGGCCGAGGCCTCGGCGGAGCGCGGCCCTGACCCGGCGCTCACGCCGCGCGCTGCGGCTGTCGGCGCGGACATGGATGCCGCCCCGCTCGCGCTGGCGTTCGAGAACCAGGCCATGCGCGAGGAGCGCGCCGAGCTGAAGGACGAGCTGCGCACCATCTCGGCGCGGGTGCGCCCGCGGGCCCTGGACGCCCAGGCGGCGCCCTGCCAAGCTTTTAGGTATTCAAACGTCGCCGCACAGCGCGCGCTCAGCGCACTCAGCCGGAGTAGAGGTCAGCCGGTGATGCATCTGCCTCTGTCCCTGCTTGCCTGGAGGGCTGTTGGTGCCCATTTTCCCATGCTCATTTATCCAAGCCCATTTTTTCAGTGCCGTGACAGCACGCCGTGCATGCGCCGGGCGCGGCGGCGCAGCTAGCGGTGCTGGAGGCACGCAGCCAGGGCTGGGCGCGCGCGCTGCCGCCCGCCGTCAAGGGCCGCTCGCGCTCCGCACCGCGCGGCGGCCTCGGCCGCCTGACGGCCGCCGCGGCCGCCGCCGCGCGCGCCGCCGCCGCCGCGCGCCGGCCCGCGCCCGTCTTGCAAATGCTGCCGGACCCCCACTCCAATCGCGCCGCCTCCGTCCATGCTCCCGAGGAGCCCGCAGAGCGGGCGGCGGCGGCGGGGCGGGCGCGGCTGCGCACCGCCCCGCGCGCGCCGCGCGCGCAGAGCACCGACTCGCGCGCCAGCGACGCGAGCTCGGCCGGGCGCTGGGCGGCAGCGGAGGCGGGCGCGCGTGGCGGCCGCGGCGCGTCCTCGGAGCGCGCGGGCAGGGCCGCGCAGCGCGACGCCGGCTCCGCCGCGGCCGCCGTGACGCCGGCCGGCCAGCGCCGGCATGAGCAGGCGCGCGCGCAAGCGGCTCCGCTGACCGTTTTGTGCAGCCATGCCGCTCTCCCCGCTCTCCACGGTCTATGCAGAGCTTGCGCATGTTGCCCACCTGCTCGTATGCAGGAGAGTGGAGCGCGCGGCACTGGCCAGGCGCGCTGCATGTCTGCACGCTGAGGCAGGCATGGCTGCAGGCGTGCATGGCTGGAGTGCGCTGCCGGGGCCTGACCAGGCACCGCCATCCAAGCTGTGAGACACAGTGAGATGCGGCATATACCACACACCATACTGCGTCACAGCTCCTGCCTGGGCGCAGGGGCCGCGCGGCTCGGTTGGGCGCAGCTGCAGCCGCGCCGCCAGCCCCGCGCCCGCCGACGCCCGGGTGCCCTTCGGCAACCCCGCGCAGGTGTGCACCCTCGCCGGCCGCCCCAGACTGCAGGCAGGGGCTGAGGCTAAACTGACTTGCATAGATGGGCACGCTGGCAATGATCGAGTACATGAGCTCAGCAGAGGGAGACTCAGGAGACGAGCAGAGTCTGCGGGCAGGGAGCCGGCGCGCAGCGTGCGCTGCATTCATGCGTACGCCCGGTTGACCCCTGCCCGGCGCGCGCGCGGCCGCGCAGCGCGGCTGGGGGGCCTTGGCGGGCCCCAGTCCAGGGGCTGGCCCGCCGCTGGCGCCGCGCGGCGCCGGCGCGCAGGACGGGCTGGCGAGCGCGCCCGTCAGCGCGCCGCGCCATGCCGCCGACAAGGAGAACGCCCGGTGCGGCGCTGGGCCCAGCTGCGTCTGCCGCGCCGCCGATGCAGCCGTCCTTGTCGGCGCGCGCGAAGTGGGGTCCGCATCGCATCGATAGGCCTGCTTGGCTGTAGTAGACACCAACAGACAGGTTTCTACCATCCTACCCTAGACCTGTCCGGACAGGCAAGCACTTCACCATGGGTATGTGAACAGCGCGTACACACGTACGTAGAGTCAGTGCGGATCACCCTTGATGCACAGTGCCGGCTCATGCAGGCCGGGCGCGCGGCTGGCGCGCGCGCGCGAGACGGCCGCCAAGCTCGGCATCTGCCTCGACTTCTCTGCCGGCCGGCCAGTGGCGGCTGCCAGCGCCCCGCAGGTGCTGAACAAGGGCTGTGTCTGATGTGGTTGTCTTTGCTAGTTTTTAGTACAGAGTGACATGCCACAGAGTGCGCTGTGAGCGAGGTGTTTGCGCCTCTTCCTGGCCTGGGTCGCCCTGACAGGCATGTCAGGTCCCTCACGCGCAGCACCCTGTGCCTGCCAACACTTGCTGCTATCGCCTGCTGTGTCGGCTGTGCCCCTGGTGCTGCCCGCTCCTGTCAGCCATGCCGCAGAGCCAGGCCTGACAGGACGTTGTTGCGATGTCGCGCCAGCCCGGCGAGCCCGCGGCGGTCGCATGCAGCACCTGGCCCGGCGCATCAGCGGCGCGCCGCTGGCAGCGATGACGGACGCGCTTGCAAGCGCGCACGCGGCTGGTTCCTGTTAGTGTGCAAGAGGTCGTGTGCCATGCGTTTGCCACTGTGCGCTGGAGCGATGTGTGTGGTAAGACAGGCTTGTTCAGGTAGAACAGAAAACGCTGGCGAAGCAGAACAGAGAGCGCTGGCTAAGTAGAACAGAGAGCGCTGGAATGTCACAGGGCTGGGGCTGCGAGGTGGCCTGGTGCAGCATGCATGCCGCACACCCCTCTGGTGAGCAGACCGGACCAGCGTATGCGCACATTGCTAGGAGGATTGCACACCTGCTAGACATCAGAGTATGCATGTATGGCGTAGATAGGTAGGTAGTCAGGCGGCCAGTATTCTGTCGCCATCAAACAGCGCGCATGCTTTACAACCATGCGGCGTGTGCCACACAATACGCCAGGGCAAGTTCTTCAGCACTAGTATCTCGCCAAAACACATATCACAGAACATTCTTGGCAAGAACTTCTTGCATTCCGTAATGTACAGGTAGGTGCTTGCAGCCGTCGCTGTCAGCATAGGGCGCTGCAGCAAGGCGTACATGCTGCCAGGCCTATGCACAAGCGCGGCATGCGCTCATGCTGATCAGTGAGCGAACCTGTGCCTCTAGCGCACAGACGCCACTGAACCACGTCAGCCCCAGTGACCGTGCAATTCACAAAACAAACTTTGTGCCAAGCACCGTCAGGAAAGTCGGACATGCCTTGCATGCAAAACCATAGCATAGAATTCAAGCTGGTACAGTTCCACGACGGCGACTGCTCCACAGGCAAGAGGCAGCTCCGCGACACGTCCTAGCACAAAACCAGCACCACTGGTCTTCTTTTGCGAGGTCGTAGAAGCTCGCTTTGGCTGTGCTGTGCCGCATACCTTCTTTTCAAAAGCCACACGCCCATCTGTACCGAGGCATTCCTGAAAAGGTCGTGGAGCCACACAGGAGCCGCATGGTCTGCAGATGCAGGCACGGTCAAGCTCTGCCGGGCAGTGCCTTTGCAGCGCAGGCCTGTCACTGTCGCCTGCCCCCTCTCAAGTGGCCGCCGTCACAAAGCGCCACAAGCGCCAAGGGGCATATGGATCACCCCGGGCGCATCAAGCTGCAGCATCCAGCCACACAACTTCACACGACATAAGCCTGCATGCAGAGCCTCTGCCTCAGAAAGATGGGCAGCCCCTCAACACGGGGCGCCTATGCAGGCACGCCTGTCGGGCGCGCGCTTGCAGGCGCGTCTGCATGCGCCCTTGTGGCCCGCGCGCCAGGCCGCCTTGTGGCACGCCTCCGAGCAGAAGCGCGCAATGTCGCAGCCGGAGCACCGCTGCAGCCGCAGGCCCGCCTCCGTCGCACCTGACAGGTTGCAGCACCTGCGCGCGTGATGCGCAGTGACGACTCCGGGCAAGTGCGGCAGCAGGCGCATTTGCCAGCATCGGTGTGCCTGCAGGCGGCGCGGGCTGCGCGCACCCCGACCACCAGCAGCCCACGGGGCGCAGCGCGGGCGTCTGCAGGCGCAGGTCCTCCAGGCTGACCAGCGGCAGCGCGTCTGCGGGGATGCGCGGCGCGACCTCAGCATCAAAGGCCGCGAAGGCGGCGGCCATGATGGCCAGACCGCCCTCGAATGGTCTGCTGCCAGGCTCTTGCGGCGGCGCGCCGTCAACCAGCAGCAGGCAATCCTGCCGCGCCGCCCGTGCAGGGTCAGCGGGTCAGCCGCGGCCTGCAGGCGCTGTGAGCATGGGCGGCGCAGAGAGCGCGCGCACCTTGGGCACGTGCCGGTTGACGGCCTGCAGCAAAGAGTGCATGCAGCACGCTGCTGCGTATGCCTTGCCCTCGCGCTGAGGCTCCCCGCATGCGCTCACCCAGTGCTGCGCCAGGCGCGCGGCAGCGCCCAGCACGCCGGCGCGCGCGAGTGCCAAGCCCAGGGCGCGCGACGCTTCGGACATCTTCGCGGCGACGTACACACCAACAATGGCACGCTTCTCCGCTCCCATGGCCCACTGATCCCAGGATCGCACGCCCGGACGGGGGGCATCTGCGAGGTTGTGCCGGGTCAACATCCGCACAGCATGCACAGTGGGAAGGCCTGCAAGTCAGGCATGTCCACCGCCCCGCAGGACCTCGGCGTAGGAAGCCCGCTGGCTTAAGCCCGCATGCCTCACAGGCCCAGCTGAGGAGTGCATGTCATGTGCGCAGAAGTGCTCAAACATGCGCCCCACGCACTGTGTGCAGGATGAAGCATGAGGCTGCTGCGGAAGCGTCACACAGCCCTGCCGGACACTGGACAGTTCACGCTCCTGGCACGAGCAGCAGGGAAGCGCGCACAGATGTCGCCCAGCTTGCGCAGCGCCGCAACAACGAAGGGCGCCAGGCCCGGGCACGCCAGCGCGACCGCCCGGTACTCCGCGGGCCCATCCAACAGACGGCAGATGATGTCCTGCCCACATGCTGGGTCAGTCTGCCACGCTCTGTCTGCTGTCGCACCGCATCACACCTGTGTGAGTCCCCCACTATCCCCAGCTTACAAGTGCAGCTGCTGAGGCCAAGCCGCAGCCATGACGGACACATTTTGGCGGGGGTACCCCGGCATGGATGCGCGCTGGCGAGACTTGCCCTGTTGCAGACGCTGCTGCCGCGCCACTGTGCCAGGGCGCATGGCGCGCAGCGCATGAGCCTCGCCCGGCTGGACAGCGTGAGGGCTGCGAGCGCACGATGCTGGCCGAAAGGGAGTTCAACGCTCCGTCGTCGGGGTCGCGAACGCGCTGGGCCTGCGCGGCGTCCAGCGCGCGCACGCGCTCGGGCGGCAGCAGCAGCAGGGGCAGCAGCTGCGCCACCGCGAGCGGCAGCAGCGCCGCTGGCAGCATGCGCCCGGTCGCTGGCGTGAACAGCCTCGGACACAGTAGGGCGGGGACCGAGTTCGTGAGCGCGTCCTGGCGCGCCCCATGCAGCAGGTGGGCGCAGGCATGTTAACAAAACTTCGCTCACATGCCTTGCGCATGAGATGTATTACACAAGGAAGGCGTGCATCCCCCGGCCGCACCGCCGGCAGGGTGGGGCTGCACGGGCTGCTGCGGCTCACCGAGAGCCCGACGCGCAGGGCGGCGCGCTGCACATGCGCCGCCGCGAGCAGCTTGGCCAGCGTGGCCAGCAGCGCCTTCGCGGCCGGCAGCAGGCTTTCGCAGGGGCCCACCGCCAGCAGCACTTCCGCCGCGTGCGCGACCGCCTGCGCGCTGGGGGTGCGTCGAGGGTCGAGGGTTGTGCAAGCAGACCTGCCACACCCTCACCCACCCCGTGCCAAAGGACCCGCTCCAGGCGACAGCGAGGTCGCAACGCCTGCACAGCCATCAAGAGCCCAAATGCTCGGCGCCAGGTCTAAGCGCGCCTGGAATACAGCGTTGCCGACGCCGCGCCGCACCGCATTGCTCAGAGTCTCTGGCGCGCGCCTGAGTGCGGCTTCCATGGCTGACAGGGCCAGCCTGAGCAGGCCCTCGCGTCGCTCGACATCCTTGCTCCCCGCCTCGGCCTGTACAAGCGAGAGACTGAGAATCAATGCCGCAAGAGTACGTCATGATGGGTCCGTAATCCAGCTACCTAGGACAGCAGGGAGATTCGTCTCCGTGCACGCGCCTGGCATGGAGCGCTGCATGCAAGTGAGCCTCATACACGCCTTGCAGCCATGTCACTAGCGGCAGCGCACGCCTCCGAACACGCACGCAGTGCTATGGGGCGGCGACTGAGGTCGCACCAGCATCCGCCAGGGTGGGCAGCAGCAGGCAATCATGCCGCAGGTGTGCTGCAGACGCTCACGCGTGCTCGGTGATGTGTCAACACTCGCGCTGGCCTCGTGGGCGTTCTGCACCAGGAGCTGCAATGAGATATGCCACTGCCAATTAAGTTTTGTGCACAGGCTGCAAGCGCAACTGCGAAAAACCTGCGTCATTCACACTGGGTTCTCGTCTAGGCATCAGTGAGGCACTTGGATAGTGCCTTACTGGCTTAGAAGGTGCCTCACTGACTTAGACAGTGCCTCACTGACAGTCGGTGCATGTCAGTAGACATGCACCGACCCTGATGGCACTGTACAACGCACCAACCCTCATGGCTGCTAGCCAGGCCGTGCACACAGGCATTGAGGCGCACGACTGCAGCAGTAAGCAGTCTAAGGCACAGGGCGCAGCGACGCTTGCGCTGACTGATCAGAGCATGCAGCGGCCGCAGGCCAGCGGTGCAGCGCGAGCTGGCGACCAGCACAGTGCGACTGGCTAGGCCGTTGTTCCCGCTTCTGCACTGCCTGAGGGAGGTGCGCGCGCGTAAGCACACCCCCTCTGCGACGCGCTGCGTTGCCCATAGCAGCATGGTGTACAGGCAGCGCATGCAGCGAATGCGCTCCCTCTGCGGCATGCGCTCGCACAGCTCCTTGACGCTCAGCAGCCTGCTCAGCACGCTGCCGCAGGTGCATGCCTCGGCCGCGCACCACTGCGGGCCTGCAGCCAGCGACCTGGTCAGCGGTTTGCCGCACATGGCGGCTATGCTGCAACTGCATCTCGCCCGTTCAACGTGCATGATTACCTCCTGGGCAAAAGAGCTGGCGCGGTCGTGCCCGCGTGCCAAAGACGCGGTGAGCTGCGGAACTGTGGGCACTTCAACCAGCAGCAGCTAGCCGCACGAATGGCATGTCGACCCATGTGGCATGCAAGAATCAAGCAGCCAGCGCCCTGGCAGGGCCGCATTCGGCCTGCACAGGAAGCCCGCGCACGAGCGCCACATCGCAGGCGATGATGCAGCCCAGCAAGCATCACATGCTGTGCAAGTGGTGCGATGCGCACCACCCGTCCATGTCTGCAGGCAGCGCAGCATCAGCGGCACCGCGCGGTCTGCCAGCAGCGCCTGCAGCCGCTGCTCTGTCTGCAGGTCGACCGCGCCCGGGCCGTCCTCGCGCAATGCGCTGTATGCTGGAATTGCGCTCTCTATGCAGTGAAGGGCATTCAACCACGCGTAGCAGGACGCATCGGGGACGCCTGCAGGGGCGCGACCAGGCTCGGTTCCAGCGCACACGCGCGCGTGCGCCTTGGTCCGGCCGAGGCAGGGGCCGCACTGTGTGTCAGCTGCGCCGCGTTTGCGCTGCAAACCTCGGGCAACGCCTGCTCCATGATGCTGATCAGAAGGTCACCCCCGGCGGCGCTGCAGAAGCCCTTCAGGTATGCGGCATGTAGTCCCTTGTCGGCCAGGCGCTGCCTACTGTACAGCTGCGCTACGCCAAATAGGTGCTGCCGCAGCGCGGAGTGAGGTCAGCCAGGGGCCGGCTGCAAGGGCTACAGGGGCTGCGGCGCGTGGCAGTGCGCACCCGGGCGGAGAAGATAAGGAGGTGGCTCGAGCGCGCTGCAGGGTCTGGCCCCCCCCATGATGACACGCGATACGGCAGGGCTGCTGGAGCGCTGAAGAGCCAGATGAGCACCGCGGAGAGGCCGGAATAGTACTGTGTCAGGACAGTAGACGTGGCGGCCTTGCCCCATGCGTCGCTCTCCTCAGCCTCACACCAGAGGCGAACCACCTGCGTGCTGTGCAGCCTGGTGAAGAGCAGCTTGTGCAGCATGGCCTGCCGTCAAGGTGTGCAGGCCAGAGCCTCACCTCTTGCAAACCGCTCACACAGCTGTGGAACATGTTATGCAGCAAGGCGGTACTTACAGTGTCTGGGCTGCTCGCGGCCAGCACGGCCCACGATGTGGCCACGCCGGCAGCGACGCCATACACGTCGTATGCGGCATACCTGGACGCGGCAGGGCACGCTGCGTGAGCTGGGGATTGGAGTGCGGCCAACTCTGGCAGCTCAGGCACGTGCAGGCGCACGAGCTGCAGATGAGGGTGCCTGTGCTCGTGCAAGCTCACCTCTTGGCAGCTTCGCGGACGGCCGCCCTGCGGCCAGGTCCCTCTGCCACTTGAAAGGGACAGGTCAGCCTGCCTTGCACAGTGCGCCAGCACACAGTGTTATTGAGTGTACACTTTGATTAAAGCACAAAGAGGCAGCGGCACGCAGGCCGGGGCTCGCATCCAACACAGCATCTGCAGCGCGGTACCAAGTCGCTCAACCACGGCGCCATCTGCATCCCCGTTTGCCGCAGGCGCAGCCAAAACGTCTCGCCATACAGTGCGCATGATGATACTTGCTAGCGTGGCCGCCACAGCAATCGTGTCGCTGTAGACAAGCCGGGCTTCGTGCAGCGTCAGGTCGGTCTCCAGGTAATCGGCCGGCAACAGGTCCGGGATTATCAGGGACGACAGCAGAGCTGCTGCTCTGGGCTTCTGCAGGTTGGCCTTGCGCAGGGGGCTAGTGGCAGCGGCTGCCAGCTCTGGAGCCCCAGCATTGAGTGCCCTGACCCGCGCAGCGGCCCTGGCCGGCAGGCCTGCTAGCGCGCTCATTGTCACATAGCACAGCTCGTTTTGAGCTGCGCCGAGATAGATGGCTCAGCTAGGCTGAACCTTTGTAAGCAAATCATGTAGTCTCATGCATTTACAGTCAACATTAACTGCATCTCATGAAGAAGGAAAGGCGACAACCATGCAGGTCTGTCTGCCACATTGTATACCTTCACCATATGCGGTGAGGCAAACAGGTGCGCATACCTGGCCCTCACACTCTGCAGCGCACTGCATTCGAGCAGCACATGCCGCTCGCTCCCAGGGCGCCAAGGAGCCGAGCCTCGCCAGCACTCATTCAAGCACAGCGTGGTGAGGGCTAGTATGCAGCATAGTGCAGCATGCAGCCCTCTTGGTGAGCAGGCCAGTCTGCGATCAGCATGTGTGCACATTGCTAGGTGTGTTGCTCACGTGCTAGACACCAAAGTATGATGGCACCATGCGGGTGCATGCATGGCATAGATAGTGCAGGAAGGTGGTCAGGCGGCCAGTATTCTGTCGTCATCAAGGAGCGTGCGTGCTTTGCAACCATGCGGCGTGTGTCTTACAGCACGCCAGGGCAAGTTTTGCAGGACTGACATCCCGCCTACACGCATTTTAAGACAGTCCTTGCCTCCATGATACACAGGTCGGCCGATGCCTGCAGCCGATGCTGTCAGCACAGGGCGCTGCAGCAAGGCGTACACGCAGCCAAGCCTGTGCATGAGCGCTGCATGCGCACATGCTAGTCAGAGAGCGTCCTATGCCTGTCGAGCGCAGCCAACATTGACTCACGTCACCCCCAATGACCGTGCAGCAGCTCCCTTGAAAACAAACTCTGTTTCAAGCACCGTCAGGAATGTCGGACCTACACACTACAACAAACGCATTACAGCAAACTCGCAGCAGACAATGCAGCCTGATCAGGTTCCACGACGGTGACCGCTGCACAGGCGAGAGACAGCTCCGCTGCATGTCCTAGCACAAAATCAGCACCACTGGTTTCCTCTGCGACTTCATGAAAGCTCACTCTGGGCTGTGCTGTGCCGCAATGTGTACCTTCTGTTCAAAAGCCACATGCAGCCGCCTATCTGAACAGGTCATGGAGCCACACATGAGCCGCATAGTCTGCACTGCAGGCACGGTCAAGCTCTGCAGGGCAGTGTCTATGCAGCGCAGGCCTGTCACTGTCGCCTGCCCCCTTTAGGTGGCCGCCACACACTGACCGCCACAAGCGACAAGGGGCATATGGATCACCCGGGGCGCATCAAGCTGCAGCATCCAGCCACATAACTTTCACACATCACATAAGCCTGCATGCAGAGCCTCTGGCTCAAAAAGATGGCAGCCCCTCAACACGGGGCGTCCGTGCCGGCACGCCTGTCGAGCGCGCGCTTGCAGGCGCCCTTGTGGCCCGCGCGCCAGGCTGCCTTGTGGCACGCCTCTGAGCAGAAGCGCGCAATGTCGCAGCCGGAGCACCGCTGCAGCCGCAGGCCCGCCTCCGTCGCACCGGACAGGTTGCAGCACCTGCGCGCGTGATGCGCAGTGACGACTCTGGGCGAGTGCGGCAGCAGGCGCATCTGCCAGCATCGGTGTGCCTGCAGGCGGCGCGGGCCGCGCGCACCCCGACCACCAGCAGCCCACGGGGCGCAGCGCGGGCGTCTTCAGGCGCAGGTCCTCCAGGCTGACCGGCGACAGCCCGTCTGCGGGGATGCGCGGCGCGACCTCGGCATCAAAGGCCGCGAAGGCGGAGGCCATGATGGCCAACGCGCCCTCAAATGGTCTGCTGCTGGGCTCCTGTGGCGGCGCGCCATCGACCATCAGCAGGCAGTCCTGCCGCACCGCCCATGCAGCGTAAGCGGGTTCAGCTGCGGCCTGCACGCGCTGTGAGCATGGGCGGCGCAAAAGCGCGCACACACCTGCGGCAAGTGCCGGTTGATGGCCTGCAGGAGATAGTGCATGCGCAGCGCTGCTGCACATGCCTTGCCCTCGCGCATGGCCTCTGGGCTTGCGCTCACCCAGTGCTGCGCCAGGCGCGCGGCTGCACGCCGGCGCGCGCGAGGGCCAAGCCCAGGGCGGGCGACTCTTCGGATATCTTCGCGGCGACGTACACACCAATTACGGCACCCTTTTCCGCTCCCATGGCCCACTGATCCCAGGATCGCTCGCCCGGACGGGGGGCATCTGCGAAGTTGTGCCGGGTTGACGTCTGCACAGCATGCACAGTGGGAAGGCCTGCAAGTCAGGGGCGTCAAGCATGTCCACTGGCCCGCAGGACCTTGGCATAAGAAGCCCGCTCGCGTAAGGCCGCACGCTTCACATGCCCAGCTGAGGAGTGCATGCCAGGTACGCCAAAGTGCTCCAGCATGCGCCCCATGCACTGCTGTGCAGAATGAAGCACGAGGCTGCTGCATGAGAAGCGTCACACAGCCCTGCCGGACATCTTGACAGTTCACGCTCCTGGCACGCGCAGCAGGGCAGCGCGCACAGATGTCGGCCAGCTTGCGCAGCGCGGCCACGACGAAGGGCGCCAGGCCCGGGCACGCCAGCGCGACCGCCCTGGGCTCCGCGGGCCCCTCCAACAGACGGTAGATGGCGCCCTGCGCACATGCTTGATCAGGCTGCGCGCTCAGTCCGCTATCGCATCGCAGCAGGGTGCACAGCGCATGGGCCTCGCCCGGCTGGTCAGCGGGAGGGCTGCGAACGCACTATGCTGGCCGCAAGGAAATCCAGTGCTCCGTTGTCGGAGTCGTGAACGCGCTGGGCCTGCGCGGCGTCCAGCGCGCGCACGCGCTTGGGCGGCAGCAGCAAAAGGGGCAGCAGGTGCGCCACCGCATGCGGCAGCAGCGCCGCTGGCAGGATGCGCCCGGCCGTTGGCGTGAGTGGTTTTGGCCACAGTAGCAGTGGGACCGAGTCCATCAGCGCGTCCTGGCGCGTCCCATGCAGCCGGTGGGCGCAGGCGCTCGCACCCTTGCGCATGAGATGTTTCACACACGTGAGGCATGCATGCCCCGGCCGCAATGCTGGCAGGGTGGGGCTGCACGGGCTGCTGCGGCTCACCAAGAGCCCGACGCGCAGGGCGACGCGCTGCGCGTGCGCCGTCGCGAGCAGCTTGGCCAGCGTGGCGAGCAGCGCCTTGGCGGCCGGCTGCGGGCCTTCGCAGGGGCCCACCGCCAGCAGCACATCCGTCGCGTGCTCGACCGCCTGCGCGCTGGGGACGCGTCGAGGGCCGAGGGTTGTGACGACCTTCCATCACACTCCCCCTGCCACAGGACTCGCTCCCAGGCAGCTGCGAGCGCGCAACGCCTGCCCAGCCGTCAGAGCTCGGATGCTCGGCGCCAGGCCGTGAGCGCGCCTGGGCCGCAGCGTTGCTGATGCCGCTGTTCAGTGCGCTGCTCAGCGCCTCTGGCGCGCGCCTGAGCGCGGCTTCCATGGCCGCCAGGGCCAGCGGGAGCAGGCCCCCGCGCCGCTCGGCATCCTTGCAGGAGCTCTCCGCCTCGGCCTGCACGGGCAAGAGACTGAGAAGCGATGCCGCAAGCGCAGGTCACGATGGGCTCCGCAATCCAGCTACCTAGGACAGCAGCGAGTTCTGTCTTCGAGCTGCATGTGCCTGGCATAGAGCGCTGTGTGCAAATGTGCCTCATGCACGCCTACACGCCTTGCAGCCATGTCACCAGCGGCAGCGCGCGCCTCCGAACACGCACGCAGAGCTATAGGGCGGCGACTGAGGTCGCACCAGCATCCGCCAGGGTGTGCGGCAGATGGCGATTACGCCGCAGATGTATTGCAGAAGCTCCATCTGGTTTTCATGCGTGCCCAGTGACGTGTCGACACTCGCGCTGGCCTCGTGGGTGTCCTGCACCAACGAGCTGCGATTAGATGTGCCACTGCCAATTTAAATATGTGCACAGGCTGCAAGCGTGACTGCCAAATCAAAGGGCGGCATTCACAATAAATTCTTGTCTAGGCGTCAGTGCGGCACTGTGTAACGCAGCGACACTGATGGGCACTGTGTAACGCGCTGACCTCAACAGCTGCTAGCAATGCCGTGCACACAGGCAGTGAGTTGCACGACTGCAGCAATAAGTGCTCCAGGGCAGAGGGCGCAGCGACACATGCGCTGACTGATCAGAGCATGCAGCGGCGGCCTGCCAGCAATGCAGCGCGGGCTGACGACCAGCACATGTGCGACTAGCTAGACCGGGTTTGTGCTTCTGCGCTGCTCAAGGGAGGCGCGCGCGCATGCATGCACCTGCTCTGCAACGCGCTGCGATGCCCACAGCAGCATGGTGTACAGGCAGCGCATGCAGCGAATGCGCTCCCTCTGCGGCATGCCCTTGCACAGCTCCTTGAAGCTCAGCAGCCTGCTGAGCACGCTGCCGCAGGTGCATGCCTCGACCGTGCACGGCTGGGGGCCTGCCGCCAGCGGACCTGGTCAGCAGTTGCCGCATGCAGCAGCTATGCTGGGACTGCATGTAGCCCGTTCAATGTGCGACGACCCACTCCTGGACAAAACAGCTGGCGCGGCCATGCCCGCATGCCAAAGACGCGGTGAGCTGCGCAACTATAGGCACCACGACCAGCAGCAGCTGGCTGCACAAACAGCATGTCAAGCCATGTGGCATGCAAGAACCAAGCAGCTAGGGCCCCGGCAAGGCGGCATTTGGCCTGCTCAGGAAGCCCGCAAATGAGCGCCACATCGCAAGCGTGATGCAGTCCAGCAGGCATCACATGCTGTGCAAGTGGTGCGATGCGCACCGCCCCTCCACATCTGCAGGCAGCGCAGCATCAGGGGCATCGCGCGGTCTGCCAGCAGCGCCTGCAGCCGCTGCTCCGTCTGCAGGTCGAGCGCGCCCGCGCCGCCCTCGCGCACCAGGCCGTACGCTGGAATTGCGCACTCTATACAGTGAAGGGCCTTCGACCATGCGTGGCAGTGTGCATCGAGGCGGCCTGCAGGCGCGACCAGGCTTGCTCCCAGCGTACACGCGCGCGTGCGCCCTGGCCCGGCTTGACGCAGGGGCCGCACTGTGTGTCAGCTGCGCCGCATGCGCGCTGCAGACTTTGGGCAACGTCTGCTCCATGATGCTGATCAGAAGGTCACCCCCGGCGGCGCTGCAGAAGCTCTTCAGGTATGCGGCATGTAGTCCCTTGCCGGCCAGGCGCTGCCTTTCGTACAGCTGCGCTACGCCGAACAGGTGCTGCCGCAGACCAGAGTAAGGTCAGCCAGGGGCTGGCTGCAAGGGCTTCAGGGACTGCGGCGCGTGGCAGTGCGCACCTGGGAGGAGAATGCGACATGCAAGTGCCTCGAGCGCGCTGCAGGGTCTGGGCCCTCCCACGATAACACGCGAGAGTGCAGGGCTGCTGGAGCGCTGGACAGCCAGATGAGCACTGCTGAGAGGCCGGAGTAGTACTGTGTCAGGACAGCAGACGTGGCGGCCTTGCCCCATGCGTCGCTCTCCTTGACCTGACACCACAGCCGACCCACCTGCATGTTGTGCAGCCCAGTGAAGGGCAGCGTGTGCAGAGTGGCCTGCCGTCAAGGTGCGCAGGCAAGAGCCTCACCTCTTCCAAAAAGTCCACACAGCTGTGGATCATGGCACAGAGCAAGGAGGTCGTCGCACTGTCTGGGCTGCTCGCGGCCAGCACGGCCCACGACGTGGCCACGCCAGCGACGATGCCATACACGTCGTATGCGGCATACCTGGACGCGGCAGGGCACGCTGCGTGAGCTGAGCGCAGGAGTGCGGCCAACACTGGCTGCTCAGGCAGCTGCAAGCGCACGAACTGCAGGTGGGGCTGCCTGTGCTCGTGCAAGCTCACCTCTCGGCAGCTTCGCGGACGGCGGCCTCGCGGTCTGGCCCCTCAGCCACCTCAAACGGACATGTCAACCTGCCTTGCACAGCGCGTCGTCAAAGTACTAATACTTTGTAGTGTCATCTATGGCACAAGAAGGCAGAAACGCAGGCCGGGGCTCGCATCAAGCACAGCGTCTTCAGCGTGTTGGAAAGTCGCTCGACCAAGGCGCCATCAGCTGTCTCAGCGAAGACATCCCGCCATACAGTGCGCCTGATGATACTTGCTAGCGTGGCCACCACAGCAATTGTGTCTTTGTACACTAGCCTCGCTTCACGCAGCGTCAGGCCGCTCTGCAGTGAACTGGCCTGCAACAGGTCCGGGGAAACCAGGGCTGACAGCAGAGCTGTTGCGCTGACTTTCCTGAGGTCAGCCTTGCGCAGGGGGCCAGAGGCGGTGGCTGCCAGCTCTGGAGCCCCAGCGTTCAGCGCCCTGACCCGCGCAGCGGCCCTGGCCGGCAGACCTGCCAGCGCGCTCATTGTCATGTAAAGCACAGCTCGTTTTAGCTTACGCCGAGACAGACAGATACGTTTGTTGCACTGCGCAGCCCCAGCTAGGCTGAACCTTTGTAATCAAATCATGTAGTCTCATGCATCCACATGAGAAGCAACCATGCAGGTCTGCCTGCCACATGCATCTTCCACCATGTGCGGTGAGGCAAACAGGTGCGCATCCCTGGTCCCCACACTTTGCAGCGCACTGCATGTGAGCAGCACGTCCCGCTCATCTCCCAGGGCGCCAAGGAGCTGAGCCTCGCCAGCCAGCACTCATTCAAGCAGTGTGGTGAGGGCAAGCACACAGTGTAGTGCACCATGCAGCCCTCTTGGTGAGCAGGCGGGTCTGCGAACAGCATGTGTGCGCGTTGCTAGGTGTGCTGCGCACGTGCCAGGCATCAAAGTATTATGGCACCTTGCGGGTGCATGCATGGCATAGACACTGCAGAAAGAACGTCAGGCGGTATTATGGCATCGTCAAAGAGCGCACATGCTCGACATGAGGCATGTGCCTTACAATACGCCAGAGCAAGTACCACAGCAATAACGTCCCGCCAAAACACATTTTACAATTCTTGCAATCGTGATACACAGATCGGCCAGGGCTTGCAGGCATTGCCAGCATAGGGCGCTGCAGCAGGGCGAACATGCTGCCAGGCCTATACACGGGCGCTGCATGCGCTCGTGCTGGCCAGTCAGCCACCTATGCCTCAAGAGCACAGCCGTCACTGACTCACATCGGCACCTACCGACAGAGAAGCGGCCATGGACTGCAAGCGCGCTCTCCGCACGGCAACCACCGACAGGTCATCCTGCATGGGCCCGGTCAGGATGGGGAGTGCACGGACAAAAGACACCGACAGTAGCGTGCCGTGTGTGTCGGCGCCAGGCGCTTAATGTGACAACCAAATCATGCTGACGCATGATCACTTTTGGATACAGATACAGCTGCCACAGCAATCTGGGAAGGAGCGCATGACCACTGCAGCACCGCGTCAGGCGCCACCAAGGGCCCTGCTGCACGCTGCTCGTGCTGGCAGGGCGGGGTCCTGCGCGCATCACAGTGCCGCCTCAGACATTCGCATCCCCGCGTGTGCAGGCTGCTCAGCACCAGCTTTGTAGATTGGCTGGAGATAGCCCAGCACGTGATGGGCAGCATGGCATCAGAGGCAGCACAGCAGCAGGGGCACAGAGTATTGCAAGGGGCAGCACCTGAGGCAGGTAGGCACCAAATACCACCACCAAATGCTTTGTACCGCAGCGGGCCAGGTCCGGCACGCTGCTGCGCTGCTTGGGCCACACCCCATGCACACGCCACGGCGCCACGGCGCCGCGCACAGCCCTCCGTCAGCGCATGGTCAGGCTCGCAGCGCTGGGCTGGCTGCAGGTGCAGCAGCGCGTGCACACAAGCAGGCAGCTCAAGCTAGGCAGCGCAGCAGCGGAACCGTTACCGCGAGGCGCACGGGCGCTGTTGCCGTGTCGTGCGGAGCCGCAGGACGCGTCCAGAGCAGGCCAGCTCTGGCAGCGGGCAGCGCGTGGCGTGAGTGCCAGGAGGCGATGATAGGCGCAACATAAACAAGGCATTTCTGTATGTTCAGAGCCAGGCACATGGTGCACAGTGATGTCTCTTTGCAACTTGAGCTCTATTACATGCGAGCTGAAGCAGAGCTCCACTGGCAAATGTACTCTCAGCACGAGCGCAGGCATCACCACAGCGCACGCGGCTGCAGCAGGGCACTGCTGCGGGCGCACCGGAGCGGCTGCCAAGGGCGCGCGGGGCAGCTACCAACCACCGGGGGGCCTGCATGCGTTCGACGCGACTGCAGCCGAGCGCATGCCTCAAGGCAGGCAGCGCCCCCCGGGCCGCGCCCCGCGCGCAGCGCCCTTGCAGCCGCCCCGGCGCGCCGCGCACCGCCGCCGGCCCCTAAACCGACCGGGGCCCCACGGGGCCCCGCCGAGCAACTTAGTACGCAGCAAGCTGTGTAGCACAGCGCGGAACACATGCATGCGGGGTTGCCTGCCTTCAGAGCAGCCCACAGGTATCACTGCAGCAGAAACAGACGATGCCATGCACAACCCCCTGCCTCGTTCCGCGGCAAGCATGCATAGCAGGCCAGTGCGCCTCACTGGCCACAGCGCAGAGCGAATGCACAGATCGCGCGACAGGGCAGGCCTGAGCTTGCATGCGGCGCGGCTGGCGGCTGCCTCGCCGAGCAGCAAGGCGGCGCCAGGCAACGACGCGGCGCGTCGCGCCGCCGCCGGCCGCCCCGCCTCCGCTCACCAACCAGCGGCTTTGCTGATGCGCGGCTCGGCCGCCGGCGCCGCCCGTGCCTGTGCCGTCGGGCTGGGCCGCCCGAGCGGCCCGCTCGGCGCCGCTCGCAGCCTGCGGTGGGGACCGCCAGACCAGGCGCGTGTGACTGCGTCTCCGTCGGCAAAACAGGACAGGGACGCCCATGGGCATGCAAACACGCACGCGCGCACGCACAGGCCAGCACCGCGCGCAGCGACAACAGGCAACATGACAGCGCGGCGCAGCCGGCCGCCACTGCGTGCCTCTCTGCTCCGCCCCCCTCGCCTGGCGGCGCGCCGGGCGCCACGTCTTGCAGAAAACGCGCCGAAGTCGGCGCAAGGCGGCGTTGTGAGCCTGCGGCGGCGCGTCACCGCTTGCCGTCCTTGTCGCCCTTGATGAAGGGGTGGCGCAGGGCCTCCTTGGGCGACAGGCGCCTGCGCGCGCAGCAGCAGGGTCATGGCGTGCAGCTCGCCCCTGCCCGCAGCGCTGACAGTGCAGGCTCCCAGGATCATCTCGGTGGCGCGGCAGGCTTGGCAGGGGGAGCCTGGCGCGGGGGAGCCTGGCTGCGGCTAGGGCTAGGGCGCACAGCAGAGCAACACCCCCTGCCAGGCCGTCCACACATCACGGCGCCCCACAACTCCATTCATTCAGCGCCCCAGTCCCCAGTCGAGCAAGAAGACCATGCGAGCGCGGCAGAGCGCTGCGCGCTCAAACAAAAGCCAGCCACAGCTGCACAGCAGAGAACACCCCAACTCTATGCTGGCGCGGGGCCGCGCCGGTCGGGGTCGAGCGCGGTGAGCCGCTCGAGCAGGTCGGCGAGCGCGGCGACCTGGCGCTTGTCGCCCTCGCCGCCCGCCAGCAGCGCGGCAAAGTCGCGCCTGACCACCGGGTGGCTCACCAGCCGGCACACCTGCGCCCGGGCGCCCCCCGCCTCGCCCCGCCTCTTGCCACCCGGGCATCTCCCCCCGGTTCCGCCCGAGCGGCAGCGCGTCAGCCTGGTAGCGTAACAGACGCTGGCGGCGAGCGTCGCAGCGTGTGCTGCCACGGCCCTCGCGGCCCGCCCGTGCGCCAGGTGCGCTCACTCTGCCCTGCCCTGCCCGCGGCGGCCGCCAGACAGGTCAGGAAGCGCACGGACGGTCAGTGCCTCCCACTTCGCGCAGCGCGCGCGCCGCACCGGGCGCTTGGTCACCGGGTCCTCCTCCCACAGCCGGAAGGACATGCCGACGTCGTTGTCAAAGTGCTTGTCCGCGAACGCGGCGCGCCGCAGCATCTTCTTGGGGAACGCGCCCTTGGCGTCCATGACCAGCTTGAGCATCTCGTTGTTGGTGCGCCCGGGGAACAGGATGCGGCCTGCCGCGCGCGCCCGCGCGCGGTCAGCGCCGGGCGCAGCGCGCGCCGAACGCCACACACTCGCGGTGTCTGTGCTGCGCATCTTGTTGCTGGTGCGCCTGGGGGACAGCATGCGGTCTAGCGCGCCCGCCCCTCGCGATCGCAGCCGGGCGCGGCATGCGCCGAACGCCGCGCTTGCGGCATCGGTGCTGGCTGGCCTGACAGGGCAGCTCTGCTGCCCGTAGCGGCAGAGGGCGCAGGTCAGCAGGAGCGCAGCGCAGGCAGCTGGCAGCAACCGGGGCCAGCAAGTCCGCAAGCCATGGTGCGCGCGGCAGCGCGCAGCATGCCCGGCGGTGCGCCGGCGCGCCCGAGCTGGGCGCGCGCGCGCCCGTTGAGCGTGTGCGCTCGGCGCTGCCGGGGCGCGCACCGGTGTACAGCTCGTAGACGACCGCGCCGATGGACCAGGCGTCCAGCGCGACCCCTGCGGCACGCCCATGACACGCGTGAACAGGTGCTGCCGGAAAGTCCGCCCAGTTGCTTTGCAAACTTTTGTCACCTGCGTGCAAGCGCTTCGGCGCACAGGCGAGCCAGCGGCCTCGTATCAGTTTACGCCGGTAACCATCGAGTCGTCGCGCTGCAGGGCGCAGCGCCCCGTCCGAAGCAGGGGCAGGCCCCTACTGCGCGCAGACACGGCGGCCGCGCGCGCGCGCCTCGCCAGAAAGCAACCAAGCCGCTTTTGCCAGGCAGCTCTCAGCGACAGCCGTTGCGAGCGCGAGCGTGGCTGCGACCGCGCGCGCCCGGGCCGGGTGCCGCACCGTACTTGAGGCCCAGGATGACCTCGGGCGCGCGGTAAAAGCGCGAGACCAGGTACGGCGTCAGCTCGTTCTCGCCGTCGAACATTGCGCTGCCAAAGTCGCACAGCTTGAGGTATGTGCGGTTGGCGGCCACCAGGATGTTGTCCGGCTGCGCGCAGCCCCGCACGCTCCGCCTTGAGCCTTGACTGCCTTTAGCCTTGACCGCCATCAGCCTTGACCGCCACGCTGTCACCTGCTACCTGACATCCCCAGCTTCGCGCGCTGCAAAGCGGCCCCTGGCACCGCATGCAGTCCGAGCTCCCGAGCTGCTTCGGCGCCTTTGTGCATGCAGGGCCGGGCGGGCGGGCGGGCAGGCGCGCCAGCCGCGCGCGGGGGCCGCCAGGCGGGCCGCGCCTTGATGTCGGCGTGGATGACGCCGCAGTTGCGCAGGTGGTACAGCGCGGTGAGCAGCTGCGCCGCGTACGCGCGCACCGCGCCGATGTTGAGCCCGATGCCGCGGCCGTACTTCTTGGTCAGCTCGCGCAGGTTGATGTCCTGCGCCGCGGCGGGCGCGCCCCGTCTGCCGCAAAGTTGGCCAGCGCTTGCGCCGCTCGGCCGCCCCCTGTGCGAGCACGGCCACCCGCGCGCCGCGGGAGCACACACGCTCACGCGCGCACCCTCGCTCTGCTCGCCTCCAGAGCACCTAGGTCCCACATGCATGTGCAGCAGGTCTCAGACGCACGGCTAGGCTTCAAGCCCTGTGTGGGGCACAGGCCTGCTCATGCAAGGACGGCCCTCTCTGGGGTGGGGCCCCTTGTGTGGAATCCGCGCGCAGGCGCGGGCGAAGGGCATCGGGGCGCGCCATGGACTCAAACACCAGGCACAGGTGGTGGCGGTACTCGAACGTGCGCAGCAGGCGCACGCAGTGGCGCTTGCCCTCCGGGTCCGCGCCCGCCAGCTTGCGCAGGATCACGGTCTCCGTCTGGCCTGCGCGCGCGCGCGGCGGCTGGTCACATGGCCGGCAGCCGCAGAGCTCGAGAGCCCCCCCGCGGCGCGCCACCGGCCAGGGCACAGCCGCAGGCCTCCAACGCGGTCCGGTGTCGGGGCGCCGCCTAGCACTGCCCGCTAACCCCCAGCGCGTGGCGCGCCGCGCGCCCGGCCCGCAAGAGCGCGAACGCGCGCGTGCCACGTGCTCTGTAGGGTTAGGGTAGGGTATCACCAACTTATCGAGCCCGCGCGCGCCGCGCACCGGCCTTGAACATGACGTCGTTGGCGCGGATGACCTTGACAGCGACCTCCGGGAAGGCCCCCGCGGCGTCCGACCGGCCGCCGCGGTCCTTGGCGCGCAGCACGGTGGAGAAGACGCCCTTGCCGTGCGTGGCAAACACCTCGTAGCGCCCGTCCATCAGCTCACCGACCTGCGCGCCGGCGCGCGGGCGGCGTGGGCGGCGCACGCCGCCGGGCGGCGGGCGCCGTGCCCGAGCCTCCCGGCCGTGCGTGGTGGGCACCGGCGCGGCGCTTTGTCGGGACGTCGCAAACATAGCCAAGGCATACCGCAGCGCGGGCTCAAATGAGCCCAGGCAGGGGAGCATGCAGCATCAGCGTCATGTCGCACGATGCTGCATCACCATGCACAAGGGGCTGCTACAACATGAAGCTCACAGACACACATCGCAACAGCGCTCCGTGGCCAGGCCGTCGGCCCTTTTCCGCGGCCAGGCCGTCGGCCCTTTCCCCAGCAGAGCTCGCTCGGCGCGCGCCCCCGCTCCCGCGCAGGCTACCCCCCTCGCCCCCCGCGCCTGGCCCCCCTCGCCCCCGCGCCTGCGCACGGGACCCCCCCCCCTTGTGGCCCGCGTGCCTGGAAGTTGTAGTAGCCCTCCGCGTCGTCGTAGTTGTCCAGCAGCCCGCGCCGCGCGGCGCCGCCCGCCGGTGCGGCCGCTGCGCCGCCCGCGCGCTCATCGGCCGGCGTCGCGCCAAACATGTCACCGTCGTCCTGCCGCCCGCCGGGGCACAGGCGTGGGCGCAGGCGCAGCCACGCTTACACCCCGCGCTCATGCCCCACGGCGCCTCGACAGCCAAGAGCACGCACCCCGCGCGGCGCGTCATCGCGCGGCACCCCACACGCAGCAGACAGAGGTGCACCGGTTCCTGCCGCGTCTCTGCAGAGCGCTCGGGCAGGCCGGCGGATAGCAGCACGTGGGGTCCTGCCTGGTCGGCAAACATGTCGAGGCCGGCCAGCGGCGGCC
>JAABUV010001612.1_pt1 | contig 32440 bp, 37 predicted proteins | sample 5559971 | NCBI WGS metagenome assembly JAABUV01 (sample SAMN10711881, study PRJNA513362) | rock metagenome | isolation source: Antarctica rocks | place: Antarctica: Victoria Land, Knobhead nord | collected 2015-12-19
GCCCGGCCGCCTGGGCGCTGGCGGCCGCCGCTGAGCCGCTGCGGCCGCCAGCGCCGCCGCTGCCGCTGTTTCTGTGAGCGTATGAGCGCCGCGGCGCACGCCCTGGCTGCGCTGCGCCCTGTGCGCCCCGTGCAGGGCGGCCGCAACAGGGCGCAGCCAGCTCGGCCGCCTGGGCGCGGGGACTTGGTCGCAGGCGCTGTGGTTGCTGGACGCCCTCGGCAAGAACAGGGCCTGACTGTTTCTAGGAGAGTGTGCCGGCTGGCGCCCTAGCTTTGCGCGCTGTGCGCTGACCACGCGGCTGCGCGCAGCAACCGTGCGCCAGCCATGTGGTCCCCGCACCGGGTGCTGCAGAACGAATGGAGAGGGCGAGAGGGCGTGCGTGCTCTGGGCTCGCAATAGGCCGACAGGTGTTCTGAGAGGTCGATGAACTCCGCTGTGTAAGACACGCCACCTCTGGTATACACCCTTCTATTCTGCTCTGTTCAGTCAAACTCGAAAAAGCTCAGCCCCAATCCCACAGAATACAAGCCGCTGGTGCTTATTTCTTTTGTGGCCTAGATTCCAGCACAGGGGCTGCCAGTGCGAGCCAGGAAGGGAGGGCGAAGGTCAACAGCAGAGCTCAAAGTTGGCAGGGCAAGGATGTTCCGCAGTCATCGCAGCACGCTTGTAGAGGACTTTTTCACGAGCGATGTGCTCGTTGAGGACTTCTTCGCGCAGCGCGTTGAAGATCTGCGTGCCAGCGGAGCTTTTCAGGAGTTTGGCTTCACGCGCGGACCAGCTTTTGCAGACGTGTTCCAGCACACCCGGCAGGCGCGTGGCCTCCACTGTGCCCTCCTGCACGCTGCAAAAAGCAGGGCTGTGCGCACTTGTGAGTGTCCAAAAATGCTGAAGGAGCATGCAACATATGCTGACCGCATCTGCGAGCAGAGGGTGCGGACGTCGTCGACTGTCACGTCGATCCAGGATGTAGCTCCGCACGAGGCAGCGCCCAACTTGAGCCAGTGCCGCCCTTCCCGGGTGGAAGAGCCTGATGATGGTGCGCTGCTCCGCTCCTTGCCTAGTCGCCAAGTAGTATCCCTGGCACGCGTCTGGCGTGCACGCCCGAGGGGTCTGCGTGGTGCAGGCCAGTCCTGGCACATCCCGGACAGGCCTGGCGACCAGGCGGGGTCAGGGGCGCCGCGCGCAAGCTGCGCAGCGAGGCAACCCACGCGTGAGACCGCGGGGCAGACGGCTGCGCCAGCGGCGCACGGATACAGGGTGAAGAGGCGCATACCCATGGACTGAGCGTAAACGTGAGCGCGGAGCACCGTGGCTGCTATCCAGCTCTTCCCTTGAGGTGTGGCGAGGCGCCTCGCCGGGCGAGGAGGGTGCCTGCAAGGCCTGTGCGTGACTGTGGAGCTGGGGTGCGGTGTGCTATCAGGAGTGCTAGGAGTGCCATCCGTTAGTGTTAGAGGCCGCATGGTGAGCATGCTTGCATCGAGGTGCAAGCGCGCGCGCAACAGAGCTGTGGAGGAGCATTTGCAATGAGCATGCAACACTGAGATTATGGAGTTGCCTTATTATGAGTAGGCACCGGCTGGACATTGTGGAGGTAGCTAACGGAGCGTGGTACGGGCTGCAACTCTGATGGACGCATTGGAGGCAGAGTCTACAGCCCATGCATGCACTCGCGCTATTGCTCTTCTCGCTTACACTAACCCTGCCCGCCGCGCGGGTGCGCGCTGCACGCATATTGGCTGCCGGCTGGCTGCTCACCAGTACCCTTGGCGGCGGCCGTTCACGCCGATCTGGCCGAGCAGCAGCGTTGTGAAGAGGCCAACATGGTAGATTGTGAACAGCAGCCTGCCGCACCCGTGCAAAGTCAGAGGGGATGTGCGTGGAGGACAGGCGCATCACCGAGATGCGCGCACATACGGAGCGCGGCCGCGCACCAGAACTTGTCGGTGAGCGCCGGGCCGATGGGGAAGTGCGACAAGTTCTCGCCGATGCTCTTGGTGAACAGGCCGAAGAGCGAGTTGCCGCCAAACGCTGGCACGCCGATCGTGGACGGCACGGTCCACCTGCGTGGCAGAGCGCCTGTCTTTTCACGCAACAACGGACGCGCAGTAGGCTACCTCCCAATATCAGCAGCATGGCAGCTGCAGGCTGGGGTCAAGGTCAGTAAGCAGGCAGCAGCACCCTGGTTGCGCTTTGCTTGCTTGCGCCAGCTGCATCATAAAGCACAAGCGACCGCGACCCTGGCAGGCAGGGCGCGCACCCCAGGAAGCCCAGCACAAAGACGAGCGGGTCCTTGTTCAGCCCTGCACGTACACCCAACAGTGCAACCTCACATGCTGCTTGCTTGACAGCCAGACACAGCCAGTGTGCATGCTGCTTGCTTTAATGTGTCACACAGCCAGTGTGCATGGGCACGCTTGTATATGCAGCGCTGCTGTGAAGGGCGCACAGTTGTTGGGGTACTCCGTGCCCCTGCGCGCCACGTGACAGAGTGAGGATCGCAAGACAGCGCTCGGCCAGTCTCAGCCAGAACAGCGGTGCCGGGTAGGCACTCACGACATGACTGTCGCGCGGCGCGTGGCGGTCGCCGAAGCCCTGGGGCGGGGCACCATCCGCGGGCGTGCGCCCAGGAAGCCTGCGCATCACGTGCTCCATCACTTGCGGGTCTGCAGCTCTAGCCCAGCCTAGCGCTTACCGACGCCAGCACTGCCACTGCCAACCTACAGGTCCTCCTCAAGTCAGCCTCCCAGACTCCAGGTCCCTGTGTGGCGATGTACGCACTTGACCGTGCCGCAATCTGGGGGCGAGACGTCATCATGAGGGCGGACATCCTGACCGGCTGCGGTGGGCTCGGAAGGGCAGGACGGTGCCTGTTCGGTGTCTCGGGCGCCTGAGGATAGGGAGGTGATTTTGGCTCCAAACCCTAGTCAGGCTTGAAAAGCACCTTGTGCCGCACGGATTGCTGGACCAGGCCTTTGGCTTTAGCAATCTGCTTGCCAACCTCTGTCCTATTCATCTTGCCTGCTCGGCCTCCTTGCTACGCGCACTGTAATAGGCAGCCTGCGGTGTTGAGCAAAAACACTGGCGGACACTGGCACAGCGCAGCGGCACCAGCGCTTTGCTCTGCGCATTTTAGACCCTTTACAGAGGGCAAGCAGGGGAGGAAAGGAAGCTGCTGCCACGGCTGACACTGACAGCCGGGCGACGTCTCCGGCTGTCGCAGTCGTTTTCGCGCCAGTGCACGGGGAGATGGACGAAGTGTGTGGCTTCCACGACCACGACAACAAGGAGAACCTTGCATGCGCGCCAGAGCTGGGCTCGCAGCCAGCACAAAAGGTGTGTGCGATGTATATATGCAAGATGCGCAGCCCTTGCAAGCCTGAGGCGACGCCGACGCTTCCGCTGCTGGCAGGACCTGGTCGTAAGGCGGGACGCTTCCGGGGCGGCCAGTGCGCCGTGCGACAGCGCGCCGCTGCAGCACGCCGCGCCTTCGGCAGAGTGCGGCTGCAGCGCAGTCCGTGTTTCCACGCTCGCCCTGACGCGAGCGTCACGTCGCACAGCACGGTAGACTGGGCTATTCAGGACCTTGCTCACGGCAGGGCATGGCGGCAGCTGGTGCAGCAGCGCGACGAGGCGGTGGACCAGCGCCGGCGGCTGGAGGCCTCGCGCAACGAGCTCGCGCGGCAGCAGGGCCAGTTCAAGGGCCTCATCGCCAAGGTGGGCGCGGCGAGCTTGCGTGCGCGCGCCTGTCGCCTGCACCCGCGCGCTCGGCAGGGCGGCGCCTGCTGCCGCGTCGAGCTCGCTGAGCTTGCCGCGCGCGGGCGCCTGGCGCAGCTGGAGGGCGCGGTGAGCTCCGGCGAGAAGCGGCTGCACAGCCTCGCCGCCGACCTGGAGGCCGCCAAGGCGCGCGCCGCAGGTTCTCGGCAACCCGAGCCAGCCCGGCCGGCCCCGCGTCTGCAGTGGCGCCCTGCAAGCACGCATCCTGTCCTCGCAAGGGGTCAGGGCGGCGGAGGGGCACGAAAAGGGCCGGCGGCACGCCGCCGGAGCGCCAAGGGTGTTGTCTGTGTGACAAGCTGGGCGCCACAGCGCATCGTGATCAGCTGCGGGCTCGCGGTCCTCACAGTACACACACGCGCCGCCGCCATCACTGCCCCACTTGTCCACACAGCCACATGCCGCGCCCTGCGCAGGCGCGCTGCGCGGAGCTGGCGGCGGAGCGCGATGCGCTGGCGGCTGCCGCAGGCGTCACGCCGGAGCGCTGCCGCGCGGCCAAAGCGCAGCTCTTTGAGGCCGCCAAGCAGTGCGCGTCCGGCGCACTGCTGCTCCCGCCGAGACCACGGAAAGCGTGCAAGGGCTGACGGGCAGGGCTGGATGTCGCATCCGCACCCATAGAGACGGAATCGTAAAGGGCACGCCATGCGCCTGCCGGCGCGGACATGGCCGCACAGGCGGCCATGTCCGGCGGGACGGTGGTACGCCGACCGGCGCGGCGTGCCGCGCTCAGCGACCTGCGGCCCCTGTTGCGCCAGTCTTCAGGCGAGGGGTGGGGGGGTCTGACGTGACAAGCGCCCAAGTCCAGATGCCGTCGCGCAGGGCGGCGCGGCAAGCGCGCGACCTGGAGCAGCACCGCGCCAAGCTCGAGCAGGAGCTGGAGCGGGAGGTGCGCGACCCTGCTAACTGTCGTAACCGGGCCAGTCCGGTACGTCGCAGGGGTCTGCTGGCTGACAGCACGCTGCGCAGCGTGCAGTCTGGCCAGACAGCGGGGCCTGCCTGACGCGCGATCGCAGCACCCAACCAGCCGGACACACCCGGAGCGCCGCGGGGCGCGAGCGGGCGCGGCCGCGGCCGCAGGTGCGCGAGCGCGAGGAGCTGGGCGAGTTCGCGTCGCTGGAGCATGTGGCGGAGGCGGAGGCGGCCGCGCGCGCGGCTGCCGAGGCCGCCGAGCTGCACGCGGCGGGCGCGGCCGGGGCCGAGCAGCTGGCCGCCGCGCGCGCCGAGCTCGCCGCCGCGCGCGCCGAGCTGCGGCAGCGCGGGGCCGAGGCGCGCGGCCCCGTCGTGCGCCCGCGCGTCGCAAGGTGTCCTGAGGGCTCCAGCGCGCGCGCGCGCCGGGGCTGCGGGCGCAGGGCGGGCGGGCGTGGTGTCACATGCAGCCACAAGCCCCGGACAGGCTCGGGCTCGGGGACTGGAGGATGCTCGGTCGAGGTCTGCTCTCCGGAAGCGATGTTTCGGGTCCTCGGCCGACCACACCACCTGCTTGTGGCCTCGGGCTGCCTTCGCGCAAGCTCGGGCTGCCCAGCCTGCGGCCACCCAGGTGCTACACGGCTTGCAGCAGGGGCCCACCGGGCGCCTGTGCGCAGGTCGCGGCACTCAGGGAGGCGCATGCGGGGTGCGGCGCGGCGGCCACGGCGGCCGCGCGCGAGGCGGCCGGCCTGCGGCAGGCCAATGCGCAGCTGGCGGCCGACCGGCAGCAGGCCGCCGCGAACCTGCGGCGCGCGGAGAATGAGGCGCGCGCCGCTGCACGTTACCCTTGTGCCGGGCACATGCACATCCAGCCTGCGTCAGCGCTGCCGCAGCGATGCGTGTGTGAGCAGGGCGCCGAGCGGCGCCTTGTAGCTGGGCCCTGCCTTGCGCGTGAGGATGACCGCCCGTCCCTCCCACCTGCGCATTCCCCTACCACTGATCCAGAGCCGTGCAAGCTGCGCGACCACGGAGCAGGCTTCTGGTACGCACGTTTCCCACGAGTGGACGAGAGTCGCCCCGGGCCGCGGCAGGTGGACCTGATCAGCGCGGGCAACGAGCAGATGTTCCGCTACGTCAACTACATTCGCGGCCGCCTGGCCGCTGCCGTGCCCGCGCTGGCCGCCGCCGCGCCGGAGCTGCTCGGCCTCACGCGCGAGCTCAGCGCGTGGGTGCTCTGCGAGGCGCACGAGCGCGGCCTGGCCGGCGCGTCGGCGCTGGCCAAAGGCGCGACGCCGGCCGCGGCGGCGGGCGGCGCGCACGCGGCCGGCTGCGGCGCGGCCGGCGGCGCCACGCCGGGCGGCAAGGGCATGCACACGCCGGCGCTGCGCGCGCGCACGCCCGGCACCGCCATCAAGCGCACGCCCTGCCGCTGAGGCCTGCGCCCGCGCATGCAGCGCAGCGTGTGCTCGCATGCGGGCGGGCACGCGCATGCCTCAAGCGGCTGCGCGGGAAAGCGCAGCGCAAGCGGTCCCGGGACTGCTGCCATGCCTGCATCGCAGCCGCTGCAAAGGCGCATTGATGCAGTGCCTGTACGGGTGTGACCATGCGGTGACAGCATTGAGGAGCGGGCCAGCACGCCCGCTCGTCCATGCATGCTGCTAAAGACGTTAACAAGGTACCAGAGCAGAGCTGTGCATGTTCGGGCTCTGCCAGCCTGCGCTGCCGGGGCCGGAACACTGCTCTGCAGCTGTTGCATGCGAACGCGCGCGACCACAACACCCAGCTTACAGAGGCTTGCTGCCACAATCTATCATAACATAATTTTTCCAAACACACCCAAACACAACACAGACATAAGCAGACCGCCATCACATTCACCGCCAGCTCACACAGAGCTGTATGCACCAGACAGTGTCGCCAGTCTGTATGCAGGGCACACGATACAGACAGACAGACTGTGAACGCAAGTTGTGGGCGCCATGCAACCCCCGTTCGGCACAGTTGTTCCACCAAACATGGTGAGCCAGCCCGCAGCTACACTAACCGCGCACCGCAAGATCAAGCGCTCCTGCCCCTGCTCACTGACCCCAAGCCCCGTGCGCCATAACGCCTGCCCTACCCTCCGTCCACAACATCGCACGTCCAGTAGCTCATGCAGCACAGCCGCCTCGGCTGCGCCCTGCGCGAAGCCTGCACGTCGCGCGCGAACACCCCGCCAGCCCAGGCTCAGGCGAAGGGGTTTCCCGAGGACTTGCGCAGCGCGGGGCCGGGCGCCGCGGTCTGAGCGGGCGCGGCTGCTGCCCCGTCGCCTGCGCGCGGACCCGTGAGCCCGCCCCCATGCACCATCCCGTAGGGCTGTGCCTCGAACGCGGGCGCCTGCGAGGCAGGAAAGAACGCCCCAAACCCGCCGCCAGCCGCCGGCGTGGCCGCGCCTCCCCACGCAAAGCCGCCCCCAGTGCCCGGCTGCGCGAGGGGCGCCGCATGCGCGGCGCCGCTGCCCTGCCGGGCGGCCAGGCCGTGCGGCGCCGCGCCCGCACCGCCCCACGGCGCAGTCGGCGCAAAGCCTGGCGGCACGGGCGTCGCAGGCGATGCGGGCACAGACGCGGACGAGCCCACAGACGGCGCCTGCTGGGTCCCCGGGAAGGCCGCCCCAGCCTGCGCGCCGTTCGCTGCAGAGCCCCCGGGCATGCCCGCCGCCGGCGCGAACGGGCCCGCGGGCGCCGCGTCGCCGCCGAGCGACCCCGCGCGTGCTGCGCCGCGCAGCCCCGGCATGAGCGCGGAGAAGGGGTCGGGCGCGGCCGCCTCGGAGGCCGCACTGCGCACGCTGCCCTCCGGGCTGCCGTGCACGCCGCTCGACGCGACCAGCGAGTCGCCCGCCGGCTGCCGGGCGCCGCCGTAGAAGCCGCCGGGCTGCGCGCTGTTGCCCGCGTGCGCGCCCGCCGCGGCGCCGGGGCCGCTCGGGGCCCAGCCCGCGCTGTACGAGCCGCGCGTGTGCTCGCCGGGCGGGCGCGGCGGGAATCCGCCGCCGTACGCGCCCGCGGGCGCGGTGCGCGCGCCGGACCCAAAGGCCTGCGGCGCCTGCGGCTGCGGGGGCAGCTCGCAGAACAGGTCCTGCGCGGGGCGCGAGACCCTGGTCAGGGGGTGTATGCACGAATGCCGCGCGGCGCCCGTAACACAGATGCGAGCGGCGCACGCTGGGCAGCTCCTTGCGCGGCTCGTGCGCCGCGGCGCTCGGGCGCGGCTTTGCGGCGCCGTTGGCGGACGGGAGCGCCTCCCCGAACGCCTGCCAGCCTGCCAGGCCGCCGCCGCCGCCACCCTCCTCAGCCGGCCCCTGGCTGGCTGCGCCGGGGGGTGCAGGGGCGGCCGGAGCGTCAAACTGCGCCCAGCTGGCCCCGTGCGCTGCCGGGTCGGGCGCGGCGGGCGGCTGGCCGTTCGCGGCAGCAGCTGGCGGCCTGTCCGCGCCCCCTGCCGGACGTGCGCACAGGATCTCATCGGAGAGATTGATGCACAAGCATCCAGCTCATCCGGGCAGACCGTCGGGGCCCGAACACACTGCCTGCGATCTGCGCTTGAAGCGTCGCTGCGTGCCGCACACTACCCAGAGACGCCCTCGGCCTGCACGTCGAGGGACGCGCACCTGGCACGCCCTCTGCCGCCTCGCCAAACGCGGCCCAACCGTCTGCGGGCGCAGGCGCGGCGTGTGAAGGTGTCACGGCCGCCCCGCTGGAGTGCACCCGCGCGGCGGCGCCGGCCCCGGCCACGCCCTGTTTCTCCGGGCTGGCCAGGTCGATGAGGCTGCTCTGGGGCGCCGCCGGCGGCGCAGCCTGCCGCATGCAGCGCCGACCGCTCGACACGCTTGCTCGTCACGCACTGCGACGCATCTCCAGACGGCGCGCAGCTGCACCCACCAGGAGCCAAGCATCCGTGGCGCAAAGCACGCGGGCTGCAGTCAGCGTGCCAGCAGCGGGTCAGTCGCACAAGAGCGCCAGAGCACGTGACTGCGGGTGTGGCCGCACCACGACGTCTGTTTCCCGCGACATGGACGACCGCGCGCTGCTGGTGGACTGCGCGCGCAGCGCCCACGGACTCAGCAGGCTCAGGGTGCCAGCGCACAGGCACTGCTGGAGCATGCCACAAGCGCCGGGCAGCTGTGCGGCCCCTGCAGCACGCAGCACGCAGAGTCTGCTTGGCAGGGGCGCGCTCGGCAGCGTGGTCCGCAGGGACGCGCCTGCAGGCGCGCCAGGCCACCGGGCACGGGCGCGTGCTCGTCGGCAAAGCGCTTTTTTACAAACACAATCTCAATGAAGTCGCGCACTTTGCTGGTCGTCCTGCGCGGCGCGGCCACGTTGCTTCCTGCACGCCGAGGCTGGGCGCGCGGCCGGCCAGGCGCCGGCGCGCAGGCGCCGCACCTGTCTGTCGGCTTTGGCAAGTCGCTAGGGCTCCACTTGGCCAGATACCGGGCCAGAGCAACCTGCGCGTGCGCTGCGATCTGTCGGTGCCGCGCGTCGGCCGCGCGACTCCAACGCACGAAGGCAAGCGCAGCACACGGGCACACCGACCCCTGCAGCGCCCTCAGGTGTGCGCAAACCCCGCAACACACGGGGGCGCACAGCGTTTCCGCCCTCCTCAATCGCCCGCATCTCCTCGGGCTTGAAAGTGGCCATACTGATGCCTTTGCAGCGGTGGTTGAACTGCCGGCTGCGGCCCGGCAGCGCGCGCGCAAGCGTCAGATTGGACAACGCGCAGCTGGTACAGGCAGCGACAGACCTGCACCGGCGCGGGCGCACTGGACGCCGCTGCAGTTGGTGCAGACGAATATGCTGAAGTTGATGACGACATACTGCGGGCCCTGCGCGCGAGCGCTCGGACGTGGGCGGAGTGCGCGGGTGGGGCGCGGAGTCCGCGAGCGAAGCGGCCGGGCGCGTACCAGGGTCTCGCAGACGGCGCAGCGCCTGTTGTCCGGCTGCTTGAGCAAAGTCCTGAGCGTGCGCTCATGCTTGGCGTCGAGCTTGCTCGAGCTCATGGCTGCGCGCGTGGGCCAACCCTGGCGCGGACGCCCTGAGGTGGTGCCCAGGCGACGGGGACCAGGGCGGGCCAGCAATTTCACAGCCTGGGAACCGGCCTGTCGCGTGCGCAGGGCTGCCCTACCCCGGAGTCCCGCTCAAAAAGGTGGGCCAGCTAGGGTCGGCTCGAGAACACTGAGCTGTCCAAGTCATCCAGTCAATCAACCGAGCTTATCCTCTCACACCCAGCACCCCTCACGCACACACACACAGCTTCTTTGCCACAATGCAGTTCTCCGCTGTGACCATGCGCCCCACCACCAGCGCCTTCGCTGTGCGCCCGATGGCTGCGCGGCCCATGCGCGCGCGCGCCCCCATGGTCGTCCGCGCCGAGGTGCAGCCCCGGGGAGAGTTGAGCTGGCCTGGGGGCCTTGTGAGGTGTGGCTGTTGGCAGGCATTGCCTGATTGTGGGATGCGGGTCGCAAGTCCATGTGGAGCGTGAGCTGTCCTACCCAGCTCACCAACAGCTGTGCTTTGGTCGATGAGCCGAGTCCTGGCCTTCTGAGCCCTGATCCTGGCAGCTGCCGACCCGGCGCCGGCACAGCCTGTCAGCCCGAACATTTCGAGAACGTGTGCGCGTGTGTGCCGCAGAGCCTGGGCGACAAGGCCAAGGACGCGTACAAGGACGCGAAGGACGCCGTGCAGGTCAGCTGCCGGCATAATGGACAGCGGTTTGGTTGCATTGGTGGTTTGCAGCTGTCGTGCATGCCTTCTTCCAACCCCCACTGCACGATCAGTGCACCCAGGAGTCTGGTTGTGTCTTTATATGCACTGGTGGCTGCCTCAGGCACTCTGGGCTCTCTAACGAGCGAACGCGCTGGCGTGCTGACTGGTTTGCGTCCTGTGACAGGACGCCGCGGGCGCCGCTAAGAAGCAGGCGGGCAAGGCGGCCGACAAGGTCGAGGACGCCGTCGGCTCCGGGTGCGCCACGGAGTATGCTGGATCGCTGTAGTGCCTGTGGTGGCGTGCGGCGCTGGTTGTGGTGCGACAGGCTTGATCTGGGAGACAGCACGGTGGTCACATTGCCCGCCCGAAGCGTGGGAGACCTGCTGGGCACTTACTAGCCTGCCCGCCGCCCACAGGGGCAAGGAGGCCGAGAAGGCTGCTGACAAGGCGGGCGACAACCTGTCGGGCGCCGCCAAGGACGCGCAGCGCAGCGCCGAGAAGACCGGCGACAAGGTGTCGGACGCCGCGTCGGACGCGAAGAGCGACGTCAAGCGCAACCTGTGAGCGCTGGGCGCAGCCTTTATCAGTTTTGGCACTGTGCCAGCCGCGGCTTGTGACACCCAAATTTTGTTAGCACCAGAGGCACGGCGTGCCGTCGCCTGATGCGTGTTTTCAGAGGTTTGTGCAGCAAGTGCAGGGAACGCAATGAGTGATGCGAGGCGCCAGGCTGCACGCAGGAATGAGGTGGGGTTGTAAGCATCGAAAAATGCAAAATCAAGTGCACTGGCTTCCTTTGGCAGTGGCACGCGAGCCATTAACCAGTCCTAATCAGGGTACACACCAGCAGTGGCTGGCAGTAGCATGTCTGCAGCGGAGTAAGGATTACTTGCAGGATCAAGCATCCTCTGTGTTGGATGCTTGATCCTGCGAGCCTGGAAGGCAGGGCAATTTTTGAAAACAGACTCAATTACCAGCAAACCTGGCAGGGAAGATCTGTATTATCTGTGACTCCCTGCAATGTGTGTAGGTGCGTTTTGACACCGTGCAGGTGTGCTTTGCGCTTGTTTGCACTAGTTTACATGCGCCAGTGAGCACCTGGCGGGACCAGTGACCTGCAGTGACAAGTGTCAACAGACTAAAACAAACCGAGGAATTTCTTCTGGGGCTGCTCTGCAGTTCGTGTTTCATCATCATCATCACCGGCTGCCTGACCAGCAGGGGGAAGCGGGTCTTCGCTGCGGCCGTCCCCGGTTGCGGCCACAGGCTCAGGCCTGCGTCGGTGGTGCGGAAAGATGTGCGATACATCCTCCTCCTGCACGTCACACACTCTGCATGTTGACCTGATCAGGCTAGGGCCACATGCGCTCCACACAGGTCTGTGTGCAACATGACAAAACGAGGATGTCAGCTGCTCTGTGACCCCATTCACACGGGCTCGCCATCAGACCAAATCCCTGTTCCCCATGCCTTGTGGCTGGATCCTACCCCAGCCCTCATGAGTGACCCTGGGCGTGCCTGGCGCAGAACGGAGGGTATGGCGCGCACTGAGGCCAGCGCGTCGCGCGGCGTCAGGCCGCACAGCGCGGCTGTGCCTGCGCCGGCGATGCCCAGCAGCGCAAAGCGCAGCAGCGCGCCATGCATGCTGCCCTTCCGTTCCAAGCGCCGTCGCCGCCACTCCTGGTACCTGGCACGGCGCAGCAGGGCGCGGTGTTACACAGCACTCTGCATGGAGTTGGTAACCTCCCAAGTCGCACGTGTCAGCATCGCAAGCCGCCGCCAACGCGCACTCTCACACCACAAAAGCGCTGAGAGCTCCGCGGTCAACCGGCCCTTGCATGGCCTAGCATGTCTGTCAGACAGGGGGGCCGGGGACAGACCTCAGGCGCTTGGCCGCGCCGACCTCCTCGCACGCATCCAGCAGCAGCTTGCGCAGGTAGATGAGGTCCGAGTGCTCCTGTTCACAATCACAGCACATGTGAGCACGCCCATCTGCAGGACGGCTTCTGCCTCCCCGCATGACACGGATCCGCTGGTGGGCAAGCAATCCTTACAAGGCCTGTCCATCACGTATATAAGCAGGTAGTATGATATCTGCTGTGCGGCTTGTTAAAGCGGCGAGCATGGAGCGGCGGCCCAGGAGCGAGAGCCAGGCAGCGCTGCCACCGCACCGTGTTGAACGCCTCCGCCGTCCCGTACGTGTACTTGCGCTCAGGCCAGTACACCGGCGGGTCCGCCGCGGCAAGCTCCCCGCTGCACGCTTGCATGCTTGGTGTCAGCCTGCTGTGCTCAACTCGCTGTTCACATGCTGGGGCCCGACCGCGCCCGCCTGAATGTTTGCAAAGCATGAGCATGACAACAGGCAGTCTGTGCAGCGGCTTGCGCGCGCGGTCGCTAGTGGTCCAAAGCCGGACGCAGGTACACAGCATGCCCGGGCTCTGCGCAGGCTGTCAGCCTGTTGGGCTGTCGGGCGCGTGGGCCGCCGCGCGCGCGCGCCTGAACTCGTTGGCGGCGACCACCAGGAAGGGCGGCATGATGCGCTTGCCGGGCGACGCGCCCAGGCCGGCGCGCATGCGCGTCGCCTCGCTGAAGCGCAGCACGTTGATGGGCGCGGTCACGCCCGCCAGCGCTGCGGCGCCGACCCGCAGCCCAGCTGAGCGCCGGGAGGAGGCCGGCAGGGCAACGGGAGCCCCGACGCCCTCGCTGCGGGCCATGAGGCCGCAGGGTGCGCACCTGGGTACCCCGCCAGGCTGGGGTTGGCCAGGCGGCTGACCACCTCCTGGCGGAAGCACGCCTGCGCCGCGGCGCGCAGCGTGAGGCGGCGCGCCTGCCAGCGCGGCGGCGGGCGCACACAGGGGAGCGGCGCCAGGCGCCCCGCGCCTGCTCCGCGATCGTCATGCAATCCGACTTGCAGACGACCGGCAGGATCGGCACCACCTTGCCAAGCTCGTACATGTACCTGCGGGGCCGGAGCTGCAGGTGAGCCAAGGCTTGCCGACAGGTACACACATGCGGAGGCGCGGCCGGATGGCCAGGGCGGGCTGCGTGCCTCAGGTCGATGGGGCGCAGGCGGTGCGGGGGCAGGCAGAAGATGCACAGGTCCACGCGCGGGTCCTCGACGTCGGCCCTGCGCCCGGGCGGCCGTTCATGAGCGGACGCTGCGGTGCGGGGCGCGCGCGGCGCGCCCGCCTGCCGCCGCGCGCGCCCGCGGGCAGCGGGGCAGGGGCCGCCCCGCGGAGGCAGGGGCCGCACAGGTCGACCGCGCGGCGCACGTCCTGCTCGACGCGCAGGAACGCGGCGTTCTGGCGCTCCACGTAGGCCACCATCTCGGCGATGTTGGACAGGATGGAGCAGTTGTCGCCATACCCGGGCGTGTCTTGCACCTGCGCACCCGCCCGCATGCGAGTCGCGCTTCTGCCTGCAGCGCTGGGGTGCGCCTGCGGCTGCGGACGCGCCGGACCGCGCGGGCCGCGAGCGCGCACCTTGTACACCCAAACGGTGCGGTCGCCCTCGCTCTCCCACGATATGGACGAGCACAGCACCTGGTATGCGCGCGCGTCGGCTGGCCGCGCACGCCCAGTGCACGTGACGGTGCGCAGACAGCCCGGGGCGCACCTCGGGGTTCTTGCGAAACTGCTCCGCGGACGTCTCCGTGCCTGCGCGGGCGCTTGCGGCTTGGTGCGCAGGTCGCGCGGGTCCTTGATGACAGGCCTGGACGCTTGGCAAGAAACGTGACACAGCTCCAGACACCCGGCGCCTGCAGGAGTGGCTTGCTGAGGCAGCAGCAGCCCGGCCCGCACCATCGTGCAGCTCCAGGCGCTGGCCCGGCACGGAGAGCAGGGCACGCACGAGCGTGGTCTTGCCCAGCCCGCTGTCGCCCACTATCAGGATCTTGAAGTAGCGGTGCTTCCACGTTGGGAAGGGCTTGGGCCGCAGTGGGCCCAGCAGCTCGTGTGCCGGCGGCGGCGCAGCAGCTGTCGGGGCACACTGGCTCCCTGCGGACGCCGTGACAGTCAGTGAGCGCTGCCCTGAAACAGGGGCAAGCCAAGTGCTGGAGCAATGCCGGCTGACAGGGGCAGCGCTGTCACGCGAGCACCGCCCAGTGACGGGCGCAGCACAGGTTACTGAGCACTGGCGAAAGTCAGCGGCACCACAGCCTGATGAGCAGTGCTGACAAACGGGGGCAGCTCAGCCAGTCAAGCACTGCCACTGGTGGTGCGGAATAGCGTGGTTTGCGCTGGAGCACGCAGTCTGTCACATGCATGCATTGCACACAGATGTTTTTGGAGTCAGCCCACCAGCAGCCTGCTGCGGCGTCTGCGACTCCTGCCGCGCCAGGCCTGACGAGCTCCCAGGAGAGGTCGGAGCGTGCAGCGCAGAGAATTCGCCGCTCATTGCACGTCGCTGGTCCAGGCTCTACCCAGCACCGACCTTAGATTTGACAGGATCGCGCATACAGCCGCTAATCACCGCCACGCTCTCCAGTCTGTGCTCGGTATGGACACCGGCCGACGTTACATAACGGGGCGGTGCCGAAGACAGGTAGGCGGCCAGCTGCGGGCAGTCAAATGACACATTGTTCTGTGTTGCTGTCATCAGGCTGCTCCTTCCAGGTTGTGCTCTGGAAGGACTCATCCTGCAGCAGCAGCAGCCCAGCGCTTGCAATTCGTGAGGGTGCATGTCCCAGGGCAGCACGGCCACCGAGCTGGTTGCCTCCCTCGACCGTGCACTTGCAGGCATCCTGCCACTGACAGACATCCTTGAGCCGTTTGCGCTGCAGAGCAAAGGCACGCCTGCACATCGCGCGTCAACGCTCACAGAAACATCACTTGCTAGCATGAAACCTACGTTCAAGGACACAAGGGGTCACAGTGGCCATGCCGTGCAGAGGACGTGCAGCGCAGCGTACAGGACTTTGCGGCGGCAGCGCAGGCGCTGCAGGCGCTCCTGCTGCAAGCGCGCGCCGCTGGCGGCTCTCCGCTGCTGGCTTTGAGACAGGTGGCCGTCTGCTCTCGGGCCCTGACGCTTGGTCACGCGCTGCAGACTGCGCTGCTCTACAGCTGACCAACCCCTGCGCGCGCAGGAAGAGCGCGAGCTGCGTGAAGAGCTCGCAGCCAAGGAGGCGCTGCTGCGCGCTTGCGCGGAGCGCCTGGCCGACTGGCAGGCCCGCTGCGCGCGCGTGGCGGCAGAGCTGCGCGCCGCCGCCGCGCTGTGACCAGCCCGCCCATGGGCGGGTCGGCAGGGCCGGTCGTCCCCGCGCCGCGCGCGCGGCCATGAACAGGCGCCGGACCTACCTCGCGGCGGGCGAGTTTGCGGACACGCTGCAGGGCGCGGCCGTGTTCTGCGCCGCGCTGGCCGCGCAGCCGGCGAGCGCGCGCGCGCCCGGCCGCGGGTGCGCCGCGCTGGCGAGCGACGGGGACGTCTACGCCGTGTACTGCAAGCTGCACCTGGCGCGCCGCGCCACGCAGGTGGGCTGCAGCGCGGACGCGGGCTGCTTCTACCTGCTCGCCGGCCCGCGCAGGCCGCTCCCGGAGCCGCTGCCCGAGCCGCGGCCGCGGCGGGGCAAGCCACGGGCCGGCCGCGGCGCCGCAAGCTGCGCGGGCGCGCAGCCGGCGCCCGCGCCTGCAGCAGCCGGAGCGCCAGGGCATGCAGCGGCGGCCGCGTCGCCGCCCACGAGTGGCGCCAGCCCCGTTGGGGCACGAGCGGATGCTGCCGCGCGCGAGCTGGCCGCGCCGGACGAGCTGCCCGGCTCGTCGCGCGTGCCCGGCGACAGCAGAGCCGCGGCTGGCAGCTGGGGCGCGACGGCGGCAAACGGCCACGCATCGGGGTCCTCGGAGCGCCCGCCCAGCCCGCAGAATGCGCCCGCAGAACTCCGGTTGGGCCAGGTAGGGAGCGAAGGCGGCGCGGGAGAGGCGACGTGGGAGGTGGTCGTCCCGGTGAGCACGTCGTCGCGGGCGCTGACGCCGGCGCGCATGCAGCGCATGTTGGGCATCCCGGCGGCTGTGGGTCAGCCGGCCGGCGGCGGCGGCGGCATCGTGCTGGCCATGGCAGACAGGGATGGGACGGTCGGGTTCTCGCGCCTGCACGGCGGCCTGGTTCCGCCTGCGGAGGGGCCGCCGTCAGTGCCGGCCTGAGGAGGCTGCACAGGCTGCTCTCTGTGTCGGTATTGAACGTATGCAGCAGAGACGCTGGTGACTTGGGGGGCTCTTTGCGCCCCTTGTTGCCTGCCACCTGTGCAACAAGGAGTGCTCTAGAGCACTTCGTAGAAGGCGGTGTGCATGCACGTCATGCAACATCCTGCAATGAGCGGCAAGCCTGCAGCATCCTGCTAGTGCACACATCACAGCTCCTCCTGCTCAGCCGTCCCCAAGACCGGGGATGACGGCTTGCTATAAGCAAGCGGGCTGGGGCTAGCACACCCCACAGACGCCTGGTGCGCCTGAGCAGCCGCATGCGCGCACCCAGGCCCTCCTGGGGCCCGCGCAGCAGGCGCCCGAGCACATCTCCCCCTCTCCCTCACTCCGCGCTCATGGGCGCCGGGCTTCCTGCTCCATGCCCGGGCAGCTGGCCGCCTCGACGTCCAGCTCGAGCAGCATGCGCTCTGTCTCGTCCTCAAGCACCTCCTCCAGCTCCGCGGCAGACGCGGCGGCCGGCGGCGCGCCGGCAGCCCGGACCCCGAGCGGCTCAGCGGCGCCTGGCTGCACCGGCGGCACGCCGTCCCCGACCTCAACGTCCTCAGCGGCGGCCGCTGCCCCCGGCGCGAGCTCTTGCGGCGCCTCAGGAGGCGCGTGCGCGGCCTCCGACGCCGCCACGGGGCCCGGCTCCGCCCCCGCGCTGGAATCAGGGCTCCGCATGCATCCGCCAGGGTCGCCGGCGGGAAAATCAGGCAACTGCGGCCGGGGTCGCTTGTTGGGCAGCCTGGAGCCGCGGCTGCGCTTGCGTGCCGTGCTGCCGCCGTCCCCCGCAGGCGCCCCACCAGCAGGCAGGGCCCCTGCATCGTGCGGCTCGCCACCGCCCGTCACTAGCGCAGCATCCATGTCCGCATCGCCAGGCGCGGCCGGCGGCGGCGTCGGCGAGGGCGGCATGCGCTGGCCCGAGGACTCGGCGCCGGCGTCGTCGGCCTCTGCCCACCGCGCCCGCTTGCTGGGCGACTGCTGCCCCTGCGCAGCCCGCTTGGCGTGGCCGCTGCCCGGCTGCGCCGCGGCGCGGCGGCCGCCGTCCGCGCTGTCCTCCATGGCGCCGCTCGAAGCGCTGCTCATGCGCGCGCGCGTCCCGCTGTCGGAGTCCGACAGGCCTCCGGCCGCGCGCCGCCGGGCGACCACCGGGCCGTCTGCGTTGAGCGCGCCGACCGCATCCGCATCCTCCATCGCGCCGGGAGCGTCGCTGGGCGGCAGCGGCCCTGGCGCGCCCTTCTTGAGCAGCCGCCTGCGGCCGGGCGCGCCGGGCCGCGCCGTCGCAGGCCCCTCCCTTGCACCACCTTCCCGGGCTGCCGCGGCCGCGGCCGGAGCCGGGGCGTGCTGCGAGGCAGGTGGGCTGCCCAGGTCATCCTCCGGGGTCTCCTCGGCAGCCGGCACGCATGCCGCGGGCGCAGCTGCTAAGACTGCGGGCGCACGCGCGTCCAGCGGGCATGACTGCGTTGGCGCCCGCGCGCGCTCGTTGTCTGCATCAGAGCTGCTGTCGCTCGGGCTCCCGCCGGCGTCCTCCCGCGGTCCCTGAGCACAGCGAGGCAGTCAGGGGTGGCACAAATGAGTGCAGACCGCGTACACCGCGGGTTTGAGTTTGTTATTTGGCAGCATGTGAAGGTCCGGGAATGTATATGACAGAGCCTGAGACATCCAAGGTCCGCTTCACCGCTCTCAGGGCCTGCTGGGACTGCGGCAGGCTCAGGCATGCAGGCAGTGACGCGGCGAGAGCACGGCGGCCCGGGAAGCGGAGGGGCGCACCGGCGCTGCACCAGGAGCCCCGGCATCGGAGCCCGACCCGGACTCGGACCCGCTAGACGCCGACGGCCTGCTGCCGCCGCTGCGACTGCTCGCGCTGCCCTCCGCGTCGCTGGCGCGCTGCGCGGCGCGCACCGCCCTCAGAGCCAGCCAGCGCCCGTGCGCACTGCCACCCAGAGCACCAAGCAGGGCAGGGCAGCTGCTGCGAGCGGCCAGGCGAGGCGCGCGGTCGCTGCTGCTCCGCCGCTCACCCCGCAGCCAGAGCGCGCCCACAGGGAGCATGTGTGGCGCCGTCTGCAGCGCACAGCCCCGGCATCTTCGCTCGCGCCTGGCACCCAGCGCGCACCCGATCGGCGTTCTCGCCCCCGCCCTTGCCGGGCCGCGCGCGGCGCAGGCCCAGCTTGCGCAGCTGCGCCGCGACCTGGCTGCGCCGCAGCCCGCCGGGCAGCTCCGCGGCGATGCGGGCCAGCATGTCCCGCGCCGCCTTGTGCTCTTCAAACAGCTCCTGCAGCCGGTCCCGCTGCGCGCGCCACAGCAGGGTCGACCTCACACAGCGTCCGCCGCAGGGCCGCAGGCAGCAGGCGCGACAGTGCCGGAGCGCCAATTGCAGGCGCTGCGCAGCGCACGGCAGGCGCGTGCAGCGCGGCCCCGCTGACGCCGGGCGCAGGGCGCGCATGCGCGCGGGCGCTTGCCTGCCGGGGCGTGAGCACGCCCTTGCGCAGCCCCATGGCGCGCAGCTCGCGGTGCACGGCCGCCTTGGGGACGGCGCCGCCCAGGCCGTCCAGCAGCGCCGCCATGTAGCCGCAGTGCATGCCGTGCTCCTCGAACAGGTCCACCAGCCGCGCCTTCTGTGCCTCCGTCAGTGCGGCCGCGGCCGCCCCGGCGCGGCGCCGGCCGGGCGCCTGGCCGGGCGCGCCGGCGGAGTCGTCGCCGCTGCCGAGCGCGCCGGCGCGCCGCGCTCGCCGCGCGCGCGCGCCCTCGCCGTACATGCGCTGCGAGCGCGGGGCCCGGGGTCGGTGCGGCGCGGTGTGCACGCACTGACGCGCTGGGGCCGACCGCCGCGCGCGGGCATGTCTGCGAGCGGGCGCGCTGCCCTGAGGCAGCGGAGGCGGCTGCGCTGCGCGCCGGCACGTCAGCGCAGCGCCGGCGGCCGCAGAATTGCCAGCAGCCGCAGGGTATGGGGCCCTATCCGCCCAGGGCGCGCGCCTGCCAGTGGTACTGCTCGCGCACGGCCTCCGCCTCGCGCGCGCCCTTCCAGAACAGCAGCTCCACGAACAGCAGCGACGCCACGCCCTCGCGCACGCGCGCCTCGAGCGCGGCCTGCGCGGCGCGCTCGGGCGACGGCCCGGCCCCGCATTCTGCGCCGTCCTCGCCTGCCGACGGTCGGACGACGCCGCTCAGCTGCCCCGCATCCATCTGCAATCTGCAACAACGTGCATGCCCATGCTGGGCACCAGATTATCCGGAGGCAAGCGCGCATCATGGGCGCGTTAGAAACTGCCGGGCTGGGACGGGGCCGCCCTGCATGCGCAGCAGGCGCGCCTGCAGACTCGCCGCCGGACGCGGCGGGCGCCGGCGCGCGCGCCGGCTCGGGGCCGTCGGCGTTGGCGAGCCGCGCGAGCAGCCGGCGCACGACGCCGACGGCAAAGCGCAGGACCTCAGCGGCGGCGCGGCGCGCGCGGAAGCCCGCGTCGGCCAGCACGCGCTCGAGGACGCGCAGCACCGACAGCTGCCGCCGCGCGGCGCCGCGATGCGTCAAGAGCCGCCGGCCGGCTGCTCGGGCACGCACGCGGGCGCGCCGAGCAGCATGATGCGGGCGCCCCGCCAGTCTCAGCACAGACGCATTTATCGCGCACCGGGCAGGCGGGGGCCTGTTGCACAGCGGCAAGGGAGCATGCCAGGGGCGGGGCGCGCTGAGCGGCGCCGCGCGCCTGGTACAGCATGGGCTCCAGGTTCATGCCCTCGGGGTCGCAGACGCGCTGCAGGAAGCGCACGATGCAGTGGTTCAGGAAGTCGGAGTTGCTCGCGTACCCTGCGCGGCGCCGGCCCGGTCAGGCCGCGCGCGTGCGCGGCCTGCACGCATGCGTCGCCACGGCGCGCCGGCCACCCCCGCCCCCCGCCTGCCGCCTGGGGCGCGCGCGCGCGCGCGCGGCGGGGCGGCCCGTGGGCGGGGCGCGCCCTGGAGGAGCCAGGTGTAGAAGTGGACGACGGTGGGGTAGGCCAGCTCCTGCCGCACGCGGCGCTCCAGGTCGTACGCGACCTCTGTGACCCGCGCGGCCGCCGCCGCGTCCGCCTGTCGCTACGTGCCCCGGTCACAGCCGGCGGAGCTGCGGGCGCCCGCCAGGCGCGCCGGGCTGGGCGGCGTTCGGCGCGCCAGGCACAGGAGCGCAACCGGACCACGCGCTGACGACCGTTGTGGCCAGGCAGCGCGGCGGACTCGGCGGAGCGCTGGGCGCTGGAGCGGCGCTCTGGGAAGAGCGCGCATGCAGGGCAAGGGGGCCGCACCGCCTCGTCTTCGGCCTCCTCGAAAGGGTCCCCAGTCCGGCCGCCGCGCACGCCGTGCGCCGCGCCGCCGTGCGCGCTCTGCTCGCCTGCAGCGCCGCTGGCGCCGACCGCGCTGCCAGACCCGCCCGAGGCCGCGTCGCCCTGCTCGCCGCGCTGCGCGGCTTCCCCGGCGCCGCCGCCGGCCTCGCCCCGCTCGGGCGCTCCCGGCGTGCCGGCGGCCGAGCGATCGCCCGGGCTGCGCCCGCTCGCGCCCGCACCGCTGCCGCCCTCCGTGGCGGGCGCCGCGGCCGCAGCAGCCGGGCTGTCCGACGGCGGCGCGCGGCGGCGCGCGCGCATAGCCGCCCGGCGCTTCACCAGGAATTCGCCTGCCTCTGCGTGCGGACTATGGGCAGGCGTGAGCGCAAGCTGCGGAGCGCATCATGCATGGGTTGAAAGTCGACGGCCGGCCTGCAGTCCCGCCCGCATGCAAGCGGGTGCCGCTGCACTTGCGTCAAAGGGACGCATGGTGTTCGCCGGTGCAGCGCCGCGAGCATCCGGGCAGCGCACCCTGGCGCGACAGCCGCTCCAGCAGGCGCAGGACGAGGTGCAGCGTCTCGACGAGGTCGCCCGCGTGCGACAGCGGCTGCAGCTTGTGGCTGAAGCCCTTGATCAGGCGCGCCAGCACCGGCAGGAAGCCGCTCTCCTTCTGGTCGTCGTGCAGCAGCCTGGCGCAGCCGCGGGACGTGGTGTGGCTCCCTGCCCAGGCACACTCGGAGGCGCTGCGCTCCAGCAGGATGGCAGGGAGACCCGCCGACCCGCGCTGGGCCCACCTCTGGTGGGCCACGCAAACTGGGCGCAGGCTCTCGCCGGTCGCCGGACGACATGCATGCAGCACCGCGCTGAGGCTCGGAGAGGCAAGCGTACGAGGCCATGCAGGGTTCTTGCCTGCGCTGCAGGCGGTCGGCGGCCTTCCGGTCGGCGGGCGTGCCGGTGCGCTGCGCAACGTCCAGCGTGGCCAGCATCTCCTTGAGCAGCGCCAGGCTCGCATGCTGCGCCCCGGCCCTGCTTGAGGCTTTGACAGACACGCGCATGGGCCGCACTGCGCGGGCGCAGCCCAATGCATGGGCAGTAGCTGCATGCGTGACTCCTGCAGCAGGCCTGCGCTCCCGCTCACGTCCGGTGCGGCCGCACAGCCTCTAGCGCCGCATGGCGACACTGAGGGGCCGCTGCCCGCGCCGCGCAAAGCTCGATAGAGCCGGGCTGGCAGGGCCGCGCGCCTGCAGGGGCCAGTCCTTCTCGGGCGCGCGCACGGGCAGGTCGGATGCGCCCAGCCAGAGCATCTGCACAAGGAAGAACGTCTCCCAGCCCATGGTGGCGGAGATGACGGCGAAGGGCGAGCCGCCCTCCGGCCCGCCCGCGGGCGCCGGCTCGGCCGCGTCGCCTGCCGCCTTGCGCTCCAGCTTCTGCTTGTGCTGGCGCTCCTGTGGCGCATGCATGCTCACATTCATTCCTGTGGCGCCCGCATGGTCACACTCATCCAGACCAACCACCACGCCTGCCGGAGGCTGCGAGCAGCTCTTCAAGCGCGAGAGCTGCTCCGGTTTGGGGCGAAGCTGCTCCGACCTGGTCACAGTCGAGGCGGTGCTCCAGAAAACCGCGTCGACCTGCTGCGATAGAGCATTTGTGCGGCTCCAGCAAGGCGTTTCCCATTGGCAGCACCCTGCAGCCTATGCGCGAGTGCACATGCCCAGGGAGCTGCGCAGCCTGCCTCGCGCAGGCGGACGAAGCAGGTGAAGAAGCGCGCGACGCGCAGGAAGCGATAGAAGTCGTCGCGCGAGCGCCGGCTGATGTGCAGGCCGGGCTCCAGCTCCTTGCGCAGCACGCCCATGAGCACCTGCCGCCCGGCGGCGCGGTGGGCCTGCTGCCGCAGCCACGTGCGCCGCTCTGGTGCCGCGGCGGTCGCCGCGTCGTGTGTGCATGGCCGCACGCTGATGCAGGCACCAGCAACTGCATGGCGCACGCTGATGCGGGCATTGTCAGCTTGTTGGCTTTGAGCGCTGGAACGGAGGGTGGAAAGTGGTGCAGGCACTGCGCTCGGGACTCTGGGACGCAGGCTGTGCCAGGGCGCCGGGCACCTCGTAGCTGCACTCCAGCACGTGCGCGACGTACGCGGCCAGGCGGCCGCGCAGGCGCGCGCTCAGGCCCTCCATGCCCAGATCGCCCGCTCTCTGCAGACAACAGGGTGTCCTGCTCAGCATGTCAGGGCTGCCCCAGACTCGAGCGCGGCCCTGCTGCACAGTCATGCACACCTCACCAATGCTGTGTGAGCATGTCGAGCATGCGTGCGCTCTCACGCGTCGCAAGCCTGAGCCGCCAAGCACCCTGGCACGTGTTCCGATACCTGGCGGGCGCACCTGCTTGCTGCCATGCGACAGGGGCTTCAGCGACCCCAGCATGTCGGAGCAGTGCGGGTTGCTGTGCATGATCTTCACGCTCAGGCCGTCCTCGCCGGGCTGCTTGTAGACGCCGCCCCAGCGCGCATGGCGCGGCGGGCCGCGCGACTGCGCCAGCATCAGGCATCACTGGTTAAATCTGGTGCGTGCGTGACAACACACTGCTTGCGCACCTAGAACGGCACGAGTCTGGCTGACCGGTCCGCGGTGAGCCGCCTGCCCGCCGTGCATGCACAGCGCGGTGCGCGGATGTGCAGGCCCGAGGTGGTGCACCTCGCAACACCCTTGCGCAGCCTGTCGCCGCGCCTGTGCAAAGAGGGCGCGGGCGGCGCAGGGCGCGCCTGCTTGAGGGCCGCCGCCGCGCGCAGCTCCCGGTCCAGCGCGGCGCGCGCCTCCTGCATGAGCCCCGGCTGGGGCTGCGCCGCGCGCCGCGCGCCGCTGGGCTCCCGGAAGCAGGCCGCCGGCGCGGCCAGCAGCGCGGCGGCGTCCAGGCCGGCCAGCACCGCGTCCCAGACCTCCAGCAGCAGCGGCGCCTCCGCCTTCAGCGGCGCCTGGCGGCGGGCAGGCGGCGGGGCAGCCAGGTCAGGCTTCAGGCTGTGTGAGGAGAGCGCTGCCGCACGCGCATGAGCGCGTCTCGCCTCGCTGGCGCGTTGAGGATGCTCTTTTCGCTGTTCCGATCCACTCCTTTGGCCAGGTAGTGCTTCCTTGGTAGCAGTCTTTTGTGTCAAGCCCGGCGCGCCGCACCCGCGTGGTGTGCTGCGCCATGACCGCGAGCAGCTCCAGCGCGCCGTCGTCCAGCAGACGCTCCAGCAGCTCCCCGCGCAGCCGGCTCCGATGGGCGCCCCGCGAGCCTGCGCCCGGCCAAACCCGCGCGCGCATCGGTCGCCGCGCGTCGGCAGCAGGCGCAGCGCCGCCCGCGCGAGCAGGCCGCCCCTGCGGCAACGCCGAGGCTGGCGACACTGCACGGCCTCACCAGGGGCCGCCGGGCGGGGCGCCTGCTCGTCAGGCAGCCGCTCGCGGGGCCGGGGCGGCCAGGCAGCGGGGCGGCCGGGGCAGCCCACCGCAGCCTGCAGGGCGTGTGCGCACCGGCGGTGGGCGCGGCGTCGGGCAGGACGACCAGGTTGCGCAGGAACGTGAGCACCAGCTGCACCGTGTTGGCGTCCGCCGCGCCCGCGCGGCCCGCCGCGTGGCGCTGCAGCGGCTCCGCCACCAGCGCCACGACCACCGCCAGCGCGTCGCGCGCCAGGAACGCCTCCTTCACGGCCGCCATGTACTCCACCTACCGCGGCGGCGCGCGCGCGTGAGGCCGGCGCACGACGGCCGCGCCTCGGGCAGCAGCCTTTCGTGCGCGCTGCGCGTGTGCACGAGCCTGACAGCCGCCTTGCTGCGTGGCACAGCCAAGCTTGGCTGGCGGAGAACGGGCTCAGTGTGAGCAGGCGAGCGTCCGAGCAGCATACCTGCAGGGCGGGGCTCTCGGTCTCCGGCTCCAGCGGCAGCGTCAGGAAAGTGACCACCTTCACTGCGCGGTGCGGCGAGCGCTTGCGCTTCGGCCCGGTGCGCAGTTCGGTGCAGGCGTGCGGGCGACAGGCTCACGCAGGCTGTGGGGGCGCACGCGCGTTGTAAACAAGCTCGGAGTCCTCCGGGTAGGTTGTGATGATGGCCACGAGGTCGGAACGGGCGACCCCGTACTGGCCCAGCGCAAAGAAGGCCTCCCGCCTGACCGGGTCGTCTTGCCGCAGGAAGCGCTGCAAGTCCTTGAGGCAGTCTGCGCGCCCGGCCGCTTAGCGCACCCAGCCTCCAGCCCCTGCGGGGAGCAGGCCGGGAAAAGCAGGCCGCGCGTGCGTTCGCACCCAGTGTATCGGCGGTCGTGCAGTACCTGGCGATGCCATCCTCGTCCTGCTGCCAGCTGCCTAGCCCTCCGGTGACAGAGATCAGCAGCTCCAGGTCCATCTCTTCCATCGCGGCTGCGCAGGACCGCGTCCTATGTCCGAGGCCGCATGTGGTCTCACAAGGCAGTCCTGTTGGCCGTCAAAGATTACAGACCCACCCCCAGCGCATCGTGCAAAGCGGAGTGCCTGCTTAGATGCGCGTTGCAGCCTACTCAACATCAGGGCGTTCAAATCTTGCCCTACCGCCCTGACCCTAGTGAAGCGGTCAGCAAACGGTCCTTTTTTCTAGCGCAGCCCGGGGCGTCGTTTTGTGTTGGGTTAGCGCACACACCCAGCTCTGTCAGCCCGCAGCTCTTGTTGCCCAGCTGAGCAGGGGCTGTTGAGACATCCCGACCTGACGCGCAAGTACGCTGCGGGCGAGTGGATGTGAAGCGCCTTCACACAGCGACCTTGTTTCCCGGAGGCGGGCGCCATACCCTGCAGGCCCCATGGCGGCCGGAAGCTACGAAGTGCTCAAGACCGCCAAGTCCGCGCTGGATGCGGGGCTGATCAACGACGCCGACTACGACAAGATCAAGTGCTCGTTCTTGCGAGCGCAGCAGATCAAGGCGGGCCTGGATGCCGGCTTCATAAAAGAGGAGGAGTACGCAAACGTGAAGCGCGCGTTCCTGGAGTCCCTGAGCCTGACGGGGCACTCCGCTGCACACGGCGGTGCGCGCTTGGGCTCTGAGCCCGTACCCTGCCTGCGTCCGCAGACGCAGTCTGCCGGGCAGGCCGAGCAGGCGCACGGGTGCTTGCCAGGCTGCGCGCCGTGCGCCGCGGCCGCTCGTAGTGCAGCCTGTGCAGCGCCTGACCTCGGCCACGTTGGCGCGCAGCCTCAGCAAACGGCAACGGCTCGCCTGCGCCGGCGCCGGCCAGGCCGCCTGCACGGCCCGTGCCTGCTGCGCCGCCGCCGCCGCGCGGCAGCCTGACGGCGCCGGCGAGCGCGCCCGCGGCGCCAGCCAGCGAGGCGCACAGCTCACCGCAGCGCTCCGCGCCGCCGTCGCCCGTGCGTCCGGGGTCGGGCGCGTCCAACATCCCGACCAACATCCCCAACCTGGGTGGCCGGCGGCCGAAGCAGGCGCAGTCGGTAAGCCGCACCTTGACGCTGTCGTGTCAGTGCAGCGCCACTGCTCTGCCCGCGAGCCTGGGTGTCCAAAGCTGCATCCAGCGCTCTGCTCGTGGAGGCGCTCAAGCCGCTGGCCTCACTCGTGTTTGGCCTCACGCAGAAGTCCATGAGCGGGATCGCTGTGTCCGAGGACGCTGTCAACATGTACTACTACCTGAAGGCCAAGTCCACGGTGCGTCCGGCGCTCCCCTCAGCGTCTTAGCGCAGTAGGCCCAGCCTCTGTGGTGCAGGTGCCTGTCAGTGTGAACGTCGGGTGCTGTCGCGCGCTGGCGGGCTCGGGCTGTGGCTGTGCTGCCCGTGCAAGCGCGGCTGACGGCGTTGCGACGGGCCGCAGTACCGGTGGGCGACCTGGATGATCAACAGCGCTGGCAACGAGGTGAAGCCCCCCGGCGTGCTTCGCGCTCGGCGCGCAGGTTGCGATATGCTGTGCTCGCAAGCGAGCATGATGGTGATGTTCCAGCGACTGTGCTTTGTTAGCCAATCAGAGGAGCCTGTCGCGACTCGTAATGTAAAGCAGACAAGCATGGCGGGCCTGCGCAGGTTGTCATCGCCGCAGTGGGGGACAAGGACTCCGCATACGCTGATTTCGTGGATTCGTTCCCAGAGAACGACTGCCGGTATGGAGGTGAGTCGCGTCATGTTTGCTGGTAATTTGAGCGCTGTTGGAGCGCTGCCAGCCAAGGCAGCCACCGGGAGCAGCCCCTAGACTGAGCTTTGGGCTGCGCAGTGTATGACTACCAGTTCACCAACAGCGAGGGCTGCGTCTTCAATAAGCTGGTATTCCTCAACTGGTACGCGCGCGCTTCCTGCGTCCGCCCTGCCCGCCCGTCCTGCGGTCCATGCCTGACATGCGCGCTGCCCGCCGTGCTGATGGCCCGGCCGGCGCAGGGCGCCCGACACCGCGCGGACCAAGGCCAAGATGATGTACGCGAGCACCAAGGACTTTTTCAAGAGCTTCCTGGATGGCATCAGCGTGGAGCTGCAGGCCTGCGACCTGGACGACATCACCGAGAAGGACATCGCCGACGCCGTGCGCTCGTCCGTGACGCGCCAGTAGCGGGCGCACGCGCTGCGCCGCTGGGCAGCCCCCGGGGACTTGGTTTTCAGTACTTTTGCTGGTCCTGTATTTCTTTCGAGCGGGCGCTGCCTTCAGCCTCCGCTGCGGCCTGAGCTGTTGCGGTTGTACCCCCTTTGAGCAAGTCTGGGTGGGGCGCATGCGGCCCCCATACCCTGTCTGGAGCCATGTGCCCTGCCGCAGGCTGCGCTCTCCCCAACGAATGTGCTTGAGCGCATGCGGTCCCACGCCTCACCCAGTGCCTGGTACATACCGGGCATGTGTTGGGCAGTCCCACCCAGGTCGAGAACATGCTGGCTCTGATTTGAACACCTGCGCACTCAACCGGACGTGTAAAACGGCCTGTGCGATGTGACTGCTGCGTGCTCTGTCACACGAACCTGCGTGACGCATCACCTTTGGAGCTGCTGGTGCGGCCATTGAGGGTGGTGTGCGCCACTGGCACCATGCACGGCAGTGCAAGCATTCTTTTAACACCGCCATGCAGACATGGCGGCAAATAGCAGGGCCAAGTGGGGGTCCTGGTTTGGATCATCCACCGGTGGGATGATCCAAATGACAGCTCGGTACCGAGCTGTCATTCACAGCCCCGGTAAGCTTCACCCATCCCTCACCTTGTCAAGGATCCGAGTCAGTTGCCGCACTGGTGCTGCCTAGGCAAAGCGTGGTACGTGCCATAAGCTGGAGCGTACGGCTTAGAAAGGCTGCCAAAACATGATCTCTGGACTGGCAGAAAAAGCACGCCTGTGGTTTGACAGAGCGCAGGCTGAGGGCCACCCACCGCCAGAGCACGCGGACGCCCCGCCCGCCCGGGAAAGCAGCAAAGACCTGGGGCCCGCCGCGGGCCCTGGTGCCAGTCAGGCAGGCGCACCAGCGCAGCCGCGCTTGCAGAGAGACGCCGGCGCGGCCTCCGGCAGCGACGTGTCCAAGGTGCGTGCCGTTCCAGCCCGGCAGAGTGCGCAGCGGCAGGCCGGAGGCCGCCAAGCCCATCCGCGTGCGCAGGCCGCCAGCGGCAGAGGCACCAAACGCAAGGCCGTCCGCGGCGTAAGCGATGAGGACGAGTCCGTGCCGCCCGGCCTGGTGGGGGCGCGGCGCACGCGGCGCCGCACCGGCGCCCACGCGCCGGCGCTGGCCGGCCTCGCGCCGCTGGACGGCCTGCGCTTTGGCGCTTTCGCCGTGGCGCCGCCGGACAAGGCGCCCGCGCGGCGGCGCCTGCTGTGCGCTGCGGCGCTGCGGCGGCCGCGCCGCGCGCTGGCTCCGACGCGGCTGGCAGCCTGTTGTACGTGGCGCCTGAGCTGGAGGAGATGAGCGAGGCAGAGCTGCGTGCGCGCGATGGACAGCCGGCGCCTCTGGCGCTTGCGCCGGGCTCGCCGGCGCGGCCAGCGCCCGCCGCGGCCGCGGGCGGCGAGGCTGCACGCACGCCCGGCGAGCTGCGGCCGGGCGACGCCGCGCTGGCGGAGGCCACGTTCGGCAGCAGGGCCAAGGCGGCGCGCACGGCGCCGCGCACGCTGTCGGGGCCGGCCGGCGAGCGCGCCGGCGGCGATGACTCCGCCGTGGCGCAGCTCCACTTTGGCGCGCCAGCGAAGGGCGCCGAGCCGGGCGGTGCTGCTGCTGCGGCAGCAGCGGGGAGCCGGGCGGCACCCGCGATGGCCGGTGCACCTGGGGGCGTGGGCTTGGGCAGCGGCGGAACAGGCGGGCACGCTCCTTTTGGCAATGCCTTCTCGGCAGGCCTTGCAGGCAAGCGCAACGAGGCGCCTCCAGGGGCCGAGGCAGCTTCCGCTCAGCCCGCCGCCCCCGGGCCAGCACTGTCTGCGGCCTTGCCGGCCTTTGCATTCGGCGCCAGCGTGGCCCCGTCGGCGACGGCAGCGCAGGCGCCCGCCATGCCGCTCTCGGCCGCGCCGGCCACGCTGGGGTTTGGCGGCGCCGCGGCGCCGGCCACGGTGGCCGCGCCAGCGCTGGGCAGTGTCGGTGGCCTGCCGGCGAGCGCCATGCCTGCTGCAATGAGCAGCTGCGGACCTGCAGCGTCGCCCATGGTGGGCCGGGACGCCGCCGGCCAAGGACTGTTCGGGGGTGCTGCACAGCCGGCCGGCTCGCCCGCGCCTGCCAATCCTGCGGCGGCAGCATTTGGCTTCTCCGGGCTGGGCTCGTCAGGCAGCGGCGCGTTCGCCTTTGGCGGGGCGCCGGCGGCCGCGCCAGCTCCGCAGCCGTTTGGGTTTGGCCAGGCGGGCGGCTTTGGTGGCGGGGGGCCCGCGGCCTTTGCGCAGGCGCGTCCTCTGTCTGCCTGACGCAGCCATGCGCTGCTTGAGTGTCCTCCTTGCTAGCGCAGGCTGCGTGTTGACCCGGTATCACATCAGCACTGTCTGGTTGAGTGTGATGGTCGGCGTGGTTGTGAGCAGGCAGCGCCGCTGGCGCATGCCGGCAGCGCTGGCGCGTCAGGCTTCACGATGGGCGGAGGCGACCAGCAGCGCGCTGCGCGGCGCGTCGTGCGCGCCAAGCGGCCGGGCCGCAGGTGAAAGCATTCTGTCAGGGGCGGCAAGGCTGAACAGCAAGCATGTCTGGTCAGCCTTGCCTTCAGCCTTGCCACCGATGCACCTGCGCTGTGGCTGTTGCATGTGCTGACACATTACAAGCCATGTCATCTGCCAAGCAAGCACGACTGGACGCCTGACATGTCATGCTGGAAGTCTTGCAATGATGCTTGTGCTATTTAAATAGGAGAGTCAGCAAGGCAAGACATTAGCTGCACGCTATATGTCTCCCCTTGCCATGGCCTTTCCTAGTCCCACCCAAGAATTAGCCAGTAAGCATGCTGAGCAGTCAAACATAGAGCGACAGGAGTCTGCTGCCGCAAATATCAAGGCTCAGCATGCGTCTAGAGGACCAAATGCAATACAGGCAAAGCAGCTAGGCGCCTTGCTGAAGTACAGGCACACGCGGCGATCAAAATTGCTGCAACTGGGCTGTACAAACATACTGGCAAGTGTGCGAGCAGCTCTGGACATGCATTTTCGGTCACCCACTGCATTTGGCGTCCCACACCCAACCACCCCCTATTTTCAAATTTTCAGAACCTGCCATGTTGGACCAAAACATACTGTGGTGCCCCCTTCCCAGTGTGCACTCCTTATGACCGGACACGCACAGCACTGCAGTCGCAGCTGTTGGTCCCATGCAGCGTTACGCTCCAACCCACTCAGATACTACCCTGCTACAAATAAAAGCACTCTCCGCGCGCCGCCGCCTGCATGTGCGTGGCGGGCTAGCTGCACTTGATGTCCAGCGGGCCCGCAGGCGGGCCGGGCTGCAGACCCTCGCAGCCGGGAGGCCTGGCGTCGCCACACTCCACAGCAGTGGCCTCCGCGCGCAGCACAGGCGCGCCGCGCCCCGCTGCACCTGCGATGCCGTTCCTGCAAAGTCCGCCGCCGCCTGCCGACGCGCAGGCCAGCGCGGCCTCCCCCGACCCCTCGTCGGCGGCCGCGCGGACTTGCGCGCCTTCGCCTGGCGCGGGCACCCTGCTGCCCGAGGCAGACGATGCTTCGCCTTGCGGCGAAAGGCATTCGTCGTCGTGCGCTGGGCGGGCGCCGGCGGGCGCGCCGTCCTCGGCCGCCGCGCGCCCTGCCCCGCTGCCGGGTAAGAGGTCCGGCGCCGAGTCGGAGTAGCTGTACTGGATGGGCAGCGCGGAGAGCATGGACGTGAACTCCCAGTTCAGGTCCTCGGCATCGTCGGTGCCGGGCGGCGGCGGCACCAATTCTGGGGGCGTCTGCTCGCGGACGCGCTGCCAGTCCACGCCTGCGCTCCACACACACCTCCAGTCGGCTCTCCCAAGCACCGGCGCTGCAAGGCCCAGCAGCATGCAGGGCGCGCAGCGGACACGGCAGGACATATGTGGTCCAGTGGCGAGCGCAGCGGCAACTCACCCCGGAAGAACGCATGGCTCATGAGGTCCGGCAAGCCTCGTCTGCCCGCGCCTGCACATGTGCACGGCATGGTCAGGCGACAACCATCAAGAGCCCTGGAGAGCCAGCGAGCAAAGACTCCTATCACCGGCAGGAGGCCGTCCATGCGCACCCAGCCGCTTGGCAGGCTCCGGGCGCAGCAGGCGCTTGATCGCGTCGGCGGCATGCGCGTCGACGCCGGGGGGGATGCGCAGCTTGCCGGAGGCGATGCGCTCAAAGGTGAGGTACTCGGAGGCCGCGCGGAAGGGCGCTTTGCCCACCAGCATCTGGTAGATGATGCAGCCCAGCGCCCACAGGTCGGCCTCCGGACCCACGGGCTCATTCCGCAGCGTCTGCGCCGCCCGGCACACTGCGCTGTAGCTGACCTGTATGCACGGCACGGCCATGTCTAGGCGAGACCATGAGCAGCGAGGGAAGCGCAAGGCGCGAGCCAACAGGGCATGACCCACCCCAGCGAGCAGACCCTGCACGCCAGGTATGCACCAGCACCCGATTTTGCAACAAACACATGTGCAGGCAAGTACGCAGGCGAGCGCACGAGCAGCACGCGAGGCCCGGGCGCGCCTCTGGCGACACATAGTCGGCCGAGCCCACGAGGGACGAGCTGCGCCGGCCGGCGTGCAGGTCCTTGCCACGCGCGGCGCCGGCCGGGCACGCGGGCGCGGCGGGCGCGTCCAGGTGCTTGGCGCTGCCAAAGTCAGTCAGGACCAGGTGGCCGTCCGCGTCCAGCAGCAGGTTCTCCGGCTTAAGGTCGCGGTGCACCACCTGCCCCCGTTGCCTTGAGCCTGACGATGCAGGGCGAGAGCTAACCGCCGTACGCCCACCTGCCAGGTCTGTTCCATGCGATGTGCCAAGGCGGCACAGGGACGCAATGCTGCCCACCGGCTGCACAGCCTGACAGCGCGCGACCAGGGAGCGCCGTGCAGATAAAAAGCTTATGTGCGTCGGCAGGCGTGCGCACCCGCTGCTCTCGCAAGTAGACCAGGATGTCGACGATCTCCGAAGCATAGAACGTTGCCTCGTCCAGGGCCAGCTTACCCTTGCGCTGTATCTGGTCGTACAGCTCCCCTGC
>JAABUV010001613.1_pt1 | contig 32424 bp, 1 predicted proteins | sample 5559971 | NCBI WGS metagenome assembly JAABUV01 (sample SAMN10711881, study PRJNA513362) | rock metagenome | isolation source: Antarctica rocks | place: Antarctica: Victoria Land, Knobhead nord | collected 2015-12-19
ATAATTAAGGGCCTCCTTAAAGAACTTAGATATAGGAAGGATACTTAGTTTAATATTTATAGAAATAAGGGCCTTATTAAGAAAGGCTTTAAGATAAAGTAGGATAGTTATTATAATAATTAATAAGATCCTTAATTAGGTTAGTATACTTCTTATTTAAATAATCCTCCTCGCTAATTCGGCGGTAATAGTTTTAATTATAGTAGTAGGGCTCTAAGGCTAAACTATAATAATTAGAATCTAGTTACCTGACTATTTATACTATTTATACTATATAGAAACTATTAAGGTAACTTTAATAATAACTCTTAGTAGGTATAAATTACTAGTCCTTAATAACCCCTATAGATTATAAACGGAAACGCGTCACCTAGGTAGAGTTAATACTAGAACTATAACCTAGGTTAAGGCCGTCTACTAAACGCTTTAAATAGTAATTACCTATATAAGCCGTATAATTAGGTATAGTAACGGCTTTATATATATTAGGCTACTATTAAGGATAGAAATCCTTAGGAAGAGCCTTATAATAAGTAGGTAACTTATAATACTTATAAGGATAAGTACTACTAGTCTATAAACTAGACTAACCCTAGTCTAGGCTAATACCTAAATAATTCTTAGGAATATAGTTAAGATCCTAAGAGTTATTAAGATAATAATACTATTAAAACCTATTTCCTAATAATCTAGCCGTCTAATAAAGCCTTTAGTTATTAGAAATATTCTAGGACGTTCCCGTCTAATAATGCTCTATATAGCCATATCCGTTATAGTATTTACTATAAAATAAGGGCCTTAATAGCTACTATAATATTATTTAAGAAGGCTAAGGCTAGTAGTACCTACTAAAGCCTTCTATAAACTATTATTTAGAGCACTTCTAAATAGACTACTTTAGAAGGATATACCTTTAAAGGATATTATTTTATTATAACTTAGGTTAAGTTTACCCTAGATATTAGCCACCCGCTTTATAAGCTTTATATAGATATAAGTTATATAATAAGTCTAATAAATAGGACTTTCCTATTAGAGTAGTTTCTATAAGCTAAAATCTCTAAAATACTAACGCCTATAAAGGTGAGAGGTATTAGAAGTAAGAAGTATAATACTAATAAATATACTAAGCTACTAATATATATTCCTAGTAATAATAGTACTACTTTTATTAAAAGGGAATTATATATAGTTAATAATCTTTTAGTAAAGGCCTTAATTAGGGTTAATATTTTTAAACCTAAGGGTGTTATTATTAACCTTAATAGGAATTTAATAGCAATCCGTTTTTATTAGAACCTTAAAGTCCCTATTAAAGTCTCCGGTAAGGGAACTCGTACTAATACTATAATATTTAGTTAGGCTAATATTATTATTAGCCCTTACTCTAATAAGTAAGTTTAGATTACTAGTCCTTATTATTAGTCGCTTAATCTTCTAAAGGATTAAGACTTAATCTTTAAGCTAGATAAGCTAGATAATCTTTCTATCTACGCCTATATTATTAACTACAGTATATTATATATCTTTATTAGAAATAATACTAATAGTAAAATTAAGTTAGCTAAGAATATAAAACTTAGCTAGGTTACTGAATATAATACTCTAGGCTATTTCCTTATAGAAGCCTTCTATAACGACCTTACTACTAGGCCCCTTAAAAGGGCTAAGGTAGCTAACTAGGTTAAAACTAATCTCTAACGTCTTATTACCGCTATTATAGTATTTATAGTAACGGTGCCTACTACTACGGCCCTAGAGATGGAATCCACTTACCCTTTAGGTATAATAGTCTACGGCTCCCCCTAATTAAGGGCCTTATTAGGGGATATTATTAATAAGTACCTAAACCTATAATAAGATACTAGGATTATAGTATATATCCTAGAGTCTTAATAGATGGATATCCCGCTTATAAATAACTAGCTAGAAATCTATAAACCCGGCTAGGCTAGGGTTTATCCCCTAGGGAAGGTAGATAAAGAAGTTATTAATAATAAATTTAATAAGCTATATAGATAGGGTAGAATAGACTAGATAACGGAATTAACCCTATTTTTATTCCTATATTTTATAGTCTAGAAGTAATTTATAGATAGCCTTTATAAAGGCTATATAGTAGTAGATATTAGGGCTTTAAATAAAATTATAATACTAGATATATATCCTATCTTATTATAAGCTGAGATATTAGCTCTACTAAAAGGTACTACCTATATTAGTACTATTAACGCGGTAAGTTTCTTTTATTAATAGTCTATTAATAAGTTATATTTTTATTATCTTATAGTAGCTAGCTATTAAGGCTAAGAGTTATTTAACATCCTAGTTATAGGATACTATAACTCCCCAGCCTATATATAGCGTATAATAGATAGAATTCTCCGGCTGTTTTAGCGTTTCTATTATATATATATTAACAATATTATTATCTTTTTAAGATCTCTAAAAGAACACCTTAACTATCTTAGCTAGGTATTCTAGGCCCTTAATAATATAAATATCTACTTATTACCTAAGAAATCCTTTCTTAGTTTCCCGTTAGTCTACCTCCTAGGTTAAAAGGTAGATGCCCTAGGACTTATTATAGTAGAGGAGAAATTAGCTACTATTACTAATCTACGCTTCCTAATTAACCTAATAGCCCTAGAATAGTACCTTAGTTTAATAGGGTATCTATATCAATATATCGCCTTTTATACTACTATAATAAAACCCCTTTAATTATAAAAGACTTATCTTAATAAGTCTATACGCGATACTATAGTATAATAAGGGCCTTCTTCTAGTATTTAGGGTAATACGCGTAAAAAATTAGCCCGTAGAACTTATCTTAGTAAGCCTATACTAAAGGAGCTTAATATATTCTATTAGCTCTAGAAACTATTCGCTAGCCTAATAATCCTATACTATTTTAATAAGAAACTCTAACTATTTACAAATCTTAACGTAAGTAAGGAATTTAGTTTTAGAGTATATATATACCACGTTATAGGTCTAATAAAGGCTTTTATAGGCGACTTCCCTAGGTAGAAGTTATAGCTACTAATTCTTTTCCTTAGCCGCCTACTTACTAACGCTAAGACTCGACACTAGCTAATAGAGCTAGAAATCACTGGGATTATCTAGGTAGTAAAGAAGATTAGGTATATAATTAAGGCTACTAAGTAGGTAACTATTATCTATACTAATTATTTAGCCGCTATATTAATAGCCCGTTAGATAAGTCTAAATATAACCTTAGTAGAAAAGCTAAATCTTTATATTATTTACGCCTCTAAATATCTATAACGTTTTTAACTAAATATCCGCTATAAGCCTAGAAAATCTAATATTATTCTAGACGCCCTTTCTAGACTAGCTACTCGCGAGTACTACCCCGCTAATACTAGTAACTTACTTGAGGCTATACTAGTAAAGGCTTTCCTAGTAAGTCTAGTAGAAATAAGTCCCGATTTTAAATAATATCTAATTAAGGGCCTTATTAAACCACGTTAGGCACGATTAATATTAATAGTAAAGGAGAATAAAGCCTTAGGTAGTAATACTACTAAGCTACTATATCGCGTCGTTAATAAATTATTATATTTTAATAATAATAAAATAGGCCTTTATTTATATATCCTAACTTCTCTAGAAAAGAAAGTCTTCTAACTTACTTATAATAAGATAGGATATCTAGGTTATACCTAGACTTATAAGCGTCTAACTAAGGGACTTTATATTTATAATATAGTAATAAAGCTTTATAAATTTATCTAATACTATTTATATTATTAATTAAATTAGACCCTAAGATATTAGCCTTATAAGTCTCTATCTAATCTTAATACCTTCCTAGCTATTTAATACGCTTACTATAGATTTTATTCTAGCCTTACCCTATTTAACTAACGGGTTTAACTTAATTATATTAGTTATTAATAAATTCTTAAAGGTAATTACCCTAATTCCTAGTAAGAATATATAGTTAGGAAAAGACTAGGCTACTAAACTAATTAACCGTCTTACCGTTTTAAATTAGGGCGTACTAAGGGCTATTATTTCCGACTAGGATTAAAAGTTTATTAGTTAAATATAGAAGTAGATCTTTTTAGTATTAAAAGTAAGCCTCCTCTATTTAATAGCCTAGTATCTATAAATTAATAGTATATTAGAGCGTATAAACTAAATGGCTAAGATAGCCCTCCGGTATTATATTACTACTCTAGACGATTCCTAGTATTAGACCTTAATTATTAATAGGATATCGGCTTTACTAAATAACTCTATAAAATATAACTCTACCTATCTAGCACCTAGTTAGGTCTTATATAGATTTAAGACTTAAGAATTACTAGACCTTTTACGACTAGAGGACCCTACTAAAGGCTTCTATAATAAGGCCCTTATTAATAAAGCCTTAGCTATACTAGTACATCCTAGCTAAATTATAACTAATTACAGGCCTTCGCATATTAACGCGAAGGATACTATTACCTTTATAGTTATAAAAATAAAAGACTACTATAATTCTCACTATACTCTAATATACTTTAAAGTAGGAGATATAGTACACTTATAACTATACTAGGGTTACTATATTCTAGCTATCTTATCTAAGAAAATAGGTTAATAATTAGTTAGCCTATTTTATATAATTAGATAGGTTAGTCGCTTAGCTTATAAACTCGCCCTTCCTAATAATATAAGAATCTATAACGTTATATTAATTGCCTATCTAGAGCCTATTATAGACCCCGCGGATAACCTATACTAACGTCGCTACCTAGCTATACCGGTCGTTATTAAGGGGTAGGATGAGGAGGAATAGGAAATTAAGAAGTTAATTAATAAGAGACGGATACGTCGTAGTTATAGATAGGCTACTAAATACCTTGTTAGGTAGAAGAACTATGGCCCTAAGGAAGACTACTAGATGTTAGAAAAGGAACTAGTAAGGAACGCTATTAACTTAGTAATAGAGTTTAATAATATTAATAGTAATTAATCGGCTATAGTATAAAGGGCCTTATTTAGGCTTTGCTAATATTTTACTATAGCTATTAGGACGATAGTATTATTTTTTTACCGGCATCTATTGCGATTATTACTATATAGCTAGTAGCGTAGAGAGCGGAAGCCTTCCGTAGGCACGTCTTAGGCCTGCGAGAAGCTTCCCTTCTCTACAACCTTTTTACTACTTTACTATATCAATGATTGCAGTTATAATACTAGGGCTACGTTAGCTAAGGAAGCTATTTATAACTAACTAATTAGCCCTGAAAATATAATAGTAGAATAAAATATTAAGGTAATTATTAAGCGTGTTATAGTAAGTTATATAAGGTATAATCCGTTATAACCTAGGCCTCTAGGTACTCTAGGACCCCTAGAACTACCTAGGTAAGACGGTGTCGATAGTAATAGGAATAATAGTAGCCCCGCCTCGCTTAAAACCGAAGATATTAGTTACTTTTTCCCGGATATAGAAGGGGAAGGGGCTATTATCTACTAAGGACGTTATGCTTTCTATTAAGATATCTACGGGTTTATTAATAGGCTATAGGATCTTATAGCCTCTAAGGGTAAAAATAAGGTCCTTAATATATTACCTATATATCTACATAGTAAGGTATATAAGTAGTATTCTATAGAGCTTATAGCTCTAGAAAAGGATCTCTTCTAGACTACCCTATTAAAGTCTTAGATTAATACCTTAACTAAACGCTTTAAAGAACGGCGATCTATTACTATCTCTAAATTATAAATAGAGAAGTATATATAAGAAGATATAAGGTAGGGTAAATTACCTAGAGTCTTTATATAAAGCCTCTTATAATATATAAGGGCCGCTAATTTTAAAGATATTCCTAACTAATTATCTATTATATAGAATAATCTTACTTTAGAATATTAATAATTTATTAATAAGCTAATAGAGACTATAACTCTTAGTAAATTCCTTAAAGCCTTAGATAGTAAGGCGGATACGTAGTATTAACTAGCTCTTAAGGAGTATTCTTAGAAGTAGTATTAGGCTAATAGAAAGTCGGTAGTAAAGACGGGTTAGTACTAGAATAATAATTATTAGGGTGGTTTTTCTAGGCTACTATTTCCTTCTTATTATTAGCTATTTCCGCCGCCCTTTTTCTAAGGGTATTCGGTATATAGTAATTATAGGGATAGTAATACTAATAGACCTACCTATTAGCCTAATCCTTATAACTAGGCCCTCTAGTAAAGTTAGCCTTTACCTATACCTTGATAACCTCTATAAATTACTATAGGAAATGTACCTAGCGTATTAGATTTAACCTTAACGTTACCTTAATATACTCTAACGTCTCCCTAATATAATCCCCGCTCTTAAGGCGGGTACGGAAGAGGTTTAAGTTATCTTATAAGATATTAGCCTTATCTTATAGGATATTAACCTCGTCGTCCGCTATAAGGCGTAGCCTATTAGGCTACTAAGGAAGCCTCTTATATATCCCCTAATATAGAGTCTTCTAATGCCTCTCCGGAAGACGTCGCGGTACCTAAGGGAACCCCGGAAAATAATAACTACTACCCTAATGAGGACCTTAATTACTACTAACCTTAATAGGATAATAAGGTAGAGTAATACTTTACCTCTATAAGTATAGCTCTAGTATAGCGGTACCGGCGTTACTATATATTATTTACCTTGAAAAACTAGTTATATTAATACCTTAGTAGCTCTAGAAAAGGATAATAAGTATCTATATCACTCTATCTAGGATTTTTAACGCCTAGGTTTTACTAGGTTCTCCTAACGTTTACTATCTAGGTAATTAACTAGGGTATACCTAAGCTATTATAGAAGAGTCTAATAATATTATTATATCCTTTATAAACTTAGTTAAAGAGGTTAGTACGGGATATACCTTCCGCGGATACTACTATATAATAGCTAAGGTAAAGCTATTACCTAGTAGTATAATAGACTCTATATACCTTAATATAGGCTACGGTATTAGCCTAGGTAACTAAGACTACTTAAAGGCTTTTATCCCTAACTTATAAATTTATATAATAGCTAGCCTAATAATAGTTAGAGGTATTAGATTAATAAGATATATAACTACTAAGTATATAATATTACCTCTCTATCTACCTAGGAAGTATAATAGTAAAGATACTATTATAATAATATCTCCCTATAAAATCTATATTATCGACGACTTTAAGGTAAATATACTAATTAGGATAGATATTATAGTTCCTAAAAAGATTAATATCCTAGCCTTATAATTAAGGGCCTTAATAGGTAGTTATAATATATATATTATATTATAGATAAAGGTATAGAGAAGGCTAGTAGTATACCTAGTCTATACTAAGTAAATAATTATTATACCCCCTAATTCCTAGATATAAATCCCTATTTATTACGCCTTATTACTAGACTATAACTATTTCTTTAAACCTAATAGTTATTAGGAATTATCTCTCTATACCTATTTTATTAACGCCTCTCTATTAGTAATACTAGTAAAAAATAAGGGAGATAAGGTAGTAATAGTACCTTAAAACTATTATTTAAGAACTATTTAGGAATTAGAATTTAATAGATATTACTATATAACGTCTAGAATTAAGGATATTATAGAGTTAATAACTTATCGCCTAAGAAGTAAGTATTAAACTAGCTAGCTTTAAAAGGTTTTTAATAAAGTAGTTACCGCCTCTATAATAGTAATACTAGCGATATTAGTATCCCCTTTAACTTTATTATTACCTACTTTAGTAATACCTCCTATAAAAGCCTTTACGCCTACTATTTACGCTCCTAATATTATAGTAGCGCCTACTATAAAAGACTTTATTATACCTAATAGTACTACTATCTATAATAGATATCAGCTAATACGCGATATTATCAATAAATTCCTAAAGCTCTAGGAAGAAGGCGGTTTTATAGATATCCTCTAAGATAAATAGATAAGAATTCTATTAAAATCTAACTAGGAATAAAAGGTCCCTAAAATAGCTAGAGTTTACCCTCTTAGTATTAAGTTAAAGAAGGTCCTTAATAATACCTTTAATAAGCTCTATAAATAGGATAGACTCCGCTAGATAACTAAGTTAACCCTATTTAGTTTCCCTGTTTTTATAGTCTAGAAAACTATACCTAATAGGAAATATAAAGGCCGCGTAGTTGTTAATATCTATAGTTTAAATACTATTATACGCCCTAATATTTATACCTTACTATTATAATTAGAAATAATCTCTACTATAAAAGACTATAAATATATAAGTATTATTAATACCGCTAGCTTTTTCTATTATTAGCGTATATACCCTAATAACTGCTATAAACTTATAGTTATTAGCTATTAAGGGTAAGAATTATTTGTTATTACTATTATAAGTTATAAAAATTCTCTAGCTTATATCTAGTAATAAATTAATCGCCTTCTTTATACCTATTAAAAATTCGCTAAGGTATATATTAATAATATCGTTATCTACTCTAGGACTTTATAAGAATATATCTAGTATCTCTAATAAGTATTTATAGTCTTATAAAAGTATAGTATATCGGTAAATCCTACTAAAGCCTTCCTTAGATACCCCTTAGTCTATTTACTAGGATAAAAGGTTAATTCCTTTAGGTTATCTACTATAGAAGATAAGCTTCTCACTATATTAAGGCTCTTATTCCCGGAATATCTTTCCTAGCTAGAGATATACTTAGGGATAACGGGCTAGCTACGTAGTTATATCACCTATTACGCTACTATCTCTAAGCTGCTATAAGATAGGAAAACCCTTATACTAGTATTAGCCCTAAAGGTAGGAAATAAATATAAGAATTTTATAAGACGGAAGCTATTAGTAGACCCCTCTAAGTTAGAATTTACCTCCTTTAAGGTATTATAAAAGGTATTATTATCTCCTACTTTTCCATTATATTTTAATAATAAAATTATTCTATTTATAGATCTTAATACTAGTAAGGTTTTTAGTTTTAGTGTAATAGTATATTATATTAACGGCGCTATTAAAAACGGTAAATACCCTAATTATTCTTAGGTTTAACCTATTCTATTTCTTAGTCGTCTCCTAAAGGATACTAAGACACGGTATTAGCCTACTAAGCTTAAACTAGCTAGGATTATATAGGTTCTAGGTAAGGTCCGCTATATAATAGAGTCTATACTATAGACTATAGTATATATAGACTATAGTATAGTACTAAGAATTATAAAATAAACGTCTATATTAACCTTATTTATAACTAAACTAAACCTTCGCCTTATCTATACTTCTAAATATATCTAGTAGTTTAATAATATTAAGTTTTACTATAAGCCTAGGAAATAGTATATTATTCCCGACGCCTTATCTAGACTTTATAATACTACCGCTGTAAAGGTAGCTATAAATAAAGAAGGTGAACTTAATATACTATAAGGCTACGCTTATACTACTACTAGTCTTATTAAGATTAGCCTACTTCTCTATTAAAGACTTATTAATAGCTATAAGGTAGACTTATTATAGTATAAGGTAAAGAAGGTCCTTAATAGTAATAATTACCTTAAGGTAGAAGACTACGTAAAGCTTCCCTTCTACTAGGCTCTTAATAGACTTATCTAGAAGCTTAATATAAGGGGACCTAATTACTTATATATTCTAGAACTAGCTATTAAAGAGTTTCTTAAGATTATATATTTAGAATATACTAGGTTTACTAAATATTATAAAGTCTTATCTAGGTAATAGTATATTAAGGGCCTTATTAAGAAGCTTTAAGCGTTTCTTAGCTACTATCTATAATACTAATTATATTAAACCCTATAATATTTACCTAATAGTTTACTATAACTAATTATATTACCTCTAGTACCTTTCTATATATTAATAATTAATTTTATTCTTATACTACTAACTTTAAATAAAGGCTATAATATAATTCTAACTATTACTAATAAATTTTCTTAGAAAATTATATTAATTCCTAGGAAGGTAACCTTTATAGCAGGGGATTAGGCTAATAGATTACTAATAAGACTATATAAGATAGATTAGAGACTTCCTAAGTAAATAATATCTAATAGAGACTAAAAGTTCTTAAGTAAACTCTAGACTACTTTATTTAATAAACTCGGCGTTAAACTTCTCTATTTAATAGCGTATTACCCGTAGACTAATAGGTCTAGTAAATAAACTAACTAAATAGTAGAAGTTACCTTATAATTCTAGATATCTACTCTAGAAGAAGTTACCTCCTAGCCGGTTACTATTCCGGCTATTTAAATAAGTTATAATAACTCGCTCTCTACCCTAAGCGGTTAATCCCCGAATAATATTGCCTATAGTTTTTCCCTTAACTAGCTATTAGACCTTAGTACCTATAATAGGGACGTAGTACCTAGGAATATAGCTTACTTATAGGTATCTAATATAATCGCGTTTACCTAAATACACTCTAAGTTCTACTATAACCGCCGCTATCAACCCCAGTTTTTTTTATGTAAGAGATAGTGTTAAACTACGTCTACACCGAAGCTATTAAATACTCTTAGTAACAAGTAAGAAATATAGCTAATAGTTTGTTAGTCCGTTTAGGGTTACTAAGTGAATTAGCCGTCTCGTATACCGCCTAGATATTCCCGCTTATTAGTAGATTTACGACGTGTTTACCGTGGCCTAGTTAGAGCCGTGTCTAGACCTAAATATTAACCCGTTTTCTCGCCCTTAACCTGAAGAACCACCATCTATATTCGTTAAAGGAGATACTAATAATGCTAGATCCTTCGAGATAGAGCGTCTAATTAATAAGCGCCTTATTAGAAGAGGTCGTAGGCTATTAACGGAATATTTAGTAAGATAGAAGGGTTATATAGCCTATTACAACTAGTAGATAAATATTAAGGAATTAGGAAACGTCTAGGAACTAGTCGATACCTATAAGGTAGTGGCAAGGTGATTACCTTCTTACCTTATAGCTTTCTTACCTTATAGCTTTCTTGCCTTACTTAATATTAACGAGGGCGTTAACGTCTTTTTATATTCCCGGCATATTATTACGATATAATCTGCAGAAGGCTTCTACAGAGAGGTGCTAAGGATTATTCCTTAGCAATATACTTAGCTATTCTCATACCTTCTAGATAGCTAGATATCTTTTTAATAATTTAACTTATCAGCTTTATAGTCTAATAACTAGCCCTAGGGTTATTATTATATAAGTATTAAGGCGTAAAGCTACTTATATAATAAGTCTTAGCCTAAATTTAGGCTAGATTTTACCTAGTTTTAATTTATTAAGACTAGATCCTTCTTATCCTAATAACTAGATATTTCTAACTATATCTACTAAATTATTACGCCCTAAGGTACTTATATATACCTTATAATAGATAACGCTAATTTCTTATAAGTATTAAATAGTAATATAGAGTTATTAATATTAATATTACTAATACCTTCTAGGGAAATAGGGGGACTAGCCCTTAAAAACGCGTAGTAACCTTTAAACTTATAAGACTTAATTTAACCCTCTTCCTTTACTTTAAGCTTAACCTCTTCCTTATATCCTTTATTATATCCTTTATCTAATAAATATAATTAGATTAAGAAGTTAAGTAACTAGATAGTTAATTTAAAATAAGTAGTATAAGCTTTATAAGAGGTAGTAGTTAAATTAAGTAATAAAGCTAGTATTTTAACTAGAGTAGCTTAATATAATATAAGGGTAATTATACTTAATATTAATAAAAGGAGTAATTTAAAAAGGGATAATACTCTAATATAAAGTTAATTTAGTATTAAAAATATTAGAATAATATCCTTTATAACTAATTTAGTATAAGAAAGGATTTTATAATAATATAACTCCTTTAACTTAGTATAAATTAAGTAAACTTATATAAAAATTAAATATCCCTATCCTATTACCTAATTTAAGTTAATTTTATTAAGGTTTATATTCTTTATAAAGTAATATCTTATCTTAATTTACCTTTTATTTATAAACTACCTTACCCTCCCTCCCTCTCTCCCTATTCTTTTATTATTATACCTTTAGAATTTTATATAATATTAGTTAGATAGGCGTTCTTATAATATTATTTTTACTCTTATATATATGTTAATATTTACTTTAATATCTATCCTAGTTATAAGCGCTCTTAAGTTATAAAGTAACTTTAATTATAAAGAAGGGCTATTAAAGAATATATAATCTAAGAAGTATATTATAAATATATACCTAACTACTTATAAGGTAATAGTTAATAACCTCTTTATTATAACTATTAAGCTTATTAAGATAAATAGTATCTTTAGAAGTAGGTTCTTAAAGTTATCTTCTACTAGGTTAGACCTTAATAGATTATAAAAGATATATAACCTAGCCCTTATTTTATAATTTAATAAGAAACTTAAGATTAAAGGATATTTAATATTTATCCTAAAATTATATTATATTATATTATATTATATTATATTAATATATATATTTATACTTATAAAGTTAGATACTATTCCTTTAAGTATTTCTAAAGAAGAGTTAATTAGAAGGGAGGAATAAAATACTCCCTTAAGTCTTAAATAAGAATCTACTATTAATCTCTATTTAAGAGCTTAAAGATATTAAGTTTAATTATATACTATTTTAAATAATTATAATTATAACTTTATATAAGGTAAGAGTAGGGACTATTTTAAAGTAGGGTAGAGATAGAATATTAATACTTATTAATCTCTAGTATAAAAAACTTTAAGAGAGATTAAAGTTAAGATATATAATTAATAATATATCCTAACTTACTTTATTTTATAAGTATAATAAATAATAAGGATTTATAAACTACTACCTACTAATATCTAATATAAGGGTAGAGATTTATAAAGATCTTAGTTATAATATAAAATAATATTAGTTAACTAAGCCTTATACCCTTAATAATATATACTAACTTATAAATAGTAAATATTAAAGTACCCCCCTCCTAGTTATTTTAGCTAGCCTTATATATATTTCTTTTAAGTTTAGTATCTATTAATATTCTTATAAAATATAAAGGAAGTATATATTATAATAGTATCCTAATTTATTTATAAACTTATTTATAAAGGTTATATTTAAGTAAATTACTTTCTTTTTTTCCTAAGCTCTTAACCTTTAATTTATCTTAATACTTATACTATTAATTAAGTCTATCTAAGTACTTATATTATCTATTATTACTATCTAATTATAATTAAGTATAATAGCTATTACTAAGTAAAAAGGTTAATATAAGAGTATAATTAAGGCGGGAGGAGAGTAAAGATAAAGACCTTATATAATATTAATATAAATAAAAGTAGAAGTTAGATATAAATATTAAGTTAAGTATACTATTATTATTATTATTAAGTAAGAAGTCTTTACTTAATCTTAATTTATATATTATATTAGAGCTAGATATTAAAGAGGAGGGTAATAGAAAGTTTATCTAATCTAATATAAATCTTAAGGATTAATAAATTAGGCTCCTCTTTTATAAAATTATTATAACTAACCTTCTTAGATTCTAATAATCTAAGGATAACTAGTTATATAAGTATCTTTAAGGTAATATATAACCGCGCGTAGCTAGATTTCTAAAGATCTCTAATTTTAATTTAAGTATAAGTAAAACTATTATAATACTCCCTAGAATACTTAAACCTTTATACTACTAGTAGTAGTTTTATATATTTATTATAATACTTCTTAATACTAAGGCGCTAGGCTATTTTAATACCTTTATTAGAGATAAAATAGGACCAAGTAAGGTAAAGTTATTAATCCTAATTTAAATACTCTCTAACTAATCTCTTTATATTAAGATATAAAAAGCTATTATATTAGCTATATTTTATTATTAGTTATAATAATAATAGGAGAAAATCTATTAGGAATAGTATAATAAACCTAAAACCTATTAGTATTATAAAGAGGGCGCGGCCTTAAGATCTAAATATCTTATAAATAATTAGTTTTATTAATATCCTTATTAATTAAAGTTAAAATATTTTAATATTTATCTTATATATAGACTAATAATATTCTTTATACTAAGTAGTAATATCTTAATATAACTTATAAAGCTTAGTACCCTTATTAATTTTAAAATACTAGGTATCTAACTTATTAGTAAGTATTTAAGTATTATAAATTAAAGTCTTACTTTAATTAAGGATATTATATAAAAGATTAAGACTATTAGGGATAATAATAACCTTAATATATAATTATTAAAGAAGGGTAAAGTTACTTACCTAAAATAATAAAGCTTCTTAACTACTTAAAGTACTCTATTCTAAATTCTTACTATATAATAAATATAGATTATAAGATCTAAAAGTAGCCTTATTAATATATATTATTAGACCTACTAGAAGAATAAAGAAAAGGTAATGAATAAAGAGATAATTTAATACCTCTATTATAACTTAGTAATTATTAGTAAGAGTTATATTATAAAGAATACTAGCTAAGGGCCTTAGAAGATCTTATAAAAAATAAAATTAGATTAACTAGAATACTACTTCTAATCTACTACTTTAAGTAGTATAATAATTAATTCTAATTTAATAAATATTATAAGGCTTATAAATATTATTAATAGTATTAAGTAGGACTACCCTAATTATAAATATTACGCGTTCTCTAATATTAGGCTTATAAGCTTAAGTAAGAATATTAATAAATTAATAAAAAACCTAGGGGATATAAATATTATAAAACCCGCTTATAAGTTAATTAAAATATTTACTACTCTTCTCTTAGACTTCTTTATTAGGAGGTATAAGGAGAGTTAATAAAATAGATAGCTACTTATAAAGCTTAAGCCGCTTTATAAGAGTTAAGTAAAGAGTAAATTCCCTAAAAAGTACTAGGCGGCCTTTAATAGAGTAATAATATAATAAAAGATATTAAGTAAAGCCTAGTTAAAATAAAAATAGATAAATTAGAGGGAATAGTATTAGAAGTTAAAGATATTTAAGGAGGTAAACCCTAAAATACTAATAATAATAGATACTAGATTTATATTTACTATTATAAGGATATTATAATTAACTAGTAATCTCCTATTCTTATATATAATTACTTATAAGGCTAAGTAGATGTTCTTAAATAATATAATCTAGAAGATATATTAGGATAATAATATTAAGTATACTTATAATAGATAGTTATATACTTAATAAGTATTATATTAAAAGAATAGTAGATTACCCTAAAATTTAAGATATTAATTAGATTTTATAAAAGTATTAATATATATATATCCTAATTCTTTCCTCCTTTTTAGAGACTATCTTTATAATAGAAAGAGTAAGTTCTTCTTTTACCTAAGACCTACTATTATTAATATATTATATCTTAGATCTTTTTATATTATAAAAATATCTTTAATATCTTTAATATATTATAATAAATATTAACTTTATTAATCTAGTATATTTATAAGTATAAGGATTATTATAAAAGTTTATATATATATTTTAAACCTTTAAAGAAGTAAAATATAATAAAGGAAGCCTTTTAATAAGAGGTAAACTCTAATATAAGTAAGTTAAAATATAAAGATTAGCTAGATATATTAATAGGGTTAATAAAGATAATAAGGACTAGGCTAATACTTTATAAAGCTTTTATTATAATTATTATAAAGCTTATATATAATCTAAGCCTATATCTCTAAGTACTAAAGTAGGCTTATTACCTAGGGTAAAAGGAGGATATATATTACTATATTCTCTATTTTAATATACTTATTAAATAGGTAGTTAAGGATAAATAGGTAAAGAAGTCTAAGTTTTTAAAGGATACCTTTAAAACTATAAAGGAGGCTAAAGCTAAGGATAGTAAGGATAGTAGTAAGAGGGGTAGTAAGGGTAGTAGTAATAGTAATAAGGATAAAAGGTTTTAAGTATAATTAAAATATATTAGATATACTTTAATAAATCTAGTTAGATCTATAATTATTATATTAACTTACTTAAATTAAGTTAAATTTAGCTTAAATTCTACTTAAAAGCTTATACTAAGTATAAATAAGCTAATATATATTATCTATTAATATATTATTTAAATTTATTATTAATCCCCTTTTATATCTTTCTTTAAAGTATTTTAATATAGGTATTAATAAGCTCTTAATATTAATTAACCTAATTTTACCTAATTTTACCTAGGTTCTATACTATCCCTAAGGTTATAATTCCTCCTTATTAAAATCTTATTATAATATAAACTTACTACTTAACTAGAGTTACTACTTCTCTTAAATATTACTTATTACTACTAAGATATTTATAAAAGGTATCTTAAATTATTACCTTTATTACTACTTTTTACTAATTTTTACCTTATTTTCTATTATAAATATAAGCCTACTTAAGTTAAAAAATAATTATAGGTATAAATAAGAGTTATTAATAAATATATAATTAAAGAAATATATCTTAAGTATATACCTACCTACTAGCCGGAAAGATATAGGATAGTATGGGATATTAGTCTCCCCAGCCATCCTGTAGTATAGTATAGGATCAACGATTTTAGTCCTATCCCGTTATAAGATGGTATAGGTTTTTATAGGATATTCCCACGGGATAGGTTATTTATAGGACCTTCTTTTAGGATGGGATATTTATAGGATATCTTATAATTACTAAGAGGAGCTTAGTATCTAGAGAGAGGAGTATAGAAGGTTACGTTAAGTAAATATAATAACTAGAATAATAACTAGAAATAATATATTATAAATATTATATTAATTATTAAGCTATTATATATAGAGAATAAAGCCTATTATTATAATTTTAAAGTTCGCTAATTATTAGGGAGTTTAGGCCTTATACTCTATATTAGAGTATATACTTTATAATTATAAGGGTTTATAATCTATATATATAGTTAAATATCCTTTATTATTAATATAACACGCTTCGCGTATATAGTATATAGGTTTAATACTACTATAATTATTAGTATTAGCTATATTAGAAATAAATAGATAACTTACTTTCTAATATATTTACTAAGAATACTTCTAAAGCTTTTTATAAGCCCTCTAGTAATTTAGTCTAGAATCTAGTACCCGTACGTAAATTAAAGGTAATCTCGCGAATAAGTCTATAAAAAGGGAGTTTTAGAATAAAGAGATTAGAAATTTTCTAGTAGCGGCGGATCTTATAAAGAGTGATAGCTTATATACTTTATTAGCTAGGAGTAATAAGTAGAATAATAGCTATAAAGATATACTACTAGGCTTCTATTTAGGCTTCTTCTAAGTACCTAAACCTAGAAGACCTTTAGCGGCACTAGACTTAGGACCTATAGCCTTCTTACTACCTTTACTACCTATAGTCTTATAAGCTTTCTATACTACTATATTAGCTATTATAAATTAAATACCTTTATTAGAAGTAATTAATTATATCTAATAAGGTTAGAAATATATAAATGCTGTCTTATTAGTTTAAGCTATACTATTAACTATAGAAGGGTAGATATACTTAAATTATTATAAAATAAAATGAATAACTATATAATAAGGATATAGTATATATAATATAAGACTAATATACTCCTAGAGTTCTAGAGTTATATATATATATAATACTAGAGGAGGTTATAAGTTAGATAGTTAAGTCTTTTAAATGAGATATCTATAGCTATTATTATTTTAAGTGAACACTTAGATTTCTTACTATTCTCTACTTAAAACTACTCTATTATTTACTATACTTATCTAATTAATACTAGAGAAGATTATAATTAATTTATAGATTTAGTATTATTATATATTATATTATTATAGAATCCTATAGTATAATATAGTTATTATTATAGTTATAATATCTATAGAATCAATATTTATAGAGATTTACTACTAGCGGCGGGAGGCCTCTACTAGTAAATACGGGGCTAGGAACTTAAATTCTACTATTATATATAATACCCCTCCCTTTAACACCGTTTAAGCTTATAGAGATACGCCTCTATTAATAGTAGTATATAATGTATTATTAGGAAAATCTATAGTCGATAATAATTATAATTACCTGAAGAATTAATATTTATAATATTTACTACTAGCGTTAGGTACTAACGCTAAGAAGAAGTAGTAGGGCTATTATAACCTAATCGGGACTAGTATATTTTATAATTAAAATAAATCTCTTAATTCCTATCTCCGTCTAATACTTCCTCTATATATTATTAAAATCTATTTAAGTATTAATAGTTTATAATATAATAGCACGCGGTATATATATCTTATTATTAATAACTATAATAATAGCTAGAATTAATAATATAAGAAGGTAAACGTAAGGCGGTGAAGGTAGAGTAGGTAGTAAATTTTAATTTAGTAGATTATAGTATAAAGGCTCTTTTAAAACTTATATAATATCCTACTAACTACTATAGATATTAAAGATAAAGAAGAAGACCCTAATAAAACCCTCCTCTAGCGCCTTAATACCTATAATAGCGATAATACTAATACTATATAGGGCTTAATATATAATATAAGGGGTTACTACCTAGGTCTTTAAGTAAAGTATAAGGTAGTTAAAGAATTAAGTAAGAATATATATATAAAGCGTTCACGAATACGTATAAAGTCTTTTATACTAGGTAAAAAGGTAGTAGAATTAGCGAAGAAGGCTAATATTATAGCTATTAGCTATACTATTAGGAAGTATAAGAAGTCTCCACTTTATCTTAATAAGTCTATATAAGAAAAGGAAGGATAACTCGCTTATCTTTAATAATTTATTATAAATTAGAGGTAAGATTCTCCTAATTATAATTATTATTCTAGTTATCTAATATTCCTAAAGGATTACTACGGGAATTTATATTAAAGTGGTAGTAAAGTATTATAATATATAGCTTACTACGCGTACTATTATTTATACTAATAATAATAGTAGGGACTTAGTATAAGAAGATATTAATAATAAAGAGGCCGAGTTAAGTAATTTATATAAAGCCAATTCCCTCTTTAAACTATATACTAATTATATAGATCTGATTTTCTAAGCTACGCGTAAGTAAGACGCGCTCTATAATTAGAAGAAATATAGTATTACCTAGTATTAGCCTATAGATCGGTAGATCTTATAAAAGTCTAGCTAATTATAGTAGGAATATATAATAAACTTTAAAATAAGTTTATTTATTTATACTTAGCTAGTCTAGTATAAGTTAATATATAACTTATTACGTAAGTTAGATTACCTAGATTAATACTTAAACCTAGGATATTACCCTAACTATTATACTAGTAGCTCACGTCTACTACTTATTAAGGTATATTAATTCTATAATTCTAGTTATTATTCTAGTTATCACTATATATATTACTAACCTAGGTAGAATAGTTAGATTTATAATAAGCCCCTCCCTCCGCCGTATATATACTTTAGTTATAAAGAAAAGGCTATTTAGCGTAATATAGCTAGCTATCTTTAAGACTAGTATTTTAGTATTATAAATAATACGCGCTTAGTTAATCTCCCTAGATCCACTTTATAATAGCCTAATAATTATAATCTAGTAGCTAATAGTTTTAAGCCTAATATAGATATAGCTAATACTATATAGGTATATCTTCTAATTATTTAGGGTTTTAAATAGGTACCTTATGAGTTTAGCCGCCTTACGCCTTCTATTAATAAAGTATATATCCTGCCGTAGGATATAGCCTATTTCCCTATATAAATAGCTACGATTTATAGATATAATGAATTAAAGATTCTCCTTATATTATACTTTTAATTAATAGTTTATTACTATAATCTAGTAATAGGATTTATCTTTAACCTTATCCGGGTTAGTCTTTATACTAATAATAGACCTCTAACTACTAAATCTAGCTATACTCTTATACCTCTTTATTCTTTTTCTCTATAATATATTCTTTAAGGTCTATCTTCTTCTCTTTAATATATTCTTTAAGGTCCTTATAATTAGTCTTCTTATTATTATTATTAATAATTATAGATAAGTTCCGCGCTTATAGTTTTTAGATTACTAGTTATTATTCTAGTTATTAATAGTACTTAAAATAGTAAAAGGTAATTATAATATAATATAGGTACTATTTAAGGAAGTTATACTTTATACTATCTAAAGACTTATATTATTCCGTAGCTTTCTAAATAAGTCTATATCCTTTACCTATATAGTAACTCTCTTTATATAAAATATATATAATTAGGCTACTAATAATTTATTAGTATCTATTATATCAAGAGTCTATAATATAATATAAAATACTACTAAGATTATTAATAACCTTAGCCTCTATAGCTTCCTAAAGTATACTTAAAGTAGAGGCTTATATTTATATTAAATATATAGCCTTCTATAAAAGGTTTATAATAACTTCTCTTACTAGACGACTAAATAATAAATATAGTATTACTAGGTCTATCATTTTTTATAGATAATAAATTTCTAGTAATACCCGTACTATAATACCATATTAGTTATAATTAACGCTGCCTATATTCTTAATATATATCTAGGTTTCTATTACCGTGTCGTAATTAGCTATCTCCTTTACTTCCCTCTTACCCTTCTTCTAATAGCTTTCTTACTACCTACTATCTTCTAAGGTCACCAACGTTTTAATAGGATTCGCCTATCTAGTAGTAGATTAGGTAAATTATTTAGTAGATATTTAGTATTAGAGACTATACTATTAAGGTCTATAGATATACTACTAATAGACACTTAATTAAAAATAGTAGCACGGCTATTAATAGAAAACATAGGGAATATATTATACGCTAAATATAGAAGAGAGAAAGAGTATAAGGGATTTTAGGAGATTAATATTAGCTATAAAATATACTAAAACCTTAGTCTATCTACTAGTCTAGAAGCGGGGATTATAGCGTTTAACTAGCTAGGGTGGTAACTAGAATTATAACTAGAAAGGTTAAAGCGCAGCTAATTATACTACTTTTAGGCCTCTAATTAAATTATACTTTACTATTACTAAGACTAGCGGTAAAATAGTAGATATAGATACCACGGCGTAATAAGAGCTTATAAATCCTAACCTAAATTCTTAAACCTAATAGTATACTAAGAATATTAGCTTTACTATATTATCCTTCTCTCTAAGTAGTAATACTCTACCCTCTTCTATAATTAGGACTTCTATAAATACTTTAACTACTAATCTAGTAGCTAAGGGTAAAAATAAACCCTACTATATCTTTTAATATAAGTAGAAGGATAAGTAGCTAGATTAGTAGGTAAAGATAGCGTAGGCTATTAAGAATAAAATAAAATCTAGTTATAGTTACTATAACATCTATTAGGGTTTAATAAAGAAGTCTAAGAGATAGGAACATTTTTATAAATATACCCTTATCTCTAGTAGAACTCTACAGCTTATATACCGCTATTACTACGAAGTTATTATTCACCCTTCTATAGGCTATAGTACTAATGGCATAGGTATCCACCTATCATCTAAAGGATATATTAAGAAATCAGGTCTTAGTACTTTATAGCAAACGTCAATCATTAATAGTTACCAAGATAAGGTACATTGGTATTACGGGCCGGAAAGATATAGGATTTCGGTATGGGATCGAGGCGATTTTCAGACTGGGATGGGATATCCCACGGGATATCCCAGTGGCAAATCGCGAACTAGGCCTAATCAGGTAATATTTTTTTATAGGCTAAAAATTTAGCTTAAACCCTTTTTAACGCTAAAAAAATCCTTTAATAAACTCTAAAACTCGCTAAGATATAAAGCTCTAAAGTTGACGTAATAAACGCGTTAGCTTGTACTGTAATAAAATCCTATATCTTTCCGGCTAGTAATTAGTATTATATTTCCCCAGGCTTTAATAGGTAGAATAATGACTAGAACTAATATACTACTATCTACCCTAGAGGAATAAAGGTAAGGATGCGAGATTAGCGTTAGGTAGGCGGAAACTTATACGCGAAGACTTCCCTAAGTAATTTTAATAATAGATTATAGTTATAAGTATACTATTTAATATTACTAATAACCCTAAGACGTTACGACTCTTTTACTACCTTAACCCTACTCTCTAAATAGACTTAGTATCTATAACTAAGAACCGCCTAATAATAAAGGTTAAGGAGATTAAATAGGGTCTTCTATTAGACTTACCTACTAATAGTATTAAAGTCTCCTTATTACTTAATTATTAGTTAGCCTTAAATCGCTAATTATATATAGTAATTATAGCTTTCTTTATTAATAATAATTAGATATAATATAAGAAACTTATAGGCTTTAAGTATCTTAAAGGTTAGTATAATAGCCTATAACTTATAGTAGTTATAAATCTAATTATTAGGTAGTATAAGATTAAAGATTAACTTCTCGCCCTTACTACTAATAACGTGAGTAATAATACTTCACTATATAATAGACTTATTAACTCCCTTCCTATAAGCCCTTTTAATAATTTTATTAACTAAGGAGAAGATAATCCTAAGTATTCTCTAATATATCTTCTATATATAGTATATATTATCTAATTAGTATTAAAAGAGCTACTTAGAAAAGTTTATATTAATCTAACTAATAAAGAATTTTAAAGGAACTAGGTTAATAATAATAAGTAGTAAGAAGTTTAAATAGTAAAGAAGGGCCTACTAATAACCCTAGTTAAGGTAAGATATTTATAGTTATTATTCTAGTTATCTTCTAACTAATTAATTAAAGGTATAAAAGACCGTAGTATTTATTAATATAAGTAGTTAGTAAAAGGATCCCTTTTTTAATATATAGAAAGAGCGGCTACAGAAGGATAGTATAATAGTAGTCCTAGATAATAGTATACCTACCGTTAAAGAGAGGTATAAGTAGAAACGCCCTCTTAAGCTTTTTTAGGATATTAAAACGCGCTAGGACTTAACTTTTTATATACTAGAATAAGCGTATCTACTTTATAAAGATTTAAAATACTACTTTAAGGAGAAACTAGGAGGCTTCCTTAAGCTTACTAATAATAAGTAGTTATAAGTTAGATATTTAATTTAGCTTACTAGGCCTTTTTATATATTTATATTACTAATAAGTAGAGGGAAAGAGGCTATAATATATAATATTTTTACTATCTATAATAGGCTCTTTAATTATATAAAAATAGAATTTAGGTAATTAAGGCGTAAGCGGGTTTTATAGAAAGTTAAGCTTTTTAAGGCCCTTAAAGCGGCTTACTAGAAGCTTTCTATATATTATAGCTAGATATAGTTAGGTTTAGGATTTCTTTATAGCTAAGTAGTACTTCTTTATCTAAGCCGTAGGGATATAATATTTAAGGGTAGGAATTAGGTTATTAAAACTAGTTAGTAGTTATAGGTAGAAGTCTACTAGTAAGCGCTTAGAAGAATATTTTAGAACTACTAAAATTATAAAGTAAATAGCTAAGATTAGAGGGCTATACTAGTAAGGGGTTATATTAGTTTTAGCCTTAATAACGCCTTAGAAGCTCTAATAGAGGATTTAAATAATATTATAAAGGACTAGCTATAGTAGTATAAGGCCTATAATAAGGTTTCTAGTTATTATTATTATTATTACTAATTTTTTAATATTCTTATAACCCCTTTTACTTATCTAAAATAAGGGTCTATTCTTAAGTAGTAGAAGGCTTTAGAGCCCTAATACCTATTAGTTACCCGTATAGCGCGCGATATCCTTACCGTTATAGCGAGGGCTATTATATATAAGTAATGCTTCTCTATAATAAAGAGGTATTATATAAGCTATATATGTTATATACCTCCTACTTTCTATACCTTAATAATAGTCCTTTATACTAAAAATTAGTAGAATTAGTCTAAATAGGCGGGACTTAATCTAGAAGCCGACTTTAGTATATCTAATTAAGCGAAAAGGGCTAATAGTATTCTATATAATATATAAGTAGAAGAAGGTTATCTTAATAGTAGTTATATTAGTAATAGAGATAAGGATAATAAGGGTAATCTAGTAAGTAGGCTATAAGCCCTTTTTATATATCTTAGAAAATAGTATTAATACTTACTCTTATAGCTAAGAGGGCGAGTTTGTAATTAGTAAGAGTCTACTAGTAATAATATAGATATGTTAAAGAAGCGGAGGTAGGATTAATAGTTACTATCTATAAGGGTTCAAGTAATACCGTCCAGTAGAAGTAGCCTATTATTACTCTCCGTAATTACTATAGAGTAGAATAGGAGGGATAAGCGATAGTAGTAAGGAATTATAAGGTCTAAGAATAGACTAGGTTTATTTAATTAGTAGTAGAAGTTCTTATAAGCTAGAATAAAATATTAACTTTAAAAAAAGTTTATAATTATTATTCTAGTTATTATATTTACTTAATATAACCTTTTATACTCCTCTCTATAAATGCTAAGCTCTACTTAGTAATTATAGGATATCTTATAAATATCCCATCCTATAAAGAGGTCCCACGAAAATCCTATCCCACTAAAAAATCCCATCCCATCCCTATCTTATACCTTTATAAAGATATGGGATTAGGACCTGATTTACCCATCCCATCCCATAGTCCTATACCATCCCACGTGGGATATCCCGTAGGATATCCTATATCTTTCTGGCTAGTATACCTACCTAATTATAAATAAATAATTAATAACCTCTTTAATATAATTATAAAGCTTATTAAGATATATAGTATTTTTATTAGTAAGCTCTTAAATTTATTATCTACTAGATTAAAGCTTAATAGGTTATAGAAAGAGTATAATCTAACCTTTACCTTAAAGTTTAAAGAGAGGCTCCCTATTAAAGGTTATAAGTAAGGTATTATTAAGTTATATTATTATATACCTACTTATATAAGTATATTTATAAAGCTAAATACTAGTCTTTTAACTATTTTAAAAGAAGAGATACCTAAGAGCTAGTTAAAGGTAGAAGTAGTAATATTAAATATATTAAATAAAAACCTACTTTAAATCCTCTTATATATTATTCTCTTTTTAAATAAGTATTAGAAGACTTTAAATTTAATTATTAACTATTCTATATAAGTATAATTATAACTCTTTATAAAATAAGAGCTAGAATAATTATAAAGTAGGGTAGAAATAAAGTATTACTACTTATTAATCTCTATTATAAGAAACTTTAGTTTAGACTTAAAGTAAGACATTTAATTAATAGTATATCTAAACTTACTCTAATATATAATATTAATAATAATATTTTAGGTATTATTAATAATAAGTATTTATAAACTACTATCTACTAGTATATAAAGTAAGGATTAAGAAATATAAAGATCTTAATTATAATATAAGATAATATTAGTTAACTAAGTTTCCTACTTTTAATAAGATATATTAACTTATAAGTAGTAAATATTAAATAATAAGCCTCCTTTAAACCCTTTAAACCTCCCTTAATATTACCTCTTACTAATTTAATACCTATATTAATTAGAGATCTTCTAATATCTAGCTATTATAATTACTTTATATCTTACTTAAAGGTAAATCCTTTAAGTTTAAAGCCGCGTAAGTTACCTTTATTCTCCCTTAAGCTCTAAGTCTTTCCTTTATCTCTATATTAATATTAATAATTAGATCCTACTAAGTACTTATATTACTCCTTCTAAGTATATAAGTATTACTCTAATAATAGTATAGCCTAGTAGTTATTATATAATAAAAAAGTTAAGAAAAGTCTATAATAAGAGTAGGAGGAGAGAGAGGATAGAAGATATTATATAATATTAATATAGATAAAAATAGAAGTTAGGCGCGTATATTAAGCTAATAATATTAAGCTAATGATATTACTATCTTCTTCCTCTACCCTATTTACTCCTACTTAATCCTACTATTTAAAATAATAGAACCCTAAGCTTAAGTAAAGCTAGATAAACTTAAAGAGAGTAATAGATATTTTAATATTAGTAATATAAATATTAATACTCTATATATTAAACTTATTTTATATAAAAATTTCCTAACTAACCTTTTTAGATTCTAGTATTTTAGGGATAACTAGTTATATAAGTATAAGTAAGATAAAATTTAAATATATATAACCTAATTCTTTAAGCTCTTAAAGTTTTAAAAGAGTATTAATATAGATACTTTATTACTACCCTAAATATAATACCTTTATACTACTAGTAGTACTTATATATTCTTATTATACTACCCTTTAATATTAGCTTACTAAGTACTCTTAGAATATAAAATAGGATTAGGAAAGGTAGGATTTATAATTTTAATATATAAGTACTTTAGCTAATTAATACTATATTAAGGTATAAGAAGCTATTAAATCTATAATTCTTTATAAGAATTACTTTAGGAATGGTATAAAAAACTTAAATATTATTATTATTATAAAGATAGTATAGCCCTAGGAATTAATATCTTATAAAAAGTTAGTTTTATTATATCCCTACTAATTAAAGTTATAAAGATTTTAATATTTATATAATATATATATTATTAATATTCTTTATACTAAGTAATAATATCTCTTTATAACTAATAGAAATTAAAGATCTCTTAGGTTTTAATAATTTATATATTTAGCTTATTAGTAAATATAAGGGAATAATAGATATAAAGCTTACTTTACTTATAAATACCTTGTTAAATATAAATATACTTAAAGATAGAAGATACTTTAAAGTATAATTTTTAAAGAAGGGTAAAGTTATTTATATAAAATAATAAGGCTTTTTAACTACCTAGAATACCTTAATCTAAAATCTAATTATATAATAAATATAGATAAGATCTAAGAAAGTATAAAATACCTTTATTAAGATATATAAGTAGATATATTAGAAGAAGGAAAAGTTAATAAATAAAGAGATAGTTAGCTACCTCTATTATAACTTAACTATTATAGATAAAAGTTATATTATAAAGAATACTAGGAAGTATTATAAAGGATACTACTAGATATAGAAATAAATAGACTAGGATACTACTTTTAGTTTATTACTTTAAATAGTATAATTATTAATATTATAAGACTAATAGATATTTTTAATAATCTATTCTTAAAAGCTAGGCTTATAACCTTAAGTAAGACTATTAATAAATTAATAGAAAGCCTAGAAGATATAATTATTATATTAACTACTTATAATTTAATTAAAACCTTTATTAATCTTCTACCTAGCTTCCTTATTTAAAGGTATAAATAGAGTTATTAGAATAGAGAGCTACTTATAAAACTTAAATTATACTAGTAATAAGTATAAAGTAAATTCCCTAAGAAATACTAAGTAGCCTTAAATAAGAATATAATATAATAAAAGCTATTAAGTAGAGCCTAGTAAGAATAAAAGTAGAAGAATTAAAGTAATTAATATTAAAAGCTAAAGATATTTAAGGAGGTAAATCCTAAGATACTAATAATTTTAAATTTTAAATTTATAATTAATATTATAAGAATATTATAATTAAGTAGTAATCTCCTATTCTTATATACTATTACTTATAAAGCTAAGTAGAATTATATAAATAAAGTAATTTAAAAGATATATAAAGACTTTAAAACTATATATATAAAGAAAGGCTATATACTTAATTAATTCTAATTATAAATTATAAAATATTACCTAGAGGTTTAATAAGTTAAAATAATCTAGTAAAGCTACCTTAATAAGAGTATTATAATAATACCCTTATTTATAAAAACTATCCTTTTAATATAAAGAGTAAGTTCTTTAATTACTTAAATATAAATAGAGATATAAAATCCTACTTAGCTTCCTCTTTACTTTAAAAATATCTTTATATCTTTAATATATTATAATAAATATTAATATTTATTAATCTAGTATATTTATAAGCTTAAAGATCTTAATTAAAGTTTATATATAAAGTTTAAAGTTTTAAAGGTATAAAAGGTAGTAAAGGAAGCCTATTTATAAGAGAGAGACTTTAAATTAAGTAAGCTACTTTATAAGGAATAATTAAATATATTAATAATATTACTAAAAATAATAAGGATTATATTAACCCTTATAAAGACTACTATTATAATAATTATAAACCCTAATATTTAATTTAATTCTATATTTATAAGTACTAAGATACTATTAATATCCTAGTTATATAGAATAATTAATATTATATATTAATAGTATTATATATTATACTTATATATAAAGCTTAGTACTACTATTTATAAGACTTAAGTATTTATAAGGTTAAATATTTAAAGGTAGAGTAATATATATTAATATATATTATTTTATTAAGGATAACTTAAGTAGATTTAAGCTAGATTAAGGTAAAATATAGTCTTAACTTTATAATAAGATATACTTTTAATAAAAGGTTAATATAAAAGGATTTATTTATTAAAATTCAGCTAAAGTTAAGTTAAGTTAAGCTAGAAAATTTTAATATCTATATTAATAAGTAGTAATTACTACTTCTAGAGACTTATAAGTAGGATATTCTCTATCTTATAAAATTAGTAATTATAACTCCTACTTAAAAATACCCTTATAAGCTTAATAAGAAGTAGGTATAAAATACTTTATATCTATTAGATAATAGCTATTAATAATTATATTAAACTATTAATATAATTAAGTTTATTATCTCTAAGCTACTTATTTATTATACTATTTTATAAACCGGCTTAAAGCTTCTCTACTAAAAAGAAGATCCTATACTTAAAAGATATAATATAAAGATTAATAAAGATATAATAAAGATTAATACTTATATCTTAAAGATATTTAAAGTCCTATTTATAAAGAATATAATAGTAAAGCCTTTATACTTTAATTATTAATATTTAAGAGGTAAAGGCTTCTTCTTACTTAATACTACTCCTCTTAAATCCTAGAGTATTATTATCTTTATATCTAGGGACTACTTACCCCCTCCTACTTATAAGTAGATTAATAACTTTAAGAGGAACTTATTAGATCTTTACTATAGTTATAATAGTATTATTATAAAGTATAAGCCTATAATTATTATAAGGGAGGCTAATAATATTAATATAATTATTAAATATTTCTAGTAAGTTAGTAATAAAGCTAATACTTAATTATAGATAATTATAATTATCCTATTAAATAAGGCTTTAGATATATATTACTATATAAAGAAGAATTATAACTACTACCTTAGGGTTATATTATAATATAAATAGGCTAGTTATATTATTAAAAATAATCCTTAATATTACTCTAATATCCTAATAAAGTTTACTTATAAGCTAGGAGGTATTATATTAATAATTAAGGTAGTAAATTAACTTAGCTAGTAAGTATATATTAACTAATTAATCCTAGAAAATATTATACTTTATTATTCTTAGTATAATTATTAGAGCTAATATCTCTTATATAATATTAGGTCTTAAGTAAGTATTTATAACTATTATAAATATCTTACTTAATAAGACCTACTCTTATTATAATATAGTTATCTAGTCTAATAGTTTATATATTAAGATAATTACTAGGACTATTAGGAACCGTACGCCTGTAACGTACGCTAAAAGGGTAGGTAGCCGAGGTATTTAGATCGATAATCGGAACCCCCTATTCTAGGCTATATACGAAGCATTTTATAATAACTATCTCCCCCTCTAAGGCTATCGGCCTAATAGCTTAGGGGTGATAGCGACAAAACAGCGCGCTACTACAAGCCGTACCCGGAGCGGTATTCTAAGGGCCCTCGGCCTAGTTAAGGTCCGTTTAAGGCGTATAACAGAGGTTTTCAGGCCCCCTAAGATGATTAGACGCCTCCGTACGGGGTACGCTAGCGTTAAGACGCGGAATTAGGCCGCCCTAAGCTAGGGTACGGCGGCGTAAACGGCGTAAGAATTACCGGTATAAGGACCCTTAGGGGAAGCTGCAGCCACGGCACGAATAATTAGACGCCCCCGTACGGGGTATATTAGGCGCTACCGGCGCTACTAACACCAGCGCAGGCCCCTAATTAGGGCGCCTACGGGCACGTGATTAGGTTACCTAGAGCGTAAATTATAACGAAAATACTAAATTCTTAACGAAAATAATAGGTCTTCCCCCCTAGGGGGAATTAAATACCGGGCCTCGCTAACTAATTAGTAAGTCCACGTAGCCTAGCCTCCGGGGGAGCTAGCCCTAGAGGGTCGATCCGAATATAATTATTAGGAACCGTACGCCTATAACGTACGCTAAAAGGGTAGGTAGCCGAGGTATTTAGATCGATAATTAGAACCCCCTATTCCAGGCTATATACGAAGTATTTTATAATAAGGACTAATATTACTAATATACTTCTTCCTCTTATAAATTAATAGATTAAAAATATTAATTATAACTAATTATTAAAGTATATTTACTATTTCTATAATAGTATTTCTAAGGTATAATATATTAATACTCTAAAAGATAAAGTTATAAATATAAAGCTTATCTTTAATTAGCTTAATAATAAGGATCTATCTTATATAATAAGTTTATATTAATTAATTTATTTATAATAAAGACTAATCCTTTATATAGCCTAAGTTTACTATTATTATAACTAAGAAGTAATATTATATTTACTTCCTTCCCTTAGTAGGTCTTATATCTAATAAGAATAGAAATCTAGTACTAGGAGTTATTATTAATAGGGATATTACTTACCCCTTTAATAATAATATCTACCTCTACTTATATTCTATAGTTTAAGGTATAACTTAGCTAATATATTACTTAATTAATATAGATAAGATAGGTATTAATATTAATAAAACCTAGGTAATACTTTATAAGTCCTACTATTAATATTAGTAAGCTACTACCCCTATCTTATTATATATAATAATCCTAGCTTTTAGAGATAGAATACTAATTATTAATAGTTCCCGCTATCTATTATACTTACTTAGTATCTAAGTAAAGAGAATCTTATATTAATATAATATACCCTAATTATATAAAGCTACTTATAAAGTATACCTAGTATCTTAGTAGAGAGGTATCTTTATACTTAATTAAGATAAAGTTAGAGATTAAATAGCTTAAACTACTACTATTTATACTTATAAATAATAATTATCTAAGTATATAATTTATTTAAGACTACTTTTTTAGTACTTTAAGTTACTTTATATAAATTAATAGCCCTAATATATTAATTATTAATAATATTAGTAAATATATATTTTCTCTATTAATAACCTATTATAAGTAAATATAACTTATTATATATACTAGCTCTCCTAGTTATTTATAAATATATATATATACTATATATACTTTTCCTAATATAAATAGTAATTATAGATAGGAAAATAACTAGTAATTAGAATATTATATTATTAAAATTATTTACTATTTATTATTCTTTTATCTAGGGTATAATATAGTATATATATTACTCTATTATTATAAATAATATAAGTATTAATATTAGTAAGTTTTAGGTTATAATAACTAGGACTAATATTTATAAAATACTTCTTCCTTATATAAATTAGTAAAATAATAATAGTATAAATATTAAGTATAAATATTAAAAAGAGGGTTAGTATAAGTAATAGTATATTTAAGCTAACTTTAAGCTAAATCTAGCTTAAGCGCGCTATTAAATATATTATAAAAGCTAATTAACCTTTATTTTAATTCTTATCTTCTCCTATCTATCCTTTCTTTATTTAATAATCTTCTACTATTAATATAATTACTATTATCTATATATTATTCTTCTATATATAAATATAACCCCTTCCTTAAATAAATAAAAGTTATCTTATCTAGAAGTATATAAACTTCCTTCCTAGTCTAGATAAACTATATATATAACTAATTAACCTATTTATCCTAAAATAAATTTTCCTTAAATAACGCGCTTTCTAATTATTTAAAGCCTCTAAATATAGGAGTAAAGTATTAAAAGACTTATACTATTATTAATAATAATAACTTAAGAATATTATTATTATAAATATATATTATAATATACTAATTAATTAATTATTTATACTCCTATACTAGCTAAAGCTAATAAGGGTAGACTTTTTAGGAGGTACGCCTAGCGTACCTATTATTCAGGGAGAAACCTAGCTAAGGGATAAAAACTCTACCTACTATCTATAAGCTATACTATTATTTAGCTCCTTCCCTCCCCCCCTTAATAGGCCTACTATCGGGGCGGTATATCGAGGGGTCGGGTCTACTATCTATAATACTAAGGTTTTATCGACTATATTCTCTTCTCTTTAATTAGGGCGGAGCCCTTCCTCTCTATTAGTTCTCGCTAATATCTCTTTTACTAGTATAAACTAGTAGAGGGCGCCTAACCTAGTTAACTACCTTACCGCCGCCCTTATCCCTATTAGTAATAAGAGAATAGTACTATAGTCTTCTAACCTAGCCTCTAGTAATATCTAACTCCTACTAGTATAATAGTCG
>JAABUV010001615.1_pt1 | contig 32399 bp, 35 predicted proteins | sample 5559971 | NCBI WGS metagenome assembly JAABUV01 (sample SAMN10711881, study PRJNA513362) | rock metagenome | isolation source: Antarctica rocks | place: Antarctica: Victoria Land, Knobhead nord | collected 2015-12-19
GCGGGCCGGGCAGCAGCGGGCGGCGGAAGAGCATGTCGCTGTCGACGATCAGGATGTACTCCTCCGGGGGCGCGGCCTCCTTGAGCCAGGTGGACACTGTGTAGGGCTTGAGGTAGGTGGGATAGCTACGCGCGCCAGCGGCAGTCAGCGGCGGCGCTCCTGACCAGGCGACCTCACACGGTCTGCGCACGGTCTGTGCTGCGGCGGACAGGGAGCTGCACGTGTCGTCGAACTGAATGCTTGCAGAGCGTGTGAGGAGCTACGGCCAACGCGAATGTTGTTGCATGACACACGCCAGTGGACAGACAAGGCAGCGCAAGGCTGGACGGTGGGGACACGCACTAGTCGCCGTCGACCTGCTTCATGGACGGCACGACCCAGGTCGGCATGGCCCAGTAGACGGTGCGGCGGCGCAGCTCCTCGAGCGTGCATGATGCCAGCCGCGTGATTGCGCCGGGCTGCCGCGCTCGCAGGAAGCTGAAGTACAGGCCCATGCACTGCCAGTCCGCGTGCGCCTCGCAGCTGGTGACGACCACGGTGTGGATGCTGGGGGCCCGCGCGGCGGGCTCCGGCAGGCCGTGCGCGCAGGCCAGGCAGGTCACCAGCGCTGTCAGTGCCGCCCAGCCCCGGCGGTCCATGCCCACGACCGCATCCTTCTTCATGCAGCTCGGCATGAGCGCAGACCCTGGTGAGCATGACTAATCAGGCCCTCCCCCTTTTCAGTACGAGGCCTCCAAGAGCAGACAGGCACTCCGACTGCACTGGGCCGAGCTGATGACCAGGGCGACAACAAGCGACTGCTACTGTATTGAAACCTTGCACCTTGCCGCTCGCGGCGTTGCAAATCTAGTTTCCTGGCGCTGAACCTGGCCGAGGCGCCGGCAGGCGGGGCCCGCGCAGGTCACCCGGGCGCAATGCGGGGTGCATGCGGGTGAGGCAGACCCTCGCACAGGCGGAGCTGGGTCAGTGCGAGCGCCGCGAGCGCAGGGAACCCAGGATGGGGAGGAAGGAGAGCCCCATGGACACCCTCCGCAGGTCCGCCCGCCTCGTGCCGCCGGTGCCGGGGCGCTGTTGCCTGTTTGGCCACTTCTTGTAGCACTCCCTGTCCTTCCACTGGCTGCGGGGCACCGCTCCCTCTTTCTCGGGCGCCTCCAGCCCCTGCACGCCTCCTCGCGGCACACCCGACGCGCACGTGCGCCCGGGGCGCAGGTACAAAGCGCCGATTCTCATCGTGGCGGTGCCGGTGCGCGCCCCGCATCAGACGCAGCTGCAGCGGCAAACGCCCTGGCGCCCCGCCCGAGCGCGCCCGGGCTAACCCGGCGCTGCTCAGGTGCTGCTGGTCGCTTGCATCCTGCTGGCGCTGCCGCGCGGCGTCAGCCGCACGAGCTTCATCAGGCGCCTCGCGCCCGACACATTCAGCAAGCGCGCGGAGCAGATGAAGGACTCGATCCCGGCGGGCCAGGGGCACGACGTGTTCTGCGTCGTCTTTGACGCCGGCAGCACCGGCGCGCCCCGGGCGGACCCCCCGCAGCTCCCTCGCCCGCTGCCGCTGCCCTGGCTGGGCGCGCGTGGCCCGCCTCCGCTGCGCGCGCGTGGGGCGCCGGCTCCAGCCGGGGGCACCAGGCAGCGCACTGTGTCGTGTCCCAATCTAGAGGCGGCCGCGGCCTGCCGGCGCAGATACGGGGCCCTGCCTGCAGCCCCGGCAGCTGCACGCCCGCGGTTATGAGCGGAAAGAGGCGCCGCGCAGTCCTGGCCGCGGCGTTTGCTTCTCCCATGCAGGCGAGGTGCGAACGCGCCGCCGCGGCCGCGCGCGCGCAGGCAGCCGCGTGCACGTGTACAAGTTCACGCAGGCCGGCGCGAAGCTGGACCTGCAGGGCGACACGTTCGAGCAGCTCAAGCCGGGGCTGTCCTCGTTCGCGGACGACCCGCAGGCCGCCGCCGACTCGCTGCAGCCGCTGCTGCAGACCGCGCTGGCGACCGTGCCGGAGGACCTGCAGGCGCGCAGGCCCCGCGCGCATGCGTAATTACCAGACCCGACCACAACCCCTAAGGCTGCCGGGCCAAACGCAAGCGACCGCGCGTGGGGCGCTGCCTCGCGGACGGGCGAGCGCCAGAGGGCGCACTGGGGGTTGACGGGCGCGCCAAGACCGCCTCGCGCAGCCTCCGCACGGCACGATGCGGAGCCGCCGGGGGGCGCACGCGTGACAGCGCCGCGCGGGGCCGCGCAGGGCAGGACCAAGGTGAAGCTGGGCGCGACGGCGGGCCTGCGGCTGCTGCCGGGCGGCAAGGCGGAGCTGATCCTGGACCGCGTGCGCGACTTCCTGCGCGCCTCGCCCTTCCTGCTGGACGAGGACGCCGGCGTCACCATCCTGGATGGTCCGGCCCGCCTTATACCCTATACCCTATCACCCTCCCCCCCCCTCCCCCGCGCCCAGGACAGGGCTGCGCCCGCTTGCGCTCTGGGCTGCCGCCTTGCTGCGCCGGCAGCTCGCCCGCGCCCTTACGATAACGCAGTCCCCGGCCGCCTATGCCTAGTCGCGCTTGGGGCACGCCAGGCGGGCGCCCCCACGGCCGCGCGCGGTGCGCGCAGGCGCGGACGAGGGCGCGTTCGCGTGGCTGACGCTCAACTACCTGCTGGGCAACCTGGGCAAGGGCGAGGCGCGCACGATGGCCGCCATTGACCTGGGCGGCGGCTCGGTGCAGCAGGCGTACGCGCTGACCGCGTTCGAGGCGGCCGCCGCGCCCGACGGCTACATCACCAAGCTCGCCGGCGGCGGCCGCACGTACTTGGTCTACGTTCACAGGCGCGCCGCGTGCTGGGCAGCCGCACCGGCCCAGAAGCCCCATTCAGGCGGCCGCTGGAAGCCTGACGCCTGCCGTGACTGCGTCGCGACCGCGCGCGCAGCTACCTGGGCTTTGGGCTGATGGCGGGCCGCGCGGCGGTGCTGGCGTTTGAGGAGACGCGCGCGGCCAACCCGTGCATCCCGGCCGACCACAGCGGCTCGTACGAGTACGCGGGCGCCGTGCACGAGCTGACCAGCCACCCGGACGGCGCCAGCTTCGCCGCCTGCAGTAAGCTCGTCGCGATGGTGCTAAAGCTGGACGCCGACTGCGGCGCGCCGCGGGTGCGCGCCGCCCTCCCGCGCTCGCGCGCGCGCGCGCGCGCACGCTCAGGCTCCCATTAGCCAGCCTCATGGAGCGGGCCTCGGTGCGGCGCCCGGCTCGGGCCGCCGATCCGGGTCGGCCCTGCCCGCTCTCCCGCGCGCGCGCTTAGGCGGGCGAGCCGCCGCCAGGCTGCGGCCGCTCTTCAAGTGTGCTCCGCAACCCGTCAACATGCCCGCGCGCAAAACCCAGGTCCCCGGGCGCCCGCTGAGCAGCAAACATGCCCCAGGCACGCCGGCCGGCGGCGGGCGCGCCCCCATCCTGCCCCGCGCGCCGCGCAGGACCAGTGCGCGTTCAACGGCGCGTGGGGCGGCGGCCGCAAGCCGACCGCGTTCTACGTGTCGTCGTACTTCTGGGACCGTGCGACCGACGCGGGCATCATCGCGGACGAGGGCGCCATCACCTGGACGCTCAAGCCGGACGACCTGGGCGCGGCCGCGCAGAAGGCCTGCGCCGCATCGGCCGCCAAAGTGGCCGACCTGTTCCCCAAGGCGCGCCCCATGCGCGCCCGCCGCGCATGCAGCACGCCCGCGCGCCGCCCGGCCGCCGACCGGGCACCCGCGCACCTCGGGAGCCTGTGCGCGGCGGCCTGCCACGAGCCCGGCCCGCGCGCGCTTGTCCTGTTCCTGTTCTGCCACCAGCTCCTGCCTGCGCCGCGCTAGATTGCCAGCTCGCGCGGCGCGCGCACCAGCCGAGCGGCGCGCGCGGGGCGAGCATCGCCGCCGCCGCCTGGTGTTGCAATGTGCGCGTGTGCATGTCTGCGCGGGGCCGCAGCGCAGGCGCCTCCGCACCAGCTGCTCCCTGCAGCCCAACCCGCGGCCCGTCGAGCAGGGCGGGCGCGCCGCTTGTGCATGCGCGCGCGCCGCATCGATCCCAGGCAGGGCGCGCGCGCCGAGGCGGCCGCGGCCGCGCGCGGCAGGTGGAGAAGGCGCAGGCGCCGTACCTGTGCCTGGACCTCAGCTTCCAGCACGCGCTGCTGACGCACGGCTTCAAGATCGAGGCGGCCAGCCCCGTCACGCTCGTCAAGCGCGTCAAGTACCTGGGCCAGGAGATCGAGGCCGCCTGGCCGCTGGGCGCCGCCATCAACCTGCTCTCCTCCTAGGCGGCGGGCCGCGGCGCGCGCGGGCGGTGCAGGCCTGGGCGCCCCACGCGCGTGAGCCGTTACAGCCAGGACCTGCGAGCTGGATACCTGCGCGCTGGCCGGGCTGTCGAGCAGCGGCCGCGAGCGCGCACGCCGCGTGCCAGGGCGCAAGGGGCGGCGCGGCGGGCTGCGGCAGTGCGCCCGGCCGCGGCCTGGCCTGCGGGTGCCAGCTGCAGCTGGGGCGCCTGCGCGCGCGTGTCAGCAGCGCCTGCGCGCTGCATCTGCGGCAGTCTGTGTGGGGTGCCTCGCGCGCGGCAGCGACATGCAAGCTGCACAGCCGGCCAGAAGGCTGTTTCTAGGCAGGCAATATCGGGTGCGTAGGCGGCGCTGGACATCTGTGAAAGGTGTTTGGGTGTATACAGATAAGCTTTTGCAAACAGTTTTGAATGGGCCTGCTTGCTGGCGGCTGCCATGTTTATGGCAGCAGCAATAAGTGGGGTTTGACGCCTGCGCTCAGGGTCATATTGCATTCATTCAGGGCTCATTTGCAGCGGCCTTGAGCGCGAGGAGCGGTCCAAACAAACAGAATTTACAGCAGATTATTTTCTTCACGCTGCCGAAACATGCGTGCGTGGACATGCTCCAAGCTGCCCAAAACAGCGCAGAAGCCCGGAGGTCACCACGAACAAATGGTACTTTGCAAAGTCTGGACAATGCGTCATGCCCAAGTCTGTTATCCCCCAGAGGCCTGGTTCAATAGGTATCCTGCGCATCATGCGCATGGACTGGGCCAAGACCCTAAAAAGCCAGGAGGCCCGCACAGTATGCCCTATATGAGGGGACTCACGGCAGGTTCCGGCAAGCACCCGAGACGTACATAGCAAATAAGAAAGAAACTGACTAAAGAGCAAGGCAGGGACGCACACATGCTCTGCACTTGCATAGCACCCGAGGAGCATAGCACTGTGTTAGCAGTCCTGTGCATGCTGACCCGGTGGTGCTCCTCCCCTAGACCTACGCTAGAAGGCAATTGCCAGACAAGTAGACCGAGGTTTGCAACCCATGACAAGAACAAGACTGGCTCTCCAACCGCTGAAGCGTGCAGTTACATGCCCATGAGCGCCTCAAAGCGTTGTGCACATGTGTCAGCAAATCTCATGGCAAAAGGCAGGCGAACGCCGCGTCGCCGCGTCAGATTTCCGGGAGCTGGCAGGGTCGCCACGCTCTAAATGCACACGGGGAGCCTAAAAGGGTACAGCCACCACACCGGACCACGCAAACACCCTAAAAAATCTCCTGGCTACCACCCATCTACTTCAGCGCCCAAGGAGCGGCGCAGACACTGCGCGGCTCCTACATCATACTCGAAAGCAGTCTGTTTAGCCTCTGTGTGCTATAAGCCCTTGCTTAACCCACGCCATTCAGATGATGGCATGAAGGGCTCTGTGCCCTGCAGATGTTTACCAGCCCACGCATGAGCCGGGAGAATACCTGCCGTGGTCACACAGGGCTCTCTGGGGAGCTTGATGTTTGCGAGAGTCCAACAGCTACTCGGGTGCGGCACCGCATAGCGACAGTGCCGAGAGGCTGCCTGCCTGGCGGCCCTAGGGGAACGGCTGCCTGGCCGCGCCCCAGCGGGCGCGCCCCGGCCTTCACTAATAGGCGGCACCATTGGCTGCTTCACCTGCGCTCGCCAGGCGCCCGCGCCTGCCGCCAGTGCATGCCACCCCTGTAGCTCGGCGCGCGCGCGCCGCCCCTCACTGGCTGTCCTGCGGGCGGCCGCCGCGTGCGCCGGCGCGCTGGCCGGGGCGCAGGCGTTCCAGCGGCCACTGCCACTGCGTATCAACAATGTGCTCCGCCGACGGAGCCTCGCGCGGCACGAACATGTTTATCGCGTGTACCCACGCGCCGCATGTGGGCTGCACCATGGCGCCCATGTAGCCGAGCCCCTCCTGCCCGCCCGGCAGCATGATGCCGCCGTGCACCTGCGCACAAGCGGCACGGGGTCAGCCGCGCGCGGGGCTGGGCGGAGCGCCCGATGTGGGCGCCGGCACAGGCACGCGGATCGAGCTGCAGCCGGTGCCGCGTCCCTGCATGCGATTGCAGTGAAAAGGACATTCTGAGATAAAGCCAGCCCAGAGCAACCTGATCACTTGAAGGATACTCTTCAGAGAGCATTGCAGTGCTGTTCCGCAGCTACTCGGCTGGCCGAGGGCGGCAGAGAGTCGCCCGGCAACCTGCAGTGGCGTCGGCGCGAGGCGCGGGTGGCGCGCGGGGCAGCACCTCAAAGGGCCCGGCGTGCTCGGGGTCCACGAAGGCCTTGCCATGCTCATGCTTGTAGGGCTGGCGCTTGCGCGTCGTGTAGTGCTGCATCGGGTGGCCGCCGCCGGCGGGCCCGCGCGACCACAGGTCCGCCTCGTCATCCGCGCTCGCGCAGGCGGCGCAGAAGGCGTCGTAGCGCCACAGCCGCGCGATGGTGCGCCCGCGGAAGCAGTACTTGACGAGCGCTTGCACGGAGCGCACGGAGGGGCTGGGCAGCGCGAGGTACTCGTCGTGGTCGGCCAGCGCGAGGCGCAGGTTGGCCATGCCCCAGCCCATCAGGATGGCGTGCGAGTAGATGACCGGCTGCCAGCACTTGATGTGCGCGGGGCCGGAGCACCAGGCCGTGCCCTCCCACAGCACGAGCACGAGGCGGCCCGCGTCCACGAGCGCCGCCAGGCGCGGGTCCGCCAGGAACGAGGCCACGAAGATGCTCTGCCGCCGCCGCGCCGCATCAGCCGGCCCGCCCCGCGCCCACCCGCGCCGCGCGCAGAGCTGGGCGCCGAGCCCGCCGCAGCACTCTGACACACAATATTGGTCACGGCTTCTGGACACCGAGCAGCTCGCTCGCCATAATGGCATGTGAGTACCAGTGCGGTGCGGCGCACGACAGCGCGCCACGCAGCGCGCAGCGCGGCGCGCCTGCGTGTACTGGAAGAAGCGGCTGTAGCCCAGCTGCAGGTGGTACTGGATGTAGAAGAAGAGCACGTTGTTGGCGGCGCCCGGGTCGGTGTGCTCCAGGAAGGGGTGCAGCACCGCGTGCACGCGCGGCTCCGCCGACGCGGCGGCCCGGTGCTGCAGCGGCCGGTGCAGCGCGCCTGCGCGCGGCGCCCGCGCGTCGGCGCTCGGGGCGGGCCGGCGACCCTGCTTTCCAGGCCCGGCTGCGTGGCGGCGCGCAGGGTGCCCGCATGCAACAGGCACGCAGTGCGCGCCTGGCATCAGCGCCCACCCAAGTCAGTGCCACGCCCGCTGCTCAAAGTCCAGGCGCAGAGACACACTGCAGCGCCAGTCTTCCTCACCGCCGTCCACACATGCCCGTCCGCATACGCTCGTTCAGGGCGCTGCAGGGCTGGCAAGGGCGACCCAGGGCGAACGCACCCGGCGAGAAGTAGGCATAATCGGCGATGCCGCCAACGTGCAGCGTATAGTCAGCGGCGGCCTCGGGCCCGCTGAGCGCCAGCTCCACCGGGTACGGCACGCACGGTAGTGCGGTAGTGCGGTAGTGCGGTAGTAGACGTCCGTGCCCGGCGCGGGCCGCTCCGTGTTAAAGCCGGCCATCAACTCGCGCAGCACGCGGAAGCGCAGCGCGCGCCGCTCGCCGCGCACCGGCCTGCGCGGTGCGGCCCACAGGCGCGGCGTCGCGCCCGTGCCGCCCCGGCCGCTGGCTTTGCTTGATGAACAGGACGGCCTATACGGCTGGCCTGCGGCTCGCGACGTGATCTCCCGCTTTGCAGCAAAGCGTCACGGCTGCAGGCGGCTGCGCAGGGGTAGTTTGAGAAACCGGAGCGTCCAGGGCCTGCTTTACCCGGCTGTGCCAGTGGCCTGGAGCGTGCACGGGGGCGGGCGGCAGGGAGGGCGCTGCATGGCGGCCAGGGCAGGGCGCACTGCAGGAACAGGTCCGGCCATGTCGAGCCGGGGACGTGGGGCTGGCAGAGGTACCCGCCGCCCCACCCCTGTCGCGCGCAGACGCTTGTTGGTGCATCGAGCAGGAGCCCTTCCTGTCGTGCACACGGCGTTGCAACTGCGCCGTACGTGCCGGGCCGCGCCTGCCACGCGCGCTCGGCGGACTCCGCAAACAGGAAGCCGCGCAGCGCGACGCCGCCGCCGCGGTGCAGGCCCTTGAGGTAGATGTGCACCACCGCGGCCTCGCGGAAGCCGGCCACCGCAATGACTCCCGGCAGCGCAAAGTGGTGCACGCCCAGCTGCGCGCGCGCGCCGAGAGTCGGGCGTCGGGGCAAGGCGGGCGCACACTCTTGCGGGCGGGCCTGGGCGCACGTGCGAGGCACGGCTGCCCGACGTCTACAAGTAAGCCAGGTGAGCAAAGCGTGGCAGCGCCTACGGGTGGCAAGGCAACATCCTCACCTCGCCCGAGCTCTTCACCAGGTGCCGCATCGACCAGTGCGCCCCATGCGCGCGCTGCAGCCCGCGCTGCAGGGGCTCCCCGGGTTCCTCCCCAGCCTGCTGCGCCCCCGACAACAGTTGGCTTGCGGACCGGGGCAGCACAATGTGGACCAGACCGTATTCAAGCATGCTGTCTAGCTCAGGTCGTGCACTAGCAAACACTGCGCTTGGGTGCCGCCACCTGGCCGGCCGCCGCCGCCCAGGGCGCCGCCGCCAGCACCAGCAGGCTGAGGAGGAGCGCTTTCAACATGCCCCTGCGCCCCGGCCTCTGCACGGGTGCCCCGCCATACCCGCCGCTCTGTGCGGCAGCGAGCGCTCTGCCCAGCGGTGATCAACCCCTTCGCAAAATGCGCAAAAGCATGCCGGGAACCATCCGACTCGGAACCCAACCGTTGAACGCTGAGGGTCGACAGGATCTGTCACCAGGCAGGGCTTCCTAGTTCACGACGCAGTTGCTTGTTGAACTGCGAAGGACCTTCCGCCCACGCCCAAGGTCGCGTTGCACCCAGCCACACGTAGAGAACAGAAGGTATTGTGCATCCCCAGGCGTACGGACCAGGCGCAGTTCGTTACTGCCGAGGGAGGTCGGCAGGAGAGGTTGGCTCGGTTGGCGACTGACACTCGACCAGTCTAATACAGTCACACCACTGGCATGGGCAGTTGCGGGGAGAGGCTCGAGGTACATCGGTAGCTTTTCTAGCTATAGCACGACTGGGGCGATGGCCTGCTGCATGCGCCTGCGCAGCCTTGCGGCTGCGCGCCTGGCCTTCCTGTGCGTGCTGGCGGTGCGGCTGTCGCTGGGCGGGGCGGCGCCCTCGCGCAACCTGATAAAAGTGACAGCCACGCGATCGCGCTCCGTCGCGGCCTCCGCTGGCTCCGAGTGCGCCCCTGCTGCGCCGCCGAGATAATGCTTGGCACACGCCGCTCCCCGCAGCACCGCAGACGTCCGCGGGCCCGCGCCGCAGGTCGGAGCACCTCACGCGGCGGCGGCGCACGTCCGAGGTGGCGGAGTGGGCGCTGTCGACCGACGTGGACCTGAAGCCCTTCATCTACGTCTACGAGCTGCCCCCGGAGTACAACGAGGCCTTCAAGGCCCTGCCCGCCGGCTGGCACTCTGACCAATACGACTGTGCGCTCCCTGCCCCGCCTCAACACCGTGGCCTGCCCGCAGCGCCCCGCCGCCCGGCGCGCCACTCGTGCCGCCTGCCTGCATACGCCTGCCTGGCACACCGCCTGCCTGAACACCGGGTGCGGCGTGCTGTCCGGCACATACGCGGCGGGCGCCGACGGGGCCGGCCGGCGGCGCGCAGTTGATATCACGCTGCACGAGTACCTGCTCAACAGCACGCGGCGGCAGCGCGACCCCGAGAAGGCCAGCATCTTTTTCATGCCCGTGTACCTGGCGCGCCTGTTCAACTGGTTCTGGACGCGGCAGCACTGCAAGTCGGAGGCCGACAGCCCGCTGACCTGCATGAAGGAGCCCGACGTGCGCCCCGCGCGCGCCCCGCCCCCCACCGCCCCCACGCACGGTCGTGGCCTGCATGTAGCCCTGGCTCGCCCATGGTGCTGCCTCCTGCTGCCTCCTGCCAGCGCCTGCTCCGGAGGCATCGCGCGGCTCTGGTGGGCCGGCTTACATCGTGACGCGCGGCGCGGCGGCGCAGGTGGACCCCTGGTGGGATCAGCACTGGGTCGGCGCGCAGAACGCGACGAGCAACGTGGTGCGCGCGGCAATCAAGCACATCAGCCACAAGTACCCGTACTGGAACCGCACCAACGGCGCCGACCACTTCCTCGTCTACTCGTACGACCGAGGCGCGCGCCCCCAGGCTCCGCTATCGCGCCCACTCTCGCGCGCCACAGCGGGCACCGGGGCCTCCGCGGCACCCCGAGCTGGGCCGGCGCGCTGACGCGGCGGGCCGCGCGCAGGGCGCTGCGACATGGGCGCGGGCCTGGCGCTGGCGGAGATGGGCAAGTCGTTCGCGGTGATGTCCTATGGCGACCTGGCCGCCCGGTGCGCGCCCCGGCCTTGCCAGGCACCGGCCGCAGGCACCCCGCGTCGTCAAGTGTCACGCTTCGCATGCACCCGCATGGGCCGCGGCTGCCGGCCCTGCCGCTCCGGTGGCGGCCCGCGGCGGGGACGCGCCGGGCGCGCTGACGCGCGCTGGCCGGCAGGTCCATCCCGACGCCCACCTGGCACCGCAACGACAACTCCGACGGCTGGGGCTTCGAGTGGAAGGGCGCCGCGGGCTTCCACTGCGTGCGGCCCGACTTTGACATCGTCGTGCCCATGTACGCGCCGTACACGCGCACGGCGCTCGTGTCGCCGTTCAGCCACCCGCGCAACATTAGCGTGCTGCTGCGCTTCAAGGTCGACAAGACCGACGGCAAGTACCTCATCGCCAACCATGGTGCGGCCCGCCGCGCCCCGCGCCCGTGCGGCGCCGCGCCGCACGCCCGTGCGGCCCGGAGCGGGTCAGCGGCGCGCGTCGAGTCGCGGCGCTGCCCCGCGCGCGTTGCAACTGCCTCGCACGGCATGCCGCGCTCGCGCCGGGTCGGGTCTGAGCGCGCGCGCGCGCGGCGCAGGCCACCGCCTGCGGTACGAGCTGGAGGACTGGTGGGCCAAGGATCCGATCGCGGGCTCCGAGCTGGGCGTGAAAAACATGAAGCAGACGCAGGCCGACATGCAGAATGCCGTCTTCTGCGTCTGCCCGCCCGGTGCGCAGCCCGCGCCGGCCGCCCTGCGCTCGCAAGGTGCCGAACATGCGGCAGGCAGCCGCTTGCAGAGCTCCGGTCGGTGTGGGGGAGCTTGCCGCGAGCGAAAATGGGCGGCGGGCGCGCGCGCGCGCCGAAAAGGCGCGGCTGGGCCAGGCGTCGAGCGCGCGCTGTGCACCGCCGCGCGCAGGGGGCACGCAGGACAGCACGCGCATGTGGCGCTCGCTCATCTATGGCTGCATCCCGGTGACGTATTACCGCGCGGTGGAGCTGCCATTCATGCGGCGCCTGGGCATCGACTACGGCCAGTTCTCGGTCAACATCCAGCCCGACGACTACGACACCACGCAGGCGCGCGCCCGGTGCCCCGCACCCTGAGCACCGGCGGCGGGCTCTGCAGCCGCTCAGCTACCGGCTGTTCCGTGTGATTTTCGGCGCCTGCGTCAAAAGCTGCTCGCTTGGCTCCCTCTCGTGCCACACTGCTGCATGTGAGGCCTCTGGACTCAGGCGCGCGCCTCAAGAGACTGCATCGTGCGCGGACGGCGCAAGGGCTGCCGCGCACTCTGCCATGCTCTGATGGGGGCCGGGGGCGGCTGCAGGCGCGCCTGCGCGCGCTGCTGGAGCGGCCGGAGCGCGTGCGCGCGCTGCAGGAGGGCGTGCTGCAGCATCAGGCGAACTTCCTGTGGGACCCCGAGTTCGCCGCCGGCGTGTACGGCAACATCGAGCGCGAGCTGGCCATGCGCGCGGTGCAGCGCGCGACCGGCGAGACCATCTCGGTGTTCTGAGCGGCGGGGAACAGTTTTCTTTATGTCTGTACCTCATCTCTGGTAGGCGTGGTGCCGGCGGGGCCATGACGGCAGACGCGGCTGGGCCCATGCGTGGGCGCACACGCGGCCGAGCGGTCTGGCCCCAGGTGGCGGCCCGTTGCGGGCCGCACGCTGACCGTGCGTGAGAGTTTGCTCCCCAGCGGCCAATTCATTTGCTCGGGGGCACTGCAGGCTGCCGGGCAGCAGCACTGTGAACGCCCCTGCCGGGTAGCGGGGCATGGGCCGGGGTTGCTCCCGGGTCTGCGCAGGACAGCAGCCCCAGCGACCATGGTGGGCTGGCAGCATGGGAGCTGCGCGCACGCTGCGGGCGGGACAAAGTGGGCTTGCCCGATCTGTGCGATCTGTGCGGAGCTGCTCACTCGGCAGCCTGCATGCAGAGTGCCCAGTGAGGTACTCTGCACTCCGTGCCCACGTGCGCACCTGCTCGCACGCATGCGCAGCCTCTCTGGCTGCTGAACTCCCTCCAAGTGGTGGCGCACGTAACATTCTGTGCATCAAGTCAATGTTCAGTTACATGTTTGTTTCACGGGCATCCTTGTGATGGAATCGCCCAACGCGCGCGAGCGTGTTGCCCAGGCTGGTGCGCTTTCCAACGTCTTTTCTGAGGGTTTCTGAGGGTCATTGTCAGCCAGGCTCATAAATGGTATCCGTTCATCCATTCAATGGATGGAACAGACTCCTCTGGGCGGCACTCGGGCTCGGAGGTACATGCAAGAGGGCGCATGGGTAGTGCACTGCCGCTTGCCGGGTCAATAAGGGAGTCCCGCAATGCGCAGCCCGAGCATTTCGCTCTCCGCCATGTATGGCGTGGCGCTATGCGCAGGACATGCAGGGCCACGATTGACGGTGGCTCAGCATAAGCAGGATGGGCTTTAGATTAGTCGCTGCTGGTCGCTGCCTTTCAAGGCAGCGCCAATGTGGGTCAGCTGTGTGTACGTGATCATGTATTGCATCCCGCCCTGCATGCCTTTTGTGGGCGCCCCGTGCCTGCTCGGCGGTGCCGCAGCATGGCGTAGAAGGTCTCTTGCATTGGTGCAAAACCCCACCGTTCCAGGAACACTTTCTGGCAGTAACGCAAAACGCTCAAGGCCCGCTCTGCAGTCCCTGCACGCAGGTCCTGCCAGTATTGCCAAGCAGGTTCCTGCAGGGACGGCAGAACCATTATGCCGTCTGGCTGTCCAAGAGACTGCACCCATAACAAAGCCGCTGCAAAATGTGGCGCAGGCATCCCAGAGCCAGCGGCCCCGGCGCCGGGCCCGCAGCGTGTGCATGGCGCTCGGGCAGGCTGCTCGGCACGCGCTCACAGGCGCGCGGTGCTGAAGCTGCGCTCGAAGTCCTCGCGGACAGCGTCCATGAAGGGAATGGTGTTGAGGTACTGCTCCGGCGTGACCTTGGTGGTGCCGTGCACGCAGATGGCCAGGTCCTGCGCGCGTGCGCGCGCCGCCGTCAGCGGTGATACAGCTGCTCGGCAGGGCTGCGGGGGCTCCTAGCCAGCGACATAAACGCATCGCTCTTTCAGCAATGCCATTGGCACTGCTGGGGCAGGCTGGGGCAGGGCTCCCGGCACGCCCTACGGCGCGGGCCAGGAGTCACCACAGCCCTGACCATGCAGCTGGCAGCTCCATAGGCCCACTGGCTTAGCACCCTGCAGAATGTTAAGCGTGGAGCGCTGCAGCAACACGCCTCCAGAGCCCCGCCGGTGCCTGTCTGTGAGGCGCGGCCGCGCCTGCTCGTGCTGCTCAGCACCGCATCCCGCCCGGGCGCCCACCCGCTCTGTGCAGCATGGCCGCCGCGAACGTGCGAGTGCAGAGCGCGAGCAGCGGCCTCCAGGCTGTGCGTGCCGCTGAAGAGTGCGCAGAGTGCGGTGCTGCATTAGGCTTAGGGATAGGCGGGCGCGCCTTGGTCATCTTGCCGCTCTCGATGGTCCGCAGCACGGACGCCTCCAGCTGCGCGCAGAAGTCGGACAGCGCGGCGTTGCCGTCCAGCTTGGCGCGGTGCGCCAGGCCACGCGTCCACGCAAAGATGGATGCCACTGCGGGACAAGAAAATCAGCGCAATAAACTGCGGCGCGGCTGCCTGCAACTCAACACCTCTGAGCCTGCGGCAACACGTCTGCCCTAGGAGAAACGCCGCACCACCTGTCCTAGGTGCTGTGCGGTTGCGCGAGGGCATACACGGGGTGACGGCGGCATCTGGCCTGCCCGTTGCGATGTGCAGTGCTGCAAGCAGTCTCAGCACAACGTGAATGGTCGCAACCTCAGCGGTAAGCCAGATAGCCAAATCAGGGTACGTACCCGGGTTTGTGGACGTCGGCCGGCCCTTCTGGTGCTCCCGCCAGTGCCGCGTGACGGTGCCTGCCCGCGACGTCCGCTTCAGAATTTAGGCATGCAGAAGGGCTCTGTGCTGCAAGGCCAGCGGCGCTGAGCGGTACAGGTCATGCGTCCCGCCCCACGCCGCGCCTGTGATCCATGGTGCACACCGCTGTCTGTCCTTCACAGGGACTTCAGGCAGCACGTCGAGGGGCTGAGCACGCTTGGCAGGGCGGCATGGATCGGCGCGGCAGGGCGCGCGCCGTGAGCGGCCTCGGCCTCCAGGGTCTTGCCGTCGGGCGTGGTGAGCACCGAGGTCATGAGGCCGAGCGAGCCAAAGCCCTGCGCGACGATGTCGGACTGCACGTCGCCGTCTGCCGCGCGCACATGCTTAAGTCACATGCTGAGAGACATGCTGAGACAATAGTGCGTGAGCTGTACACAGCACAGGATCTACCCATAACAGACAGGCGCTGTGCATATCTTAGGTTACAAAAGCAAAACAGCAGCTGGGGCCGGCGATGGGCGCGCGGTGCGCAGCGAGCCCGCACCGTAGTTCTTGCACGCCCACACAAACTTGCCCTCTGACTTTAGGGCCTGCGCGCAGGCCGGGGCCGTGTCAGCGGACTGAAAGACTGCTCCGAGCATAGAGGCTACATTCCCATCGCAACGAGCATGCCAGACAAGCCGATGTTGCCGATCTTTCGCCAATGATCGCCAATAGTCAATCGCCAACAGTCAGATGCAAGTGCCTACTCCGGCGACGGCTGCACCAGCAGGCGCGCGCAGCAGAGCTGCTCGGCATGCGCCGCAGACGGGCGCGCCTGCGCGACCATGTCGTCGATGAGGCGGTGCTGGTACCAGATGCCGGCGGCCTCGTACTTAGCGCGGTAGCCCTCGCCCTCGTACATGTCCTCGAAGATCTGCAGGAAGCGCCCGTCGTACTTCTTCAGGATCGTGTTCTTGGTGCTCAGGTACAGCGGCCTGCGCGGCGCGGGCGCCCACGCCGGTCACCGGCCGCCTCAGCATGGGCGCGCCCTGCGCGGCACCCCCCCCCCCCGCCGGAGCCCTGGCACCAGCCTCCGCATGCAGCGCCCAGGGCCGCCTGGCGCGGGGCCGCGGCGCGCACCACTGCTTGGTCAGTGCGTACTCGAAGCACGACTTGGCAAAGCCGCGGATGGACTTCTCCGTGTTGTACCTGCGCCGCCGCGGAGCCCCGGCCCTCGGCCGCATGCGCAGCGCGCGCCGGTCTGCGCATGGTGTCACGTTTCAGGCAGTAGCAGGGTCAGGTGATCGAACCGTCGTGCTATCACGATCGGCGCTGCGCCACGGCTTGAGCACGCGCAACAAAGATGCCGCAACGCAGTCTGTCTCCGTGCATCTGCAGACACTGAGGGCGCATGACCTAAGCGCGCGCGACGGCGCCGCTGAGCGCGAGCGCACATGCCCAGCGCGACGCCCGCGCCATCGAACTGGTGCACCTCGTGGCGCTCCGGCGCGCCGCCGCCGGCCGGCGTGAACACCAGCTCCAGCTTGCCCGGCGCCTTGATCAGCAGGTCTGTCGCGCGGTACTGGTCCCCGAACGCGTGCCTGCGCGGCCACGCGCCGCCCTTGCCGCCTGCTGGGCGCCTGCTGGCGTCCTGCTGGGCGCCGCAGCGCGAGGCCCGCCCTATAGCAAGGTCTCCGCATGAAACCAGGGCCAGCATGCGTTTGCATGCCCGCGCGCTGCCCGCGGTGCGGCGCCCGGACGCTGCGCGCAGGCCTGCCCTCTCAGGTCCTCATTGACAACAATGCATCGCACGCGCCGGCAGCAGCGGCTGGCCCGCAGCACACACACCCTTGCCTGCGTGCTCCTGGCTGTCAGCAGGCCGCCTATCGGCAGATGCACACTGGTGTAGTGAGTGCCTGCCTGACTGGATGTGCGTGACCCCGACCGGGGCGGGCAAGGGCCCAGGCTGCCTTCATGCTGCAGCATCGATGCACCGCTGGCGGAATTTTCCGCTGAGAACACGGACACCGCGTCAGGGCGCGGCGCCGCGCACCGGCCGACCACGATCGGGTGCTTCCAGCCGGGCACCAGGCGCGGGACGTTGGAGACGACGATGGGCTCCCGGAACACCGTGCCTGCACGGGCGCGCCAGCGGTCCGCACACGCGAACCCTCGCAAACCTCAGGCCACTGCCGTCGACCTGGACGTGCACAGAACCTGAACGTGCACGTTGTCAGTTTAGGCTGGCCGGGCGCGCCGTTGAGGATGTTGCGGATGGTCCCGTTCGGGCTGCGCCACATCTGCTTCAGGTTGAACTCCTTCACGCGCGCCTCGTCCGGCGTAATGGTGGCGCACTGCCCCGGCCGGGACGCGTCATGAATACGCCTCCTGCCTGCTCGCACACGGTGCGCCGCGCACGCAGGGACGCAAGCAAGCCGGTGCGCGCGCCTTGATGCCTACGCCATATTTCTGCGCGCCCACGCGCACGTGTCAGCCGCCTGCCCGCCGCACGGCCCGTCGCGCGGCCGAGCAAGCCATGAGCTGGGCGCGGGCGGCTCGCAGCCCGGGGGCAGGCTGCGGACCTGGATCGCCTTCGCGGCGTCCACGGTGACCTGGTCGTCGGTGGCGTCGCGGTGCTCGATACCCAGGTCAAAGTACTTGATGTCCAGGTCCAAGTAGGGCAGGATGAGCTGCGCGCCGGCCCGCCGCTCTGTTGCATGTCGGACTTGCAGAGCAGGCACGCTGCAACGACACGATGGGAAGGCAGGTTAGACAAAGCTGGCGACCGCGCAGACCCCACCTTGTTCTTGATCTCTGTCCAGATCACCCTGGTGACACCAGGCGCAGCAGTCAGTTGCTGAGCTGCTCAAGAGCATGCATTAGGCCTGCCGTTCAGCACCCACCGTGTCTGCTCATCGCCGTCGAGGTCGCAAACTGGGCCCTCCACTTTGATCTTATGCCCGCTCGCCATATGCCTACCTTTCAGGCGCACGCACACATTTCAGCCAAAAGTGTGTACGTTGCGCCGCGCCGGCAGCCTCAGAGTGTCCGTCAGAGCTTGCCCCTGCTATGCGGTGCGTAATGACTACCAGCAGATATGCATGATACTGCACAGACAGCCCGAGTCCCATACAGCGTTCCAGGCCAGACAAAGCTGGTGTGCTCACTTTGAGCAGCAGATATCGCAGTTGGCGCGACGCGCTTACAGCATTGGATGTTCTGCCTGCTGTTCAGTGCCTGCCCTCCCCTGGATATCAGCGCGCGCAGCATCCCAGTGACATGTGGCACTCCAAGGTGTTGTAAGCTGTGGCAGATGGAGGAAGGAAGCGCACACCCGCCGCCCGGCTCACGCAGAGCTGAAAGCGAGACCGCAGCTAGGGTCATGTTCGGATGACAGGGCTAGTAGGTGTTTGAAGGTAAGTTTAAATCACAGTTGCCCGCCAGGCCTGGCTTGGATGCAACTCGGTTTATCATTGGAACGTTGAGGTGACAAAACATTGCTCATGTTGCCAGAAGACAAGCCCTGGTCTGGCATTTTTTACCCATGCAGTGCGCGCTCTGGCAAGCGGGGTGGGCAAGATCATGCTGTCATAGGTTTTGCAATGCCTCCAAGGAAGGAAATGTGTGGGGCGCTATGCCATGCGGTATGCCTACGTAAGATTTACAGCAGGTAGCGCTGCACATCAAGCATGGTCGCGCGTGTCACGCCAGACTTGCCTTGTGGAACACCATCACTGTCTGGGACAGCCACGGCAGCTTGGTGTGTGCACGCAGCCGCCGCGTGGCTTCTGCATCGTGAATAAAGCCATGGCTCTCCAGCTCTGCGATGACCTCTGCATTAGCCTTCATGTTGACATGGAAGTGGCCCACCTGCGCTGCGGCCCGAGGTCAGGCGGTGCTGAGGCGGACACCGTCCGTGCAGCACCCACACCATCAAAAGCTGCATGCAGAGCATAAGCTGCATGCAGAGAGAGACCAACAACGCTCGCCAGTGGCTGTTTACATGGCTGCTCGATGACTTTCCAGCAAAACACCATGTCAGAGACTGATTTGTCAGCAGGAGCGCAAGCAGGCACGCATGGCCGCGGCTGCACCTGGCCGGGCACGGCCCAGGACAGGACAATGCCCAGCGCGGCATGCCGGTACACATTCTCAAGGTACACCCTCTCGTGCTGCACCGGAGTGTGCTCCGCGACCTGTGCGCTCGCTCGGGCACAGCTCGGCGCTCCACGCTCGGGCCCCGTCATGGCAGGAGGAGATGCGCTGCCACGAGACCTATGCAACAAGCCGCACCCCGACCGTGCGGTGCCTGGGACGTCCATGCCCGCCATGCCGGCATGCAACCCATGCAATGAGCATGCGCTGCTGTGCATGCGTGTCATCGTCCCACCCCGCGCTGGTCACGCGAGCGGTGCGCGCGCCTCCAGGCTGAGCACCCAGTCGAACTTGCGCCCAAACCACTGTGGCACGGTCAGGTCCGCAAAGCGCACGTCCTCGGTGGCCACCTCGATGTTCTCGGCGCCGTCGTAGCCGGTCCAGTCGATGCCCTGCCGGCGCGCGTGCTGCCTCCCTTGACGCGTGTGCTGCTGCATCGGCCGGCAAGGGCGGCGAGCAGCCTGGCGCCCCCCCGCGACGCAGATGCGCAGGCTGCAGCAGGGCCGGCAGGCAGGCTCGCGGCTGGAGCGCGGGGGGCGCGGCCGGCGGGCGCGGCACCCGGGCCCTGAGGTAGGCGCCGTAGTGCCCCAGCCCCGCGCCCAGGTCCAGCACGCGGCTGTGCCTGAACAGGCCGACCAGCTGCGCGGCCAGGCCCTCGTCCAGGTAGTCGTTGGCGCCCACCTTGCGCACCTCCGCGCTCAGGCAGAAGCCGCCTGCGCGCGCGGCCGGCGCGTCGGTCCCGCCCGCCGCGTCACGCAGCGCGCTTGGCGGGCGTCGCACGTCGCAGCAAGGACGGCATGGCCCCAAGGCCTCCCGGCAGCAGCCACGGGCGAGCGCTTGGCTGCATGTCGCAGTGTGCCTGGTGAGCCTGGTGGCACTTACCGACATAGAGCAGTCCCGGCACGCGGACAGGTGACACACACAACGCTCAGCCTTAATAAGGTGCTCACATCGATAAGGTTTAGCTAGCGCCGGCGCCGCGTCGGCTTGGGGACGAGGTGCCAGGGGCGCGCGCACCGGTGGGCCCGATGCCCAGGTGCTTGCAGGCGAGCGCGCCGAGCTCGCGCCGCACAGCGTACAGGCGCTTGCGGAGCGCCAGCACCTCCGCGTCGCGGCAGGCTGGCTCGCTGCTGTTGCACTGCACGTACACGCCGCGGTCGACGTCGTCGACCGGCCGCCGCCGCGTGGGCGCAGGGCTGCGCTCCGGGAACAGGCGCGGCCAGGGCCCCAGGTGCCACGCGGCGCGGCCCGCGTGCGCCAGCGCCAGCAGGGTGGCCGCAGCGGCCAGGCACGCCGCGGCCAGCGCCAGGCGCGGCCGGCGCCGGCGCCGAGCTCCCGGCCCTGCCAGGCGCCGACAGCACGTTGGAGCTCACACTGCACTGTTTTTGGTGAACAGCCCTATAAAGTATTAAACGCTCCAGCGTCAGCGCTTTTGCAGGTCGCATGCGCGTGTCTCCACATACACTTGGGTGTGGACTGGGGTGCTGCCCAGGAACACGTGGAGGCAATATGAAGGCGTCAAGGCAGTACAGGTGTTCACCAGTGGCCGAGAAGCGCTGGCGGGCGCCCATTCACGCTACATCCAGCTCCGCCCCGCCCTTTGCCGCCGCTTGCTTGCCTGCTGCTGCGGTTTCTTGGATTACTTCAGAGTGAATTAGCACTGATTGGTAAGACGCTGACCCTCCAGCGCATGGGTGGTGTGTAGCGCTGGTAGTAACTGAGCACACACAGAAGGGTCTGCCTCTCCACCCTAGATGCAGGTCTGGACAGGGGGTGCAATCCAGCCGTTGCACACCTGAGGCAGAGCGGAGGAGGTGGTGGAGAGGCAGTGCTCCATATTTCACAGGGCAAGGCGGCCACTGCAGCCATGGCGGGCGCTTGGACTGTGCCCAGTGGCAGCTCATGCTCGTGCTGGCTGCAGCGCTCCCAGCACAGGCGTGCTTTGAGGAGGGTGGGTCACAAGTGCCCTTCCGTGCAAGCTTTGGTTCGTGCATTTTCCATGCAGTATTGAGCGCAAGACCAGACCAGACCAGACCATACCTCACGACGCTCGCAGGAACGCCGGGGCAGCCCGCAGTGCGCCAATGCGGCGTCCGGCCCGCCCCCAGCGTGGCCGGGAAGAGTGCCGGTGCAGGATGCAAAGCCCAGCTCCGGCAAGAAGGTGCGTTGCTCCTCCATGCGCTGGGTGCGCCAGGCGTGTCTGGTTTCGCCAAGGACACTGACAGAGCGGCGCTGTGTGCGCGCAGAAGCTGTCCATCCTGGGCTCGACTGGTGCGGTTGGGCCCCCGCGCAAGCGTGCACTGAGCAGCCGCGGCGCAGGCCGCGCCTGAGCGCGCGGCCGCGCGGCGCGCCAGGTTCGATCGGAACGCAGACGCTGGACATCATCGCCGAGCACGGCGACCGCTTCGAGCTGGTTGCGCTGGCGGCGGGCGGCAACGTGCAGCTGCTGGCGCAGCAGGTGCGGCAGTTCCAGCCGGCGCTCGTCGCAATACGCGACGCGGGCAAGCTGGCGGAGCTGCGGGAGCTCCTCCGGGACGCGCCCCGGCAGCCGGAGATCCTGGTCGGCGACGAGGGCGCAGTCGAGGTCGCGCGCCACGCCGACGCCGACGCCGTGGTCACTGGCATCGTCGGTGCGCATATTTGACTCCGTTGGCGGAGAATTGCTGGCAAGCAACGAGCGTTGGGCCTGGCCGGCAGCCTGTGGGGTGTGAGAGGGGCCGTCCCTGCCGCGCTGAGGCTGCTGACGCGCGCGCGGCGCCCGGCGCGCAGGCTGCGCAGGGCTGCAGCCGACGGTGGCGGCCATCAAGGCCGGTAAGGACATCTGCCTGGCCAACAAGGAGACGCTGATCGCGGGCGGCCCGTACGTGCTGCCGCTCGCGCGCGAGCATGGCGTCAACATCCTGCCAGCCGACTCCGAGCACTCGGCGCGCGCCCATGCGCCTGCGCGTCCCTCCGACCGCCGCGTCCCGAGACGCTTCAGTGATATGTGTCATCCAGCACCTGTGGACCCGCACGGCGCCCGCAGCCAGCGCCGCGCAGTGTGCACCAGTGCTCCGTGGAGCGGCAGTTAAGAGTGTCGCGGAGCTGCAGCACGCACATTACAAGCCAGTGTGTCGAAGCACTCCCTGAGCCACGGGCACCGCGCGGCTGGATGGAGATGCAGGTGCTATCGCGGGCCACGCTGTGGCAGCTGCAGGACCAAGACCCACCGCTCCGAGGGTTAAAGTGGAAAATCCTAACCCTGTGCACCCTGCGCGCACGCAGGCCATCTTCCAGTGCCTGCAGGGCTTGCCGGAGGGCGGCATGCGGCGCATCATCCTGACCGCCTCCGGCGGCGCGTTTCGCGACTGGCCGGTCGAGCGCCTGCGAGAGGTGACCGCCGCGGACGCCGTCAAGCACCCCAACTGGAGGTGCGCGGTGGCGGCGCGCCGGCCGAGCGGGTCGGCCGGCGCGGAGGTCCGCGCTGCGCGGCGCAGGCGCTGCAGCTCTGCTGCCCGTGAGCGGGCCGCCCCCGAGGAGTGCGAGGCGGTGCGCGACTGCGGGTGCAGCTTAGGTACGGCTGCCTGAGCCTGGCGCTGCAGGGAGGCCGAGAGCTCTTGGTGGTCGCAGTGGCGAATGGCCGTGTGCTGCGCGCGGCGTGGACGCCGGGGAGCGGCGGATAGCGCGGCGCTGGTGAAGAAGGACCTTGACCGGCACCTTGTGCGCCGGCGCCGGCGTTTGCACCAGCCGCCCGCAGCCCTACGACATGAGCATATAGCCCTGTTGCGCGCGCTGACCCCAAGCCCGCCGCGCTGCGCGCAGCATGGGCCCCAAGATCACGGTGGACAGCGCGACGCTGATGAACAAGGGCCTGGAGGTCATCGAGGCGCACTACCTGTTTGGCGCATCCTACGACAACATCGACATCGTGATCCACCCCCAGTCCATCATCCACTCCATGGTCGAGACGGCCGACTCGTCCGTGCTGGCGCAGGCGCGGCCCGGCGCCTGCCCTACGGATAACTAGCCAGCATGCGGCGGCGGCGGCAGCGGCGGCGGCGGCGGGCGCGGCCCGGCAGCCCCTGCCTGTGCGCCCGCCCCAGCTGAGTGAAAGGCCAGGACGTCGCCCTGCATGAGCGGGCGCGCCCGGGCGCGCCTCCCCGCGCCGCGCGCTCGGGCCCGCCGGCGCGGACGGCCAGGCAGGCGCGGTCGGCCTCGCGCCGGGCCGGCGCCCGGCGCGTTTGGCGGCGCGGCCCTGCCGCCGTGCCCCGCGCGCCGCGCTGCCCCGCCCTCCCCCCTCCTCCACCTTTCCCTGAGCCACCCCCTGAGAGTCTGCGCGGCGCCGACGCGCGGGCGCGGCGCGCGCAGCTGGGCTGGCCGGACATGCGCCTGCCGATCCTGTACACGATGTCGTGGCCGGAGCGCGTGCCCTGTTCCGAGGCTACCTGGCCGCGCCTGGACTTCGCCAAGTGCGCGCAGCTGACCTTCCGGCCGCCCGACCGCGAGAAGTACCCCGCCATGGACCTCGCCTACGCGGCCGGCCGGCGCGCGCCCGCGCGCAGCTTCCTGCGGGGCAGCCGTGCCAAAGCGCCCTGCTCGGGCGCCTGCTTCTGCTGCGCGGCAAGCGTTTACAGCTACTTGGCGGTACAGTGCCCTTGCCAGGCGGGTGCGGTGTCACGACAGCGTCCTGCCTGGCCGTGCCCTGGAGCCTGGGCGGCGCACGCGGAGCGCGCCGCGCCCTCCTCTCCCTGCTCGACGCGTGCAACTCGCGCGCGGCGTGGCGCTCAACGATGCGGCCCGCCGCCCCGCACCATTAGCCAGCGTCTGCTCGGCGCGAGTGCTGCCGGCAGCCGCCCTGCCAGCCGCCGCCGGGGCAGGCGCGGCTGCGCGCGAGGCCCGAGCGCCGGCGCGTGCGCGCGCAGGGCGGGCGGCACGATGACGGCGGTCATGAGCGCCGCGAACGAGAAGGCGGTGGAGATCTTCCTGGCCGAGCGCATCGGCTACCTGGACATCGTGCCGCTCGTGTCCGCCTGCTGCGAGGCGCACCAGCAGGCGCGGCCTGTGCGCCTTGCTCCGTGCTGTGCGCGGGGAGGCTGCGTGGCGCCACGCCCGCTGGGGCCCAGGCACGTCAGACCGCAGAGAGCAGACTGTGATGTCAGAGGTTGCAGTGCCGGTGCACACTTTTTTCTGCGTGACAGGTCGCTCCCCCTCTTGCCCTGCTGTCTGCTCAGCTGCGCCTGACAGGCTCCCTGACGTGCGGCCTCGCCCGTGCAGGACCTGACCGCGGCGCCGAGCATCGACGACATCGTGCACTATGACGGCTGGGCGCGCACCTGGACGGCCGAGCATGCAAAGTCCTTCCGGAGAGAGGCGCAAGCCGTGCTGAAGTGACGGCTGCGGACTGCTGCGGCGCGCCGCGTGTGGCGTGATGAGAAGCGTGATCGCTTGTTGCCTACCGTCTGGTTGCCGAGATGCTCGTGAAGCAGGGTCGGTGTCTGCGGCGTCTGCATGTCGCTGAGGATTCATGGCAGTGGGCGTCTATACAAAGCATTGCGTCCGCTGCCTTGTTTGCACCAGCCTGACAACAGTCCATCATGCCGACGCCCATTTGCTAACTTCAACAGGGCGCTCCAGGCAAGCGGAGCACGCATCACACACCCCGTCTCGTGCGCCAAGCGATTCGAACAGCCACAGAGACCCAAAGGCACGCCGGGCTGATGGGGGGCGTCAGACGTAAAAGTCGGTCTGCCGCGACGACGCGCCCACCTGCTTCAGCTTCTTCAGGATGGACGAGTAGTACTCCTGCGCGGGCCCCGCCGCAACGCCTCAGCCTTGGCATTGCCCTAGCTGCTGCTCTGATGCGAACGTCCACATCCCGCCAGCCATATGCGTGAGCACGACAGGCGCCGCAGCACTGCATCCTCTGTACGTGCATGAGCCTGCTGCCAGCTAGCTTGCATGCATCTGCTATAAGCAGGCACAGCGTACATCACGATAATGATCCTATCGCTGAACAGACTTGGGCAGGAACAGACTCGGGCAGGAAGCAAGGGGCTGCGGGCGCGCGACAGCTGCACGCTGGGACTGCATTGCGCGGGGAGGGGGGGGCGGAGCGGGGGCGCGCCTGCAGGTACTGCTCGAGGGTGGTCACGTCCTTCGGGCTGAGCCCCAGCAGCGAGTAGGTCGCGTCCATGGGCGCGGCAAACGTCTCGTTGGTCGCCAGGATGTCCACAAACGCCTGCCACGCGGCGCACCGGCGCCCCCTTCAACACGGCCGCGCGTCGGCCCAGGCCGCATGCAGAGCGCCAGCCGCTTTGCCCAGCCCCGGCCGGCCCCGCCCTTGCAGGACGCATGGCGGGCTGGTGCCGGGCGGCAGCGGTGCACGCACGCTGCGCATTACACCCGCACGCTGGCCATCCCCACATGAACCCTGTCAACAAGGCAGGGAGCGCGCGCGCCGCACCAGGCGGTCGGCCGCGTCGCGCGCCCACTGGAAGCTGCGCAGCAGCGAGCGCGTGGCCTTGAGGAGCCACACGGGCACCTGCGCGCGGCCCGGGCGCCCGCTCGCGCCGGGCGACCTCCACGCGCCTGCTAGAGGGTGAGGCAGAGCGGCGCTCGAGAGCCAGACGGCTCGCACGCTGTGCACGACTGGTTGAAAACGGCATGGGAGGCACAGGACGGCGATCTGCTGTGGGCTGCCTGGAGCCCCGGCGCGCTGCTACCAGCTTTGTCGCAGTGTGAGCGAGGGCGCGCGCCGACCTCGTGCTGCCAGGCTGGGTCGACGCGCAACGCCGCAGGGCGGACATTGCTGAGGGTCGCAGCCGAGCGGTGGGGACCGGCCACGGCGGCGCAGGCAGGGCGGCGCGCCTCGGTCACGTCGGCGTCGGCGTTGGCAAAGCGCTCGCAGAGCGCGATGACCTCGGACACCGTGTACGCCTGCGGCCCGGCCAGCGTGATCCGCTGCCCGACCGTCTTCTCCGTGCGCAGCGCCGCCAGCGTCATCTTGGCCACGTCCTGCGCGCCGCGGCGTGCCGGGGTCAGCGCGAGCGCTCCTCGCGCGCCCCGCCGGCAGGCCTGCCAGCCCACTCGGGCGCTCGGAGCGCTGGAGAGAGTGACCGGTGACATGGTCGATCACTGCCCTGACCGCAGCGCCCGCCCGACCGCTCCGCTCGCGGGCGCCGCCCCGACGCACACGCGCAGCACGCGAGAGTGCGCACTGCCTGCAGCGCCGCTGCACAAAGGCGGCCCCGCGGAGCCGCGCCCGCCCGGGCGCGCATGCTGCCCAGCGCGGGGTCGGGGTCGCGCGCTGTCACACAGGCGGGGTTGATGCCCTAACCCTAGCCCTATCCCAGGGCCGGCGCGCGCACGCGCCTGCGAGTCCAGGTAGGCGGTGCGCGTGGCGTCGGAGGTGCCCCAGACCTGCTTCTCCTCCAGGATGGGCACCGCGTAGTTGCCGATGATGGCCTGCATGAAGCCGCACAGGCGCAGGATGGTGAAGTCCAGGCCGGAGGCCGCCAGGAAGTCCTCCGTCCGCGCCTTGATCTGCATCAGCGGCACGTCCGCATGCCGATCCGCGTTGTGGATGGAGAAGAAGACGTAGCGCTGGATGCCCATCGCCTGCGCACGCGCCGGGGGCGCCCGCGTCGGCGCGCATGCAGACATCGGCGCGCGGCGCTGCTCGCGACGCGCGCTGGCGGCGCGACCAGGTCGAAAGGGAAAAAAGGGCTTACATGGCGGCGAGCCAGTGCCCGCCGTGCGGCGCGGGGCCCAGGGCGCGCGCCTGCGCGCACTGGATGAGCGCAACCTTGCCCTCCCAGTCCACGCGCTGCGCTGACTCCTCCGGCCGCGCGGTCGCGCAGTCGATCACCGTGTGGATGCCCACCTGGCGCGCGCGCGTCGGCCGTGAGGTGCGCCGTGTTGGACTTGGTAGCGACCTTCTGCACAGGCTCCAGTCTCCGGCGGCAGCGGCGCCTGCCGGACTGTCCTTCGGGCCCCGACCTGACAGGGTGTGTGCCCCGCGACCCCCCTGCTGCTGGGCGCAGCGTTGAGGCGCGCCCGTCGGGGCTTGCTGCCAGCTGAGAAGGGGCCGGCCGCGCACCAGGGCGGCCGGCAGCGAGGTTGGGTCGTTGAGATCGGCCTGTACGGTCGTGGCGCCCCAGTCCCGCAGGAAGTCCGCCGGGTTCTGCCGCGGGCGCACGATGCAGCGCACCTGCCCCCCCCGAGCGCGTTGGTGAGCAGCGTGCATTGGAGGGCAAGCAGCGTAGTATGCTGGCTGCTCCCACAGCGTCGCACCTCGTAGCCCTCGTCCAGGCTCAGCCGCACTATCTGCCGCCCTGCACGGTACAGGCGCCGCGTGAGACCGGCTGTGCAGTCCCGGCAACCGACAGGGGCTCCAGCAGCTGGAGCGTGTAGAGCAGCGCAAGCGCGCGCACACCCAGCGTGCCAGTCGCGCCGACGATCAGCACCGAGTTCTTGGGCACCGGGGTGCCGCCCATGGCCGCATAGCGCGAGCTCTGCGTGCTGGCCGCCGCCACCAACAGGCCGCCTCTCCTCCCGCCCCGGAACGCCCGCGCACGCGCCCTGCCTGCTGCGCAGCCCCCGCGCTGTCAGGCGGGTGCGCGATGCGCAAGCAACGACAGCCACCTGCAGGGAGAAACCGAGACGCGCGCACCCGTGGAACACTGCGCCAGCAGCAGCGCGCAGTCAGGTCGCCCGCCTTGCCTGCCCGGCGCAGCCGCTCGGCGTGTGGTTGCATGCCCAGCATGCGTGCCGGACGCGCTCGCCCCGCACCCGGGCATTGGCCCAAAGACCTGCAGAGCCTGCACAGTGGCCGTTCATGACACTAGTTCACATATGTTGGAAGCGCAGCGCTTCAACCGCCAAGAGCGTCTCTGCCGCACCTGACGCCAATGCCTGAGGTCACACCAGGCCTCGTTGCTAGCAAGGACCGTCCGTGTGTGGGATGTCTGGTGCTGCGCTTCCGCTGTGGTTGGTCTGATGCAACGGGATTTCTGTCCCGTAGCGAGCCACGCTGGGGTGGTTCTTCCAACGCCTCCAGGTCTTCCAACGCCTCCATGCACGCCAACGGACATTCACCAGCATAAAAACAGTCTTCACAGCGACCGCCGCAGCCGCCGCAGCCGCCGCAGCATTAGTTTGCAGGATCGACAGGCTGCTCTGTAAGCCCGAGCACAAGGAGCCCATACTGAGCCGCATGACCTGTAATATTATGACTCACCCACCAACCACCTGCACAACCCCACTTGCCATCCTCGACCATGCGCAGTGCCCACCCTAACCGCATGCTGCGAACGGCAACGGCCCCTGCAGTGCGCCCAGCAGGATGCTTTCCCGCAGCCCGCGCATCAGGCGCGCGCGGGCACAGCGGCCTGGTCCACGCTATGCCTGACGTCGGTGCCGGCCGCAAGCGCGGCGGCCTGGCCGGCCGCGACGAACGCGATCATCTTGTTGAGCGCCGACGCATACGCGCGCGCGCTGGCGACCACGATGTCGCTGTCCGCGCCCGTCCCCGAGAAGCTGCGCTGCACCTTCTGGCCCTGCGCGTCGCATGCACAAGAACCCTTTCACAGGGTCCAGCAACGCCGTGTCAGAACCCCTCCGCGACTTGCGCACATCTGGCTCGGCTGCAGTGTCTACCGCATGGCCTATGCTGCCGTGAGGGTGTCTGCGCTCCCAAAGCAGAGCCCTGACATCGCGTTTCCTGTTCATGCTGGGGCGGTCAACTCCCCTGACAGCGTCCCAAGCCACAACCTGTAAAAAAGTCCTGTGCCTCATCAGCGACACGGGCACAGGCTGAAATGCGCAGCTCAGGCCGCAATGCCTGCATGCCTCCTGCAACCTCCCTGGCTCTGCACAGCGCGGGCTTTGCTGCGGCACGGTCCATGCGCGCGCGCCTGGCGCGAGGTGACAAAGCCCTCGCCGGCCATCTTGCCGGCTGGGCGCACGACGATGCGCGTGTTGGCCAGCGCCTCGATGCCCTCCGTCACGCTGCTCACGCTGTACTCAGTCAGCTCCACCTGCGCGCGCGCGCGCAGATGGCCGCCGTGAGGTAGGGTTAGGAAAGGGTCACTGCGCTCGGTCAGCTCCACTGGCACTCAAGCACGGGGGCCGTCATGAAGCACGGGTTGGCTTGGGGTTGCCGCACGACGGTCAAGTGTGTGCATGCGCGCGCGCGCAAGCGGCCATCAAGGAGCAGAGGCCAAGCGGCTGCGGACACGCATGCCGCTGCTCGCGCAGCCACGCTTGCGCCTGAGGCGCCGCCGGCCAAGAAGGTGGGGGGCGCACCGGCACGCGGACGAGCGAGTCGATGGCTTTGTATGCGGCGTCGACGGGCCCCGTGCCGAGGCCGGTGGCCACGTGTGTGATGCCGTCCGGGCCCAGCATCTGCACGGTGGCCGTCGGCAGGCCGCTGGTGCCGCAGACCACCTGCGTGCCCACCCCCGCCCTCAGGCCGCACGCCGAAGACAGCTGACAGTTGGGCACCCCAACATCAACGTCCAACCACCTCCAGTCTGTATGGGGGCCTTCGCCTGCAACACAGGACTCGCGTTGATGCAGCATGGAGCATGTGCGCCAGCAGGCTGGCGCCCTTGAGCACTGCCGCAGGATCCCAGGCGATGCTCCAGCCGTGACCAGCCAGCATGCCCGCTGGGAAACAGAAGCAGGGTCATAAACTTCACTTTGCAGAGAGCCCCACTGTGAGGGGTTCCACAATGCCCGCTCCATTTAAATCTTGCATGAGCGAATGCCCGCCTTCTGGGCTAGGGCGGGCCGGCGCGCCTGCAGGCTGGTCAGCTGCCACGCCTTGGTCGCCTGGTGCACCTCGTCGCCCAGAAGCGCCAGCACGTCGTCGTCCGTCACCTCCTTCTTCTTCTCCGCGACCTCCTGCGCACACAGGTAGGTTAGGGTTTTCACTGATACCTCAAAATCCCTCAGGATTGGGTAGGTAGGTGAGGAGCTTCGGCCTGCGACGCTCACGCCACCCGCGCTTGACGGCTTGCGCTCGACGGCGGCCAGACGCCCCCGGCTCATCCCGGGTGAGCTAGCCTGTCAGGCCTGTCGGCCAGAGCGGGAAGCAGGCTCGCTGGCAGGCGCGGGCGCACAGCGCCCTGCGGCCTGCGGCGGGGCTTGGCGGCAGCGCGCGGCGCGCCTTGAAGCGCTTGAACACGTCGTCCAGCTGCTCGGGCGGCAGGTCGAAGCCGAGCTGCGACAGGCGCGTGCGCAGCGCGTTGCGCCCGCTGTGCTTGCCTGCGCGCGCGGCCGGCGCTGGGCGCACGAGGCGCTGGGCGCAGGGCTTCACAGACCGGCTGCTGGCCGGACTGCTCAGCAGAAATTGAACGCTGCGCCAGCAGATGACCACAGCCGCCAGGACTATGCAGTAGATGCAGAACACAAGCAGGGGCTGGGGCCAAGGACCCACCTGATGTTGAATAGGGTGCGGGTGCTCACAGGCGCTAAGTGGCGGGCCAGCACCAAGTCAGGCCGCCACTCCTGGACAGGCAGCACTTCAAAAGGCAGCATAACACGAAACTCGTATGAGGTAAGTGAGCCGGGTGCATGGACTGTCAGGCCGCGGGCGCGCACCCAACACAATGCCGGCGTCGTCTACGCGCACGAGCCCGATCTCCTCCGGCGTGATGATCTCGTACGTTGCCTTGCTCTTCAGCATGCCATCCTGGTGGATGCCGGACTCGTGCGCAAACGCGTTGGCGCCCACGATCGCCTTGTGCGGCTGCACGAGCATGCCGCTGAAGTCGCAGACCATCTTGCTGGTCGTCACCAGGTGCACCGGCCGCACGCCCGTGCGCAGGCCACCCAGCTGCTCCGCCCTGCCGCGCCCGCCCCACCATTGCTCCCTGCCAGCTTGGCAGCTCATGGCGGAGCTGCCCTGCTGCCTTCCAGCCTCGCTTCACATGTGCCGCACAGCTTGCGCCTGGTGAGAGGTGGAAGGCAAAGGCTACATGACCACCCGGACCGGAGCCGCCTCCAGCTGCGACTCGCATGGGGGGACATCCTGCCAACGATGCTCCCGTGCAACTGTCCCCCTCATGCAGTCCCAACGGATCCCCCAAGACGTGGACGCGGCGCAGGAGCATGGCGGGGGCAGGACGTTGGGCAGGAGCATGGCGGGGGCAGGAGCTCACGTCTCACGCGCCCGCCCGCACAGGCCCGCGGCGGGGGTAGGGTAGGGTTGAACGGGGCCGCGCCCGCGCTTGTTGATGGCCATGACCACCTCCTCCAGCGACGCGTTGCCCGCGCGCTCGCCGATGCCGTTGATGGTGCACTCCACCTGCCGCGCGCCGGCGGCCGCGCCGGCCAGGCTGTTGGCCGTGCTCAGGCCCAGGTCGTTCTGGCAGTGCGTGGAGAAGACGACGCCGGCCGCGCCGGGCGTGTTGGCGCGCAGGTCCGCGATCAGCGCGCCGAACTCGTGCGGCAGGCACCAGCCGACCTGCGCGCCGCGCGCGCCGCCTGTTCGCCTGGCATCGCCGAGGCTGGGGCCAGCAGAGGGCCGAGGCGGCTCATGCATTTAGTGGCGCGTGGCTGGTTGAGCACGGCCCCGCCGACCCAAACGCGCTCCTCTTGTGTCTCTCAACTGGGCCAAGTCTGGCTCAGCGTGTACCAGTCAGGTACGGACACAGCACGGACGCGGGTACCAGCAGGGCGGCGACGCCAAGACGCTGAACGCCGTGCGTCCGCCAGGCCCCGCGGCCGGCCGCGCACCGTGTCGGGGATGTTGACCGTGGTCGCGCCCGCCTCGATCACCGCGCCCAGCACGCGGTACAGGAACCCCGGCTCCGAGCGCCCGGCGTCCTCAGGGCTGAACTCGATGTCCTCGCAGCCCAGGCCGCGCAGGTGCTTCACTGCGCGCACCGCGTTGGCGACCACCTGCGCGCGCCGCCGCGCCTCTGCGAGCCAACCCCCCACTCTTTGCAGACATCGCTGCGTGCTGCCGCTCACGCTGCGCAAGAAACCACCTGCAGACCTCCAGCGGATGCCTTTCCTGGCTCCCCAGTAGATCGGCGTGTGTTGCTACACGCAGCAGCGCTCGCTGGACAGCGCCGGCGGGCGCGCGAGCGGGTCGGGGGAGCAGGGCTAGGGTCGGGGCTAGGGCACCTCGTCCGGCGTCATCTTCAGCTTGTACTCCATGTGGATGGGCGACGTGGCCAGGAAGGTGTGCACGCGCGGCCGCTTGGCAAAGCGCACCGCCTCCCATGCGCGGTCCAGGTCCCTGCCGCGCCCCCCAAAACCCCTGGGGTTTTCCGACCGTTGGCAACCCAGGCTCTACACTGTGTGCGGAGCAGCGCTGCCAGCCCCCCCTCCTCACTTCAGCGAGCTGGGTTCTTTTTGCATGGCGAGCCACCAGGCCTGGCTGCTCCAGGTGTACACAGACCAGAACCCAAACACCTTGCCCAGGCTTCCACCCAGTGGGCCACCGGTCCCAGTCGTACTCAGCAAAGCCTCGCCGCGGTGGCCCCAGCTGGCCCCAGTGGCCCCAGCTGGCCCCAGCGCAGGAGGGCCTCTGCCTCGGAGCTGCCACCCCCGCCAGCGCGGGCCGGCGCCGCGCCTGGTGGTGGTGCGCGCGAGGCCGCAGATGACAGGCACATAGCCGTCCTCGTCCACGGCGTTGCCGACGTCGAGCGCGATGCTGCGCACGGCCTCAAAGTCGTCCGGGGACGCCACCGGGAAGCCCGCCTCGATGATGTCCACGCCCAGGCGCGCGAGCT
>JAABUV010001616.1_pt1 | contig 32398 bp, 26 predicted proteins | sample 5559971 | NCBI WGS metagenome assembly JAABUV01 (sample SAMN10711881, study PRJNA513362) | rock metagenome | isolation source: Antarctica rocks | place: Antarctica: Victoria Land, Knobhead nord | collected 2015-12-19
CGGAGTCGCTCAGGATTTTGTCGAGCGCGATAGGATCTTCAGCAGGCGCGCCGGATTTGTCGAACTCTCGGTAGCCGTAGTTGATGGCGACCTTGTCCCATTGGCCGATGTTAACGGCATAGGCGTGCGAGAGATCAGGGATGCCGTGGGCGCCGAGTGTGACGTAAGGGTGCGGGTAGTCCATGACGGAGACGGACTCTCCCGGAGAATGCGGAAAGCTGGAGGCTGCGAAGTTGTGCGCCAGGCCGAGCGTGTGTCCCGTTTCGTGCGCGGCCAGCTGGCGGATGCGCATGAGTACCATGGCGAGCATGGGGTCGGTGGCTCCCGGCCTAAGTGATGGTGGGGCCATCGGTGAGGACGGGGCACCCGGACTGCTGTACGGCGTGAGGAGGGCTTCGGCGATGAGGTAATCCTGGCGGCCGCGCAGGCTGCCGAGCGTAACGTTGCCCTTGATGATCTCGCCCGTGCGAGGGTCCGAGACGGCGGAACCGTAGCTCCAGCCCCGCGTGTAGCGATGCACCCACTGAATCATATTGAAGCGGATATCCATGGGGTCGGCACCCGCCGGGAGCGCGTTGACTTTGAAGGTGTCGGGGGCCCAGCCCGCGGCCTGGAACGCCTGGTCCCACCAGCGTGCACCTTCAACGAGAGCGGTGCGGATGGGCTCGGGTGCGCCGGGGTCTACGTAGTACTGGATGGGCGTGACGGCGACGCAGGCGCGGGTGCAGCTAGGGTCGAGTTTGAGGAGGCGGTGGCGGATGATGAACTGCTGGTCGAGCGGCTCGCCGAGCGGTGTGTCGTAGTCGCGGTAGCTCTCCGGGAAGTAGCCGGCGCGGGGCGAGAAGCGGCGCGGCGTGAAGCCGGGGCCGGGCAGCGCGATGAAGCTCTGGTGCTCGTTGACGGTCATGGCGCGGGGGTCGGGTGAGACGTCGCGGACGTAACGGCCGCCAGCACCGCCCCCACCGTAGGCAGGGATGCCGCCGCTTGCGGAGGGCGTGGCGCCGCCTTCGCTCGCGAAGGTGAGTTCGGCTTCGAGCTCGGTGTTCTTGGGGAAGGCTTTGCTGCCGTCGAGCGCTATGGCGGAGCGCGCCGGGTCCAGGCGATAGGCTCCGCCGCCAGCGCGAGCGATGGCTTCGGAGACGCGGTGGGCGTCGCGGGTGACGAAGTCAGTGGCGTCCACGAGGACTGTCGCGCCGTCGGGCGACTCGGCCTCGATTTTGAAGCCGGCCATCACGGAGCGCGGGAAGGAGGTGGTGACGACGCGTTGAGCGTCGGGGTCAGGAGAGCTGGAGCGAAAGGCGGTGTTGAGCTGGACGAGAAGGAGCTTAGGGCCGGTGCGCTCGAAGCGGACGATGCTACTGCGGCCAAGCTGGCCACGGTCGAGGCCGAGATCGTAGGAGCCGGTGCCCCGGGGGAGCGAGGTGAAGTAGAGCAAATCTTCCGACCGGGTGTGTGGGGTGTCAGCACTTCCGAGGCTGAGGGGAACTTCGAGGTAGAGCTTGCCGGCTTTGGCGTCCCAGTCGATGGGCAGCAGGCCGGGGGCGTGCTGCATCTTCGCGGTGCGCTGGGCGAGGGTTTGTTCGGGCTTTGCGTCAGAATTTGTGGCTGGTTCTGCTCGGTTACCCGTTTGGGCGCTGACGGAAAGCGAGCAGGCGAATGCGAGGACGAGCAGGGTTGAACGAGACATGGACTTTTGTAGCACGGAGCGGTTGGAACTCACGCGCCAGTCCTGCACTGAGGAAGAGCACCGGCGAAGGGGTGCCCTTCTTTGGGTTTGCAATCGTTAGCTTCAAGCAGCGAATCTGCTAAGTGATTTGAAGCGGCTCAACGGCAGCACCTCACTTATCGGGGACCGTCATGGGCCGGAAGCACGAGATAGGTACCGGGAAACGCGCTTGTGGTGGTTTGAGAGTCGCACGCCGCGCAACGAGGCAGTTCGATCTTGGATCATTTCGCTACGCTGGGCTTCCTGAAGTCGACGGACAATAAATCCGGCTTGACCAGCTGCGGGCCGCGAGAACGCAGTTCGGATTCATCGACGGTGAACCGCACCTCGCCCCTGGTTCCCGTGGCATCGGTCCTCAGGTCAGGGATGAGCGGCCGGCCAACGACGAGCGTGATGCCGTTCTTTTCCACTCTCCCGGCGAGAGCAATCTGTTTGAGATCCTAAAAGGTCAGATTGAGGATCATCGGTTCTCCTAAGCGCCGGGGTAGCCGCGCAGCACTTCCTTGAGGATGGTTCGAGCCAGGCTGATGCTCTGTCCGACCGAAGAGATGAGCCGCGGTGTGGGCAGGGCGACGTCTTCCCGGGCCAGGCGTACGGCTACGATGATGGCGGCCGCAATGACCAGAGTGGACGTGAACCTAGTATTGATGCGCGCCTGCTCTTCCCTTGCCTCCGCTCGTGCCATGTGGCCCACGAGCAGCAGTATAGGAGAAGAAAAGGCGAACAGACAAACACCAGCTGTGGATCGCGCTTTTGCGCCTTATCTGGCGAGAGCCGGCACGGAGTTGCCAGGCCTGTCCCACATCTCGCTGAAGTGAGCTTCGAATTGCTCGCGAGTGCCGCGTCCGCTTCGTACCGTAGATCGTTATCCTGCCGCTTCAGCCCGGTTGGTGACCAGTTGGCCGATCCTGTCCGGAGAAGAGCGCCGTCGACCGCGTAGCTCTTGAGGTGCATCAGGTCTCTGGACGCATTCACCTTCACCTGGACTCCGGCCGCGAGGAGGATCTCGGTCGTCGAAAGCCCATGCTGACTTTCCTGCTCGTATTGGGCGCTGTCGCGATACACGCTCACCCGCAAACCTCTCCGGGCAAGGCGACCCAACTCCTCGGCCAGTTCCCTGTCGGTGAAGCTGTACATGGCGACGTCGACCGAGACCTTCGTCCGCCCCATCTTCATCTCGCTTCGTTCAAGGTTCGACGCAGGCGAGTAGAGGAGCACCGGCCCCGAGTCAGCTCCGGGTGGCAACGTAGGGATCTGAGCTATTCCTGAGGTCGTTTGTCCAGCAGAAGCGAGCAGCCAAAGGCACAACACGCATGACCGCGCGTAAGCTCCAGAACTCCCCCTAGCGCCGCTAATGTGCGCCCCCATGTCGCATGCGGATCAAGAACTCCAGGCACTCCTGATGGTCCATGCCGTGCTGGTTTGCGATCTGCATGTGGTCGTTGAAGAACGGAATCTCGCTGTTGGTTGGGCACGCGAGTGCCTCCAACTTCTTCCTTAGAACCATGAACTCAGCAACCGTCTCTCACCGACGCACTGAAGCAGCATAAGGCCTGGTTTAGATGACCCACCAGAGGGAGGACCGGCTCCTCCCTGCTGCGGCCGGCTCTGCCGTCATCCGGCCCCCACCTCCGCGGGCCGGTTCGAGGCTGTTACGAAACTCATTGCTCAGGCCCGACTCATCGCTGTTGCAACCTCCGAGTTGTCAGCAAACCTTTCCGGAACACGAACCCAATGCCTCTCGATGAGCGCATTGACTTGCTAGCGCCATCCAAGAATGTAATCAAAAGCGAGCGCCCCATAAACACAAGCGGAGTTCTTGGATTTGCGTCGCGGCCTGTCGAATCAAGTCAGTCTGCCGCACTTATCAGAAGTCTGACTGGGTCGTTCTGCTAGGTTGGAACTCTCGTCATGGCGGGAGAAGACCATGTCCTACCTAGTCATTCCGATTCTTGCCTTTGGCTTGGGCATGGTACCCCTGCAAGCGCAGGCAGATGCATCCGCCATAACTCGGACACTGTACTGGTGAACGGTCACGTGTTTACTGGCAGCTCAGCTCACCCATATGTCGAAGCGGTTTCGATCCGGAGAAATCGGATACTGGCCATCGGAACAAATAAGGCAATTCTCCTCACAGCTGGCAGATCGACGCGGCGAATCGACCTTGGCGGGCGTTTGGTGATTCCGGGATTCAATGATTCGCATGTTCATTTCGAAGCGGAGGTGGTTGGGACCAAGCTCGACTTTGGTGCGGATCTCGATCCGTCCTGTTCACAGGTTCTCGACACGATTCAAAAGGCCGTTGCTCACTCGCAGGATGGAACATTGCTTAGCGGAGTCATCGGGCAAAAAGCCTTTTTGACCCGGCGTGTACACCCACTGCCCTTGATCGGATGGGACACAAGGATGCGATCGTGCTGTCGATGGACAGTCCTCATTCCGGGATGTTGAATGAGGCCGCGGCGCAAAGGTTTAATGTCCGCGAAAACGACCCGCCGTCATTAGCTGGGTTTTTCGGCAAGGACATGAAATCCACCCACTGGGATGGAGTGGTTCATGAGTCCGCATGGTTTCGCATTCGCGAAATGCTGATGGGCGATCTCGCAGGAGAGCCATCCCGATTGCGCAAACTGCTTGAGCGCGAAGCCGAGTGGGGCGTCACGTCGATCACACTCCTGGATGTGTATCCGGCTCGCCGAGTGCAGCAATTGGCCGCAATCAATTTGCCACTGCGGGTTCGTGTGGTTCCCTTTCTGGAGTTTCAGGAGACGGATCGGCGTCGAAAGCCGGTTTATCCATCGATTCCAGTACCCCTCAGAGACCGTGTAACCGTGAGCGGATTGAAGTACCTTCTTGACGGCACGCCTGAAGAACGGTCCGCCGCCACACGTCTCCCGTATGCAGATGATCCGACCACCTCCGGACGATTGGATTTCTCCCCAAAAGAATTGGTGGCGATTCTTCGTGAAGCGCAGCAGCAGAATATTCAGTTGTTTCTACACACGGTCGGCGATCGAACCACGGAAGAGCTGCTGGGTGCAATGGATGCTACCGGTGGCACAGAAGCGTGGTCGAAAAGTCGTTTGCGTATCGAGCATGGCGACGGGATAATGCGCGACCAGATTTCTCGCGTGAAAGCATTGGGCATCATTGTTGTTGAGAACCCGATCAACTTCACGCTTGGGGAACTCATGCGTCAACGGTTCGGAAAAGACAAGGCGTCTCTGGTGCAGCCATCTCGTTCGCTGCTGAAGGCTGGAATAATGCTGGCGATCGCCACGGACTCTTCGCCGGAAAGCCCCGTCGCAAATCCCTACCTGCATATCATGTACGCCAGCGCATATCCCGGGAAGCCCAAAGAGTCGCTATCCCGCGAAGAAGCGGTGACTGCGTTCACGAGTACGGCCGCATATGCTGAATTTGCCGAGGTTAATAAGGGTGATTATATTGTTGACGAATCAAGATAGACCACCTATTCTAAATACATGAGCCTCCCGACTACTCTTCAAGAAGCAATCATCTATTTCGCCGATACCGACAAGTGCATCGCCTACATGGTGGCGAAGATCTGGCCAAACGGCGTAACCTGCCCTACTTGTGGACGGAGCGATGTTTCGTGGCTTGCGAACCAAAAGAAGTGGCAGTGCAAGAGTGCTCACGCAAAGCGGCAGTTTTCTGCCAAGGTCGGGACCATCTTCGAGGATTCCCCTCTTGGCCTTGAGAAGTGGCTTCCCGCCGTGTGGCTCATCACCAACAGCAAGAATGGCGTCTCCTCTTGTGAGCTTGCCCGAAGTCTCGGTGTCACCCAACCCACCGCATGGTTCATGCTCCACCGCATCCGTCTCGCCATGCAGAGCGGTTCGCTGATGAAGCTGGGGGGCAGGGGTGGTACAGAAATCGAGGCGGACGAGACCTTCATCGGCGGTAAGGCCCGCAACATGCACCTCAGCGTTCGCCAACGGCGGATCACCGGCACTGGCACCAAAGACAAGGTAGCGGTTATGGGCATCCTTGAGCGCGGCGGTGAGGTCCGCACTGTTGTTGTCTCCAGCCGTCGCAAGCCCGCTCTTCAGGCTGAGGTCCGCAAGCATGTCGAAGCAGGTTCGGCTCTCTACACTGACTTCCTGCTCTCCTATGAAGGGCTTGCCAGCGACTACGCGCACAAGGTCGTGGACCATGCGGTTGAATACGTCAACGGTCGGGTCCACACCAACGGCCTTGAGAACTTCTGGTCTCTGCTGAAGCGCGGCATCAATGGAACCTACGTTAGTGTCGAACCGTTCCATCTCTTTCGTTACCTCGATGAACAAACTTTTCGTTTCAACAATCGGAAGAACATGAGTGACGCTGACCGCTTCGATGCGGTCCTCTCTCAGGTTGCGGGCAAGCGCCTCACCTATGCCGAAGTCACCGGCAGGGCGGGAGAAACGACGGTCAACTAGTCCCCGGCGATTACAGCGTGGTCCGAAAAAGGGGAGTCTCCCTCGAAAAGGAATTACTCCATTAGGGAACGGGCGGCGTGTTGGCTGACTATTTCGCTTTCCTCTCTCATGAGACAAACGGTATCTTCCCCGTTGACGGCGATGCGGAAAGCTACGGTCTTACTATCAAATGTAGCGGTGATAGAGCGCTTGTCTTCTGCCAGCTCAACGCTCATCACTCGCGGAGAAGCCGTCGCGGGGTATGCCCCGCGTGGGGGATATATCGTCATGGAGATTGTTCTTCTTGTGGGATTCCCGTTCATGATAAGACGCATATCCATCTTGTTTGCTTCCTTCACTACGTTTCCAAGATCCCTTATTAGTTCGTTGAAAACCGCCATCGCATTTAGACCTATAAGGGTTCTGTGCTCCAATGACTTCTGATATTTTCGGTATCGCTCCTCAAGCCATTCCATCGCTTCTCCTCGCGTGTTTCTTGGGTATAGATGTATTTGCTCGTTTTGCTTTTCGATCTTTCGCTCTCTCTCTCTTTTCTTGCTCCATTGCAGCCTTGACGGTCTCAGGATTTGCCTTGAGAAGCTTGTCCATTGCGGCGTCAAAAACATCGTATTCGATATTCCTACCTTTTCCCGCCATACTCATCCTTCCCCAGCATCGCTGGGCTGAACCGCATTGAATTCTCGACGAAGAATCTTTACGCCATCTTCACCCAGATTGAACCTTTCGCCCAATTCGTCTTTCAACTGAGCCAATAAATAAAGCGACTCTTCGCGGCCCAGATGCCATGAATGGATCTCTTGTCCCTGGAGTATAGGCGAGGTCAGGCGTGCTTTCTCGGAACAAGGGTCTATATCTCTCTGGAGTAGCGCATAAGCCAAATAGTCGGATGGCTCAAGAATCATCGACATAGGCATTGAACTCCACTTTGCCAACTTGGACAGCCCAGACGAGTTCCTGTATTCACCAAGGCTCGCGATAGTAGAGAGAACAGCCTCTCGCATACCGGCATAGTGCACCTGCTCGGCAAAGATTAGTTCTACACGCTCATCGGGAGGCACAGTATCCAAGACCTTGCTCACGGTAGGCCAAAGAGCTAAAGCGTAGCCTTCCATTCCTACCCGAGCAGCAGTGCCATGGGTTAGATGGAGATAGTCACTTGTCCGCACAGACCCACGCACTGGGATGAGGCCACACATGCGGGGCTTAGCACCTAAGGTTTCAAGTAGAAGCTTGTGTCTATCGCCATTCGATCCCAAGCGCAAATTCTTTAGATGTAGTCCTTGTCTATCGCCTAGCCCATCTCTCCATTCTCGCACCAAGTGCGTCCACGCTTCTTTATCGCCAAGGTAGCCCCCAATCACATAGAAGCCATCTCCCTGCCCGGAACTCTCGTCCAAGTAAGCGGTTAACACAAGCACCCACTTTGGCGGGTGATCATGTGGAGATTCGAACATGCCATTGAGTACATCCTCTCGGGGGGTCAGAACGCACCCCCATCATCCGGCTTTGACGATGATTCGTCAAATGGATAATTGCCCAAACTTTGGCATTCTCCCCTGGATGTGTTGAAAGCCGTCGGTCGATAAGCTGCCGGTGCATGAATCCGGGAACGGCGGTGCGAGCCGCGCGGTCGTCCACGGAACGCTCGCTACGGGTGAGTTCGCCGAGGTCCACGAGACGATGCTGCCGGCGGGACAGATGCCACACCCTCCTCATCGGCATACGCACTGTGAGTTTCTGCTGATTCGCGAAGGAGTTCTGAGTGAAGGCCAGAAGGGCATCATCGAAACGGGTGGCGTGGTCTTTACCGCGTCCGGTGTGCTGCATAGCCTGAAGAATATCGGCGATACGCCGGCTAACTATTTTGTTGTGGCGGTCGGGATTTAGAAGACGATTGTGTAGATTCGTTGTACACACGCCTGAGGAGAAACCATGTCGATCCACTCTCACTTTTCCCGCCGCAACTTTGCCGAGGGCGCCGGGGCTGCCGCTATGCTTGTTTCACCGTTGCGTTTGCTGGCGGCCGGTTTCGGCTTCAAGGTAGGAGTGATTTCGGATGAGATTTCGCAGGACTTCGACCACGCCTGCTATGTCATCGCCAAAAACTTCGGGCTGACGCATGTGGAGCTCCGCGAGATATGGGAAAAGAATCTGCAGGTGGTGACGGACGAGCAGATTGCGGAGGCGCAGAAGATTCTGTCGAAGTATGACCTCCATGTGACCGATATCGGCAGCCCGCTGTACAAGGTTGGTTTTCCTGGCGCGCCGCACTCGCAGTATGGGTCGAAGGCCGACCTTCATGGAGCGGATGAGGTGACGTTCCAGAAGCAGAACGAGATTCTGGAGCGATCGCTTTCGCTGGCGAAGCAGTTCAAAACGAACAAGGTGCGGTGCTTTGACTTCTGGCGCATCGACGATGTGACGCCGTATCGCGCAGCGATCAACGATGTGCTGCAGACGGCTGCTGAGAAGTCCGCGAAAGAAAATGTGTTGTTGGTGTTGGAGAACGAGCTTGCGTGCAATACCGCGACTGGTCGCGAAGCCGCGATGACGCTTGGTGGAGTGAAGTCGCGGAACTTGGCGTGAACTGGGACCCGGGCAATGCCGTGATGCGTGGTGAGATGGATGCGTTTCCGGGCGGATGGGACTCACTCCCGAAAGACCGCATTCATCACTGCCATGTGAAGAACGCCGTGAAGGATGCGAACGGCAAGACGGTCTGGTCGCCGCGCTGTCGTAGAACAGCAGCAGCCCCGCCTCGCATCCCGGCTCGATTTCGACATCCACTTCAACCGTATACACATGGTCTACCGCCGCCCGCGTTAGCAGCGAGGTCGTCGCGATGCTGTCGCCGGCCGCCTTCATGGTCAGCGTGCCATCGACCAGTCGCGCGCGCGCCGGATCGTACCCCTTCCAGAACTGCCACTGCACATCCAGCCCGGTTGACGTAGCGCCGGGCAAGGCAGTGCCGCCGAACGTAAATCCCGCTTCAGCCGCCGGCTCAAGCACCACTTTCTTGCGGATCAGGTCTCCGCCCAATATGCCCGCAGGCACTCGGTACCACCCATCCGCGGTCCACTCCACCGGCAGCAGCAAGACCTGCCGCCCCAGGGTGCGAAACCCATTTTCATACGCGTGCGGCGTCATCCACCACGAGCCATCCGCGGCCTCGAGCGGTCGTCCATGTCCTTTGGACCACCACTTCTCCTCCGCACTGAATGTATGCACGATCGGGTTCAGCGGCGACCACTCCCACGGCCCTTCCGCTCTCTGGCTGCGCGCCGAAAGCACCATATGGCTGGTCGGCGGCCCCGACGTGCCACCCTCGGCCACCGTCAAGTAGTAGAAGCCGTCGCGATAAAACAGCTTCGGCGCCTCCTGGCACTCGCACTCCACTCGCCAGCTTTCGGGGATCGGCCAGGAGCTAACTACCTTCTTCGGCTTGCCTATAACAGAGAGGCCATCGCCCGCCAGTTCGACGAAAGAACCGCCCGCCATGTACAGATAGCGCCGCCCCTCCGGCGTGGCGATATGCGCCGGGTCGATGTTGTTGATCCCAAGCGGAATAGGCTTGCTCCACGGCCCCAGCGGACTCGCTGCATGCACCACATGGAGTCTGCCGTCGCACGGAAAGTAGATGTAGAAGTGCCCCTTGTACTCGCACAGATACGGCGCCCATATCGCGCCGTAGTACTGATCGAGCGCAGCGCCCACGGCCTTCCAATGCACAAGGTCCCGCGAGTGCCACAGCAGCAGCCCGGGAGTATGGCGGTCGGTGGTATGCGTCAGGTAGTAATCGTCCCCCACCCGAAGCGCACCGGCATCGGGATGGTCCCCGCGAATGACGGGATTGACATAGCTACCCCGCGACGCGGCCGGCGTCCACGCGTCGAGCAGAGCAGGCCGCGCCGGCAAAGCCAGTCCGGTCGCGGCCGCCCCGCCCAGACGAACGAAACTACGGCGCGACAGAAACGGCACCAGATCAGTGTTCAAGATACACTCCAGGAACATCCAATCGCCCACGATGCATCATCCGGTACCCCGCAGTCTATGTCCACCAAACCCATCAGCAGAAATTCGGCGGCATGGAATGAGCGAGGCGCACAACTCGCTTCACGGTTGTTGTCCAACTTCGGTGTCCGGACTGGGCGTTATGGAAAGTTTGTCAAACTGATCCGTGTCATAGCCGATCAGTCCTATCCCGATCTGGCCGGCACCGTACGAGCTGTCTGTGAGCGCGGTGACCCGGTTTCCGTCCACGGATGCCGAGATCTGATCGTGGTGAAATGTGAGACCGAGTCGATGCCATGATGCAATGCCGAGGGGAGCAACCTGTCCATAGGATAAGACAGTGCGGTTGCCTCTCGAATTGCTCTTCAAAGAGTCCACGCGCCTGTATCCGATACCTGGAAGGAATAGCCTTCTTGGTGCGATTGCGGCCGCTTCTGGACGCCGGCCCGACCGATCAGCTCGAGCACCCCCGGTTTGGCGAGCTCCACATCCACACTCACAACATAATTTGTCCACGACGGATCACCGACGAGCGTGAATGCGTCGCTGTCATCCTGCCATTCGATCGGCTTCGTCGCCGCCATCCCAGGGTCTCATACCCAAGGAAGCCTCCCAGGTCTCCGGCGATGCTGTAGGAGACGCCGTTGGTGGTGATGGTCGCGCTCAGCGGCTAATCCGCACCGACTCCGCTGGAGCCTTCCGGAAACAGGGTGGTGGCGTTGGGACTGCACTGTTGCATTCACCGGCCGCCTTTCGGTTGTCGAATCCCAAGGCGCTAGGATGACTTATGTTCAGGCGCCGTCTTTTCCCGGGTGAGGTCATTCTGGTTTGCGTTCGCTGGTACTGCAAATATGGGATCTCCTGTCGGGATCTGGCCGAGATGATGCAGGAGCGCGGCGTTGAGGTGGATCCGTCCACGATCATGCGCTGGGTCCATCGTTATGCACCCGAGCTCGAGAAGCGAGTGCGAGCGTACCAGCGCTATGGCTCGAACTTTCTCCGTAAAGCGGTGGCGACCATGCGGAACTGGCCTCCGACATCGATCACAACGGATAAGCTTCCCTCGTACCCTGAAGCGATCGCCAGCCCCAAGCGCCATGGCCAGCTGTCGAACGACACGACGCATCGAACCTCGAAGTACCTGAACAACATCATTGAGGCAGACCATGGCGCGCTCAAGAGGGTCATACGACCTACACGCGGCTTTCAGACAATGCACACAGCGACAGCCACGATCAAGGGCTTCGAGGTTATGCGAATGATTCGACGGGAACACTGCCTCACCTGCAAGGTAGGTGTGCAGAATGAGATCCGTTTTGTGAACCACCTCTTCCAGGTTGCCGCCTGCTCACCCACTAGAGATCTGGGCTAAACGCGAGCCAAGCCAGTTAACGCAACAGAGCCCCACAGCTAATGCAGGGAATGTCTAGGCTGCGGGTCAGCCGCGAATTTCGCACCTTTTAGGCATGCGGCAGGAACTTGTGCATTTAGCCCTGGTTCGATAGCAGCCTTAGCAGCTTATGAATCGCCTGGCGAAACACTTGACAGCCCTATTCGTATGGGCAGAAAATTTGGGCACCTAAATGGTAGCGTTGCGAACATTTGGCCAAGAAGCGGTTTGTCCCGCGTTTCGCTCAGTCCGTCCGTGGGTGGTAGTTAATCAGAGCTTACTTGAAGGTAATTTTCATGCAACGCCGCGATCTCCTTAAGCTTTCGCCTCTCGCCCTTGCCTCCACCGCCGTGGGTCATATGGCCCTCGCCCAATCTCCGGAACCGGCCGCGGCCGAAGCTCTCTTCAACGTGCGCAGCTACGGCGCAACCGGCGACGGGAAGACCGTGGACACGCCTGCGATTAACAAGGCCATCGAGGCCATCGCTGCTGCCGGCGGAGGCACGTTGCTGTTCCCGGCCGGAACTTACGTCTGCTTTACCATCCGCCTGCGGTCGAACATCATCCTCAATCTCTCGCGTGGCTGCACAATTCTCGCGGCCGACTCACCAAAGGCCGGGGAGACCACTGGCTACAACGGCGGCGTCTACGACCCCGCCGGTTCGTTGCAGCCCTGGGAGAAATACCAGGATTACGGTCATAACCATTGGCCCAATTCCCTTTTCTATGGCGAGGGGATCAGCGACTTCTCCATCGTTGGCCCCGGGTTGATACACGGCAAGGGACTTTCCTTCGGCCAAGGCGGAACTCGGGGCAACTATCCAGGTTTCAAGGCCGAGCAGGCCGGTGTCGGCAACAAGGCCATCGCGCTCAAGAACTGCCATAACGTCCTGTTGCGCGACTTTTCGGTCCTCAAGGGCGGCCACTTCGCGTTGCTTGCCACCGGGGTCGACAACCTGACGCTCGACAACCTGCTGATCGACACCGACCGTGACGGCTTTGACATCGATTGCTGTCGTAACGTGCGGGTCTCGAACTGCACCGTCAACTCGCCGTGGGATGACGGGATCTGCCCCAAGTCGAGTTATGCGCTGGGCTACACGCGCTCCACCGACAATGTCACCATATCCAACAACTACGTTACCGGAACCTACGAACTCGGGACGGTCATCGATGGCACCTGGAAGAAGTTCACCGACGAGGGCCACCCTCATCAAGGCCGCATCAAGTGCGGCACCGAGTCCAACGGCGGCTTCCGCAATATCACCATCAGCGGCAATGTCATCGAGGGTTGCAAGGGCATAGCTCTTGAGACCTCGGACGGCGCATATCTCGAAGACTTCGCTATCACCGGCAACACCATGCGCGACATTTTCGATGCGCCCCTGTTCCTGCGCCTCAATCGCCGCAATCGCGGTCCCAGTGACACGGCGCGGCCCGGAACGCTGCGCCGCATACTGATTTCCAACATCGTCAGCTCCAACTCGGACTCAGCCACATCGTCGATCTTCTCGGGTATCGCGTCCAACCTGATCGAAGACGTCAAGCTAAGCAACTGCTTCTTCGGCCATCGCGGCCTGCCCACGGTCGTTGGCCGGGGGTCACGCTCCAAGCCCATGCCCGACTGGCGCACGATCCAGGTTCCCGAGCAGGAGGAAGGTTATCCGGAGCTGTCGGGCTTCGGCCCGACGCCCAGCAACGGCTTCTTCATCCGCCATCTCAAGAACCTCGAAATGTCGCACGTAGAAATTGAGCCGGCCAACGCCGATCCACGCCCGGTTTTCTGGCTCGAAGACGTACACCGCGTCGACTTCTTCGCTATCACCGCTCCGCCGCAACGCAATTTCACGTTGCGCAACGTCTCTGATCTGCGCATCCTCTGGTCGCGTGCTGCAAAGGACACGACGCTTCCTCGAGCAGAAAGTCAGACGATCTAAATGAGCGAATTCACCAATCCCGCGAATTTCGTCTTTCTATTGGTTCGACGCAATGCGGCTGGATGAAAGACAGCAGGCGAATTCGCATGGGCGCGCCGGTGAGCGCGGCAACCACCGAAGAGGGTTTCTGGTTTTGGTGCAGACCGCTGCATCCGAAGGTAAGCTATCCCCCGCTTCTATTCAGGAGACTTTGTGTACAGGAACACGTCCTCTATGTCGCCCCCACTTATACTCGCCACCGTCTGCATCGCCATCTTCGCGCTGCCGCGATCTTCGGTGCACGCGGCGGACAACGCCAGGCCGCTGCTGAAGCAGCTGCCACGCTTCACCGCAGCCGACGTGCCCGCCATGGCCCCCGAGGAGCTGTCGGTCGGGCCGCTCGTCGCCAAGCATCCCGCGCCCACCGGTCTTCCCGCCAAAGGCGCCTCGCAGCGTCCGATGCTCTACATCGGCGAAGGCTATAACAAGATCTTCCTCGTCGATCACGGCAAGATCGTCTGGACCTACTCCACCGGCCGCGGCAACGAGCTGGACGACATCTGGATGCTCTCCAATGGCAACGTCCTCTACACCCGCATGCAGTACATCGCCGAGATCACCCCGGATAAGAAGGTCGTCTGGCGCTACGATGCACCCAAGGGAACCGAGATTCATACCTGCCAACCCATCGGCTTCGACAAGGTCCTGTTCGTCCTCAACGGCCTGCCTGCCCCCAAGCTGATGATCCTCAACATCCGCACCAAGGCAGTCGAGTTGGAACACGCGCTGCCCGACGTCAGCACGACCGACCCCAAAACCATCCATCCCCAGTTCCGCCGCGTCCGCCTGACCGCTCAGGGAACCTATCTCGCCTCCTTACTCAAGATGAACCGCGTCGTCGAGTACGACAAGAACTTCAAGGAGATCTGGAGCTATGACGTCCAGAGTCCCTGGGCAGCCATCCGGCTCAAGAACGGCAACACCCTCATTACCGACGAAGACGATGTCCTCACCCGCGAAGTTAACCCCAAGAAAGAGACCGTCTGGGAGCTGACCAAGAAGAACATTCCGCCGCAGTACTGGTACGGCAACGCGCAATCCGCAACCCGCCTCGCGAACGGCAATACCATCATCTGCTCCCGCGGCGGAAAAGATCAGGGTCCCCAACTCGTCGAAGTAACTCCGGATAAGAAAGTCGTATGGGTACTGCAGGACTGGGCACAATTCGGCCCCGCCACCGCCGTCCAGATCCTCGACGACCCCGGCTATCCCGAGCGCCCCGGTCACAGCCTGCACTAGGAACTTGTTAGAAGTGGACAGGTCACCTCACCGAATGGACATTATTGGCTTTCCTGAGTGATATAGCTGCCACCAACGTGTCCAAGGCCGAGCTCTGGGTGCTCGCGTCCGATCCACCGAAAGGAGGAGCCCAGATTTCTCCGAGATGGTAGTCAAGCGGATGGATTTGGCTCCAGATGCTATCGGCGTTAGCCAGGATAAAGTGCCCATAGGTCGCGCTACGCGGCTCAGTTTCATCCAACACCCGGAGATTGCGAACGAAGATACCTTTAAATTGCGTTCCGTCCTCACCACAATGTGGCTCGCAGGGTTCGTGCAGAATTCCATGAGCATCGGTTAAAGTGGATATCGCTGCCTGAGCAATCTGGTTTGCCCGAAACAGCAGTGAAGGACTGTGGTCTAACTTGGACAGCGCGGCCAAGCCACCCAGAATCACCCCTTGATTGTAGGTAAAGGTAGCCCGTCCATTATTTTCGCAACTATTGTTCAGGCCGTCGTTAACCAGATGCTTCTCACTGATCATTCCGGAATGGGAAAACCATGCCCACTCTTTTCTTGCCCACGTCAGATACACTGTCTACTGCTGCGCATCTGTCGTAACATTGCCCAGTTCTGCTGCGACGGAAAGAAACAATTCATTCGCGATCGCATTCTTGTATTTGCGGTCCTTGCTCCACCAGATGCCACCTGAGCAGGTGTTATCCCAACTGTATGTCATGTCTCTGAAGATGAACTCAGCGGCTTCAAGATATCGCGGATCATGGGTGTGCTGGTAAGCGTCTATCCAGGCGAGTGCCCACCAGCCTTCATCGTCGTAGTATTCATTGATGAATCCTGGAATTTATGTTGCGCGACAGAGAGCGTATTGGAGATTACAAAATTATAGTTGTGAGACTGAGTAATCTTTGAATAGTCGGTCAGCACTGTAATTCCATTCGCGGAATTCCACCACCCTGTTGTTTTATACAGACCCGTCTGCAGGTCATACCATTTCTGCAGTAATTGAATGGCAACGCTTGCGCGCTGAGGGTACGAGCTGTCCTCGGCTGCGTTCGAGCTGGCCTGCTCAGCGGATTGCGCTGCCATTGACGCTGCTGCGCAACAGCTGGCGAGACACGTTAGCGTGATCAATCTTCTAGCTGCATTCCAAATCTGCATCTATAACTCTCCTTCTAAATTCTTTAGTGACAATCGTCTCCGGGGGGTTGTACACGATGAAGAGCCAACTCAATACTCCGACCGTCGATCGCAAGCGCTTCCACTTGGTTCCACCCAAAAAGATTCCTGTTCTCATCCTGATCCTTGATCAAAAGCTCTTAATCAAGCTGTGTAAAGTGTTGCGACTGCAAAGCCGGAGTGACGCCAGTGTGTACCGTTCTTCGATCCGCGGGCTTCGATCGCTCCCGGCTCGTTGACAACAAGCCCATGCGCCATATATACGGGTGGGCGGGCAAAATTGTGACATCGGTGTCGGGCAATCAATCCCTTAATGGCATATTGTCATCTGGTTGGATGCCTCAACGTTGGCGATCGGACTTCATCGCGTGTGGATGAACCACTGTGCCTTCTGTTTTGAGCGGAGACAGCACCAACGATCTCTTAGGAGTACACAATGGAAAGAATCGAATATAGAGTGCACAATCTCCGGCCTGTCATCAGACCGCTAGGGACCAGATCGAGGAGTTCGTCAATAACGACACGATCCGGGAAGACGAGTGTCACCAGTCTGTTAGGAGCAATCTTCTTTTGTTTTGCCGTGCTTTTGTTCACTGCGGACGCAACCGCGCAGGTCACGGGCGCAGGCAGCATTCAAGGCCACGTGACAGATTCTACCGGGGCCCTCATCCCGAATGCTTCGGTCACACTCACCGAGGCTTCGACCCATGTCACGCTCACGACCAAGACCAGTTCCGGTGGCGATTACGCCTTCCCGAATATCAATGTGGGCACGTATTCCGTAACCGTAGCCTCACCGGGCTTTACGACGTATACGTCCACTGGCAACGTACTAGAAGTGGGCAGCAGTATCGCCGTCAATGCGAAGATGGCGGTCGGCGGCTCGGATGTGAAGGTTGAGGTTCGTGCCGAAAGCCTGGCTCTCCAGACGGAAGATCCGTCGTTCAAGCAGACCATCGACAGGACGGAAGTACTCGAGATGCCGCTCAATGGCCGTCACATGACAGATCTGGTTACCCTCGCGGGTGGTTCTCAAGGCGGATCCAACCCCGGGGATGCCAACGGAAGTAAATACGCGAGCCAGAGCACCGGCATTTCCATCGCTGGAGCGCCCGGCAATACGGTCAGCTACCGCCTGGATGGCGGCGATAACAACGACTATATGGGCGGGAGAAAACTCTCCGTTGCCATTTCCCGATGCGATCGGACAATTCAGCGTGGAGACCGCGGCGTTGGGCGCGCAGAACAACTCCCAGATCGGCGGATTGGTGAACGTCGTTACCCAGTCGGGTACGAACACCTATCACGGATCAGCATTTGAGTTCGTCCGCAACAACATCATCAATGCCACCAACTTCTTCGCCACTACGCCGGATTCGCTCCATCAACATCAGTATGGCGGAACGTTTGGCGGATATGTTATCCGCGATAAGCTTTTCGCCTTCGCGGGATTCCAACACCAATACACCAGCTCGAAAAGTTCGACGCAGAATGCCTATGTGCCCACCGCGGCAAATCTCGCGGGAGACTGGTCCGTTACGGACCCCTACTTGGCACCCGGTCAGGCTGCATACTCCACTCCCTGCGGGCCAGCCGCCCAACTGATCGATCCGATCACCGGTGCCGCACTTCCCGGCAACAAATACAATCAGCCCGGTGGTCCCGCGCTGCCACAATGGAACGCATCGTCCTTGGCGCTAATCAAGCAGTTCCCGTCCATCGATCCGGCGCTCGATCCGAACAACTGTGGGCACGTCTCCTACGCGATCCCATCTCAGCAGACGGACAACGAGTTTATTACCCGGGTGGACTACGCCATCAACAAGAAGAACAACATGTACGCCCGTTACTTCCTCGACAGCCAACAAATTCCCACCTTCTATTCCCCAACAAATATATTCCTCACGACTCAGTCCGGTAACCCTGAGATTCGGTGGCAGACGATCACCATCGGGAAGAATTACATCTTCCGTCCTAACATTGTGAATTCGATTCATATCACGGCAACGAGACGCCAACTCAGTCGCGGTTTCAACCCAGCTACTCCTAATGCATCCGCTTTCGGCATCAAGGACTTCCAGGCTGTGCCCTCCGGTATCTGGATTAATATCGGGACCTCCGGGAAAAATCATGGGCACACTATCGGCGGCGGCAGCAACCTGTTAGCCACCATCGACGACAATATCCCAATTGATGTTTCCGATGACGTTACCTGGATAATCGGCAAGCACCAGATTGCATTCGGCGGAGCATTTATCCGGAATCAACTCAATGTCAATAACGGCTATGAATCCAACGGCGACTTCACATTCAACGGCAGCTACAGCGAGGTAGGCAGTCCTGGTGACGCCAATCTCGATTTGCTGGAGGGTGCGATGAACGGCTTCTCGCAGAGCAAGCCGCAGCAGAACGCGCTGCGCGGATCGATTCCCACTCTGTACGTGCAGGATACGTTGCATGTAACGCCCCGACTGACCGTGACGGCGGGCATTCGGTGGCAGCCCCTGTTCTTCCCTGTGGACTACTTCAAACGCGGAACGACGTTTAATATGGCTGGATTCGTCGCCAATCAGCACAGTTCCGTGTATCCGAACGCCCCAGCTGGAAGTTTCTTCCACGGGGATTCGGGCGTTCTCCCGGCATTCACGCGGAATTCAACGATGCAGTTCAATCCCAGCTTCGGCTTCTCGTATGATGTTACCGGCAGCGGCAAGACCGTATTCCGCGCCGGTACCGCGTATGCGTACGCCCAACCGGAATTTCTTTGTCGAGCAGCGTGTACAACAGAATCCTCCGTTCTCCGTCCTGGTCTCGCCGAATAGTTCCGCACAACTATGCTTCAGCGATCCCTGGCTGATTGGTGGAAGGGGCAATGCGGGATGCGGTCAGACGGGCGGCACGGATGTTTCTCCGTTCCCCCAGCCTGCCGTTCCAACCCCGGCCAATGCGACCTTCTCGCCACAGAGCCAATACATCGTTTTGCAATCGCAGTACCAGCCTCCCAATACCCTGCAATGGACAGCCAGCGTACAGCAGCAATACCCTCACGGTTGGATGAGCCAGATTTTCTATACTGGCAGCCGTACGCAGCATCTGCTGGCTGGCCTGCCATTGAACCCGGCAGTCTTCGTGCCCGGTGTATGGGGACCGAGTGGCACAGGTTGTCCGGGCGTTCTTACCACTGGCCCGGCCGTAAACAGCGCCCATCCCTTCGGCCCGGCTGGAACTCCCTGTTCTGTCAATAGCAGCAACCAGAACACGAAACTGGGTATTTATAACAACCAGCAGGCGCGTCTTGCGCTTGTCAACGCAAATCCGGCACAAGGGAATCTGTATTCGGGAGGCGGAGGCGGATCGCTCGTTGAGGGCGGCTACTCTTATAGCAACTACAACGGCTTGATCGTAACCGTGCAGCATCGCCTGTCGTCAACCTTCAGCCTTGTAAGCAACTACACCTGGTCCAAGTGCCTGAACGTCTCCGATCCCCAAGCCGACATCAGCGGCTCTCAATTTTCAAATCCCAATAATCCTCGCGCGGACTACGGCCGTTGTGGCCAGAACCAGGACGCTCGCAACATCTTCAACACCTATGCTGTTCTCAGGAGCGCCTTCCCGATCCACGGCATCACCGGTTATCTTGTGAATAATTGGGAGTTTGCTCCCCTGGTCCGTGTGGCCAGCGGAACAGCCTTCACTGTCACGCAAGGGCAGGACCAATCTTTCACTGGGAATGGCGGTGACCGCCCCAATCTGGTACCCGGTGTCAATCCATTCAAGTACACGAAAATCAAGTCCGACCACTCGGGAGCGATCTACGCGGATCGGTCCTACCTGAATCAGGCTGCCTTCGTCCTGAACACCGTACCGGGAACCCAGGGGAACATAGGTAGGAATACCTTCAGCGGTCCTATCTACTTCCAAAACGACGCACAGATTTCGCGCATCTTCCCCATCCACGAGAGATACAACTTGGATTCTTCGCCTGGAAGCATTCAATGTGTTGAACCATCCATCTTTCGGCGGTCCGAATAGCGGCGGTTCTAGCTTCGGTGGTACCTTTGGCGAAATCACGGGTACGTCCGTCGGTGCCCGAGTCTTCCAGGGCGCTGTCAAGGTGTTCTTCTAGGCTGGTACTTTACAAGTGACACCAAACGTGTTCCTCATCGATCGCTCCGTCCGCTCGTCAGGTCAGAGCGATAGGTTTTGCGAAGTAGCCGAGCGCTCCCGAAATGCCTGATCCATGCTTGGGGCGATCTCCACCACCGTGTCCCTACACTCCACCTCCGGCAATACCCGCAGAATGTCCTCTTCGCTGACCACGCTTGGCTATACCAGTTCTCCTCTCCTGCTTCGGGAGAACTATCGCAAACGAACACTTTCAACTCCAAAATGGCCTAATTCCCGGGTTTTGGATCATTGCTGCATTTCTACGACTCAAGGTTAACTCAGGCCGATGCCCGGCGACGGATGATAGACGAGCCAGACTTTCAAAGTGTGACCTGACTGAACAGAAGAGTATTTGGCTCAGAAACGGCGCGAGTGCCTGAAAGGTGTGACGGTGGCGTGGCCTATTTGTTGGGAGGGTTTAAATGTCTTTGACAGGTCGCTATGCAGCTTTGCTGGTCCTTTTTTTGGCTACAGTCGCAAGAGCTGCGGAGACTGAAACGCAGTATCTATCCGGGCTCGGCAAGGACGACCCGGTCCAGTGGCAGTTCACCTGCGACAACGGCGAGAACTCCGGCAAGTGGTCCACCATCGGCGTCCCATCCAACTGGGAGCTGCAAGGCTTCGGCATCTACACCTACGGACGCGTCAAGCCAGCGGGCGGTTTCCCTCGAGTTCACGGCATCTACAAGCGCACTTTCACCACACCCGCGAAGTGGAGCGGCAAAACCGTCTTCATCGATTTTGAAGGGGTCATGACCGATACCCAGGTCAGTATCAACGGTCAATCAGCCGGCCCGCCTCACCAAGGCGGCTACTACGCCTTCAAGTACGACATCAGCAGCCTCCTCAAACCCGCCGGTCAGCAGAATGAGATCCAGGTTGACGTCGACGACGACTCTAAAAATGAGTCCGTCAACCACGCCGAGCGTCGCGGCGACTTTTGGAATTACGGTGGCATCTTCCGCCCCGTCTTTCTCGAGGCCGTCCCGAAAGCCTTCGTCGACCACCTGGCCATCAACGCCACCGCGGTAGGCGCGCTCGAGGTCGATGTCCGGCTCTCCGACACGCGCGCCACACCAGCCCCCGGCGGCCCCGCAGCCTCGGTGGAGATGCAGGTTCTCGACAGTAATGGCAAGCCCGTCGGAGCTCCGGTCATCGCGAAGGACGTAGCCCTCAACGCCACCGCGCATCTCTCCGGAACATTCCCCAGTCCACGTCTCTGGACGGCCGAGACACCGAATCTCTACCAGCTCGAAGTGCGTCTGAAGCTGGGCGACGCCATCGTTCACACCGTGCATCAGCGATTCGGCTTCCGCACCATTGAGCTGCGTCCCGGCCAGGGCCTCTTCGTCAACGGCAGCCGCGTCTTCCTCAAAGGCTTCGCCCGCCATTCCTTCTGGCCCGACTCCGGCCGCACCCTCTCCGCCCAGATCCAACTCGACGACATCAACCTCATCAAGGAGATGAACGGCAACGCCGTCCGGTCCAGTCACTATTCTCCCGACCGCCAGTTCCTCGATGACTGCGACGAGCTCGGTCTCTACGTGCTCGACGAACTCACCGGGTGGCAGGCGCACTACGACACTGGCATCGGCCACAAGCTGGTCAAGGAGTTGGTGGAGCACGACGTCAACCATCCCTCCATCCTCTTCTGGGACAATGGCAACGAGGGCGGCTTCAACTTCGACCTCGACGGCGACTACGCCATGTACGACCCCAGCAAGCGCACTGTCCTGCACCCGTGGGCCGCCTACCCTCCGGGCATCGCCGACACCAAGCATTACCCGAACTATGAGACGGTCGAGCAGAAGCTCGCCGCCGATCCCGTCTTCTTTCCCACCGAGATGCTGCACGGCCTCTATGACGGCGGCGCCGGCGCAGGAATGCAGGACTACTGGGACGCCATCCTCAAGAGCAAGGCCGGCGCGGGCGGATTCGTCTGGGCGTTCCTCGATGAAGATGTAAAGCGCACCGACAAAGGCGGCATCCTCGACTCGCAGGGCAACATGGCTCCCGACGGAGTCGTCGGCCCCTACCGCGAGCGCGAGGCCAGCTTCTACACCATCAGGCAGCTCTGGTCGCCGATCATCGTAACCCCGCCCGACGCCGCCTCCCACTCCTTCACCGTCAGCAATCGCTACGGATTTCTCAACGCCGACACATGCACCTACGAGTGGCAGGCCATCACCTTCAGCAAGCCCAGGGACGCAGCCTCGGGCTCCGTAGTACTGGCCTCGCGCACCGATCACGGCCGCTCGCTTGCGCCCGGTGCATCCGCAAGCTGGGATGGCTGGGCACCACCCACTGCAACCGACCGCAACGAAAAGAAGACTTCCGACGCCACGCGCCTCACCATCCGGGACGCCTCAGGCCGCGTCATTCAGACCTACGTGTGGGCCGCCGGCGATCTAGCGCACAGTCTGGACCAGGCCCAGCAATCTGCGGTCAACACAAAACCCACTGCCGCCGAATCCGGCGACATGCTCACCGCGTCCGCCGGTGACCTGTCGCTGCAGATCAGCGAGACCTCAGGCCTGCTGGTCTCTGCCTCTCGCCATGGCAAGTTCTTCTCGCTGGCCAACGGCCCCCGCGTCCTGGCAATGGGACCAAGGAACGATCCCCCCCGTAGGCCAAAACCATCGGACCCGCCCCTTCCTCCAGCGCCCCTGCCCGCCCTTGCACCAGACTCGAAGCTAACGTCGATAACTCACGCGATCGACGGCAACGATCTCGTCGTCACGGCGGCCTTTGATGGTCCGATGAAGTCGCTCACCTACCGCCTCAAGCCCAGCGGTTGGCTCACCATCGACTACGTTTACTCCATAATCGGTCCGCAGGAGTACTTCGGCATCGGCTTCGACTATCCCGAACCCAAGGTCAACGGCATGCGCTTCCTCGGCGAAGGCCCCGCCCCCGTCTACCAGAACCGCCTCGCCGGCGGCACGCTCGACGTCTGGAACAGGCCCTACAACAACACGGTGGACGGCGACCCCGACGACCTCAAGCCGGGCCAGCACTTCGACTATCCGCTCTTCAAGGGCTTCTACCGCGGCGTCCGCTGGCTCGAACTCAACACGTCGGAAGGCCCCATCACCGCAATGGTCGACCAGCAGCCCGACTCCCCAACCTACGTGCAGGTCTTCACGCCGAAGACCCCGCCCGCAAGCCTTGCCGGGCAAACTGCCGTGCCGTTCCCGGCCGCCGGAGTGTCCTTCCTCGACGCCATCCCCGCGGTCGGCAGCAAGTTCAGCGGACCCAAAGGCACTGGCCCTATGGGACAGCCGGCGATTGCCAAAGGAGATTACAAGGGTCACATTAGCCTGTACTTTGGCAAGTTGCCGACGCCTTTAGGAAGCGCGTCCCGCATACTTCGCAGATGCTCGCTTGTCTTTGGTTGTCCCCCATACGCTTCCGCCGGGCGGCGCACTGACAGCGATGTCACGCCGATAGTATTTTCTGATTGCATGGCCTTTCAGGTCTCGCCGTCCGCGGCCTGGGATGCTGCAACAGGCAGTCATATTGAGAAGGAGAGCGTCGAAATATGACAGTAAAGAAGGACACCATGATGCAAACCCGAATTTACCGTCTCATAGGCCTATGGTTGTTTGTGATCGCGGTAAGCCACCTGCACGCTCAAGTAGACACGCTGACACAGCACAACGACAACGCTCGAACAGGGGCTAATCTTCGAGAGACAGTCCTGACACCCGTGAACGTGAATCAGTCCCACTTTGGCATGTTGTTCAAAAGGAAAGTGGATGACCAGCTCTATACTCAGCCCCTCGTCGCAACAGGAGTTTCAGTCAGAGGCGGGAAGAGAGATCTTGTCTATGTGACGACAGTCAACAACAGCGTTTATAGCTTCGACGCAAATGATCCAGCCGCTTCAGCGCCAGTATGGCATGTTAATTTCGGCACACCGGCGAATGTGAATAGTACAAACTTTGGGTGTTTGGATATCAACGGGCAAATGGGCATCATCGGCACGCCCGTCATTGATAAAGAGCGTGGTGTACTTTACGTGGTCGCCTTGACCAAGGTGGGCAAGGAGACGGGGCCGGGAACCGGGTTCACGCAAAAGCTTCACGAATTGGACCTTGCTACGGGGGCGGACCTACCGGAAAGCCCGGTCACCATTCAGGCTGACAGCTTTGATCCCCTGATGCAGAATCAGAGACCTGCGCTAGCACTGGCCAACGAGATGGTGTATGTCGGATATGCTTCACATTGCGATAAGGACCCCTACCATGGATTCTTGTTTGCCTATGACGCAAAAAAGTTGCGTCAGGTTAGTGTCTTGAATACATCTCCTACGGGCTCTGAGGCAAGTATCTGGCAGTCCGGACAAGGGCCAGCAGTCGACGAAGAAGGGAATATCTATGTCGTTACCGGCAATGGAAGCTGGAATGGCAACCAGAACTTCAGTGAGAGTTTCCTGAAACTCACACCGGACCTGCACCTGATCGATTGGTTCACACCCACGGATCACTTCATGCTTGATAAGCGTGATTTGGATCTTAACTCTTCGGGCGCGACCTTGATTCCTGGAACACACCTCGTTCTCGGTGGAGGGAAGGCAGGGGTGCTTTACCTGCTGGACACTAGAAATTTAGGGCACCTCGGCGATGAACATGCGGTCGAGCATTTTCAGGCGACCGCTTCGCATCTCCACAGTCTCGTGTTCTGGCATAGCGCGGCCACGGGCGATTCTTTGTACGTGTGGGGGCAGCGGGATAAGGCGAAGGTCTACCGACTGCAAGGTGGAAAGCTCGATCCAACACCGGCAATGATGCGGGAGGTACCAAACCAGGGTCACCCTGGCGCGATGCTGTCGCTTTCTGCGAATGGAGATCATAACGGAATTTTGTGGGCAGCCATCCACGCGACCGGGGATTCGTGGCACGAATCCAGGCCCGGGGTTTTGCACGCTTATGACGCTGATGACATACGTCACGAGTTATGGAATTCACTTCAGAATCCGAGTCGGGATGATTGTGGTGAATATTCCAAGATGGCGGCCCCAACGATCGCAAATGGAAGAGTTTATCTCGCCAGTTTCGGCTTGGAAAACGTGGGCACCGGTCAATTTTGTGTATACGGTCTCCTGCCTCCAGTGACTTCACAAAGGCTTGCTATGCCGACCGGAGTCAAGGCAGTGGTCCTGCAGAATCAGCTGGAATTGAGTTGGAATGCAGTCCCCGGAGCTAACGTGTATAGGGTCGTCCGCAAGAACGGGCCAGAGGGAAGAGAAAAGGTCGTAGCGTTTGGGCTCACGACGCCGAAGTTTACGGAGCCAGTCCCGGTAAAAGGAGAGGCAGTCTCCTACAGCATTGTCGCAGTCGGCGCGGATGGTGTCAGCGCAGCGTCACCATTCGTTAGCGTTCAAATCGCAGCGCCACACGATCAAATGGAACATTGAAATAAGACTTCAACTTCAACTTTTCCTTTTGATCTAAGAGATTGCTGAAATAGGTACCGCTCCACAGGCGCGGATGGGCTTGGATTCGTCTACGGGTATGCGTGGAGATGAGCGGTTTCAGGAAGGGATGTTCAGCTATGTGTCTTTGGAACAGCGAATGCCGGCGGGTCATCCGCTCGTGAGATTCGCCGGTTGACCGACGAGGTCTTGCAACGGTGGTTGTTCCTATCAGTCGGTTTGGTTCGAGCGCAACATGACCAACGAACAAGCTGATGAGAACGGCATCGATAGCGAAGCCTGCAAGACCGCTTTCCGTCCCTACGATCTTGCTCTCACTGCTTTTCTGCTCATCGCGCAGCATCACCTCGGCTCGGAGAAGGTCGTTCGGAGTGACGGAGAACAAGCGCAATGGGAGGATGCGCCCGGATCTGCAAGGAGCAGCTTGGCTATGGCGCGGAGCACAGCCTCGCTCCAGATCGCAAACGCGTCGTTCTTATCGCAGCTTAGCCTCAACCCTTAGCGGGCAGGTGGGTTGGCCACATGCTCCCTTAGGAATCGCCAGATGAGCTTAGGCGTTTGTGTTCGCTTCGGATACCACGCTTGCTGAGGGAGGGGCGAGCGGAAGCGTAGCTTTAGCCGGAGCCTGCTTGGCAGCACTCTTCTTGTCCAGTGCCGATTTCTTGGCGGCCGTCTTGCGAATGCCTTTGACGGCCACCTGCTTGGCAGGCGCTATCCTCGCGGTCACCTTCTTGGCAGGCACACGATTTCCGGGTGCAACAGCTCTGGGGAGTGTCTTGGCGACACGCTTCTTGGTTGGAGCGGTCTTCGTCTTCCCTGCCGGCTTCACGCTCGCCTTCTTCCCAGCAGCAGTACCACTCTTCGCTGCCGTAACAGTTCTCTTCTGCTTGGCCCATCGAGCTCGTTGCGCAGCCGCGATCCGCTCCTTGCCTGCGGCACTCATGGTGCGGCGCTTAGGCGAGAACTCTTCGGGGTTGAAGCTGGTAGCCTTGTTCTTCGATCCTTTGGGACGGCCTCGTCGCTTAGGTTCGCTCAAATGTGCCGCGGTCGGGGTTGAACGATGAGTAGACACAGCCGGACGCTCGCGAGAAGAATTGTCGCTAACACCGTCCAGCAAGGTCCGTACTTGGGTCAGGCGGGAGATTTCAGAATCGATGGCGGCGAAAAGCTCGTTCGTATTCATATCTTAAACAGAATATCGCAGCGAAAAGTCGGCGGATCCAAGCCGTGTGCAAGGATTGGCTGATGGCTGCAGCGGCGCCGCATTGAGCGTTTGAGCACGCTCTATGAATCGGCTCTCCTTCTCGCCACCATTCCCAGTTCGATGTCCCTTCGGATCCAGCTTCGCTTCCAGGCAGCTCCCCGAGCGCGATCGAACGGAAGTTCATAGTTCCGCGCGAGATCCCCTGTTCCAAAGAGGCTCCACTCAACTGGCTCTAAGTCATAGTTGGGATCGACAGACAATCGCGTCCCTGGCGCCACGCGGAAAGGTTCGGCCTTACGTCGTCCTCGACGATGGCTGGCAAGACAAGACCCGTTTTCCGGATCTGCCTGCACTCGCAGCGCAGCTTCGTCAACCCAACGTCCGGCCCGGGATCTGGCTTCGTCCGCTGCGAGCCAAGAAGACAGCAGCGGCCAACCTACTGTTGCCGCAAGCTCGCTTTGTTTCAAAATCTAGCCGCAACGAGCTCGCCTACGATCCGACAAACCCTGAGGCGCTCCAAGCCATCATGCAGCAGGTCAGTGTTCCAGCTGGATGGGGTTTCGATTCATCAAGCACGATTTATCAACTTATGAGCTGTTCGGGCGCTGGGGCTTCGAGATGGGCCGTCAGGTCACGATTCCCGGATGGCGCCTCCAGGATCGGACGCGCACGAACGCCGAGATCGTGCGTGACCAGTACCAGGCGATCGGAAAAGCGCGGGAGAAGATTGCGTTATCCTGGGTTGCAACACCATGGGGTCACTTGGCTGCCGGCATCTTCGAGTCGCAACGCATCGGGATGACACGAGTGGGCGCGAGTGGGCGCGCAAGCGCCGTTATGGCGTGAACACGTTGGCACCCCGCATTGCCCAAAATCGCACCTTCTTCCATGCGGACCCGGACTGTGCCGCGATCACGCCAAACCTCGACTGGAGACTCGCCCGGCAGTGGATGGGTGTGATTGCCCGAAGCGGAACCTCGCCCCCCTCTCGCCTGACCCGCGCTCCGTGAACGCTGAAACACGATCGGCCATGCGGGACGCGATGACGATCGCTTCCGAAGCCGGTGAAGGGGTACCCGCTGTCTCCAACCGAAAGTACGACGCCTGAGGTGTGGGCGTTTCAGCAGCCGGCAGCTTCGGAGCACAGATACGAATGGTCAACCGCGGAGGGGTGTCTCCTTTCTGAGGAGCTAACAGCGATGAGATAAGGACATTGAAGAGCTGCAGCTTTCAGGGTCCCGCGGAGAGTCCAACGAATCTTCGTGCGTGGTCTTACTGCACTACCAGCAGCACCACTGCCCGGTTCGGGACGGTGGTCTTCCAGCCATCGCCGATCTCGCCCAGATCCTTCGCCGCCCAGACATCGCGCGCCTTCACCTGTCCGCTTAGTCCCAGATCCTTCAGGTGCAGGCTGACCTCGCTCTCCGTCTCGCCAAAGTTGAAGATGGCGACCGCCTTGCGGCCACCGGCCAGCGGCTTGGTCCAGATCTCGACCGGCCCTTCGGCGTAGACGCGGTCGCCCTGCCGGCCAAGCGTGTCCTGGTCTATCGCGATCACGTCCTTGTTCATCAGGATTGCGGTCGTATCGGGCGTCATCTGCGGTAAATTATTGCCGGCGATCAGCGGGGCCGCAAGCATCGCCCACAAGGTCATGTGCGCCTCATTCTCACCGTGCGTCAACTTGCCGTTGCCGACCTCGAGCATGTCGGGATCGTTCCATTGGCCGGGCGCTGCGTACTTCGCCAGCCCTGCCTGGGCGCGGCCGATCAGCATGATCCGATCGAAGTTCGGCTGAATATCGCCCGTCGTCCGCCAAAGGTTCGCGCCGACAGTCGGGTCCCAACGCCAGACAGAATCCCAGCCGTACTCGCATAGGCTATAGACAATCGGCCGATGGGTCTTCAGCAGGGCCTGGTGCATCTTTTCATATGCTTCGCGCATCAGTTTCGTCTGCGCCGCTTCATCGTTCGGAGCCTCCTGCCGCATGATGGGAATATAGCTGCACAGGTCGTATTTCAGAAAATCGATGCCCCAATCCGCGTAGGTCTTCGCGTCTTGCTCCTCATGGCCGAGGCTGCCCGCGAAGCGCGCGCACGTCGTCGGCCCAGGAGACGAGTAGATGCCCAGCTTCAAACCCTTCGAATGCACATAATCCGCAAGCGCCTTCATATCGGGGAACTTGCTGTTGGACTGAATGCGGCCCTGCGCATCGCGCTCGCCCTCCCAGGTGTCGTCGATATTCACATAGACGTAGCCGGCGTCACGCATGCCGGTTGAGACGAGGAGATCCGCCGTGTCGCGAATGTCTTTATCGGTGACTCTACCGTTAAAGAAGTTCCAGCTGTTCCAGCCCATCGGCGGCGTCGCGGCCAGCTTCTGCGCACCTGCTGCTGCTGCCGCGCACACCTCCAATAACGCAATGCACACCGTTCCGATCAGCCGTACCTTGATTCGCATTTGCAAGTCTCCCCTGCAGCTTTCCAGAAGCGTATCGCCTCGCTTTCGGCGACCAATTTGAAGTAGAAGCCATCGTTTTAAGAAATCACATGGGGCAGTCGCGGAACTGAAGGAGTCGCTCGCGTGAGATATGATCCGCCTCATCCCTGGCCAAGGTAAAAGCTGCTTATTGATGATAGCCTCGAAAAACCCTACAATAACAAAGCTCAAATGCAAACACTCACATCAGCGATGTCACCTACGACGGCAGGGCAATCAACGGCTACTTCCTGTCTCATTCTGATCTGTCGCAGGAACGAAAACTGGTTATTAGAACGTGAGGCGTTTGCTCGATTTGCCGGTCACCCGGAACTCGTCCCTTTGTCGTGAACCCGCCATCTCACGCGACGTACTTTCATCATCCAGCCGAACCAATTTGTTTGAAGCCCTACGACCATGACTTTCCATCGCTTCGTCCGCTGCTTTCTAGTTACCGCTTTTCTCACCTTGCCGCTTGCGGCGCAGAGTCCGCTAGCTGCTCGGCCGCCGATGGGCTGGAATAGCTGGAACCATTTCGCCGGGAAGGTCACCGATGCCGATCTGCGTTCGGCCGCGGATCAACTGGTCAGCACAGGCATGCGAGACGTTGGATACGTCTACGTCAACCTGGATGACACTTGGCAGGGCCAACGAGATGCCAAAGGTGTTCTGCACACGAACGACCGGTTTCCGGATATGAAAGCTTTGGCCGATTACATTCACTCCAAGGGTCTGAAGATTGGCATCTACTCCTCACCGGGAGCAAAAACCTGTGGCGGCTATGCGGGCAGCCTGGGCCATGAGATGCAGGATGCGAAAACCTATGCGGAATGGGGAGTCGATTTTTTGAAGTACGACCTGTGCTCGTTCGCGGACAACATGCAAGAAGCGCGGCGGCAACATCCAGACGATCCCTTGGCTGGATATACGTTGATGATCTCGGCCTATCGCAAGATGGGCGACGCGCTGAAGTCAACTGGTCGACCGATTCTTTACAGTCTTTGCGAGTACGGTCTCGACGAGCCCTGGAAGTTTGAGCCCGATGTGGATGCCCAAATGTGGCGAACGACGGATGACATCGATGACTCCTACGGCCGCATGATGGAGATTGCCTACAGCCAGGTCGGGCTCGAGAAGTACGCCGGGCCGGGGCATTGGAACGATCCCGATATGCTGGAGATTGGCAACGGAGGAATGAGCTACGACGAGTACAGGACGCATATGACCCTGTGGATCCTCCTCGCGGCGCCCCTTCTCGCCGGCAACGACCTGAGCAAGATGTCGGAAGCAGATAAAGGGCTTCTCACCAATCGCCAGGCAATTGCGATTGATCAGGATGTTCTAGGCAAAGAAGCGGAGCGTGTCTGGCAGCGGGGAGACCTCAGCCTATGGCGTAAGCCCCTTGCCGATGGTCGCACTGCCATCGGCCTGGTGAGCACCTCATGGGGGCACCGTGATTTTCCCGTTGATTTTCGTGAGATTGGCTTTCCACAAGGAGCGAATGTATTTGACGTCTGGGCCGCGAAGGAACTTGGAAGATGGGCAGGACCTCGTCTAATTACGATGCCGAAGCATGGCGCGCAACTCTATATCCTAAGCAGATAAGTGGCGCAGCGGACGGTAGGGTCTCTGCGCTGTTTCGTGAACATCGGACCACATGCCCCAGAGGCAGGTCTTATACCTATAAAGTATCGCGCAGTGTTCGTTTTCCCGCTACTGCGGGCGCTGGCAGATGACCCAAACCCAGCAACTAATCCAAGTTGAAGTTTATTACCCATTGGGCTGCTTATATGGACCATCTCCGCTCTGGCTCAGGTGTCGGCCTACACGAAGCGAAGGCGGAACTTATATGAAGAGATAACCCGGCATATAAAACCAGAACCGCCACGTGTTCGCAGGCCAGGCGAGGGCGAAGAAGCATGGATCTTTCCACCGACCATCACGCGAAAATTCAGCGGCAGGCGCGTCCGCGTCACGGAACTTCGAGATGCTCGAGCAGCAGCCCTACGCAATGTTCATCCTGCACGGGGAAGGAGAACTCAACGGCAAGCCAGTCCGAGCCGGCGACGAATTCTTCATTACCGAGTCTCAGGCGCGCGTCCCTCACTGGCTAAAGAACACCGGAACCGATCTCCTCGAAGCCTTCAAGTTCTTTCCGCCGGAGGCCTGAGCCCGTGCGCCCCGCGTCTTTGCATGGAACCCACCGCACCCCGCATCATGCCGGAGAGACCGCTCCCCGTAACTCCCCTCCGGCCATGCCCAATCATCATCTTCGAGGTCAATAATGTACTCGCCGCCACTCAACCCCATCGCAGACCTCCGCACCCCGACCCTCGGTCCAGCCTCCTCCCGCCGCCCCCATCGTCTTGCGCCGCTCGCCATCAGCCTCTCGCTCATGGCCATTCTTTCCCTCGCGTCCCCTCTCCCGTTCGCGCAAAGCAAAGAACTCCACGTCACACAGCAATACCTCAACATCCCTATCGGACGCCAGACCAAGCTCCGCATCTTCACCATCAACGAAAACGGCACCGTCAAACGCACCTTCCCCCTGCAGCTTGCTGACGACACTGTCGACTACTGGATCTACCTCGACATAAGCGAGTTCAAGGGCAAGACCATCACCCTCTCAGGCCCCGCCACCCAGCCCGCCCTCGATCGCATCTACCAGGCCGCTAAAATACATGACGCCGCCACAATGTACAAGGAGGTCAATCGCCCGCAGTTCCACTTCACCGTCAAACGCGGTTGGAGCAACGACGTCAACGGACCCATCTTCTATAACGGCCAATATCACCTCTTCTGGCAGGCCTTCCCCTTCGGCGTCCTCTGGGAGACAGGCTTCATGTACTGGGGCCACGCCACCAGCAAAGACCTCATCCACTGGACCGAGCTCCCGCCCGCCCTCATGCTCGACCGCCTGGGCTCACCCTGGTCCGGCTCCTCCCTCATCGACCATCGCAACGACGCCGGCTTCGGCAAAGATGCGCTCGTCCTCGTCTACACTGCCTTCGACCGTGCCACCGAAAAAGGGCTCTGTTGCATTAACCGGGCTCGACGCGGTTGAGGCACTACGATAGCTCATGTTCAAGCGTCGTCGTTTCCCGGTTGAGATCATCCTGCTCTGTGTTCGCTGGTACTGCAAGTACGGGATCAGC
>JAABUV010001618.1_pt1 | contig 32355 bp, 29 predicted proteins | sample 5559971 | NCBI WGS metagenome assembly JAABUV01 (sample SAMN10711881, study PRJNA513362) | rock metagenome | isolation source: Antarctica rocks | place: Antarctica: Victoria Land, Knobhead nord | collected 2015-12-19
CCCGCACGCCCCACTTCTCGGTCACCTCGTCCAGGACCATCCTGAGCTGGCTATTGACCTGGTCGCGCGAGGTCAGCGCGGCGTCGAGCGAGAGGCCGCCCATCACGTTGCGCAGCGTGGTCTGCGTGAGCTGCTCCATCGCGGCGAGCAGGTTGACCACCTGGTAGGCCGAGCTCTTGGGGTCGATGATCTGGTAGTAGACGACCGAGGTGACGTTGATGGTCACGTTGTCCGAGGTGATGACCGGCTGTGGCGGGAACGACACCACCTGTTCGCGCAGGTCGATCAACGGCAGGATGCGGTCGATCAGCGGGATGACGATGGCGACGCCGCTGGGGGCGCTGGTGTGGTAGTTGCCGAGGCGCTGGATGATGCCGACGCGCGCCTGCGGGATGATGCGCACGGTGCGCGCGCCCAGGGCGAACACCAGCAGCACGATGACGATGATGACGATGAACGTGGTTGTAAACATGTTTATTTTCCTTCCTGTATCATGCCTGTATCATGGGGGGCCGGCGGGTCGAGGGGCGCGAGCGCCTCGGCGCCCAGCGCCGGCATAGGTTCGACGTAGGCGGTCAGGCCGTCTACGTAGGTGATGCGCACGGTCGCGCCGGCCGCGATGGGTGGCAGCGGACCGCTCGTGCGCGCGGTCCAGAACTCGCCGACGCCGACGCGGATCATGCCACTATGGTCCGTCACGGTCCGCGTCACCGTGGCCGTGCGATCCATCAACTGTCCCTGGGTGGTGAGCGCGCGGCGCGGACGGCTCCCGGCCAGGGCGTGGAGCAGGGGCGGCCGCACCAGCACGAGCAACAACAGGGAGATCACCACGAAGGCGGCGACCTGTATGGGTAGCACGACCACGAGGGCCAGCGGCGCCACGACGAACGCGGCGACCGCCGCGTTGAGCAGGAACAGGCGCGTGTGCAGCGCCTCGCCCAGCAGCGCCACGACCCCGATCAGGAGCCAGAGCGCGGGCTGCATGGTCTTACCCTCCCCAGGTTGTCGAACGACTGGTTCCGACACGTCCAGTTTTTACAACGCGCCATAACATTCTCCTTTCACCGCGACGATCACCGCCAATAGGCGGGGGCTTCACTATTCAGTATGCGCTATCCGCGCGGCGCGGACCACCACTAAAAGGCGGCGCGACCCACCTAATCGCCCACCTAAGTCGTGGTAGCAGCCCGCGGCTGACGTCGCGGACCGTCAACGTTTATGTAGGGTGGGCATGCGACGCTGTACAATGGTGGAACAACAGGAGCGCGCTTGTACGTGTAGGAGATAGACCGTCGTGACATGGTGGCTGTGGGTTCTGGTGGGAGTCCTGGCGCTCGCGGGCGAGGCCGCGTCCATGGCGCTGTTCCTGCTCAACGTGGCGGCCGCCGCGTTCGTCGTCGCCGCGCTCGTCCTATTCGGGGCGCTGTCCGCGCCCGTGCAGGCGGTCGTGTTCATCGCCCTATCGGTCCTGCTCATCGGTCTGATCCGGCCGCGCCTGCTGGCGGCGCTGACGCGGCGCGAGCAGGGATTCCCCGCCATCGAGCAGGGCGCGGCGCTCGTGGATCGCCTCGCCACGGTGACCGATCCGGTGACGTGCGACAACGGCACGATCCAGGTCGGCAAGGCCGAGTTCTGGACCGCGCGCGTCTCCTCGCCCACGGAGCAAATCCCTATTGGGAGCCGCGTGCGCATCGCCGCCGTGCGCGGGCTGACCGCCTACGTCGAGCCGCTGCGCCTGCCGGAGACGCCCGACCCCCTGCCGTCCGCCGCGCCGTCGCCCTCCGAAACGCCGGCATGTGACCCGCCGAGCACTGTTCCGCCGCCTACCTTCGGCGCCCTGCTCAAGCGCTATCGCCTGGCGGCGGGGCTAACGCAGGAGGAGTTGGCCGAACGCGCCAGACTCAGCGTGCGCGCCATCAGCGACCTCGAGCGCGGGCTGCATCGCGCGCCCCAGAAAGAAACCGTCGCCCTCCTCGCGGACGCCCTGGCCGTGACGCCGCCAGAACGCGTCGCGCTCGAAGCGGGCCGCCGCGCGGGTCCTCGCAACGGGACGGAAGCGGGGAGCAACGAGGCGCGTTCCTCGTAGGGGCAAAGCCCTTAGCCTGGATTATTCACCACGGAGACACGGAGGCACGGAGAGAGCAGAACTGGGGGCAACGTCCCTGGTCGGCCGCCAGGCCGGATGCCCTGCTGTCCTACAAAATCTCCGTGCCTCCGTGTCTCCGTGGTGCAACGGGTGGTCATGACTAATGCAGGTTAGAGGCGGGATGTATCGAGGATCGTCAAGCCCGGCGACAACAGGCGTGGCGGCGCGCCTTGCGGGAGGAAGGTCAACCGCCGGCGCAGCCAGCGCGGCAGCCAGTCCCACGAGTCGGGCGGCGACACCGGCAGGTACGAACCCGCGCGCATGACCAGCAGGCGCCGCGCCGCCGGGTCGAGCAGCAGGCTCTGCGCGTTGGACCCGACCGCTATCGTCCGCACGACACGGGCGCTCCGTATGTCGACGACACTGACCGTGCTGGGACCCGCGATGTTCGTGGCCGGATCGACCATGCCGCGGCCGAGCACGTACGCGCGTCCCCCTCGTGTGTCCAGGGCAATGGCGCTGGGGCCGGGCGCCATGGTCACGGCGTGCAGCAGCGCGCCGGTACGCGCGTCACGTATATAGAGGCGCCCAGAGCTGAGCGGGCTGGGTACGCTGTAGTGGAACTTTCTGGAGCCCGTACCGCCGGAGATGTTGACGGAGCGCCACGGACCCGCGTCGGCGATGTAGAGACGCCGCGCGTCCACCGCGACGACGGGCGTTGGCATGCTTTTGCCCAGGTTCATTGTCCGCGTCAGTCGTCCCGTGCGCGTATCGAGGATGGCGATCGTATAGGTGGGCCGCGTCGCGGGGGCGGGACCCGTGGCCCCGAACCAGCCAGATCCCGCCCCGCGTTCGAGCACGAGATAGGCCCGGTTCGCCTCGTCGTCGATGACCGGCGGACGCCCATAGGTGGGGACGCCCTGCGTGAGCGGCGTACTCCGCAGCAGCCGGTCGGTCGTCGCGTCGAAGATAGAGACGGTACCGGGCATGCTGTCGGGGCCGCCGCCCGCGACGACGAGCCGGCGCGCGCGATCGGCGATGGATAGGAGCGTCATGCCCTGTTGTGGGAGATCGAGCGTGCGCAGGACGCGGCCGGTCCGCGCCGACAGGATGCCCACCGTGGCGTCGGAGAGCGCACAGGTACTGGTGGTCGGTGTGAGGGTGGGTCCGCCGCCGCTGCACGACCATCCGAACCCATTGCTAGAGGCATAGAGGCGGTCCGCCGTCGCGTCGAGGGTGAGTTGGTTCAACTGGGCGCTTGCGCGCGCGATGGCGCGCGGCGCGCCGGTCCTGCTATCGAACAGGAAGACGCGGCTGTTGGCGGTCACGATCACGCGCCCGGTCCGCTCATCGATGACGGGCGTGCTGTCGAAGGAAAAGGCGCTATAGGCGAGCGGCAGCGTGCGGAGGAGGGCGCCCGTCGCCGTGTCGAGCATGCGCAACTCACTGTGGGGCGAACGTGGGTTGCCGGCGACGGCGAGCACGAACATGCGCACCGTGCGCGTGTCCACCGCCGGCGCGAAAGGATATGCGCCATCGAACGTCATTGTCGCGACGACCGCGTTGTCCGTGTGGCGCGCAGTGGCGACCAGAACTCCGGCGCCGGCGAGGATTATGAGCAGCAGGGCCAGGGTCCTGACGAGGGTGCGGCGTCTCATACTATATGTAACGTTCCGGCCCCCGCTGAAGTTACAGTGCGCCGTGCAGGGTATGGTGACATCGGGCGTAAAGGGTCCTGCGACTGCGGTCGCATGGCAGATCAACGCCGACTGCGGTCGGTTGCCGCCCAAGGAATGCAGGCGGTTCGGCCATCTGTTCCTGCACCGCAGTGCCGTGCGCTGCCATCGGGGTCCCCACCGCAGTGGGGAGGCAGTCGCAGGCTCCGCACCATAATCGTGGGGCGCGTCCGCACGCCGCCGCGCATGATTTACATAGCGTGAACCATATCGCCCTTTGGCGCAACAGAGAGGTGAGACATCGGTTCGTGAGACCGATGCCGCGGAGTCTTCACAGGGAGTGCGATGGACGACGAGAGGCTGCTGGCGGCCGTGGCGGAGAGTGATTCCGCCGCGTTGCGCGAGTTGTTCGCCCGGCACGCCCCCTGGCTGGCCGCGCGGTTGCGGCGCACGCTGCCCGTCGACGCCGTCGAGGACGTGCTGCAGGAGTCGTTCATCGCGGTGTGGAAGGGCGCCGCGCGCTACAGCGGCGAGGGCGCGGTCGGGGCGTGGATCTGGGGCATCGCGTGGCGGCAGGCCGCCCTGTGGGCGCGGACCCACGGGCGGCCCGACGCGGCCCTGGAGGCTGACTCCCTAATTGTGGCCGGCGCGGACGCGGACCCCGCCCTGGCCGCGATCAGGAGCGTCGACCTGCAACGGGCGCTCACAACCCTGGGGCCGGGGCCGGCGGGCGGCGAGCAGCGCGAGCTGGTGCGCCTGGTGTTCGTCGAGGACCGGCCACTGGCCGATGTCGCGGCCCGCCTCGGCGTCCCCGAGGGCACGGTCAAGAGCCGCCTATTCAAGGTGCGCCGCCTGTTGCGGGCGGCGCTCGGACGTGAAGAATATGGAGGAGGAGATGTGTGATGCGCGACCATCCCGACGACCCCGCGCACGTCGCGGCGTGCGGCGACTGTCAAGCGCGGGCTAGCATGGACGGATTGGACGTCGACCTGGAGCGGGTCTGGCTGGGCGTCGCCGCCGCGGTGTGGACGCGGCGCCCCGGCCCGGTCGAGCGCGTGGCCGCGCGACTGCTCGGCTCGCCGGGCCTCGCGCGCGCCCTCGTCACGACGCCCTCGCTGCTGCTCTCCTGGCTACTGGCTAGCGCGGTTATCCTGGCCGTCGGCGTGCTGGTCACGCGCGGCACGGGTATGCCGTGGATCCCGCTGCTCGCGCCGGCGCTGGCCGGCGCCGGCATCGCCTACGCCTATGGGCCGGGCATCGACCCGGCCTTCGAACTCAGCCAGACCATGGCGGTGTCGGACCGCATGGTGCTGCTGGCGCGCGCGCTGGCCGTCTTCGGCGCCAACGCCGCGTTGGGGATCGTGGCCTCGTTCGCCTCGGCCGGCGCGGCCGGGCTGACGCTCGGCTGGCTCGTGCCGATGACCACCGTGGCGGCGCTGGGCCTGGCCGCGGCGACCGTCGCGCGCTCGGCCAACGTGGGCGTCGTGGCGGCGCTGGCCGGCTGGAGCATCGTCGTGCTGGGCAGCGCGGCCCTGACCAATACCCGCGACCTGGCGGCGGTTGCCGTCGCGCCGGGCCTGCTGACCCCGGCCTATCTAATGTGTACGCTGGCCTGCGTGGCCGTGGCCTTGTACGCCACGAGCGGGCAACGTGGTGAGAGGGCAGGATGGCTATGGTTATGAACGTAGAGGTTCAGGATGTGACGCAGACCTTTGGACGCACGCAAGCGCTCAAGGGCGTGGACTTGGAGATCGGGCGCGGTGTGTTCGGGCTGCTCGGACCCAACGGGGCCGGCAAGACGACCTTGTTGCGCACGCTGGCGACGGCGCTCGCGCCGGCGAGCGGCTCCGTGCGCCTGCTCGGCTACGACGTGCGCGACCACGCGCAGCGGCGCGAGCTACGCCGCCGCCTGGGCTACCTGCCGCAGGCGCTCGGCTACTACCCTAACTTCACGGTGGCGGAGTTCGTGGAGTACTTCGCGCTGCTCAAAGAAATGCCCCACGATAGGGTGCGACCGGCCGTGGCGCGGGCGATCGAGCGCGTCGAGCTAGGTGACCGCGCCCGCGCCAAACTCAAGACGCTCTCCGGCGGCATGCTGCGCCGCGTCGGCATCGCCCAGGCCATCGTGAACGAACCCGACCTGCTGCTGCTCGACGAGCCCACGGCGGGGCTCGACCCCGAGCAGCGCGTGACCTTCCGCCGTCTGCTGCGCGAGGTCGGGACGCGTGGCACGGTGATCGTGAGCACGCACCTCGTCGAGGACGTCGGGGCGGCCTGCGGGCAAGTCGCCCTAATGCAGGGTGGCCGCATCGTGTTCCAGGGTACGCCGGGCCAGTTGATGGACCGCGGCGACGCTGACAATGACGTGGCGGGCGACTCGCCGCTGGAGCGCGGCTACAGCGCCGTGCTGGTGGGGGCGCGCTCATGATCGCGCGCATGGTCCGCATCGAGACGCGGCGCAACATCGGCCTCTGGTTATGGCCCCTCCTCGTAGGGCTTGCATTGTTCCTGGCGTATGCTGATGGACTAGCCTGGCGTGTTACGTTCTGGGTGCAAGCGAGTGTCCTGGTCCGCGACGGGCTCCTGATCATTGGTCCGGCGCTCGGTGGAGCGGCCGCCTGGATGGGTGGCCGCGAGCGCAGGCGCAAGATCGGCGATCTCCTGGCGACGACGTCCCGGCCGGCTTGGGCGCGCTGGTCGGTGACATGGGCCGCGACCGCTTGCTGGGGCGTGCTGGCCTACGTCCTGGCTGGCGCCTACGTGCTCGCCCTAGCCGTGCGGCACACCGACTGGGGCGGACCCGTGGCTTGGCCGATGCTGGTGGGCCTCGTGGCGGTTCCGGCCTATGGCGCGGTCGGCTATGCGCTCGGGTCACTGCTGCCTAGCCGGTTCACCGCCCCGCTCGTCGCGATCGCGCTGCTGGTGCTGCCGGTCGCGGTGGGGTGGGGGTCGAGGTCGGGCACGTTCTCCGCGGCCACCAAGCTGTCGGCGCTTGACGCCTTGCATTACCTCTCGCCCGTCGCCACGCTTGACGCGTCGGTCTGGTACGGCGTCCGCCCCGACGTTGGATGGCCCCAGGCGCTCTTCCTGCTTGGACTGACCTGCCTGGCGCTCGGCGGCCTGGCCCTGCGCGGTGAGCGCGGTCGTGCGGCCTGGAGCGCCCTCCTCGCGGGCGGGGCGCTCGGTGGGACGTCCGTGGTCATGCTCCTAAGTGCGGCGCCGCCGAGTGGCGTGCTCCTTCAGGCGTCGCGCACGACGAACGTTTCCTTTCCTCTCCTCGTACGGTACGACAGGCTCATCCCGTACACGCCGGTCTGCGCTGACGCGCCCGTGCCTGTGTGCGTCCATCCGGCCTATCGGTCGTATCTCGCCTCGGAAGCGCCGGTCATCAATCGTTTGATCGCGCCGTTGGTTGGTGTACCTGGCGCGCCCGTGCGAGCCGCGCAACTCCCTCACGGCGAGATGGGGGTCATCGGCCGCGTGCTTGCCTTCTTGCCCAACAACGGGAATAGCGCGACCGATCAATACTTCTTTGGAAACATCGCGCAAGCCCTCGTAGGGTATGATGTGGCCGGCCCTCTCCCCCCGTGCCCAGGAGACCCTACGCTGCAATCGTGCCTAGATGCGCAGAACGCCATCGGGATCTGGTTGGTGCGCCAAGCCGGCCTGCGCCTCGGCGTGGTCACCTTCGGCGGGACGACGTTGCGCCCGTACTTCGGGGGAGTGGATTGGGACGCCACGTCGGCGGCCGCTGGGCGCTTCGCCGCGCTCGGTCGGGATCGGCAGCGGGCATGGTTACAGACCCACTACGTCGCCCTAAATCAGGGGCGCGTCCGCCTGCGGGATGTCCCATGAGGCTGGCCTACCTCTACCTGTGTTCCCGGCAGGCCGGCCGTACCGTCGCCGTGCTCGCCGCCGTCGCGGCCGCGGCGTGGTTGTGGCTGCGCTGGGACAGCACGTCGGAGATCACGGTCACGATCGTACCGATCGTCGTGCCCCTCGCCGCCGCGCTGATGGTCGGGGCCAGCGCGGGGTCGCCGTTCGGTGAGGGCGAGGCCACGGGCGGTCGCCCGCTGTGGCCGTTGCGCGGCGGCCACCTGCTCGGACTCGTCGCCGTGGCGGCGGCCGCGCTGGCCCTCGCCGTGTCGCGCTGGGGCGTGCCGGACGGCGGCTGGACGCTCGTGCGCAACCTGGCCGGGTTCACGGGGTTGGCCTTGCTCACCGCCCGCGCCCTGGGCGCCGGCCTGTCGTGGGTCGTCCCGCTGGGCTACGCCAGCCTCTCTTTTCTGGCGCCGCGGCCCGGCGAGCGGCCATCGCCGTGGGCGTGGCCGGCGCTGGCGGCGACCGATCACATGGCCGCGCTGATCGCGCTCGCGCTGCTGCTCGCCGGGCTCGCCCTCGTGGCTCTCTCCGGCGCGCGTGATGCTCAGTCGGAGTCGGCGGCGCTGTGATCGTGCGCATGGTACGCATCGAGGCGCGCCGCAACGTCGTCGTGCTGTTGCTGCCCATCCTGGCCGCCATCGCCTGGCTGCAGGCCCGCAATGGCCTGCAAACGCCCGTAGTGGTGTGGCCGCAGGTGACGGTGCAGGCGCGCGATTGGGTGGTTTATCTGGGGCCGTTCGTGGCCGCCGCGGCCGTGTGGATGGGCGCGCGGGAGCGGCGTCACGGCATGGAAGACCTGCTCGCCACCACACCACATCCGGCCTGGCGGCGGCGCGGCGCCACCTGGACGGCGACGACCCTGTGGGGGCTGCTGGCGTATGTCGCCGTCGCCGCCGGTATCCTGGCCTACGGCGCCGCGCGCGCGACCTGGGGCACGCCCCTCGCCTGGCCGTTCTGCTGGCCGCTACTTATTGGGCTGCTCGCGCTGCCGGCGCACGCGGCGCTTGGGTTCGCGCTGGGGCGCTACGCGCCGAGCCGTTTCACGCCGCCGCTCGTGGCCATCGCGCTGCTACTCGTCCAGGGGTATGTGGGCGGGGCCATCGGCGAAGGCGCGCGCGTCCCCGCCTGGCTCCCCTATTGGGCCGCTTATCTGTCGCCGGCGGTCTACGTCGACCAATCGGTGTGGTTTGGGGTAACGCCGAACCTATGCGGGCCGCAGGCGCTCTACCTGTTGGGCCTGACCGCGCTCGCGCTGGGCGGCCTGGCGGGAGGCGATGGGCGTTGCCTTCCACGATGGGGCGCGCCACTCGCCGGCGCCGCGCTCCTCGTCGCCGGCGTCATCCTGATCAGTCGTACGGCGCCCACGGTCAAGGCGGGCAACCCCGTCATGAAGAGCGCGGTCGAGGCGCGCGGCGTCCAACTCATCCCGTACGCGCCGCTGTGCGGCGGGGCGCCGGTGGTTGGTGTGCGTCCATCCCGCCTACAGCGCGCGGCTCCACGACGCCGCGGCCCTGGTCAACAGAGTCGTCGCGCCCGTGTATGGGCTGCCGGGCGTTCCCACGCGGGCCGTGCAGCGCTCGTCGGGACACGACGCCCCGGCCGACGCCCTCATCTTCTATCCAATCACGGGCGCTATGGGGGATGAAGGCGCCGCTGCCGTCGTCGCCGTGCAACTCGCCTGGGGCCGCGTGGCGCGCTACGACGTGACGATCGACGGGCAGAGCTCCGTGCACATCACCGGAGACGGCGCGCGGACCATGCTCTGGCTTTGGCTCATGCGTCAGGCCGGATATAACGTACCCCCGCCGGCTCAGGGTTTTGGAAACGAGGTCGTCGCGACGGAGCAGCGTTTCGCCGCCCTACCTACGGCGACACAACGCGCCTGGTTGCGCGCGCACTATGCCGCTCTACGCGAGGGGCGCGTGCCGTTGTGGAGCATTCCGTAGCGGCGCCAGTCTTTGTCCGGTGAACCTAGAGATCTTCGGGTCTGTCGATAGTAGCCGCATGCACGACGAAGCGGTTCAGTTGGTCCGCGTCCGCCGCGTCGATGCGCTGTCGTACGGGCTCTGGTAGGGCGCCAAAGCGTGTCTCCAGAAAGGTTCGCAATGCCCGGCGCTCACCTTTGAGCTCGCCGCGCGCTTCAAGGGCTTGTGATAGTGCTGTCATGCCTAACTCCCCCAATATGGCTATCGCGACGTCATCACTGATATCAGGATACGACAAACCGAGCAGCGCCCACCGTCATCTCCTGCTCTGTCTGCGGCAAGTGTACGGTGAGCAGCGCCGCGTCGCGCGCCACCACGGCGATGGGGCGGCGCTGGCGCATCAGCGGCGCCAGGATCAGGTCGATGCGGTCCGTTTCCGTGAACGGCTCGTCGCGCGCGACTTTCTCGTGCAACCGGCGCAGCGTGGCGTCGCCGTCCTCGCGCCCGAGGAAGATGTTGTGGACGTGAAAAGTGAGTGCGCCCGTGTCCAGCGTGGCGGCGGCGCTCCTGATGCCCGCGCCATAGAGCACGACGGTGTGGACGGGGCGCTTGTAGCGCGCGTAGACGGTTAGGTGGTAGGCGGCGAAGCGCAGGATGTCGCCGGAGCGGCGTGTGGTCTGGAACTCCAGATGCAGGATCGAGCCGTCGGCGAGTCGGAAGAGCAGGTCGGTCTGCTGCGAACTGATGAGCAACTGGGGCAACTCGGAGGGCAAACCGGCGACGATGGGCGGGAAGGGCAGCCCGAAGCGCGCGAACAGCGCCCCACCGAGGGCGTCGACGGTGTACTTGAGGACGATGTCGACGCTCTTACGCGACACGCGCGGCTGGACTATGGAGGACCTCCAAAGGCTACACATATCTATCGCCAATAAATAATAAGGGACGTTCCACATAGGTTGGGCGGCTACGAAGCAGCCGCCGTAGCGAGTTCCACCTGCGGGCGGGCCTGGCGCGCGGCCGGGAGCGTTGCGGTGAACAGAGCGCCGCCCCCCTCAGCGTTGGCGGCGACGAGGTCGCCGCCGTGCGCGCGCAGGATGCGCCGCGCGATGGTCAGCCCCAGGCCCGCGCCGCCGGTCCGCCGGTTGCGCGAGGTCTCGCCGCGGTAGAGTGGGGTGAACAGGTGTGGCAGGTCGTGCGCGGCGATGCCCGGCCCGCTATCCTCGACCGCGAAGACGAGGCAGGCGTCCTCGCGCCATAAGCGCACGTCGATGTGGCCGCCGGCCGGGGTGTGGCGTAGCGCGTTGTCGAGCAGGTTCCCGACGACGCGCGCGAGTAGTTGCCCATCGCCGATCAGCGCGTACGGCCCCTCCGGCTCCGCCAGCGCTACCGCGACGCCTTTGGCCGCTGCCTGCGGCTGCGCGCCCTCGACCGCCTCGCGCAGCAGGGCGCCCAACTCCAGCGGCGCGCGCTCCGGCTCCTGCTCCAGGTACTCCAGACGCGTATAGTCGAACAGGTCGGCGATCAAGCGTTCCAGGGCGTCCGCCTTCGCGCTGCACGCCGCGACGTAATGCGCCATCTTCTCGGGCGTCGCGGCCACGCCGCTCTCCAACCCTTTCAGATAGCCGCGCAGCATGAACAGGGGTGTGCGCAGGTCGTGCGCGACGGCGCCGATGAACAGCTTACGTTCCTCCTCAAGCCGCCGGCGTTCCGCTTCGAGTGCGGCCTGCCGCGCCAGCGACTCCCGTAGCGCGGCGCTCATCCCCTCCAGCGCCGCGCCGACCTCCGCCACCTCGCGCGCCGCCGACGAGGGCAGGCGGACATCTAGGTCGCCGCCGGCGATCCCTTCTACGGCCCGGTTCATCGCGGCTAGGGGCCGCAGGACGGAGCGGCCCAGCAGCCACACCACGACGGCCAGGACCAGCAGGATGGCGCCCCCGGCGGCCAGGGGCCACAACCACGGCGAGGGTGACCCGGACGCGGGCCGGGTGAACCAGAGGAAAGCGATACCGCTTGGCGTGGAGCTTTTATCGGCGCCGGTCGTCACGCGCGAGATAGTGATCCTTTCGAAGGTCAGCGCCTGTGCCGGGGCGCTCGTCCCATTCACGCCCAATCCCGTCTGCTGTGTCGTCCGCGTCGTGGTCGACGTGTCGAGGCCCAGGAACGCCCGCGCGCCGGGGGTCATATAGGCGAGATGACTCGCCGACCCGGCGGACAGCTGCGCCAGTTGCGCCTCCACGCCCAACGTGGCGAGCGTCGACCCCACGCTCCGCTGCCACGCCGGGTCCCGCCAACGCGTCGCGTCCGTCCCGATGACGCGACGCACGGCGCTCAATCTGGACTGATCCGCGTGTTGCTGCCACGCCACCATGGCCCGGCCGAGCGCGATCTCGGCGACGGTCGCGCTGACGACGATGGCGACGACGGTCAGGATCAGCCAGACGCTGAGGGGAAGTGTCCTCCCGCGACGTTGCACCCTGTTCATTGCCGTACCCCCTCGAAGCGGTAGCCCACGCCCCACACGGTCACGATGTAGCGCGGGTTGGCGGGGTCCTCCTCGATCTTCTCGCGCAGGCGGCGGATGTGCGTCGTCACCGTGCTCTTGTCGCCGTAGGACTCCCAGCCCAACTCGAAGAGGCGATCGCGGCTGAAAACCTGCCGGGGGTGCGCGGCGAACAGGCGCAGCAGCGCGAACTCGCGCGCGGGTATCGGCGTCACGGCCCCATCGACACGCGCCTCGTGCGCCCGCACGTCGACGACCAGCCGCCCGAAATCCAGCACCTCTTCGTCGGCGCTCTGTGGCGCCGGGGCGTTCGCCCGATAGCGGCGCAACACCGCATGGACGCGCGCCACCACCTCGTCGGGCGTAGCCGACTTGACCACGTAGTCGTCGCCGCCGAGGCGCAGGCCACGGATCTTATCGCTGTCCCCGTCCTTGGCGGAGAGAAACAGAATGGGCGTGTCGGCCGTGTCGCGCGCCTCTCTCATGCGCCGGCAGACCTCGAAGCCGGAGGCGCCCGGCATCATCACGTCGAGCAGCACACAGTCCACGCGCTCACGCGCCAGGGCGGCCAGCGCCTCGGCGCCGTCGCGCGCCACGCGCACGACGAAGCCGTCGACTTCCAGGAAGTCGCGCATCAACTCGACGATGCCGTCCTCGTCGTCCACGACGAGGATAGTAGGCCGCTGTGTCATGTCTTCCCTCCTTTGGTCGATAGTCGATAGTCGATAGTCGATGGTCGATGGTCGACTCGAACTCTGGCCCTATTATGACGCATGACGAGGGGCGCGTGGTGGGATGGCACAGGGTATTCAAGAACTATTCAAGAATCGTTCAACGTTGGATCCTCTGTGTTTCCGTACGCCTCGGCCACGGCCTGCTCCGGCGACAGCGCCTGTCCCTCCGCCCACACGGCGGCGAACGCATCGTCGCCGAGCGCCACGCGCGCCGCGAACACGGTCCGCTCGTCGTCGACGCGCCCATCGGGGTCGGGGGGCATCCCATCGCGTTGACGCAGGGCGGCCGCCGCCCCGGCGAGGCGCGTCGCGCGTTCCGGCCGCCCCCGCGCCGCGGCGACGGCCGCGACGCCCTCCAGGCACTGTGCTACCACCCGCGCGTAGCTGACCGCCGCGCACAGCGTCAGGCTCTCGCGGTATCGATCCATCGCCCCCTCGGCGTCGCCCTGCGCGCGCAGGAAGTCCGCCAGGTCGGCCAGCACCATGGCGACCCCCAGGGTGTCACCACGTCGGCGACATAGGGCTAGCCCCTCCTCCAGGAGAGCTCGCGCCCGCTCGTCGTCGCCCCGCCGACGCGTCAGGTTGCCCATGTTGCACAGCGCGATGGCGACGACGCTCTCACCTGTTTCCAGGCGGCGGGCCAGCCGTAGGCTCTCTTCGTAGAGCTCCCAGGCCCGCTCATCCTCACCCCGTACGCTCGCCACGAGCGCCAGATTGTGCAGCGTGCCCGCATGGCCCTCCTCGTCCCCCAACGCGTCATTATAGGCGCTTGGAGTTGCCGTAGAGCGTCCAGGCCCGCTCATAATCGCCCTGGAAGAAGGCCAGGCTCCCGGCGATGCGAATTCCTTTGGCCCGCGCCGTCGTCGGCGTGGCGCCGCCATCCGCGTCGCCCCGCGCCAGCAACGCGTCTAGCCACCCGCGCCCTTCACTCACGTAGCCGTGCAGATGCCAGAAGCGCCACAGTGCCCCCGCGATGCGGAGCCCCAACTCCATTTCGCCGCTCTCCCAGGCCCAGCGCAGCGCCGCGCGCAGGTTGTCGCGCTCACGCTCCAGCCGCGCCAGCCACGCTACCTGTTGCGGCCCTAGCAAGAGCGGCTCGACCGCCTCGGCCAACGCCAGGTAGTGGGCGGCGTGGAGGCGGCGCACCTCGCTCTCCTCTCCACTCGCGGTTAGGTGTTCCAGCGCATACTCCCGGATCGTCTCCAGCATCATCAGGCGCGGCTCCTCGCCTGCGGGTTCCGCCAGGCGCGCTAGACTCTGGTCCACCAGCGCGTTCAGTGCGGTGAACATGTCGCCGCCTCCTACGACAGGCGCGCTGTCAGTGGACACCACGCACACCGCATCGGCGGCGTCGAGCGTGCAGCCGCCCGCGAAGACGGCCAACCGGCGGAACAGCGCCTGCTCATCGGGGTCCAGGAGATCGTAACTCCAAGTCAGTGTGTCACGCAGCGTGCGGTGTCGCTCCGGCAGATCCCGCGCCCGGCCCGTCAGCACGTCCAGAGACCGCTCGAGCCGCGCCAGCAGCGCCGCCGGCGGCAACAGCTTGCTTTGGGCGGCGGCCAACTCCAGGGCCAGCGGCAGCCCATCCAGGCGGCGACAGATCGCCGCGACCGTGGCCGCATTTTCGGGCGTGAGCGCGAAGTCGGGACGCGCCGCCCGCACCCGCCGCGCGAACAGCGCCACCGCCGGGACCTGGGCCAGCGTGACGGGGTCGGCCACCTGCGTGGGATCGGGCAGGGCCAGGGGCGGCACCGCAAACTCTTGCTCACCGCGCACCCGCAACGCCGCCCGGCTCGTCGCCAGCACCCGAAGCCCTGGGCACGCGCCCAGCAGGGCAGCCAACTCCGGCGCCGCATCCGCCACCTGCTCACAGTTGTCCAGTAGCAGCAGTAGATTCTTCTCGCGCAGATGGGCGACGAGCCGGTCCCGCAGGGGCTGCTCACCCGCGTCGCGCACGTCCAGCGCCCGCGCCAGCGTCGGGATGACCAGGGCCGGGTCGCGCAGCGGGGCCAGCGCGACCACGACGACGCCATCGGCAAAGGCGTCGGTTAGCCCTGTGGCGACCTGCTGGGCCAAGCGGGTCTTTCCCACGCCGCCGGGTCCGGTCAGGGTCAGCAGGCGGACGTCCGGTTGCCGCAGCAGGCGCGTCACGGCCGCCTCCTCGCGCTCGCGCCCGATCAACGGGGTGAGGGGGGCCGGCAGACTGGGCAGCGTCGGCTCCACGGCCTCCACCGCCGCGGATACCTCCACCGCGGCTTCGGCTGCGGTTGGGGTGGGCTGGGGCCGCGCCCGCCAGGCGGCCAGCAGGGGCGCGCGCTCCGCCGCGTCGAGCTCCAACGCCGCGCAAAGCGCCTCCAGCGTGTGGCGATAAGGCCGCGTGCGCCCGCGCTCGATATTGCTGATCGTATTTACGCTCAGGGCGGCGCCGGCCCGCGCGGCCAGGGTTTCCTGCGTGAGGCCCCGTCCTTCGCGATAACGCCGCAGCAGCGCGCCCAGGGCCAGGAGGTCCGTCTCGTTCATACGTCCTGCTTTCCAGTATCACGCCCCCAGCTACGCGCGGCGCCGGCGTGGGCCGCCCGCCGCCTTCTGGGCCATGATAGCACGCCTCCCGGCTGGCGCGCCAACCCACAATCTTTCAAGATTGTGGGCCGGATTGTGGGGATGCCGTGGTCCCGGCGCGCGGGAGGCCCCACAATAAGCGCATGGCGACAAGCGCGGCGCCCGTCCGAGGGCGGAAGGGGCGCCATCACAGAGAGCGTCCCCATGTTCCCGCTCTCGCCCCATTGTGCCACGCCGCGCTTGCCGGAAGGAGGGTAGATACGAAACATTCAACAACTGTTCAAGAATCGTTCAAGGTTGGTCCCCCTGTTTGTTCAAGGCTGGCCCCTACCATGGAATTGTCACACGGAATCACGCGCTTTGTAGGACGTAGCAATTAGGTAGCGCGTAGCAATAGGAGGAGGAGGAGGACAGATGGGACACGAGTTGATCATCGAGGCGACCGGACTGCGCAAGACCTACACGACCGGAGCCCTCACGGTGGCGGCGCTACGCGGTGTCGATCTCGCCGTGACGCGCGGTGAAATGATCGCCATCATGGGACCGAGCGGCTGTGGCAAGACAACCTTGCTCAACTGCCTCTCCGGCCTCGACGAGTTCGACGGCGGCGAGGTGCGCATCGACGGCACGCCCCTACGCAACATGAGCGACAACCAGAAGACGGCGTATCGCGCCCGGAGCATGGGCTTCGTATTCCAGACCTATAATCTGCTGCCGGTCCTCAGCGCCGTGGAGAACGTCGAGCTGCCGCTGCTCGTCGGTGGCGTGCGCACGGGCGAGGCCCGCAAGCGCGCTGGCGGCCCTGGAGATGGTGGGCCTGGACCGCTGGGCCAAGCACCGGCCGGCCGAGTTGTCCGGCGGGCAGCGCCAGCGCGTCACCGTCGCCCGCGCGCTCGTGAACAAGCCCGCTATTGTGTGGGCCGACGAGCCGACGGGCGCGCTGGACTCGGAGGCGGCGCGGGACATCCTGGACCTGCTGTGCCGGCTCAACGCGGAGACGGGACAGACGCTGGTGATGGTCACGCACGCGCCGGAGGTCGGCGCGCGCGCCCACCGCATCGTACGTGTGCGCGACGGCGCGATTGAGGATGACGGGTTGGGCGCGGCGGACCACGCGGACGGTCCGACCGCCATGATCGACTGGGTAACGGCCAGCGCCTAATGACGCGGGGCTAGGGGTGAGGAGGTTAGGGGATATGGACACGCTCTTCGGCATCTCGATGGACACCATCATGGCGGTCACGCTCGGGCTGTTCGTCGCCATCACGGCCGTGGTGGTCGCGCTGGCGTCGCGCCACCGCCTGCTACTCGCGCTGGCGCTGCGTGGCATCCCGCGTCGCCGGGCACAGACAACCTTGATTGTCGTCGGGCTGATGCTGGGCACGGTGATTATTACCGCCGCCTTTGGGACGGGCGACACGATGACCTACAGCTTCCGCGCCGCCACGGCGCACAACCTGGGAGCCGTCGACGAGATCGTGACCGCCAACGCGACGACGGCGTACGGCGCGGCCTATGTGCCCGCGGCCCTGGCGGCGCGCACGCGGGCGAGTCTCGCCTCTGGTCACACTGTCGCCGGCGTGATTGGCGCCATCGCGCAACCTCTAGCGCTACAGGACCTGACAACACGGCAGACCAAGGCGCGCGTCGCGCTGCTCGGCGTACCGGCGGCCTATCCCGCGGCCTTTGGCCCGCTGACGACCCAGGGAGGGGTTGTCGTGACGCTGGGCCAATTGGGCGCGGATCAGGTCTACCTCAATGGGGCGGCGCGACAGGCTCTGAACGCGCGCGCCGGCGACAAGGTCAGTCTGTTCATCGCGGGGCGGCGCGTCCCCTTGGTCGTGCGCGCCGTGCTGCGCGACGAGAATCTGGCCGCGGGTGGCCTGCTCTCTGGCGGCGCGTCCGCCGACCCCGCAATCATGCTGCCACTGGACCGCGCGCAGGCGCTGCTGGGCCGTCAGGGGCACATCACCACCGTCCTCATCTCCAATAATGGCGACGCGCTGAGCGGGGCCACGCTGACCGGCCGCGTGACGACCGCGCTGCGGGCTCCGCTGGCCGCCTATCAGGTGCAGGCCGTCAAAAAGCAGGGGCTAGACCAGGCCGACCAGACCGGGAGCGCCTTCCTGTCCATCTTCCTCATCTTCGGCCTCTTCTCCATCGCCGTGGGCCTGTTGTTGATCTTCCTGATCTTCGTCATGCTAGCGGCCGAGCGGCGCGCTGAGATGGGCATGGCGCGCGCCATTGGCGTCAAGCGCCGTCACCTGATCGAGCAGTTCCTGTTCGAGGGCTACGCCTATGACCTCGGCGCCGCCGTCGTGGGCATCGTGCTTGGCGTCGGCGTCGGCCTGGGCATGGTCTCGATCATCGCCGCCCTGGTCGGCTCCGTCGGATTCACGCTACAGCCGCACATCGCTCCACGCAGCGTGGTAGTGGCGTTTTGCCTCGGTGCGGTCGTCACGTTCCTGACGGTCGCCTTCTCGGCCTGGCGCGTGAGCCGGCTCAGTATCGTTGCCGCCATCCGCGACCTGCCTGACAACCTACGTGAGGCTGACGGCGTCGGCGCCGCCTTCGGACGCCCCTGGGCGGACCTGCGGCGTGCGGGGCGGCGGCTGCGTGCGGGCCATCCGCTCGGCTCCCTCGCGGCGGCCCTGACCGCGCCATGGCACGCCATCACCGCGTTCCGCGTCTTCATCGGCCGTGGTCCCCTACCGCTGATCGCCGGTTGCCTGCTAGTGGCGCTCGGCATTCAGGGCAAGCAATTCGCCCTCTTCAACCTGGGCCTCTCGCTGCTGGCGATCGGCGTGGCGCTGCTCGTGCGCTGGCTGCTCGCTGGTCTGGGCGCCCCCACGCGCGTCCGCGACCGCCTCGGCTACTCGCTGGCCGGCCTCGCCCTCGTCGTCCTCTGGCTGCTGCCCGCCGACGCCCTCCACGCGGACCTGCACGCCGGCATGGAGACGTTCTTCCTGACGGGTGTGATGCTGGTGCTCGGTGGCGTCTGGCCAGCCCGCTCACCCCCATCCGCGACATCACGGCGCGGATCGCCGCCACGCCAAGCCTGCACGGCCGCGTCGAGGCGGCGGGCGGCATCGCCAACCTCCCGGCGGCGCTACGCCAGCCCGGCCAAAAGGACCAGACCTGGCAATCATCGTCGATCAGCGTCGCGGATGACGCCTACCTGGCGAGCACACGCTACCCGCTGCACCTGCGCGCGCCGGGCTACACCTCCAGCGCACAGGTCTGGCAGGCCCTGCGCACGCATCCCGGTGACGCCGTGGTGGGCGCCGACCTCGTCAACGCGCCGGGCGGCGTCGGGCCGTCCAGCGCCTTCCAGATCCGGGGCGTCGCCTACGGCGACACACACTTCGCGCCTGTGCGCATCGTGCTGCGTGACGCGCGCACCGGCGCGGTGATCCCGCTCACCGTCATCGGCGTGCTCGACCAGTCCTCGCTCTCCGGCTTCGGCTCCGGTGTCTATACAGCGCTGACCACGCTCACGGCCGCGCACGACGCGCCCGCCGTTCCCACGACCTACTACTTCCGCGTCGCGCCCGGCGGGGATGTCCACCAGACGGCGCTGGCGCTGGCGCTGGGCTCCGCTTTCCTGTCCAATGGCCTCGACGTGACGGAGGTAGAAAGCGTCTACGCCACCCAGACGGCGGTCAGCAGCGGGATCACCACACTGCTGCAGGGCTTCACGGCGCTGGGCCTGATCGTCGGGATCGCGGCGCTGGGCGTGATCGCGACGCGCTCGGTGGTGGAACGCCGCCAGCAGATCGGCGTGCTACGCGCCATCGGCTACAAGCGGCGCATGGTACAGGCCAGCTTTCTGCTGGAGTCCAGCTTCGTCTCCATCGCCGGCACGGTGTTGGGCGTGGGACTGGGGCTGCTGCTGGCGGGGCAGATCGAAGCATCCATCACCAAGACCAATCCGGGTATGCACGCGATCGTCCCGTGGGCGCGCATCGGTGGCATCGTGCTGCTGACGACCTATCTGCCCGCTCGGCAAGCCGCGCGCGTCGCCCCCGCCGAGGCGCTGCGCTACGAGTAGCAGGGAGGGCGCATGAGACACGCCGACTTCATTGTGCCACGTCGCGCTTGCCAGAGGGTCGACACGAAGCATTCAAGGACTGTTCAAGGACCGTTCAACGTTCGCCCCCCTCTTTGTTCAAGGTTGAACCCTACCATGGGAGATGTCACCTAAGCGCGCCGGTCGATGACGGCGGGGGATGGCAAGAACATACGTCGAGAGACGACACGAAAGGACAGAGTAGTAGCATGGAAACAGTCACACGTTGGATTCTGCGGCATCGGCTCATCGTCGCCGCGTTCTGGCTCATCGTCGCCGTCGCCGGCCTGAGCTCGGCGGGGTCGGCGACTAACGCCCTCTCGCAGCAGTACTCCGCTCCCACGGGCTACGAAGGCGTCGCGACGAACGCCGCCATCCTGCGCGCGTACGGCACGGGCGGCGGCGCGTCCCCGCTCGTCCCCGTCATCACCTTGCCCCGCGGCGTGACCGTGGCGACTCCCGGTGTCCGGGCACGACTCGCCTCCGCCTTCGCGGCGGTGGGGGCGGCGCTGCCGGGCGCCCGCGTCGTGTCGTACGCCTCGACCGGCGACCGCGCCTTTGTGTCAGCCGATGGGCGGACCACCTTCGCCCTGGTCTACCCGTTCGCGCTGCCCGGCGCGCAGGCCCCGCCGCCCGTCGGGACCGTCGAGCGGGCGTTGGCGGCGCATCCCATCGCGGGGGCGCGGGTCCAGGTCACCGGCCGCGACGCGCTGGCGACGGAGGCATCCACCGCTAAGAGCAGCGGCAGTTCACCGGGCGTGCTGGCTGAGACCCTGATCACCAGCCTGGGCGCGCTGCTCATCCTCATCCTCGTGTTCGGCTCGTTCCTGGCCGTCGTGCCCCTGCTGGTCGCGCTCGTGTCGATCCCCACCACTTTCCTGCTGGTCTGGGCGCTGACCGCCGTCACCAGCGTCAACACGATCGTGGAGTTCTTGATCGCGCTGATCGGCCTGGGTATCGCCATCGACTACTCACTGCTCATTGTCACCCGTTGGCGCGAGGAGCGCGCTCGCGGCCATACCAACGACGAGGCCGTAAGGCGCGCCATGGCCACGGCCGGCCGCTCGGTCATCTTCAGCGGCGCCACGGTCGGCATCAGCCTGCTCGCGCTCGTCGTGCTGCCGCTGCCCTTCTTGCGCAGCGTCGGCTACGGCGGCCTACTAATTCCACTCGTAACGGTCCTCGTCGTGTGCACGCTCTTGCCGGCGCTGCTCTCGGCGGTCGGACCACGCTTGGACTGGCCGCGCCATGGTCACAGCGAGCGGCCCAGCCGGGTATGGGCGGCCTGGGCGCGCGGCGTGGTGCGGCGGCGCTGGCTTGCCGCGGGAGTCGCCACGCTCATCCTGGGCGCGCTGCTGTTCCCCCTTAGCGGCCTCATGCTCGGCAATCCATCCGTGGACGCCCTGGCCACGACGGACTCAGGTCCCGCGTACCAGGGGCTGCGGGCGCTGGAGACCTCCGGCATCGGCGCCGGCGCACTCGACCCTATCGACGTGCTGTCCACGCCGCGCGACGCCGCCGCGCTGGTGGCCCGCTTCAACCGGGTGGATGGCGTGCGCGGCGCGGTGGCCCCGTCTACCCCGACTTGGCAGCGGGCGGGGACGGCGCTGATCGACGTGCTGCCCGCGGCCGATAGCACCTCGGCGAGCGGCCGCGCCGCGCTTGCCAACATTAGGCAGGCGGCCCACGACAGCCTCGGGCAGGCGCCAGCGCGGGTGGGCGGAGCGTCCGCTGGCGACGCCGATTTTGTCGCCGCGATCTACGGCAACTTCCCGCTGATGATCGGCCTGATCGCGCTCGTCACCTTCGTCCTGCTGGTGCGCGCCTTCCGTTCGCTGCTCTTGCCCTTGAAGGCGCTGCTGCTCAACGTGGTCTCGGTCGGCGCGGCCTGGGGCGCGATGACGCTGGTCTGGCAGCACGGCTTCGGCTCGAAGGCCCTCTGGGGCATCGCCGCCACCGGGTCGATCACCGCCTGGATCCCCCTGATGATCTTCGCGTTCCTCTTCGGGCTGTCGATGGACTACGAGGTGTTCATTCTCTCGCGCATGCGCGAAGAGTACGACTGTACCGGCTCGACGTCCGCGGCAGTGGTCGGCGGCATCGGCCACACCGGCCGGCTGGTGACCAGTGCGGCGCTGATCCTGATGCTGACCTTCGTGTCCCTGGCCTCGTCGCCCGGCACGGACCTCAAGATGCTGGCTACGGGGCTGGCCGCGGGCATCCTGCTCGACGCCACGGTGGTGCGCATGCTGCTGGTACCGGCGCTGGTCGCGCTGTTGGGGCGCTGGAACTGGTGGCTGCCGGCGCTTCCCGCGCGCCTGCTGCGCGTCCAGCCGTCGCCCGCCCACACGCCGCTCACTAGCGTGGAGGGCGCACGCACGGCGAGCGCGGCTCGGTAAGCGGCCGAACAGGCGCGCCCTAATCGGAGCGTCACGCGCGGCCAAACCAGCGCTGGTTTGGCCGCGCGTGACCAGGGCTCGTGAATTATTGGGCACAGAGATTCTGACGCGCGAGACGCAGGCGTCTCCACGGGGACCGCCGCAGTCCCTGCGGCCTGCCTGCACGGCCACAGGCGCCGGTGTGCCCACGCGTTGCGTCACCGATGGCGTGCCGCAGGGACGGCGGCGGTCTCAGTGAATACGTCGCTGGCCGATAATTCACGAGCCCTGCGCGCGTGACGCTTGTGACCACAAGAAGGGACGGAACCGTGTATACTGGGTGAAAAAAGAAGGCGATTGACCGCGACCGATGAATAGAGGACACTATACCCATGACCGCACAACGCGCACATCCACCGGACCAGATTGCGCCGTGGGCCGAGATCGTGCCCAACATGCCGCCGATGACGACGGACGAGTTGCACGCCATACCGGACGATGGGTACGGTTATGAATTGGTGCAAGGGGTGCTGGTGCGCATGCCACTGAGTAGCGGTGGCGCGTCAAGTATCGGGTCTCGGTTGCTTGCCCGCCTTCAAGTCTATGCTGAGGACAACGGCCTCGGGGTCGTAACCGGCGAGCAAGGTGGCTACCGCCTTGATCCCGCCCACCCACGGGACACGGAGGTGGCGCCCGACGTTGGCTTTGTGCGGTTGGAGCGCGCCCCGTCGCCTGACTCACCCGAATATTTCAAGGCGTGGAGCTTGGCCCCGGACCTCGCCGTCGAGGTGGCGTCAGGAAATCAGTACGCGCCGGGACTCGCGGCTAAGGCGCGGACGTATCTATCCTTTGGAACGCGGCTTGTGTGGGTTATCTGGCCGCGCTACAAGCGTGTGGACGTGTGGCGTCCCGGTGACGACACGCCGACATCGCTCGGTGTCGCGGACACGCTCGACGCCGAGGACGTGGTACCCGGCTTCACTTACCCTATCGCGCGTCTCTTCACCTAGCTCCCTGCCCCTTTGAGCAGCATCTAGGGTAAGAGTTGCAGCATCCCGTGGGGGCTATTCCCCCTCGAAGACCAGGCCCACCGCCCCGCGCCAGCGATCGAGGACGCGCGTCGTGTCCAGGCTGTCGGCCCAGGTCATGCCGGGGCGCGGGACCTGCCGGTCGGGGATGTAGCGCGCGACCGTGTCGACCGCGCGCGCCCAGATATCGCCGCCCTTGGCGACGGTGATATCCTCCGGCTCCGCCCCCTTGCGGCGCACCACGATGCGGCTGTCCACGCTGGCGGGCTTCCACGGCTCGCTCACATGGATGCTGCCCTCCGCGCCCCACACCGACAGGGCTCGCTCCGACGCTACGCGTGTGCCGCAGACCAGGCTGGCCAGCGCCCCGCCGGGGAAACGCAGATTGGCCGTCGCCCACTCGTCCACGCGGCTGCGCGCGTCGATGTGCGCCAGTCCCGTCACGTCGATCGGCGCTTCGCCAGCTACCAGGAGGGCCAGGGAGGCCACGTAGCAGCCGACATCCATGATGCCGCCGCCGGCGAGGGGGTTAGAGAGGCGGATGTTGTCGTCCGGTCCCTGTGGCCCCAGGTCGAAGCTGAAGCGACATTCGATCAGCCGCACGTCGCCGATCGCGCCCTCACGGAGCAACGCGTCCAGGCGCGTCGTCTGGGGATGGCAGCGGTACAGAGACGCCTCCAGCAGGAACACGTCGTGGCGACGCGCCGCCTCGATCACCCGCTCGGCTTCGGCGGCGTTGGTGGTGAGGGGCTTTTCGCACAAGATATGCTTGCCCGCCCGCGCCGCCTTGATCGCCCACGCGGCGTGCATACTGTTGGGCAGCGCGATGTACACCGCTTGCACGTCGGGGTCGGCCAGCACCGCGTCGTAGGATGGATAGCGCCGCGCGGCGCCGCACTGGTCGCCGAAGCGTTCGGCCGACTCTTGCGTGCGGCTGCCCACGGCGAGCAGCGTCCCCGTTTCCGAGGCGGCGACACCTGCCGCGAACTTATGGGCGATCCCGCCCGTGCCGAGGACGCCCCAGTTGAGCCGCGCCGTATCCGCTGTCGTCATGCTCGCTCCTCCGTTTCGTTAATCAAGCGATAGTCGGAAGTGAAAGTCGGAAGTAGGAACGCGTGAGAATCTAAATGGTTTGGAAAAACTTCCGCCTATCGACTATCGACTTCCGCCTTCCACTTCTAGCCCGAGGCGCCGAGGCGCGGCCGTGGGTTGCCGACGAGGAGGTCGCGCAGGCGGCGCTGCAGGCGGTAGCGGTCACCGCGCCGTAGGAAGATGGCGTCGTGGGGCGCGCGGCGCACCGTCACCGTCGTCCCCGACGGGAGTTGGCTGTGTACGAGCCCGTCAGCGAGCAAGACCCAGTCGTGGGCGTCGGTGGTGACGTGCAACTCCACGGTTTCGTCGGCCGGGATCACGAGGATCTGCGGCGGACCCGACTGCGGCGCCACGGCCGTCAGCGAGAGCGACGCCACCGCCGGGTGGATGATCGGACCGCCGGCGGAGCGTGTGTACGCGCTCGATCCAGTTGGCGTGGCCACGATGAGCGCGTCGGCCCAGACCGTCCCGTAGGGCCGGCCGCCGAACGCTATGTCGACGCGGATCGGGCCGGAACTAACGCCGCGCGCGACGACGACTTCGTTGAGCGCCGGGATCCCCCCGTCCTCCCCTGTCTCCGCGCCCTGCCCGCCCTCTGGCGCGTCGAGCGTCGCCGCGAGCATGAGGCGGGCGTCGCGCCAACACTCCCCCCGCAGGTAGTGGGGCAGGGCTGTGCCGATGTCTTGCGCCTCCACCTCGGCCAGCAGCCCCAACCGGCCCAACTGGACCGGGAGCACCGGGATGCCGAGCGGCGCGCACAGGCGCGCCGCGCCCAGGATCGAGCCATCACCCCCGACGACGATGGCGTGCGTATAGCCTCGTAAGGCGGCGGATTCTAGCCCTTGCAGCGAGAGCGCCCGCGCCGTCGTCGTCGGCGCCGTCGCCGCCCCGATCCGCGGGAGTTCGGCCGCGATGTGTTCGGCCAGCACGGCGGCGCCCGCCTTGGCGGGGTAATAGAGGACGGCGACCGCCAATGTTGCCGCGTTCATACCACTGCGTCTCCTTCCATAGCGGTGTCGATTGGGCGAACCCGGATCGGCGTCGGGGTTGTCCGGACCCGTATCCAAGCGGGCGCGCAACTGTTCTCTCCCCCATATTCTTACACAGCGCCGCTATTCCGGCACGACACGTCAGATCCCCACCGTGGAACTGGAGCCTAAAGCCCACGCGACGGGCGCGCGCCGCACGTCCGTCGTGCTGGGTTGGTCACGCCGGTCCTCCCCGACCAATAAATCCCCGCGCCATCCCTCTTGACAAACTAATAAAATTAGTTTATAACTACATGGGTTAGTTATTAGCGCAACCACGAAGGAGACCACGATGACCACCCGCCATCTCGACGCTCCCGCCGGGAGCCCAGCCCCTATTGATCACCCCGCATACGCCCATGAGGAGGATGCCATGACCACGACCACCACGACCACCACGACCACCCGCTATCTCGACGTCCCCGGTGGCCGCGTCGCCTACGACGACGCCGGGAGCGGTCCCCTCGTCGTGTGCGTCCCCGGCCTCGGTGACGTGCGCGCCTCGTACCGCTTCCTGGCCCCGCAACTCGTCGCCGCCGGCTACCGCGTGGTCACGATGGACCTGCGCGGCCACGGCGACTCCAGCGTCGGCTGGGCGGACTATCGCGACACCGCGATCGCCGGCGACGCGCTCGCCCTGGTTCGCGCCCTCGACGCCGGGCCTGCTACCCTGATCGGCAACTCCTACGGCGGGGCCGCGGTCGCCTACGCCGCCGCGATCGACCCGGCCGCCGTGAGCGCCCTGGCGCTACTCGACGCCTTCGTGCGCGACGTTCCCCAGACCATGCTCCAGCGCCTGGGCGTCGGCGCGGTGACCCTTCTTGGGCCGCGCGCCTGGGTCGCCTACTACAAAACCCTATACCCAAGCGCCCCGCCGGCCGACTTCGCCGCCTATCGCGCGGCGCTCAAGGCCAACCTCAAGGAGCCCGGCCGCTACGCGTCCGTCAAGGCCATGATGTCCGCCACACAGGGCAGCCACGCCGCCGTCGAGGCGCGCCTGGGCGACATCAAGGCCCCGACGCTGGTCGTGATAGGCGCCAAGGACCCCGACTTCCCCGATCCGGCCGGCGAGGCGCGGCGGACCGCGAAGGCCCTGCGCGGCGCCGCGCGCGTCGAGGTCGCGATGGTCGAGGGCGCCGGTCACTACCCGCACGCCGAGTTCCCGGCCGTGGTCGGCCCCCGCATGGTCGCCTTCCTGTCCCAGGCCCTCGGGGAGGCGACCCGTGGCGCGTAGGCCGGGGCTCGACGAGGGCGTGGTCGTGCGCGCGGCCGCCGACCTAGTCGACGCCCAAGGCATCGACGCATTGACCCTGGCGCGCCTAGCCGAGCGTCTAGGAGTGCGTCCACCCTCGCTCTACAACCATGTGGCGAGCCTGGAGGAGGTGCGGCGTGGCCTCGCGCTGCTGGGCGTGCGCGAGTTGGGCGCCCGGCTCGCGCGCGCGGCGATCGGCACGGCGGGGGAGGAAGGGGTCTTCGCCCTGGCCGACGCCTACCGCCGCTTCGCCAAGGAGCGGCCGGGGCTCTACGCCGCGACCCTGCGCGCCCCCGACCCTGACGACGGTGCGCTGCAGCAGGCCGCCGCGGAGTTGATGGACGTCGTGCGGGCGGTGCTGGCTCCCTATGGGTTGCGCGGCGCGGAGGAAACGCACTCTATCCGCGCCTGGCGCAGCCTGGTCCACGGCTTCGTCTCGCTCGAGATGGCGGGTGGGTTCGGGCTACCGCTCGACCTCGACGAGAGCTTTCGACGCCTCATACGCCTGTTTATCGCGGGGTTATGCCGCGAGGCGCGCGGGGACGATCCCGCGCGGCCCGGCCAATCGCCGAGGGAGCTAGTACCATGACGCGCACACCTTTGACCGCCCCCACCACACTGTTGCGCCTGGAGGGTGGCGCGCGTGGCGGCCGGTGGCCGCTCCTCGCGGCGCTCTTGTTCGCCCCGGACCTGAGCATGCTGGGTTACCGCGCTGGCCGCGGGGCCGGCGCGGCCTGCTACCATCGGCCTTTATGCCTTGCGTGTTATGGAGATAGGGCGTAAAACCCACAGCCTTTAGGCGTGGGATAAAAGCCCTTCACCCGCTTTAGCGGCTTTAGATGCTCGTCGCCACGCCCTTGTTTATGGCATACTAGGGTATGCATAAACAGACGTTTCAATACCGACTGTATCCCACGCCCGCGCAGACGACCGCGATGCAACATGCGCTTGACGAGTGCCGCTGGCTCTACAATCGCTTGCTTGAGGAGCGCAAGTTGGCGTGGGAAGAAGCGGAGACGAGCGTGCGTCTGTACGATCAGGTGAACCGTATCCCGACACTGCGCGGGGAGCGGCCCATGCTTGGCGACGTGCATAGCCAGGTGTTGCAGAACGTGGCCGCGCGGATTGACCTCGCCTTCGCCGCGTTCTTCCGGCGTGTCAAGGCGGGGGAGAAGCCGGGCTTCCCGCGCTTCCGTGGGTATGGCCGCTACGACTCGTTCTGCTATCCCGGCAGCGGGCACAAGGTCGAGGCGCGGGGCGACAGCGCGACGACGGGGCGCGTGTTCCTCTCCAAGATCGGTCACGTCAAGGCCGTGATCCACCGCCCGCTTGAAGGCACGGTCAAGACGTGCTGCGTCAAGCGTACGGCGACGGGCAAGTGGTACGCTACCTTTTCGTGTGAGGCGGAGGACGCGCCCCTGCCCGCGACGGACAGCGCTATTGGCATTGACGTGGGCCTCGCGTCCTTCGCCACCATGAGCGACGGGTCGGAGGTCGCCAACCCGCGTTTCTTCCGTAAGGATGAGCAGGCGCTGGCGCAGGCACAGCGCCGCCTCGCCAAAGAACCGAGGACGCCCAAGGGGCAGCGCCCGACGCCCGCACGCCGCAAGAGGCGTAAGGTCGTCGCCCGCGTCCACGAGCGCATCGCCCACCGGCGCAAGGACTTCGCGCACCAGCAGAGTCGCCGCGTCGTCAATCGACACGACACCATCGTGGTCGAGGACCTGTCGGTCAATCGCATGGCGCATAATCACTGCCTCGCCAAGTCTATCTCTGATGCGGCGTGGTCCATGTTCTCCGCGTTCCTGTCGTACAAGGCTGCAAGCGCCGGTCGGCAGTTCATCGCCGTCAACCCCGCCTATACCTCCCAAGATTGTTCGCGCTGCGGCCATCGTCAGAAGCTCACGTTGGCCGACCGCGTGTACCGCTGTCCGTGCTGCGGACTGGAGATCGGGCGGGACCGCAACGCGGCGATCAACATAATGACTCTGGGGCTACAGAGTCTCGGTGCAAGACCGTAGCAGCCCACGGGCTTTACCCGTGGGAGTAGTCACATATCTTTTGTGTTGTAATTGGGGCATGTGGAGCGTAGAAGGGACGGGCGAGTTCGCGGCGTGGTACGACACGTTAACGCCCGCGCAACAAGACGCTATCGCCGGCCGCATCGAACTGCTGGAACAGCAGGGGCCTGGCCTGAAACGGCCTACCGTCGGCGAGATTAAAAGTTCGCGCCACGCTCCTAAGGATGAAAGAGTTGCGCGCGAGCAAGGACGGCAACTTGCGTGTGTTGTTCGTCTTCGATCCCCGCCGTACCGCGATCCTATCTCCTGGGCGGCGACAAGTCCGGCCGGTGGGAGGAATGGTATCGCACGGCAATCCCCGATGCCGACCGGCTCTACGATGAGTATGTGGAGGAGCTACGCGCGGATGGCCTGCTGTAGCGGTACCCGTGCGAGGAGGATATCATGGCTGGACATCGACCGTGGAAGGACATCAGGGGCGACGCGGACCGCGACCCGGAGCGCCGTAGGCGCGTCGCAGAGTCCCGCTTTGAGGCCGAGGAGGAGCAGCGCGTCTATGAGCAAACCCTGGCCGAACTGCGCCGCGCCCACGCCTACACACAGGAACAACTGGCGGCCACGCTCGATATGCCCCAGTCGCAGATCTCCCGTATCGAGCGCCAGGCCGATCTCTACGTGTCGACCCTCGCTCGCTATCTCGAGGCTATGGGCGGCCGCCTTGAACTCGTCGGCGTCTTCGACGACCGCCGCGTGTCGCTCACCCTGGGCGATCTAACGCGGCCAGCGGAAGATCCAAATATGGCCGCGCCGGCAATGCCCGCCGCCGAAGCGCGGCCTTAATCACTCGAGGGGGACGCGATGCGCAGTTCCTCGAAGATGCGCCGCGCCGTGTTGCGGCCGGGGATGCCGCTCACGGCCCCGCCGCGCAGCGCCGACGAACCGCACCTGTAGATGCGATCGTAGGGCGTCTCTACGCCCCAGGTTCCGACCTGCGCGTCGTCCTCGGCGAAGAACCAGGAGAGCGCGCCGTGGAAGATATTGCCCCTATTGAGGGCCAACTCGCGCTCGAGGTCTTGTGGGGTCTTGAGCTCGACGCAGGGGGCGCCGTTCGCGTCCAGGGCGAGGCAGTCTTCGATGGGCTCGGCCAGCACACGGTTCAGGCCCTCCAGGTAGCGGCGCAGCATCTCCGCTTTCCGCGCGTCGTGGTCGGCCTCGAACAGGCGGTACGGCGCGTCGAGGCCGAACAGCGTCAGCGTGTGGTAGCCGGCGTCGCGCAGGTCGGGGCCGAGGATCGAATCGTCGGTCAGGGTGTGGCAGTAGATCTCAGCGGGCGGACGCTCCGGGAGCGTCCCCGCGTCCGCCTGTTGGTAACTCAACCGCATCTGATTGTACGATTCGTCGATGTGGAACGTCCCCGCGAACGCGTCGCGCGGGTCGATCCCCGCGGCCTTGAGACGGGGTAGGCGGCGCAGCAGCATGTTCACCTTGCAGACCGAGCCTTCGTCGGTCGGCCTCGGCGTGTACGCTGTATCGAGCAGCCGCGCGAACACCTGCGGCCCGGCGTTCACGAGCACGCGCGCCGCCCCCACGGTGTGCTCACGGCCGTCGTCGCCGCCAGCGTCGTAGCGGAAGACGACGCTGTGATCTTGTGTCCCCGTCCCCGGGTGGATGGCCTCGACCGCCGCGCGTGTGATGAGTTCGGCTCCGCCCGCGCGCGCCGCGCCCGTGAGCGCGTCGACCAGGGCGCCCATGCCGCCGACTGGCACTTGCCACTCGCCCGTCCCGTTGCCGATGATATGAAAGATGAAGCAGCGGTTTTGCTGCAACGTCGCGTCGTGCGGGTGCGTGAAGATGCCGATCTTGCCGTCGGTGAAGAGGACGCCGCGCAACAGGTCGTTGGCGACCGCGCGCTCCATGATGTCCCCGAGCGGACGCTCCACGAAGGCGTCCCACGCCTCCCGTTCGTGTGGCGTACGCAACGCGGCGCGCCAGTCCGCGCGCGCGCGCAGCGGCCGCAACAGGCTGGGCCAGACCATGGCGGCGAAGGCCTGCTCTAACTCCAGGAGCGCCTCGTAGCCGCGCCGGTCGGCCTCGCCGGCGACGGCGCGCAGCGACGCGTGCGACGCCTCGGCGTCGACGTTGGAGAGCAGCAACGCGCGGGCGACGCCGTGGTCGTCGTACGGCGTGCAGGACGCGATGCGGCGGCGGCGTGGCGCGAAGCGCAGCCCCAACTCGTCGATGATTGTTTTGGGCAGCAGGCTGACCAGGTACGAGTAGCGCGACAGGCGCGCGTCCATGCCTGGGAAAACGCGGTGCGAGGCGGTCGCGCCGCCAAGCTCGCCGTTGCGCTCGAGCAGCAGCACCGACTGGCCGGCGTGCGCGAGGTACGCGGCGGCGACGAGCCCGTTGTGGCCGCCGCCGACGATGACGGCGTCGTAGCGCGTCTGAAACGTCGCGGGACTACTCATCGTGGCCCAGCTGATCCAGAATATAGTCGTCGAAGCGGCGGATGTGGCGCTCGGGCGGCGCGTAGACGCCGCCGTCCCGGAAGGCCATCGACGTGGCGCCCTGCTGCGTGAGCTCGCAGACATCCCAGTCCTGCCGGTTGACCAGGTCCCAGAACGCGACCGCGTCGGACGGATCGAAGTCGGGTTGGGCCGCGACGCCGGCGTCGAAAAGCCAGTCGCATATAATACGCGTGCGGTCAGGTCCTTCGGGCTGCAGGCGATGGATCACCACGTAGTCGGGGTGCAGGTTGAGGAAGACGTTGGGCCGCAGCACATCGCCGTAGTACTGGCGCGCGTCCTCGGGCCGCAGGCCGGGCAGGGGTGGGCGGCTGGTGCGGCCGGAGAGGGTCAGCGACTCGACGCCCGCGCCGAAGGCGGCCCCACCGCCGTCGTGTCCCGTCACGACGCCCGCCTTGAAGCTCGGCACTTGCGCGCTGAGTTCGGGGTGCATAACGGCGCAGTGGTAGCACTCGCTGAAGTTCTCGACTACGACCTTCCAGTTCGACCGCACGTCGTACGCGACCGTCGCGCCCACCGCTAGCGCGCCGACCTGGTAGTGCGCGAAGCGCGCGTAGAGGACGCCCAGCTGGTCCGCCAGCGGCGCCGGTTTGTCCAGCCCGTCCGCCAGGTTGACCCAGATCAAACCCTCCCATACCTCAAGGGCAACGGGGATGAGGCCGTAGTCCGTGGGATCGAAAGAGGGGTCGTCCTTCATGTTGGGCGCGCCGACGAGGCGGCCGTCCAGCCCGTAGGTCCAGGCGTGGTAGCGGCACTGGATCGTGGCGTGCAGCCGGCCGCGCTCGGCCGTGCAGAGGCGCGCGCCGCGGTGGCGGCACCCGTTGAGGTAGGCGCGCACCGTCCCCGCGCGGTCGCGTAGCGCCAGCACGCTCTCGCCGCCGACGTCCGCGCGCAGGTAGTCCCCCGCGCTTGGGATCGCGTCGGCGCGGCCGATACAGACCCACGAGCGCCGGAAGATGCGCTCCTGTTCGCGCGCGTAGATCGCGGGATCGTAGTAGTAGCGGCCGGGCAGCGTGCGCGCGGGCTCGATAGCGGAGTCCGTGATGGTCAAGGTTGTATTCAGCAAATGTCCTCCCCCCATGCTACGCCTATAGTGTAGCGCGTGCGCGCCTATTTTCGCGCTGGTCAACGTGGCGCTGAGTGCGCCCCCTTTGTCGCGGTCGTGTGGCGGTCCCTCTTCGCCTCCCGCCCATGGCTACCTAACCCCTTCCTCATCCTCGCCCCCGCCCATGGCTGACTGGCCCCCCGGCTGCGGCCGGCGGTCCAGCGCGCCTCCGGGGGAGCCTGGGGAGATGCCTCCCCCCAGACCCCCGCCAAACAGACGGTGTGGCCGATCGTGGGGTGGGTACTGGTGAGCGAGTCAGCGTATCGGGTATTGCCAGTGTGGCAAACAGACGCTGCGCATAACGAGGACGCGGGGGACGCGGGCAGTCTCCTATTTCCAGGTCCCTTGACTGCCACGATGTGCGTTTGGCGGGGGTCTGGGGGGAGGCATCTCCTTTTGAGGGTAGGTTAGCCATACTGCCATTATGCTACCTGCCGGGCAGAGGCGGGTGAGGCGGGTGAGGCGGTTGGGAAGGTCGCGGGCCAAGGCAAGGGG
>JAABUV010001619.1_pt1 | contig 32354 bp, 9 predicted proteins | sample 5559971 | NCBI WGS metagenome assembly JAABUV01 (sample SAMN10711881, study PRJNA513362) | rock metagenome | isolation source: Antarctica rocks | place: Antarctica: Victoria Land, Knobhead nord | collected 2015-12-19
TTATACCTAAGCTACTACCTCTAGAACTTATTAATAATAATAAGTAGTAGGAGTTAGAAGAGATTTTAGATAAGAAGATAAAGAAGGGTAAACTCTAATATCTTATTAAGTAGAAGGGATATCCTCCCTAATATAATTAATAGGTTCTAGAAGAAAATCTAAAAGATATATAAGAAATATATAAAGACTTTAATAAGAAGTAAAAGCGCCGTTATTAAAAGTAGGAGTTATAAATATTAAGATAGAATTAGTAAAGGTAAAAAAGGATATTTAATTAGTTACCTAAAAGTAAGTATAAAGAGTATTAATCTCTTTTATCTTACCTACTAGGAGTAGGTAAAACGCCCTAGGGGCGCTAGTATATAGGGATAACTTAGGAAAGAAATAAAAAACTATCTAATTAAATTAGGAGAAGGGAACCTAGCGCTAAGTAGTTAAAGCTTACTTAGCTACTTATATAAGTATAGGTAATATAATATTAGTATACTAGGTACCTACTCCTTATTATCTATATCTATATTATCCTCTAGGCCGGAGGCTAAGGGCTTAAGGCCTACCTAAGGATATATAAGTAATAGTTATAATAATTAATAAACGTAATAAAAGCGTAGGGAAGTATACCTTAACTTACTTAATATTATAAATACCTATAAGGGTTTTAATAATATATTCTATTATTTAAAGAATAGTAGTCTATACTTCTAGTATACTTATTAGTTTCTTTTTATTACTAAGACGTCCTATAATATAGCTATAAGAAGCTAGCTTAGAGTAGACTATAACTAAGATATTTATAAGGGTAACGCCTATTACTTAAAGCTTTAATTTATCCTCTAGAGTATCTAGATAGTTAGTATTATTAATTAATTAATAAAGCTTAATTACCTTATTATAAACTAGGATTATATTATCAAGAATCTAGAAGTTAAGTAATTAGTATATATTATAATTATAAAAATAATCTAAGAAGATAGGGAAAACCTACTAGTTTATAAGGGTAATAGACTTTTATATAATATTTATACTACTTTAGTATTATCTTCTTCCTATTAATAATTATAAATATAGTATTACCTATATTATTAGTATACGCGCTAAGTATAATATAATTATGAGTACTTATACTCTATAAGTCCTTTATTAATATAGTAAATATACCTCTTATATATATTTTATTTTAAACGGGGAACTCTATAAGAACGCGCGGCTAAGGAGGTAGGTATAAGAATAATATACTACTTTATATTAGCTACGTAGCTAAATTATAACTAAGTACTTACCTCTATAAAAGAGGAATAATAAGTAGGTATAATAGGATTATTAATACTTATAGTAGAACTAGAGTAAGAAGCGGGCTTAAGGATAGGGTTACGTGTAAGAGGAGTAGGCTCCTTAATAGGATCTTTAATAGGAATCTTTATAGGATTTATAATAGGAGTTTCTATAAGATCCTTAATAATTAGATTACCTAACTAGGCGTTAGGATCTACTTCTACTTCTATTATAAAAGCTAGGCGTATTATATATGTTTTATATTAGATTAAGCTATATTATATTAGCTATATTTACGCGAAGAGCTAGTAAACTAACTTATAAGTAATACCTAAGATATTAAGATATTAAATACTATATTATATAATTAGCTATTATTATATATATTATATATATTATATATATATAAAAAGAGAGGGCGCTAAGTACCTAGAAAGATATTATTAATAGTTATAAAAGATAAAGTATTAAGGAAAATTTTAGGTATTATAATAATAATACTAAGGCGCTAAGATTATATTAGTATAGCTATTATTATTATATATAGAAAGTTATTATATATAACGCGTATACTTTAGATTATAATATCTACGCGTAATAAATAGTTATACTATAATATAGAGTTATAAATACTATATATTATAACTACTACGTAGGTTATAATCTTACTTTATTAAGTTCTTTTCCTTATATCCTATACTAGGTTTAAAGGTTTTTATTAAACTTAATTAAATAGGCTATTTATATTAAACTCGAGGATAAGTTTCTTTAAGAGAGGAGGTAATTATTATAACCTACTAAGTAGGCTATACTTCGCATGCGCTTAGTATATATTACGCCCTTATATTAACATATAAGGGGAAATAACGTATAAGGCTTACTAGTCTCTTTAGGGGGTTTATTAGATCCCCCGTAGAATAATTCTTAGATTCCTTAAGAATTAGTCTTACTATAAAAATGGACTGATTTTATATTACTATATAACCCCTATAATTTATAATTATAATACTAACCTTAAGGAAGACGTACTAGATATAGTAGTTAAGTTTAAAAAATCTTAAAAGTAATAACTAACATCCCTTAAAGACGAAGGTATTAGTATAATTATAGTCTGAAAATATATAATACGGGTACTCCCGCTACTAGTATAGCTTTAACTTAGAAGAAACTAAGTTTTACCTTACTTACCTTTATCCCTATTATTAATTATTAATATTAATATAGTATATATTATTACCTATTATATCTCTAAGAGTAATACTCCTTACTACCTAGAGTTCTTATATATATTACTATTACTAAAAAGGTCGCCTAGTTACCAACCTAGTTTAGAATAAATATAATAATAAGGTATTAACCTAAAATTATATCTAGTAAAGATATTAATTTATATATAATAGACTAGTTAAGAATAACTACTAATAAAGGCTATATTTAGTAGTTACTATAAACTTAATTCTATAAAAGTAGACTTACGTCTAATAAGATTTTAAACTACCTACTTAAAGCGCTAATCCTTTTAAGAGTCTTCTAAATATATACGCCCTAATTTAAATTTAAGTGTAAGTATAATCCCCTCTATAAAAATGACTTATACCGCTCTAAGACTACTAACGCACCCTATATATTAAGGTACCTAAGAGAGAATAAATTAAGACCCCTTTCCGCGGTATATAATTAGCCTATCTTTATTCTAAACGACCGCTATATTATATATTAGATCTAGGATTAACTTAAGTAGTAGGTATAATAAAACTTATTCCTAGACCTTACTATACCCCTAGATATTACCTAGAAGTTAGGCGTACTAGTTAATAATAAAGAAAATCTATATTAAGCTAAATAAGATATCGTCTAATATATAATAGTACTACTTAAAGTTAGTACGCTTAACTATAATAGTTAAGCCTAGGAAGTAGCGTTTAACCTAAACTAGGAAGAAATAAGGTTAGAGGTAAGAAAGTAGTTATAGGTTTTATAAGAGTTTAAAATTTATAAATTAAAGAAGGTAAATTTATAGAATAGTACGGGATTATAAGATAGTTATAAAGATTTTACCTTCTATAATCCTCTTAATTATCTTAAAATAAATTATAAGATACCTCTACTTAAGGTACTAAGAGAGGACTAAGACCTAAGCTATTCCTAGGAATATATTATATCTAAGTTAGACTAATAGGCGGGTATAAATTACGCTAGCCTTTAAAGCCTTTTTAAGATAGTCTATAAAATAGTAGATAATATCTACTATAACTTTAAGTATAAACCTAGGTAACTACTAGATATAGATTAGTATATTTATCTTAGGTAGAACTTATAACCTATATTACTAATAATATTAGAGGTATTATTAGCTCCTCTAATAGACTAGGATCCTCTATTAGACTAGGAGATCCTAGTAGCTAACCCTAAGACTAGGATATCCTTACCTTACTTAATTAAATAACTTTATTTAGTAGCTCCTAAGGGAGCCCTTAAGCCTATTAGTAAAGTTACCTCCGTAGATATTAATATTAGCTATTACATAATTAGAGCCCTCTATATAAGGGAGAATAGGGGGGTAAAATTTTTAGGGAAACTAGGTAGGAGAGTTATTCCTTCTAAGTATCTAGACTAGCTAATAGTTAATAAGTTCCCTACGCTAGTTTATTTAAATCTAGACTATATTATCTTAAAAGAAGAGTTTACTAACTATTATAGAAGCTTTACTATTCTACCTAATTATTAGATATTCTAGGTAATTTATTCTAACTTATCTAAGCGGGGGGATTTCTACTAACTAAGCCTTAATTCTAATAGATATCTACCCGCCGACTTTATCCCTATAGGGGTACTAGTAATAGCCCTAGATAATAAAGGGGTAAGGCGTTTCTACGTATTTTAAAGACGCTAACTATATAATAATATAGGAGAAAGACTAGGCCTAACTAATAAGTATTTACTACTAGACTAGACTTAGATAGTTAATAAATAATACCCCGATTATATAGCTAGCGGTAATAAGATATTATTATAGTACCTTAGGGATATTTATCCTAAAATCATCTATCTATTAGAGGATTAGGATATTTTAGGGGAACTGCCGCCTACTAATATAAAGGAGAAACGTCGGGTACTAAGATCCTCTAGGAAAAAGCCCGTAATTATAATAATTATAAAGAAGTCTATAAGGCTAAAGCCGGTAAAATCTAGGAGAGCTACCCTACTACTAACTACTAAGACACCCCCGTTATAATCCGGTCCCCCTACCCTACTACTAACTACTCCGACGCCTATTCTAACCTAGCCAGCTCGGAAAGGTCTTAAAAACCTAAGGTCAGGATTACTCTTAATAATACTAATAACTAAGATAGAAGAATTAAGGGAGTTTAATAAGAAGTAATAATAATTAAATATATAGCTACTTATAAATAGTAATACTATAATAGTAGAGCTAGTAAGGTACCTAAGTATATATAACTAATCTATCGCGGATATAGTAATAATAATTAATAGTACTAGGGATATTAGGTTAATAAAAAAGGCTAATAAAATACTTAATATCTCTAATAACGCGTTATAACGCCTTATATTATACTACTTATATCTTAAGGATATTATTATAAAGTATAATAATAGTTAATTAGTAAAATAGTTAGCTAATCCTAAAAAAATTATAGATATTAACCTAGTTAATTTAATAACTTAATACGCTTAGGATAAGCTTATTTTTTATAAGGGGTAGATATTATAGATTAGGTAAGTATAACCGACCTAGATAGCTATATTTAGCCTTAGATCTAAGGATATAGGAATTCTAAGCCTTTATAACCTACTTATTTATATAGGCCCTAGCTAGTAACTTAATAACTTATTTAAGTTTATATTATTATTATTATTTTATATTAATATTTATTTACTTAGTTTAATCTTTATTTATTATTATTATTATATTTATATTTAATTAAATATTTAATTCTTAAATTACTTTTATTATTAAGTTATATACTAGGTTTAGTAATTTATAGGTATAAGTTATTTTATTTTATTCTTATAGATATAATTATATTTATAGATCTTTATAAATCTATAAGATCTTAAAGGGCTTTATATAATCTATAATAGTAACTATTTATATACCTCTAGTATAGATAATTATAAACTAGTATAATAGTTATATAAGCTAGTATACCTACTTATCCTCCCCTAATAATTTATTTAGCTCCTTAAGGTCTTATAAGTAGTTATATAAATCTATCTACTTAATATATATATTTATAAGCTTATTATATACCTCCTTATATATTATTTTATTAACTTTACTAGTATTTTATTTCTTATAAGCTATTATATAGATTAGTAGATAGGTTATAAGGATTTATAGATAGATATATTAGGATCTTTAAATTTCTTATATTTATAAGCCTCCTTTATACTATTTATATAATATAAGTATAGATAAATTAGAATTTATATAGAATTTATATTAACCTAGAATAAAGTTATAATACTTAATACCCTCTTTAGATATAAGATAGTTATTATATATATTATTATAAATACGCGTATTATTCTTATAAGTATAAAAGGGTCTATTACTATTTTTATAACTAGTATACTTATTATTACCTATCTTTAAGGTTCTTATATAAGAATAGTATAAAATTAATTTAGATTTATAATTATAAGTTTAGGCCTATAACTATTAATAAAGTTTAAGTAGCTTATAAAGATTTATATTAATAATATTATCCTCTTTCTTATTTATATAAAGCTTAATATTTAAGAGTAGATTTATATAGGTAATACCCTTAGTCTTTATAAGATATCTTTTAGTTATAATAACCCTTTTAACTTAGAGTAGAACTATAGATTTCTTTCTACTTAGCTCTCTAGGCTAAGCCTCCTTATTAATATATATAGGTATTATATAACTAGTATTAAGCTCCTCTTTAAAAGCTACTAAAAGTATTATAAATTATAATATATTTATAAAGAATTATATTAATTTATATGAATAGTAGAGATTCTAAGATAGAGATATATATAACTATAATAAAATTATAATAATTAATATAAAAATAGTAAGAGATTATATAAACCTTTCTAGGGGTTATAGTATTTATAAATCTATAATAGTAAATATAAAGATAGGGCTAGGGCTAGCTAGGATATAAGTAAAAGTATTAATTTATATTAATTTATACTAATCTATACTAGTTTTTATAGAATTAATCTTAAGATTTCCTTACCTAATAATATATAGGTTAGATAGTTAGATTTAATAGAAAGAAAGCTTAAGATCTAGTATTAAAGGCTATTCCTAATTAGGATCTATATAACTTTATAATTATACTACATACCTACTAATATTATATAGATCCTTATAAGCTTATAATAACCTAAATATATATCTAATCTCGCTTTAAGATAGCGACCCTCTAGTTATCTATACTTTACTAGTAGTATAATAAGCTTGTAAAGATAGTATTACTATAGAAGAGAAGCCTAGCTAATTTAGGCTATAATTTAGAAGTAATATTTCCTGCCTAACAAAGATACAATGTTATATAATTATCTCTCTAGGTACCTTCGTACCTTGAATACAAGTCACTATCGCGAGGTGTATTACCGTGTCTAGGTAGGCTTGAAACGCATCCGAAAGCTTTTATCTATAACAGAATTTAGCATATAGGAAATGACAGAGAAAATACAGTACGTCTAACCCTGATTGTGCACAGCATATAGGAATGAAGTCAGAAGCTCAGATTCCGTAACAATAGCAGCATTGAAAGCCTTTCTCACAGCCATTGCCAGCTGATACTTTCCCACCCGTCGGCGGGCCTTCGGCCGTACCATTGTAGGTGACAACAGTCCGATACCCGGTCGCGTTAACATTCTCTGATTATACAGGGAGCCAAATGCGCGAGGGACGTCGAGGTGGTGTGCATGTCTGAAAGAATGTAGTATTGAGGGGTCGAAGGAGGACCAATCGATCTAATACGTGTAAGCTCAGCATGCTTTCCCAGTCTCGAGAAATGTATCCCAACTCACGTTGACTGCGGTATCTTGATGGCCCGGCTGACCGATGGTGGAATGGGCATTGGTAACGTCCTTCAAATTGCTCCCTGGTAATGTCGAAGAACCATTCCGGCGACTCTTGGAGATACCGTTCGGGCCAGACCCTGGTTGCTTCTCCCGCGTACTCGAGCTTTCCGATCTGGAATCATCGAGAGCATTGCGCATCCGCTGAGGCGCCATATACGTAGTATTCGTTTAGCCTAGCACAACCAAGACTTTGCGTTCAAATCTAGGTAAGTAGAACTAGCACAGTACTAATGGTATCACATCTCGGGCCGATCCGTGTCCGAGGGTTCGGGTTCTCGCTTTAAGTGTGATCAGGGCGGTACGCGTACGCTTTATACTTTAGTTATATAATTTATATTATTATATCTACCTATAAAGTTAATACATATATCTTAACTTACTAACTTCTCTACTTTCTAGTTTCGTACAGAGATAATTGTATTATACTTCGTATCTAAAACTCGTAAATATAAATATATACCTAAGAACTTATCTTATACGCTATCGATTGTTAGGAATACGGGGCTAAGAGGCTGTTATAGAAGGGGTATCGTTTAACATCCCCTTGTAGCCATGCTCATTCACTCTCCTCTCTCAACTACTCATGATCCCTTCTGACATATGGATACAGTTTCCCAACAGTCTTGCCGCTTCATGAAGCAATTCCCAGCGACACTTTTGAAACATTGCTTGTAGCACTAAGAGCATTCCGAGACAAGCATTGCGGTCCCTCATATGTTCCAATTCTCGTGGATCCTGGATCCCACCCACTCGCGTCAAGAAAGCCCTCATGTCACATGTCTGCTCCTCCGGAGTGGATAGGCTAGGAAGTGATCGCACGGGCCCATCCAGGGCATATCCGTATGACCAGACGATGAGGGAGGCAAAGTATAGCACCCATGGCCTGTTCAGGAGGAAGTCGTCTCGTGCAGAATATGGAGTGAGTCCTTGTAAACTACTCGCCGCTCCATTGCGATGTGAGGTAGCTAAGTCTGGCATCAATACCTGAGAAAGAAACTTGAGCGCGTAAAATGTGGCATGCCGCGCGCTGGCCCGTGGAGCCCAATTATCTCGGATTCTCTTTTGTGCTATTGCATAGTCCGATGGTAAAGTTGTTCGTCCGAGCAATCGGCCGGCTTTCGCAAAGATCTGACAGCTGACAATGTCGACATGCATTGCCATGTGAGCAAGGTGATGCAGGACGGTACGGCTCTCAAATATGTTCTCCTCATCAATTCTATCCGAGGCGGATGGCATGGATGAAGGTATGGTGCCTTTCCCAATACCCTGATCGAAGTCGTTTTTCCAAGAGTCGAAGGCCTTCGTCAAAGGTCCTCGCCAAATGTCTTTGCCCCCTAGAACTTTCAGCGCCCCAAGATGATGAACCTGGACGTCACGCTGATTCATATGCCAGCTAACGCTTAGTAGACCAGCTATGATGGCAGTCCGTCCGAAAGAATTAGCCCGAACGGGTTTTCCTTTCAGGGTGTTCTTCAACCCTTCGAAGAAAGTCATTGGCTTAATACCGTTACTTCGGAGGGTTGATTCGATGCGCCCAACTTCGGCGCTGCTTGTAGCCGACCAGAGCGTCTCGTCGCATGGTAACTGCAGCTTCATTTCATGAGCGACCATGGTGGCCGCATGTCCGAACATTGTAGCGTGGATGGAGTCGATGACAAAAGCGGCGAATGCTACCCTGCGTGTCGCCTCGTTGGTGATCCAATGATTCCACCATTGCTCCGGATTCTGCGCCGCCGACCCCTGATTACTATTCGGGGTCATGCCCGGCGCCTCATCTTTAACAGTGGGTGGCGAGTCGAGAGCCGATCGGCCGATGAGAGAGCTACCTCTTCTCATAAGGGTCAGGGTCGTCGCGTGGTGGATATGTGCACGTTCATGAAGTACTCTTGTAGAGTACATTTTCTCATATACCTCTAATAGTAGTAGTGTCTGGAACACCCACAATTTTGCTGGCGGTAAGAAATCGACATGTTTGAAGATCTCCCCACGGAGATGCCAAGCCAGAAAAGTGGATAGCTCGGCGCCAGCTTGCGTGACGTTAGGACCATGCATCTTGTCAAGACAGGATGCTCCAATCGCAATGATGGCGACTAGCAGTAGGTTCTGAGTCTTGTCCGCCGAGAATGTGGGCTTGTGTAAGACTGGCATCTGTGGATGAAAATGGTACCAATACGATCCAATATAGGTTTGCATTGAGTGCAGGCTCAGCACATGACTGTCGAGATCGCGGTCACCATCGAGGAGAAAAGCGTCCTTCTGCTTCTTGACCGGCGCATGATCGGTAAACCGAGTTTCAATGAGATCCATTATGTCCTTCCGTTTCTCCTCTGAGAGGTCAATTCGAGGCAGCGCCGGATCCAGAATACTGTTAACGGCCATGAGATTCTGCTGCGGGATTGGCTGACCAGCACTGGCAGGACCATTCAAGCTGTCATTCGTAATGCCATACATTCCAGAAGCCATACTGCCAGAATCCTCCATGAAAGCAGTAGCACCAGCAGACATCGAGCCATTTCGATGGCCTCCTGGCGATGAGGCGTTTAAGTGCTGCTCATTGAATAACCAGGCAGTGAAGTCATCGGCCATAGCTAAAGGTGACGGACCGAAGCCATCACCACCAAAAAGGGGCATTGAGTATGTATTCCCGTTGTGATCCAGAAAATTCGTGTCCATTCCATTCGAGCCGTACATATCAAAATTTGAGGTAGCGTCTACTGGCGTTAACGGTGCCGCAGCACCCGAATAACCTCCCATCTGTCGTCCTTGTGTCGACATCTGAGACATTGGTGAGACTACTGGGGGAGGCAATGGTGGAAGAGACTGGAAGTTCTGAGGAGGCAAGTACGAAACACTGCCAACCTGGTTTTGTATCTGGGTCTGGGAATTGTTGCCTTGAGCCGAGTGCCCATTGTAAATCGATGTAGGAGCGTGGTAACTTGCTGGGTTCGTTGTCACGTTTGCATTGTTGGACCTAGGTATGCGCGAATCTAGATAGAAGTTCTTCTGAGGCGCCGTAGATTTATATGATCCAAAACTTGAATGTCTCTGGCTTGAATTGTAGCTTGAGGTCGATGCATTGCGTACCATATGTGGATGATAGCCTGCTGTAGCTTCTCCATAATACTGCTCATTACTGTTGGATCGCTTCAGTGACGTGGTGTGAGGCCCGTGATCTAAGCTCGCTATAGTGCTCAGAGACTGTGGCGATTTTATATGACTGCCGGTTGGCGTGACACTGCCCAGACTCGTCTGGTAATTATCCGACATTCCTCCTCCTGATGGCGACTGGGCAGGCATGGAATGAGTATCATGACCTTTCATGTAGGGTGCTGGGGCTATTGCAGAATGGCTGATAGTCGAACCATGTGGACCTATGGCTGGCCGAAATTTCGGATCAGTGTGTTCTCGCAGACCATCAGTACCCATCGATCGATCGTCGACATCATGCATGCTGCTATCTTTTCTTTGAAGATGGGAGCCACGAGCGGTATGCCTTTCGCGGTGTCGAGTGCGCAGGTCTTGCCGGACAAACTGACGCTCGCATCCTGGAAAGTCGCAGACATAAATGTTCTTGCGTGAATCTGTCCCTTGTGATCAACCCCATGACTGATGTGAGAAAGGCTATGGGGACTCACGATTCAACTGATGACGATATAGATGCTCGGCTCTCGAGTAACTTTTCCCACAACCATGATGTGGACAGGGAAAATTCTTTTCCAGCCCTTTCCTACTCCGTTTCCTTTTCGGCTGCTCTTCGCCAGCGTTGTCACCCTGAGGATCCTTTTCATCGGCACTCCCGCCCTCTCCTTTTGCGTTTGTACACCTTTCTCGAGTCTGTCTGCGACCTCTCGAATTTTCATGGTCAGGCTGTGAAATTTCGGATGAGGAAGATGGTGGGCTTTGATAAGAGGTTTCACTTTTCACTGTCACGACACCATTCTTTGAAGCTAGGTGGGGACTCATGGTTTTTCTGTTTGTCTGACTTCCAAAAACTGCAACGGATTACGCGGACTGTCTGTACCTAAGCTTTCTCAATAAAGGGAGAATATTAGGACAGGCTTATAACGAATACATTTCGGGCCACGGCAGTAATGTACAATTTTGTATTATCTTGGTTGGTATCGAGGGGCGCACAGAAGCTGGAAGGCTCGAGCGAGTACCTGAGCTGGCGCATGTGATTCTTGGTGGTAAGAAAACAGTCAACGGCGTATTCATGGAACAAGGGTCGGCACGAGAATGTTTTGGCCGAGAGCACCTAGAGCATGCACAGACGAATGACAGGATGCGGAGAGGCGCTGTAAGGTGAAGTTTGTACCAGGGTCAGCGGAGGCGAGAGATGCACTATGAACCAGGCATTGACTGTGGGGAGCATTTGCGTAGCATGTCAGTGCCAATTTCGACGGTGGTGACCAGACGGGGGTATGCGCCTGCGAATGAAAGGGCGAAGCTCTGACAAAACGTCAGTGCATGCGATTCCCAGGAAAGCCGCAACGGATTTGGGCCACCGAGGCTGCAGGATGTCCAGCTACGGCTAGGGAGATGAGATGTGGTGTATAACCGTCTCGCGAGGTTGTGGCGTAGATAGAAGCGACAGAGATCAAAGCTTTGAGAATAGGAAGAGATAGCAAGGTCGTTGAAGCATGGCTGTCGCAAGCGCCTCCAAAGGTCCCTCTCACTCGAGCGCGTGGACTTCGCACTACTCGTCGACCGTCGGAGGATAGTGGAATTCTTTCGCTCGACTCCACGCAAAGAGTGCTTTTACCCCACATCACCGGACTATCTCCACTGCGGTAGTTCTAAGCCCGCTCTAGCCGCTCGGTTCAGCTGCAGGTAAACAATTAAAGTACCTTAACTTAAGCTGTCACTGGCTGTCAAGGTTGTATCTCAGGTATTGATTCTAGAATCAACGCACGGATCCCCTCACGGACCAGGTGTGTAGGCAAAGTGTTCTGTTCGTACAGCAGTTTGCGAAGGCATTGGCCAGACGCTAGTGGCCCGCAAATCGTCGAAGCTCCCCCACCCAAAATGGGTAGTAAGGCCTCGACGACGTGCGGTCTCAATTGTAGCCTATGATACTAAATAAACGTTGGAATGAAGCCGTGAATTGTCCCGTATGCATGATCCATGGTATTTTAGCCCCTGGCCGCCCCCATAGTCACCCCCGCTATGGCCTCATCATGGCCCCTGTAGCCGCCGCTGCTGTCATGTTGTAGGCCCTGCTGTTGTCATGCTGTAGGCTCTGTGGCCGCTGCTGCTGTCATGCTGTTGTCTTGCTGTAGGCCCTGCTGTTGTCATGCTGTAGGCCCTGCTGTTACCATGCTGTAGGCCCTGTGGCCGCTGCTGTCATGTTGTAGGCCCTGCTGTTGTCATGCTGTAGGCTCTGTGGCCGCTACTGCTGTTATGCTGTTGTCTTGCTGTAGGCCCTGCTATTGTTATGCTGTGGGCCCTGTAGCCGCTGCTGCTGTCATGTTGTAGACCCTGCTGTTGTCATGCTATAGGCCCTGCTATTACCATACTGTAGGCCCCGCTGTTACCATACTGTAGGCCCTGTAGCCGCTGCTACTGTCCTGTTATAGCCCCTATTGTCGTCTTGTTATAACCTGTAGCCGCCGTAGACGTCTTATTAATAAGATAACAGTAGTGGTTATGACAGGACGTCTGCGGGGGCTACAAGACGACAGCATGGGCTACGACAGGACGTCTGCGGGGGCTACAAGACGACAGCATAGCCTACGACAGGGCGTCTGCGGGGCCTATAAGACGACAGCATGGGCTACGACAGGACGTCTGCGGGGGCTACAAGACGACAGCATGGGCTATAAGACATTAACGGGGGCTATGATAAGACGTCTACCATCATTTATAGGCTATATCTACCACCGCGAGTCGCTGAGGCCTTGCCACCCATTTTGAGTGGGGGAGCTTCGACGATTTGCGGGCCACTAGCGTCTGGCCAATGCCTTCGCAAACTGCTGTAAGAACCTGTCTTCCGGTCACAGACTAGAACCCCTGATTAGGGCACTGCAGCCGAGTCCAACCGCCGTTAGCAGTAGAATACAGCAAGGCTCTAAACCCCGAGATGTCGCTGATTGCATCAACAAGTGATGGGTTGATGAACACGGGTGAATTCAGTCTGGTTGATCAAGGCTAACCGTGGTCTATCAGCTCCTCCGTACTCGTGCTGTAACATTTGTACCCACAGAACACGTCAAGAGCTCAGGAGTGATGTACACCATCTTCTTGGACTCGGAGCGGATGTGTCAGTTTTGGGATGCACCGTTGACACCACACCGTTTGCATTTGCTGCGTTCGCCCATTTGCAGCCGCGCAACATCGTTGCAATGTGATATGTCTTTTCATTTTGCCAAACCAGCCTCCGGATGAGAGGCAGAAGCGCCAAAGCCGGCATCGTGTTCGTCTGGCTCATTCCATTGCTTTCAAGCTCAAAAACGTTCTATTAATTCTATAACGGTAAGTCCTCTCAATACCAACCACGGACAACAAATGGCGTTCTACTCTGGTGAGGCGTGAAGAATGCTCAGCCAACGGCTTTGTCGGAGCGAGGACAGCTTTTGAACCATGGTCAAATACGAGCCACTGGCGGTTCCAGCGATGGCGCGCCACGTCGTATTTCTACCCTGCCTCGCTGGGGTTCTCCTCCTCCACAAACCTGTCCGTATCTTGGGCTTTCACCATGCGATTTGACAATGGCCTCATATTGGCTGTATGCGCTGCATTCATCTCCGCGGTCTCATGCGCAACAGCTTCTTCGCGTCCAGCTAGTACTTAATCTACAATATCCAACGCAGCTCCAATTGCAAGCACCCCTTTCTGTCCATCACAAGATAATCACTGTATTCAAGGAATATACGACGGCAGAAACTTTACTATTAGATGCGGGTATCGCCTTCCACTCTCTGGGCGTTCATTCACAACCAACGCTGCTAGCGGAGACGAATGCGTCGATCAATACGATACCGTACCGACTTATACGTCGGTCACGTTATACTCAGCTCTTGATAGGATATGACTTGTGTATCGAGACACGCTTCGAGAGAAAAATGTCTTTCTGCCTTCACGGCACAATCCTGTCTATAGCCAAGCTGCCAGGATATGGGACAGTCACTGCTTTATCAACACTGCTGACTTCGAAATCTATAACATTATCTCGGGCTGCAAACAGGCCAAACTGCGTACAACGTATGTCGACGCTCCGTCCGACAGATTGACCACAGCACCAGGACATGCTAATACCTGTTTTTAGTGCAGAGGTCACCCTGCTCAATGTTAGTAGTATTCGATGTCCGAGAATGGAGAATCCCACTAACCTAGGATCATTCAGCTACCACCCAGGAATACGAATATGATGGGTGAGTTCTTTGGACAGTCCTTTAGTCTTCGTCTTTTACAGGTGCTGTCGAGGGAGCCCTAGCTATGTCTCCCAAATCTGCCAAGTTGCATAGCTAATCGAGTGACATGTAATAGTGGCTCATACATACTTTTCGACGCGCTTAGCAGTACGTTTATCCAAGGGCTGAATGAAGTAGCCTTTTTCTTTTCCGTTGTCACAGCGCTTTCCAGTGTTCGTAGGAACCATGCGGAGAGTTTCTCCGTACTTGAGTCTCCACTTGGCCACCGGCTTGGAGAAGTCCCCGCATTAATAATGGAAGAAGTTCGAGTGCAAGGTCGGTGGCGGCTTCCACAACATCAGTATCAAGATCTTCACATTCCTTGAGTAGTCCACAATCCAGTTCTGCAGCTTCATCCTCATCTTCCCCAACCTCAATATCAAACTCCTTGGGTTCCTTTTCCAGTAGTCCGATACCGAGCACCTCAACTACATCGAGTTCGTCATTCAGTATTTCAATTCCGATTACATCGACTACATCGCAATCCCCGTCTAGTGCAGCAGAACCAATCTTATCGACTACGTCGAGCTCCTCGTCCAGGATTCCCATCCTCTTATCTTCGACTACATCAACGAATTTGAGCTCCTCCATTTGATGTCGAGCACTTCGGTACAGGCGACTTCGACGGTAGTGATCTCATCGGATAGCTCGAGTTCTATGTCAAACATCTCGAGTTCCATTCCTCCTCCATCTACTTTGAGCTCCATGATCGTACTTGGTACGATAACGACTGCTCTTTCACCTACTTCGAGCTCCTCGGTTGTGCCGAGTACGACATCGACTCCTCTTTCATCCGCTTCTACCTCCTCGAGTACGACATCAGCCAGCAACTCCACAAATTTACTTTCATCGAGTTCATCTTCCATACTATCGAGTGATACCCCAACTACTTCCCCAACTTCAACCTTATCGATTACAGAAAGCTCCTCTTCTAGTAGCAGCTTTAGCGCCTCTCTCGTGCCATCGACTTCCTCATTCATATTGAGTACGTCTCTTGATAGTAGCTCCACACTGTCTCCAACACTTTCAACAACATCTTCTGAGTGCAGCTCCAGCGCCTCTCTGACGCCTTCATCGAGCACATCCAGCGGTGATATAGCCACAAGTAGTGGCGGCTCCAGCGATCCTTCTACACCAAGCAGCAGCTCTAGCACTTTAGCGACGCTCATTCCACTAAGTTCACCCAGCGGTATTTCAATCATGCAGCACTTCATTAACAAGCATAAGCCTCTCTCCATCATCTAGCATATCTCGTGAATCGAGCACGTCCAGCGACATTCCAATTTCGAGCAGCAGCTCCAGCATCCCTTCTTTTATTATAAGCGCTCTACCGTCTTCTAGCACACCCACAACATTGAGTAGCAGCTTCCGCGCTTTTTCATCAACCACAAGCGTTTCTTTGCCGCCTAGCCCACTGAGTGAAATTACCACACTCAGCTCCTCGTCATCCGTCACTTCGCCACTTATGTCCGATTCATCGACGCCCAACGATCCCACTAGCAAAATAGATTCGTCGTCGTCCAAGTTTCCGAGCAGCTCATGTGCTTTTTCGACAAGTTTATCCCGTTCTCTGTTCAGCACCACCCCCACGAATATTGATTCTATCAGTCCGCCACATAGCTTGAGTACTTCTACGAGCGCTATCAGTCTTTCCAATTCTGGCGATGCACCTTTGGCTTCGTCTTCTGTTGAAACTTCGCCTAGTAGCGCGAGTAGTGATTCTGCGAGCTCTAATTCCGTGCAGTCGTCAACAAGCCCCGCAGGTAATGGAATATCTACTATCACGTCTGCCAGTCCAAGCTTGACTTTATCCCTGATAAGCTCAACAAATAGCGAGCAGTCTTTCAGTGGTTCATCTTCGGGGTTGATGAGCTCGGTCGATGGTTCTTCTTCATTAGTGAGCTCCATGGCTTCATCTAGCATTTAGATTACTACATCTCACTTCGCCTCGGTCATCAGCCCGACATTCGATAACCCTTCGAGTACGGTTGGCTCAGTGTTTGATAGCTCGCGTTGAGCGGTACAAACACCCGAACTTCATCGGCAATCTCCAGCCCACTTGTTTCTCATCCACCAACGGTCTTGTCTTCTGTATCGAACTCAGCTTCTCTCATGAGTCTCAGCTCAAGCAACGCAGACACTAATAGCGTTACTACATTATCATTGATAACATCCTCCGTTCCGACAAGCTCGTCCTCGACAAAGAGTGGATCAGAATCCCTAGTGTCTGTGAGCTCGACCACTTCGAAAATAAGCAGCAGCAGCTCCGCGTCTTCCCCCTTACCCTCTAATTCGACGTCAAGATTACCTTCCTCGTCCAGTCCATCGATGCTGCAACTCCTCAAGGACAACAGCCCATACGTCGCCGTTATTTCTGCTACCAATGTGACTCGTAGATACGTGACTGCGGATGGCACCGCTGCAGATGCTACGAATTATAATGACGGAACAACGTACACCTTAAATGATGCCAGCATACTAGGAATACAAGATCAGACTGCATTCTACTCTACGACTCTGGGGTCGTGTCTGCACCGTTCTCGGTTGGGGCGCAATTGAAATTGATTCCGACAGCTTGGACTATCGAAGGTACTAATCTAGTCTGGCGGAACAGTAAGTTCGCCAGTGGGCAAGCAGTAATCTGCATGAGCGTTGCTATGCTTGAAGCGTACTTCAATGGAGCGCCGCCTGCCGACTGTACTCCCGTGCAGTTGTCCCTGCTACAGGGTATGTCGTGATCAGGCACTCATTTACGTATAGCATAGCTGATTGAATAAAGGGTCAAGAGTTCGAGCAGATGGTACTGTGGCAACAGATTCGGGAAACTCGTCAGCTCAAGACGTGGTTACAGTGCCATCTTCTGGCGTAGGCGCTGGACCATCTCAAGGCATAATTGCTTCCCCCAGTCCATCAGCGACCACTAAGCGATCATCCGCTTCACAATTCCAGACCTCTCTGAAGCCGAACTCTAGATTAAGTATGGGTGGATCTGCTTTATCCATGGACTTCGACTCCGTGACCAGCCACAATGCGCCCTTACCATTTGAACAATCTACACTTTCAAACCCCAAATGCTAGCCCTGTTGTTGGTGCAAATACTGCTGCAACCAGTCAAGCTCTCACACCAGCCAAGCCTAGCTTCGAGACCACTCGCAATAATGATCTACCAGAGAGGCCAATTCCCACTCCCACAAGTCTTACAGCCGCTCCGCAATCTATTATTGATATCAATGTTCCTTTATTCAACAGCGACTTTGTTGCACCTCTCGGCCAATGAAATGCTGTTCGACGGATTCTCAAGAGCGCTCTTGGTGGCCAGCCTAATGTCACAGCCTTCAAGAATAAGCTCGAAGCTCGTCTCGGGGGGTATCTCGGCGACTATATCGTTTCCCTTGACAATATACAGCAACCTGATGGAGGGCAGGCGAATATAAGTGGCACTGCTAAGATGCAGAACCTCGAAGGTCAGACTTGTAACAACCTGACTTGAATCCATGAGACTATGGTCAATGATATATATATTATGGAGGTGATCTTCAATACTACCTATCGCCATTATCAGCAGGTAAGGAACGACGCAATCGACGAGTATTGTTAACATCGTAGCTCTTTTGGCGCTAGCTTATTAGCAAGGCCTATGTCTTTTTCTACTTTATAGGTAGATATATACCTTAGTCTCTTCCACTTATTTCACTCCGAACTAGGCTAGAAGCTATCGACGTAAAGTCTAGATAAGTAATATAATTAAGTAGGCTTAGATATATATTAATTAATTTATACTTAATTTATTTCTTATTTTTCTTTACTTATTAAATAGTCTTAATTTTACTTTTCTATTATATTTATATCTTCTTACTATAATAGGATATATAGAAACTAGGACTTTAAGATTATTATAACTAATTAGTTAGTTTATAAGTCCTTTAATAACCTCTTTAAAAGTAGTATAAATATTAAAGATCTAATATTTATTAATAATCTACTTATATTCGTTAGTAATTTCTAAAAACCTAGAGGGGTACCTAGGGCTATAGTTTGAGAAAGCTTGCCCTAGGGCTATAGGAGTAGATATAAGTCCGCCTAGGGTTATAAGGGTTATAAGGGTAACCTACCTAATACCTAGGGCCGCCTTAAGATTAAGCTTCTAGGCGTTATATAATAGTATTATAATATCTTATAATTAGACTTCTAAGTGCTAGGTAATAGTATTAAAGTACTTATAATAGTAATACTATTATATTATTAACTACTATAAGTTAATATAACTACTACGCTATTAACCCCTACCTAGGTCTACCTTAGTATATAACTCTTATATAGAAATTAGCTTAATTAATTAATTCTAGGATTACTTTTAAGGTAGTATTAGGGGTAGCTTTAAGGTATACTACCTAAGTTCTCTATTAATTATAAAATATTAAAACTTTTAAAGTTCTACTTAATAAGTAGTTATATAATATAATTTTACTTAGTAATTAATTATATAATATAGTTTTACTTAGTAATTAATTATATAACTTTCTAAGATCTATAAACTAATAGATTTTAAAAATATTACTTAATTAATAGTTATATAATACTACCCTTAGAGCTTAGAGTAGCCTTAAGGCCTTATAATATACTATAATAGGCCTAGAGCTAGCCTAGGGCCCCTAGGGCCGGCCCTAGACATGTAGGTATAAGGCTTTTACTAAGGGTATAAGGGTAAGTTAAGATCTTACTAATATTTATACTAATACTTTATAATATCTCCTATTTAAGTAAAGTTATAAAGCTTATTTCTAGCTATCTAATACTTTAAGGATAATTATAATTAGTCTATTACTTTAAAAGATATATTAGATTAAATAGATCTACTTATTAATATTAATCTAATTATTTAATACCTTTATACTATATTAAAGCTATTAATTTCTATCTCTTTTCTACCTTTAATATTTAATTATAGATATTAATACCTCTTCTTATAATTTATAATATATAAAGTATACTAGCTATCTTTAAATAAATAGTATTACTCTTCTTATATATAATTTAACTTCTTTATAAACTAATTATATTAAGTTAGTACTTTAAACTTAAGTTAAGTACTTAACTTATATTTATATTTATATTTATATTTATATTTTATACTCTACTATCTAGCTACTTAGAGTTAATAAGAGTAGTTTATATCTAGCTTATTAAAGGAAATTATAATTTATAAAAGAAAACTTTATCCTCTACCTTATTTATTATTATATTCTTAGATTTTTAAATATTATATATTACCTTATTATATATTATCTTATATTATCTTATTCTTATCTCTTATTAAAATTACGTACCCCCTTATTTTTTAATTAGAGTCTATCTACTCTTATATAACTTTAAAGAGTTATTTTTTTATTAATATAAATTAATTAATTATATCTTATTTAATTATTACTTTTAATTTCTTTAAAGTTAATACTATTTAATAGAAGTTATTTAACTCTACTTTTTAAAGTATTAATTTCCTTTCCCTTATATAATTAAGGTAGAATATAAGTTTATATCTTATATCTTGATATTTTTATTTTTATTTTTATTTATAATTAATATTATTAACCTTAAATACCTTTTTTTATATATAAGAAGGTATATAATCTTATTTTCTTTATATATAATTAGATTCTTATTAAGCTCTTAGCCTTAAATAGTTTTATATAAAAATTAACTCTTATCTTTTAAATCTCTCCCCTTTATATTATTATTTTTATATAATTAGAGATATCTTTTTAATATCCTAGCTACCTCTTTTTCTACTTTTCTTTAATCTACTTTTTAATCTTAAGGATAAATTTATCTCCCCTTATAATTCCTTTATTTTTAAGGCTTTAGGCTATTATCTTAATATCTCCTCCCCTTACTACTACTTAAAAGGCTCCCTTTACCTAGGATTACTTCTCCTCTATTAAAGTCTTTATAACCCTAGAAAAGAGTCTTAATCTTTATTATATAATAGGTATAAAGCTTTTTAATAAAAAGGGCTATAATAATTATACTAGGCTAGGAGATAAATAGGATAAAGATATAGTTATTTACGAAGGTATTAGCTAGACGCTAGTAGCCTGTAAATTATTAAAGGTCCCCTACTAAAATAAGGTAGTAAGGCCTTAATAATATATAGTCTATATTATAGCCTAGAAATATTATTAATAGATATCTAAATAAAGCTATAAATTATCTTATATACTTAATTTATAGAGTTTTCCTTCTAGCCTATCTACCTACTATTATCGCCGCTACTATTACTATACTAGCTACGTAGTAACAGCTCTATATTATACTATAGTATATACTACTTATATAATAGCCCTATAGTAGTAGTATAGTCTAGTATATCTATATACTTATACTTATTATATATATCTCACTTAAATACCTACTTCTTTTATAGTTATAGAGATTATAGTTCCTCCTAAATATACTAATAAAACGCCCCTTAAATCTAATTAAAACCCCCCTATTAAGCTTAAAGTATAGCCTAGTTAGACTTCTATCTAGTTATTAAATCTTAAGATAGAGAGGACTACCTAGAAGTATACTTCTAGTAGTAAGTTAAAAGATATTATACCTTAGCTTAAAGCTAGTATTCTAGGGCCTACTTATAGACTAAAAACGCTATCTACTAATAGAGTAACCCTTATAACTAAAATACTAAGACTAAGACTTAATATAGAGCTTTAGGGTTACTTATAAATATTATAATTATAGCTTAATAGCTTAAAACCTCTACTAAGCTCCTAGTATAACTCCTAGTATAACTCTATACTCCCTCTTCCTTCTAATATATTCTATTTAAGTATACTACTACCTCCTCTCCCTCCTCTTCCTAGCTAGTTAGGCTTCTAGCTAACTTATAAATAGGCGATAAATCTAGAGTAATAAATAAGGGATAGTTTTAAATTTTTATTATCCTTATTATTTATATCTTCCGCGGCTTTTAGTCTACCTCGCTAGCTTTACTATTAGTTAGAGGAGAAGGGTAAGAGTAGTATAAAGTTAATATAAGAGTATATCTTAAACTCTTAGTACCTAGTATATAATTATAATAGTTATAAGTTTAATAGTTAGACTAGTAATCTTTTTATAAAAGTAAGAGATATAGCTAATTCTTATAAGAGGGTAGAAGAACTTAAAATTAATTAGAATCTAATAAATATTAAAAATTATATTACTACTAATAAGGCTTCTACTACTACTAAAAAGTATATATCTATTACTCTCTTATAAATTATAAATAAGGGGGACTTTAAGCTAGTAAGCCTTAAGATATATCTAAAAGCTATCCTTAAAAAGGAGACGCTAGATAATATAACTAATAAGAAGTTATTCTTATAAGATTTATCTTATAATTAGCTACTATTTAGAATATAAAAATATAAATAGGAAACTTCTATTTAAATACTTACTCTTACTTATTTAATAAGAGCTTATCTAGTATTAATTAAGGCTACCCTATTTTATAGTAAATTACCTAAGATATATAGGTATACTATTAATATTATTAATAAATCTAAGGAGACTAATATAAAGTAAGAGGTTTATAACTTTTAATAAGATAGTTTTTCTAGCCTTAAAGTTAATATTATATATAGATATACTACTTAGGCTATAAATAGGTCTATTATAACTTATTAATAGCTTATTTACCCTAGTAGCTAAATTATTACTCCTACTCTAAGTAATCTAATAGAAGCTCTATTATAAGAATATAATATTAGGAACTAGACTCTAGTAAAGAAATTATATAAGGAGATCCTAATATTATAAAAATATTATTAATAAATATTATTAAAATTATAATAGTTATAAGGTATTTTATTATATTAATAATAATATTAAGTATATCTTCTTTATAACTTAAGGAGCTCTAACCTAGGCTAGTACTATATTATAAGATAATATAAGGAGGATTATAAAGAATACCCCTCCTATAACTCTTATAACTAAAATAAGGTATTTATAAAGAAAAATTTAAGACTAAAAGAGAAGGAGTAATTAAAGGAGTAGTAAATTAGAATACCCCTCCTATTTAAAAGTTACCCTTAAGCTACTCCTTTATATAATTAGTATAACCCTTATAAAGGAGTCTTTTGACTACCTACTCCCTCCTTATATCTTCCTCTCTATAATAGAGCTTTTACCCTACTAATATAGCTCCTACCTACTATTCCCCCTACTCTATAAAATATGTAAACGTCTAAGTTATAAAGGGAGTTAAAGGAGTAAGTAAGAGAGTTATTAAACCTTTAGACCTATTTATTAATAACCCTAATAAGAGCCTTTTATATATTAAGACCTTCTACTACGCTAAGACCTTTTATAATACTAAGACCTTCTACTACCCTAGGACTATTAATATACCTCTAGAGTAGCCCTATTAAAGGTAATCTTTTAGAGTTTATTAAGTAGATAAAGAAGAGGAGGCTTATATATAAGATAGATAATCTAGATAATATATATGAAAAGCTTATAAATTAAGGTCTTACTATTAACTTTATTAACTTAATATAAGAGTAGAAGACTAATAAAGAGTTATAGGCCTCCCTTAATATTAAGTATAATATTAGTATATATCTAGCTAGAGGTATTAGTTAATAGGGTTATAAAAGAGGTAGAAATACCCTATATATATTAAGGCTTCTTATAAGGCCTTTACCTTACTATTTTAGATATTTAATTAAACCTTCTAAGTTCTAATATTCCGCCTAACTTTAGCCTCTTATAACTTATAATAGTACCTAAATAGGGTATAATCTTAGCTTCTATTAAGTAGGAGGAAGGCGTAGGGGTTAAGGGGTTTAATAATTATAATAACCTTTATAAGAATTAACTATCTTTAAGAGAGTTTAATAGACTATTATATTTAAGTAGTAAACTAATATAGTGATAGTAAGGTTATATATAAGTTTTATAAAGTAACTAGTATTAAATTAGCTTATAATCTCTACTTCTTATATACTATCTATTATATATAATACCTAACTTTTAAAATAAATTACTAGGATTATCTTATCCCCTTTATACCTCTAATACTACTTATAAAAAGTATCTATATCTATTATCTTCTCTATATATAGTAGCTATATCTTAATACTTTCTTATCTACGCCTTAAGAATAGTAAATAACGTCTTAATTAGGGTTAGATCTAGTAAATATAGGGGTAAATAAGCTAGTTTAACCCTAGATTTATTTCGTATATTATTAAACTCTTAATTCTAATAAATACTCGCGTTATTAATTATAATTACTAATAGCGGATCGCCTTTAATAATATAACTATAGTAAGGGAAGACCTAGTAGTAGATAAAGTCGTTAAATATAGTAGCCCTAATTAAGCCCTAGTATATAAGGTATAAAAGGTAGCTATTAATTATAAATATAGGTAATATACTCTACCTCTTTAACTATTTTAAGCTTTATATCTAACATAGTATTTTAGTAAGCGGTACCTATCTATAACACCTATTACCTAGATACTACTATTAGGATATAACTAAAAGGAGGCTGATAAAGTCTCTTACTAGTATACTTACATATAGTACTCTTATTAAGGAAGATAAGCTAGTTAGCTTACTAGCTAGCTAGATATATAAACTATAAGTTTCTAAGGTCTTAGTTATATTATTAAGCTATCTTCCTTATATTCTTCCTTAACTAGCCTAGCCGCTATAAATACTACTAGATTATTAACTTATTAATAGTAACCTTAAACTTATTATATAGGAGCTAGGCTATTTTATTAAGGTAGGCTATTAGCTACTAGTCTAGGTAGATTAAGAGCTCCTCTTATAATAGGTTATTAATAATATAATTCCGTCCTAGCTAAGGTATATAGATTATATCCTACTCCTTCTAACTCTTTCTTATACGCCTTAGCGTCCTAAGGCTGACTTTATATATTATAGTAATCTATTTATTACTATAGCCGAGTTTAAACTCGTATCTAATATACTCCCTAATAGCGGGGGTAATAGGGGGAACTATAGCGATAGCGAGACTATAAGCGATAAGTAATAAGGAAAATACTAAGGGTTAGATATATAAGATAATTTATAGCTTTAATTAATATCTATCTAGGGGTTTATAAGCTATAATTACAACCGTATATTATTAAGGCCTTACTACCTATTTTTAGTAGGGGACTTTTAACGGTTTACGGGCTACTAGCGTCTAGCTAATACCTTTATAAACGACTATAATAGAAACTAAGATTTCTTAAAAATCCTTAATATTATCTATTTTATTTTAATTTTTTAATTCCCTACTTATAGAAGAGTATATAAAGGTAAAAAAATTAAGTATAAATTAAAGGCTTTATTAATAATATCTATTTAATAATATATAATAAAAGTATTAAAGAGAATTATAAGATCTTAATAAAGGTATATAAGATATACCTTTATTAAATAAATAAATATAAGGTAATTCTTACCCCTTATAAGTATAAGTTAGTCTATTTATTAAAAAGCTTAAAGAGGTTTAATATAAAAGTAATAATAAACCTTAAAGTAATAGTAGTATACTTAAAAGTATAAGTAAAAGTCCTTAGACTTTATATTAATAATAAGTTAAGGTAGAACTTATATATTAAAAAGATAAGATTAAAGATAAAAATATAAAAGCTAGTTTTATTAATTATTATTAACTTAATATAAGGTATTATACTTAATAAAGTAAAATAAGTTTATAATATAATAGTCTAACTAGTAATAACTTATATAATATAAATACAGTTTAATTTAAAGGAGATATTAAAGGTAAAGAAGGGTAATATTATAATATTAAAAACTATATTATTATAGTTAATTCATGATATAGAAAGAAGATGTATTCTCTATATAGCAGGAAACCTGCCTAAGTACGTAGAGTACGGAAGCCTTCTATAAGGAAGGCGTACTAGGTAAATAGCGCTATTTAATAATAGCGATAATAAGTAAATACTTATAGTAAATACCTATAATAAATAAAGCTATCGTCCTAATAGTATATATATTAGGTATAAATAGATAAGCGCTCGAGGTAAAATAGGATAACCCCGTAAGGTAAGAATATTACTTATATACTATTATTAACCTATCCTCCGGCTCCTATATTAGGTATATTTACCTCCTTATATACTTGGATAAGGTCCGGTATATTTGATAGGCGGTAGTCTAGTATCTATTAGTCGTCTTTAGGTCTATATCCTAGCTATCTAGCTAGATACTAGGTAGACTAACTACGACCCCGATAAATACGGCGTTTTTATAAGAGCCGTTCGATTTTATATTTAACGTCTCTATTAATAATAATAGGAGGGGTAGGTAGGTAGCGACGTTAATATAAGTTATCTACTAGATTAGTAGTAGGTTTAAGATATGCTATTAATATTATATTATAGATACGTATAACGTCTAGTAGCTCTAGTTAATAAGTAAGACATCTAATACGTTTAAGGACCTTAAATAGACTAATAAACTCTAGACCTAGTTTTTTAGACGTAATACTAGGGATCCTATAACCCTTATATAAGCGTAAGTTTATAAGGTTACTAATATTAAAGAACTTTACTATATACTTCGAATTATAGTAGTCTTTTATTCTAAGTAAGGTAAAGGTAATAGCGTCTTTTATATTAATATAAGACGGCTTATATTCTATTATAGAGATAGGTAGTACCTGGGGTATTCTTGTAGTAGAAGGGGTTACTTTTATAGTAGGTAATAATACTCTTATTAGTAAGGTAGTCATTATATCTACTTGCCTATCTATATTAGGCTTTAGTAGATCTAATACCTCTCTTATTTAAAATTTATGAAGAACCTTAGTAGGTATCTTATTCGTAGAAGTATATTTAGTAGAATTATTAAGCGCCGCTATTATTTTTAGAAGAATAGATAGCTATAGGAAATCGTGCTTAATAGTAGTAATATAATACCGAAGGGCTATTTTAATAGTTTAGTTAGATCGTTCTAATTAATCGTCTATCTAGGGGTACTAGGCCGCTAAGTAAAGTAAATTAACTTTTAAATAATAAAAGATAGTTTATTATAACTATACTATAAACTTATAATTACGGTCTAAAATTATTACTTAAGGTAATCCCTAGTTTATATTAGCTAATCTATTAAGTAACTTTACTACCTAATCTTTTACCGTCTAGGTCGTCTTACCTAGAATAAGGGTAATTACTTTAGAGAATTTATATATAACTATTAAGACGCTGTCGAAGCCTTCTATAGTTAAGGGTAGTACTAAGATAAAGTTAATAGTAATTGTATAGAACGGCTAAGTAGGCGTTAGGATAGGTTATAATAACCTATACGGCTAGTACCTTAGTATCTAGTTATACTAGTATTAAGGGTAATAGCAGATAAATTTATAAAGCTTCTTAGATAAGTTATAGATATATAGGCCTTCTATAAGCCTTTTATACGTGCGGGCGTATCCTAGATGCCCTATATTATTATATATAAGCTTAAATATCTCTACTTCTATAATAGAAGGGATATATAGACGTAGCCCTTATTTATTATCCCTAAAATATAAAACCTAATTAACGAGTTTATAGGCTAATAAAGCGGCGTTATTACTAAGGTCCTTATTTTACTTAACTATTTAGATAACTCTTACCTATTAAGACTTATAATAGCTAGAGATAAGTTAGTTATAAAAGGGTTCACTTATTTTAACTAAGCTAATAGGGAAATATCTTATTAATAAGGTATCTAATTCGCCTTCTACGTCTTATTATAGATAATATTTACGGCTTACTAGTCTTAATAAGGTATTAGGTACTACGTTTACTTTACTTAATTTATAATAAATATCTAAGCGAAATTATTAAAGATATTCTAATACTTTAATAAGGCGAAGATTAAGTTTTTTAGTTAAGACTATATTTAAGCTCGTTTACCTTACTATTAAAACCGCCGCTAAATAGTTTATATAGACTATTATAGTAGGCTTCCGCGTAGCCTTAATTATATAACGGACCTTCTTAACGACTTATATTAACCCTATAACTTTAAGTTTAGTAGGCTAGTATCTAGTCTCTATATTAGTAAGTAAATAACTAAGAAATAAAATAGGTTACTAAGAGTTTTACTTAGGGAATTTAGGTAGCGTAGTTACTAACCCTTCTATTATAATAGTAGAAGAAGGGCCTTATTTATAAGCGTCCTTAATAATATAGTAGATAATAGCTCTAAAACTAAATTTCTTACTTATATCTAGATTAATAAATAGTTGACGCTACTTATTAAAGTAATAAAGGATACTTAGGGAAGTAAATAGCTTTTAGAGATAGTAGAAAGTATTTAATTCTTTAAGAGTAGGTATTAAAACCCTTAATCTATTAGCTATTTTCTTATATACGTTACCTCTAACGTTAATTAACTTTATAAGTAAAGTCTTACATTATAATAAAGGCTTTATAATAGTAGCATAGAATATTATATACTACCTATTATAGCTTATTATACTAAGGTATTTCTTAAGCTAACCTAGGGTATCTAGGAATATAAGTATAGTAATAGCTACGAGTTTCTTAGCCGCTATTAATAGACTAAGCGTATTAACCCTTTACCTAGGTAAATAGATAGAGGAGTATCTAAGAAATAACTTTTTAGGAGATAAATATATATTATACTTATCTAGTTTACTAAAGACTTTATAGAGGTACTTAATATATTTATCTAATAAGGTAGAGAAAATTACTATATTATTTATATACGTATAGTAAAAGTAATAAAACTCCTAAAGTATAATATTAATTATCCGTTAGATATATACCGGAGAGTTCCTAAAACCTATTATAGGTATATCAAATATTTCCTAGCCTTTATAAGAGGCTATTATAAGATAATACCTATAATCTTATTTAACCTACTATTAGTAGAAGAAGCTTACCGTATTAACTATTAAAATATATAAAGTATTTTATAGTAAGGTAAGTATTTCTAATTAGAGAGGAATAGGGTAGGTATTAGGTATTATAATCTTATTTAATACTCTAATATTAATAATAACGCGGCCTTTTAAGCTATTAGGCGTATTTTTCTAAATAATAAAGTAAGGGAAGGAGAATAGTATAGACGTATTTATCTATTTAAGCCTATCCTAGGAATAAAGCTTATTAAATTCTTTATTAATTACTTCCTTATCTCTCTAACTAAGAGGGTATACTCGTGCTTAACCTAGCTTATATAAGTCTTCTTAATTATTAAGTAAGGGGATTTCTATATATTATAACTTAGGAATACTAATAACGTTACTAGTGTCTTTTTATAGGTTAGGAAATTCATTAACTATAATAGTAATTAAGGTAGCTACCTAGGGTATAGTACTATGAATTATAACTCTAGTAGGATGATATATCTTAATTAGTAAGGTATTAAGGGCCTTATTTACTTAAAGACTTATTACAGCTAACTGGGGAGATACTATAGCTATAAAGACTACTATAATAGTAAGTAAACTATGTATATTAAACCTTACCTAGCTAGTTATCTTAGTAGGGGGTTTATTTATAAGAGCTTTACTATTAGGATTAATAGGAAAGTAACTAGCTAGCTCGTATTTAGCTACCTTACTAAGCGCCTAATTACGCGTAAGTATAATAGGGCTATTAGTATTATTACAGACGAAAACGTAAGATATTACCGTATCTACGATATATATATATAGCGATAGAGTATCTAATATCTCGGGTTTAAATATAAAATTACGGTCCTAAGGTAATTTTAATATTTAATACTAAGAGCCTAAGACTAGTACGGCGAAGTTACTATAAGCTAGTATAATTATCCGCTTCTTAGTAAATATTAAGGTAGTAATACGAGGACCTTAACTAACGACTATAATAGGTATTCTTATATTCTAATAGGATCTAATTTTTATTAAGTTATCCCCGAAGTTAATAACTATTCTCTTAGGCTTTAAGATATCTATAATAATAAGTACCTTAGCTAATAAATTATTTATAATATAAAATTTATATTCTACCAGAGTAACCTTCCCGTTAAAGCTCTTAAAGAATATAGGGATCTTAGTAAATTTACTAGTATCATATTTCTTATCGCCGATGCCTCTTATAATTATAGGTATAAGTATCTTTTCTATTAACGCCGTTAGAAATACTATAAGCAAGAAGTCTTAATTAATAAGACTTACTTAAGTACTAGTATCTATATAGATATAGTATTTATCTCCCCTAGTAGAAAACGTAACGGGGACTATAATATAGTAATATCCCCGGAAGCTATATCCTTTAATAGTAATATCCGTATAATTAGATTAAATAATAGAGGACTTAGATAATTTACTTAATTTACCTACTTTACTAGTAGAGGTAGGTATTACTAAAGGCTTTACGAAGGAATAGCTAGAACGAATATACCTATATAAGGTATTATTTAATTTAAATAAGGAAGTATAGGTACGGCATATTAGTTTAGGTAATTTCGGATTAATAAAGTGGTTTTCTACTATATTATCGATGTTTAATTTATTAACGGCGGTAGAGCCTAAAGGCTCTAGTAGAGACTAGTCTTAGTCTACCTATTAATCTACTTAAAACTAATTAATACCTTAATAGTACCCTTCTTCATAAGTATTATATTATTCCTACTTATTAAGGACCTTAATATTATTATCCCCTTCCTCGTCCTTAGCGGTTACTTAGTAGGCCCGGTTATTATATAGACGCGGGGTATTATTTACTTAGAAAGGCTTATTTTAAAAAGGTAGCTTATAATAGGGATTTTTATTATTAATATTATTCTACTATATCCTAGCTATTACATTTACATTTCCGCTAGTAATTTATAATTATTAGCGACCTCTAGGTAAAACCCTTACTTAGACGTTTTATAGCTACTATTAATTATTATTATTATAATTTTATAAGTTATAGAAAGGATTACTAAATAGCCTATTTTTATAAGGATTTAACGGGTTATTATAAGGTCTAAAATTATTACTATATTAGCTATTTCACTAATATAGATTTAAGTTAAAAGGAGGACGATTAAAACTAGAATTCTACTAACCTTATTTACTACCTTATAGCTATTACTTATTTACTTATAACGAGGACCTTATTATATCTATAGAAGGCTTCCTATATATATTAAACTAGATGTCTTTCTTATAGCGAAGCTCTATAAGAAGGCTACTAATAGTAGACTTCTTAGTTAGATAAGGTAAAGTCTATTATAATTCTCTATTTATATATTTATATACTAACCTAACCTATACCTCTTTTATAGAAGTAAAGCTAGCATTTTTACTATTAAGAATAATAGTATTAATATAATTAGCTAGATTATAATAATTCCTTACGTCTTTAATTATATATTAGATAGATTTAAGTAAAGCTAGTAACTTACCTAGGGAGTTATAGAATCTTACTTTAAGACTCTTATACTATTAATTAATACCGTTAGGATTATTATATAAGCCGGAGCGGCTAAGTTTATTAAGCTAGTTAATATACTACTCGTTAGTAGTACTAAGTAAATAGGAATCTATATTCTACCTTAAGATAGTAGGATCTATATTAGCTACCTTAACTTAGAGGCGCTTAATAAAACTAAAGATATTATAATAGATATTATAATTATCTTTTACTTTAATAGGTATTACCTATAAGTCGGGATTAAAGTATCCTATATCCTAGGGCTTAAAGGTAAAGGCGGAACGAGGTCCTTATTAAGGACCTACTATAATAGGCTATAGATTACCTAGTTATATCTAATTAAATATATATATAGCTTAGGTAATAATACTAGCTATTTTAGTTCGCTAGGCCTCTAAGAAGGTAGTAGTAGCTATATTTAGTGCTAGTATTAGCGTCTTAAATAGTAGGGGTATTAAGATAGGTTTAAAGCTTACTAGGATAATATTTACCCTCTTAAGCTTAATATACTAGACTTATATATTAATATTAAATCTATATTTATTAACTACCTACTTAGGCGGGAAGCGTACTATAATAGTAGGTAATAATACTTACCTAGTACGCCGTAAGGTAGCGGACGTAGTAGATAATTCCGGGGTATTATTATCCTTAGGGTTAAGAGGTAAGTCTTCTAGCTATAAGTAATATATAGTAAAGAACTTAAGTACTCTCTAAGACTTTCCGTAAGCTTATTAGTAGTAGGGCTACTACTCTTAAGGAATAAATTAATCTCGTATAATTAATAGATTACTTAATTAAGGAGTACTAGATTAGGAGCTAGCTTATTAATTATATACTACTAGGGAGGTAGAGGTAATAGTAAGTAGAGACGTTGCCTTTTACTTTAGAGTAGCGGTGAAGGTAATAGTAAGGGACTATAAAGGCAAGGAATAAGTAAATATACCTAGATATAGTATTTCTAGTAACAAGGGCCTTAATGCCTCGTTAGACCGATAGCTAATAGATTTAGCTTAGGAGCTAATAGACTAGTAGCCGTTTATCTAATAGCGGGGATAAGATAGTAGGGAGTAGAAGGCTATTAAGGACTAGTACTATAAGGCTAGTACTACTAGAGCTAGTAGTTCTTATTAATATAATTATAGTACTTAGTAAT
>JAABUV010001621.1_pt1 | contig 32347 bp, 33 predicted proteins | sample 5559971 | NCBI WGS metagenome assembly JAABUV01 (sample SAMN10711881, study PRJNA513362) | rock metagenome | isolation source: Antarctica rocks | place: Antarctica: Victoria Land, Knobhead nord | collected 2015-12-19
GCGCCGGCGCGGGCGCTGCGCTGCCAACGGGCGCAGGCGCGGACCCGCCGCTGCCTGCGGGCGTCGGCGCGGGCGCTGCGCTGGTGTCCAGCAGCGGAGCGGGCATCGACATGGCGCCCGGCACTGGCGCGGGCGCTGCGCTATCGCCGGCGGGCGTCGGCGCGGGCGCTGCGCTGGTGTCTGGCAGCGGAGCGGGCGCTGACGCGGCTACCGGCGCTGGTGCGGGCGCTGCGCTATCGCCGGCGGGCGCTGGCGCGGGCGCTTCGCTGGTGTCTGGCAGCGGAGCGGGCGCTGTCGCGGCTATTGGCGCTGGCGCTCGAACGGGCGCCGGCATGGGCGCCGCGCCGGCGCTGGGCGCTGGCAGGAGCGCGCTGGCGCGCAACGCGGCGGCGGGCGAGCTTTCGGCGGGCACGAGCGCCGCGGCGCCGGCGGGAACCGGTGCGGGCGCGGCGCCGTCAGCTAGCGGAGGCGCCAGGGCTACGCTGCCGGCGGGCGCTGGAGCAGGCGCCGGGCCGTCGCCGGGCGCGGGCGCAGGCGCCGTGCTGTTGGCGACTGCCGGCGCACGCGCGGCCTCGCCAGAGGGCACGGGAGTCCATTGCAGGGTCCACTGGAGGCCGCCCGCCAGGGGTGCTGGGCCGGCGGCGGGCACCGGAGTGACGCCCGCGGAACCAGAACCGGGCGCCGGGCTGTCGGCGGGCGCCTGTGCGGGCACCGCAGCGCCCATTGGCGCAGGGCCAGGCGCTGGCGTGACGGATGGGGGCGCGCTGTTCGTGGGCGGCGTGCCCCCGGCGCTCAGGGGCGCGGCCGGCGAGGAGGCTGCGGGTCCGCCCGTGGCAGCAGCGGGCACCTCGGCGGGCACAGGCGCAGGCCCAGGCGCCGCTGCATCAGGTGCGGGGCTGATTGCAGCAGGCACCAAGCCAGGCTGGGCGGCGGGCGGGTCTGCCAGCGGCTGCGCTGGCGCCGGCGGGGGCGCAGCCGCCGGCGCTCCTCCCGTGTCTGGAGCGCTGGCCGCCGGCTGCGGCGCGCCGGGACTAGCTTGCGCGAGCGAGCGAGCATGGCGCGCTGCTCGCCCTGGCTGCACGCTGCCCAGCTGCTCGCGAGTGCGGTGCAAGGCAGCCTGCGCGCCCCAGCGAAGAGCGGTATTTGCAAAAGCGTATGCAGCGTGGGCATTCGCGACCATGCACGACAAATTTCCGCCTCCTTCCCCGCATCAACCGCTGGCCAGCGCTTATATAAATCATCCAAGATAGACAAAATACTCACTTTCAAAAGTGGAGCAGCTCAGGGGCGGGCGGTCACCGCCGGGGAAAGTGATGCGCAGCGCGAAACGCTGCAGGTGAGCAGGCAGCATAGCACAACCAACCAGACGGTTGGTACAGCCTGCATCGCGCAAGCTGCGGCGATGCGCGTTTGCGCGTGGGCGAGCAGGCTGCAGCAGGAGTACCGTTGTACTCTTAGTAACCTGCTACCGTGAGGGTTGCTGATTACAATCCCGGCTGCGTTGGCAGATCCACGACACATATAGTCTCGGCACGGGCAGGTCATTGTCGTGTGTACCAGCATCCTCTGGGGCGCCTGCAGTCTAGCAGCCTTGCAGACAGACAGAGACTGAAGAGTCAAGGACAACTGTAAGCCACCCTCCTTGCCACTCAAGGCGCGTTTCTACGCGTCAATCCAGTTGAACTAATATACCGCAGGCGCACTGCTCAGCTAGCCTACGCGCAAATGCTTGCTGTGCGGCCGGCTGATGCGCAAGCGTGTCAAACTACTGTGCGCTTTGTCAGCTGTCACTCTAGGGAGGCAAGAGCTTATAACTAAGTTCAAGAGCTTATAACTAAGTTCAACACGAACGTGTTGTGTTGCACGCTATCCAGGTACTCAGCTAGCGCCGAGTTGCACTGCATGCATGGCCCTGTGCCCTCAGTGGTGCTCGGCAAAAAACGTCCGGACATCCGCTGTGAGCTCTGCTGGCATCTCTAGCGCGGCAAAGTGGCCGCCGCGCTGGAACAAGGTCCACTGCTGGATGTTGTAGGAAGCGGCCGCCCAGCTGCGCGGCGCGCGGTATATCTCCGCAGGGAAGATTGCTGCGCCGGTAGGCACCTGTGCCGACACACGGCCCTCCGCTTGCAGTTGCAAATGCCTGTAGTGTACTTCATAGAAGGGTGGCAAGCAGTGCGTCCCGCGCCAACAGCGGGGCTTATGTAAGCTCATCAGACCGCGGTTGGTAGGCTGCTGGCAACGCCACCATGCGCAACTGTTCTTCCACATGTCCGCACTGCCCTGGTGACGCAGGCAGGCTCCTCCGACTCGCCCACATGCGGGCGCACCCTGCAGTACTGCGCGCCCAGGCGCGCGGCCTCCCCCGAGTGCATCGCCTCGTAGTACAGCCGCGTGGAGGACGTGATGCAGCCGGAGAACCAGTAGATGGCCACGTTGGTCAGCAGCTCGTCGCGCGTGAACGCGGACTCGATGTCGCCGCCGATGTCGCCCCTGCTGTGCGCGCAGCGCCCCGGGCTGCCGGCGTCAGCGGCGTTCCTGGGCGCCCGGCTGGCGGGCGCGGGCGGCCTCGCAGCGGACTGCTGCGGGCTGGTCTGGGTCCGGCATTGGCTCCATGGCAGCTCACGTGAAAACCCCAGAAACCCATACACAATGACAATGGGCCACCTGTAGCCCCCGTGGAAGTTGGCAGCAGAACAAAGCATTCCGTACATGCCAAGCAGCACACCCTGGCAACAGAGCGCACAGGGAGGCTGGTCTGGCATGCGAGCCTGCTTGGCGCACCACGTGTGGAACTTCTCGACGATCCACGCGAGCAGCCCAGCCGGGGAGTCGTTCAGCGCACAGCCCAGCGTCTGCGGCTTGGTGCCCTGGATCTTTGAGTAGCCTGCCGCGCCATGGGGCGCACCATCAGCAGCCATGCCACAGGGTCGCCAAGCGCTTGTGCTGCTGCACAGGGAGAGCTGCATGCAGGGTCCTGAGCATCACACTCTTATGGCAGAGACAGGCACACGCACACAAGGCGAGTGCCATGCACGTCGCATCATCCCCACGCCATCTTGGGAGCCCTGGGCTCACCCGTGTGGTGCAAGACTGCGCATATACCCCGTCACTTACAAGCCAGGCTCAACCTCGCAAAGGCCTACCATCACCGCCCAGCGCATGCCCCCTTCTCCCAAACATGTACGCCAGCTCACAGCGGCTCAGCAGTGGGGCGGCGCGCCGGTCTCGCGCTGCTGGAAGTGCCGGCCGTCCTCGACCGACTTGATCTCGTCGGCCGACAGGAACACCGGGAAGCGGCGCAGCCAGGGGTGCGCCAGGTTGGCCAGCTGCGCGAGGTGCAGCGGGTTGGTGTAGCACGGGCCCGCAAACACCAAATTGATGTGGATCGCGCGGCAGCGCTCGGGGAAGTCGCGCGCCAGCTGCGCCGAGATGATGGACCCCCAGTCGCCGCCTGCGCGCGGGGCACGGCCGGCGCATCATGCTTGGAGCTCGCGGAGCGCCAGTGGAGAGCAGGACGCCGGTGCGCCAGGGCACGCACACAGGCCATCTATGCTTGCACGGCCAAAGCACGCGTCGCTGATGACAAGGCTGTGTGGCTCAGTGTTCCAACTCTCATGCACTCCAAAGCCGCCATATGTGAGCCCTCAGCACAGCGCCATGACGCGCACGGCGTCCGTCTCAGCGCACACCAGTCGGCACACGGGGACCGTCACGCTCGCGCTGGGAGCGCGGTCAGCGCATGCGGCGGGGCGCGCCCTGTGCTACGTAGGTCTGGTACCCCAGCGCGGACATGAGCGCGTCGAACGTGGCCGCGATCTTGCGGATGCCGAAGCCCGGCTGCCGCGGCGCCGACGAGAAGCCGTAGCCCGGCAGCGAGGGCGCGACCACATGGAAGGCCTGCGGCTTGCGCCCGTCCGCGGCCGCCTTGGGCGCGGCCAGCGCCTCGAACATCTTGTGGAACTCTGCGCCGCGCGGACGCGCCGTGCGGTGAGCATCAAAGCAGCGCGGGTGCCATGCTATGCCATGCGGAGCGGGCGGCGGGAGGCATGGCAGGCAGGTTGACACCAGGTACCAAGAGTGTGCGCATGCATGTGCTGCGTCCCAAAGGGCGGCAGCCATGTCCATGGCAGGGGAGCTGTGGAGCAGCTCCGCCGTGAGCTGTGGAGCAGCTCCGCCGTGCCAGCACGTCACATCCTGTCAAGAACCAGCGGCGCGCACCAAAGAATGAGCCCGGCCACCCGTGGCTCAGCACCAGCGGCACGGCGTCGGGGTCTGCAGACCGTAGGTGCACAAAGTGCAGGTCGATGCCGTTCACGGGGAGCTTGAACTGCGGGAACCTGTTGAGGTGTGCCTCTTGCTTGCGCCAGTCGAACTTGGTGGCCCAGTGCTGTACGAGGTCCTGTGCACCGCACGTGTGTGTGTGAGGCTGTATGCCTGTCGTATGTGCGGCACCATATGCGTATGTGTGAGGCCTGTATGTCTGCCAACTCAGGTGGAGTCTGCCGTGCTTTGGAAGGACACGCTGGTGCAAATTAAGTGCTCAGTGCATACCAATAAGCACCATGTACAGTGGCGCAGGATTAAGCGCTCCTAACATCTCACGTCTGTGACACAGCAACATCACACTCCATATATTTTCATAGTCAGTTCTGTTATGTTCAAGCGCTGCGGCAATAGCTGCGGCGTGCGTCAGCTTCCTGCAAGCTCTTGTTGGCATACAGCTACCAGTGCGCCATCTGGCTTAGGTGAGAGTTGTATCTAGCTTAGGTGATTGTAGTAATGCTTACCTTCAGGTACTCGTAGTCTGTGCCATAGCTCCATCCCACACCCTCCAGTGGCTCCGGAATACGCGCATTACGCAGACGCGCACACAAGTCCTCTATTTGCGCCTCCGGGACGTTGATCGTAAACGGAACGGGAGCCGCCATTGTGGTGCGCTGTTACCAGACACCAAAGCGTCCTTTTCCTCCTGCTGTACAGCGCTCCTGACGCCATCGAGCAGTGCCGAGTATGTATGCACCAGCAAGACCTAACCCTGCACATGCACCACTCATTCAATATATAGAGACCGCTGTATGTGGGCTCATGATGGTACACGCACGTGTTCATACAGGGCATCCTGCCAACATGCCATTATGCTACGCAGCAGCTACCCAAATGTGGCCAGACGCTCATCATTTGCGACGCCGCTGGGCGCTGCGTGCGCCGGCAGCGCGTGCGCTGGTGCGGCCGCGCCGGGCAAGCAGCGCGGCAACGGCAGTGCCGGCACGCTCTGCAGCTGTGCGCCGCCATCCGCTGCGGTCCTATTGCTGGCCCGGACGACAGGGAAGCCCTCAGGGATGGTGCCGCACAGGCGCTCGTTCCCTGCGCGCGCAGGAATACAGCAGCAATCAACCGCAACTTACCATACACGAGCTGAGGAATGCTGGAGCGCCTTACACCCTGGCCTATACCATCGCTGCCTCCAGCTCTGCCTAGGCAGCGACCGTGTGCATGTGCCCTGGTGGCACGCGCAATAAACGCGAACAGGCATGAGTTAGGGCGAACAGGCATGAATAGATATACAGTCCAGCTCTGACATGGGCACCCAATCTCAGCGCCCCTGATGATGTGCAGGCAGCAGCCATACCGGGCAGCAGGGCGGCCGCGCGCAGGTGAGGGAAGACATCGCCGGGCGTCGCCTCAGGGTCGCGCGCCCACTCCGAGGGAATTGGGCCCTCGAGGTGGTTGTCAGCCAGGTCAAGGACCTGCACCGCACAGCAGCGGCAGCGTCACACAACAGTACCAACAGCATGTCAGACCACTAGTGTCTATTGCCGAAATCAGACTTTGTCAGAGCGTGCTCCGATTGGGCCAACTCCTCCTGTCCTTGGCGCAGCCACCACAAAGTCCTGCGTCTGGCAACACTTCCCGCATGCATAGCTACCGTCTGACGTCTCCCTGCTGCCCATGATACTCCCGCACGGAAAGTTGTGTGCATTGCGCAGCGAGCGCGCCTGCAGGCTGGCAAAGGCGCCTGGCGCGCCCCAGGCCGCGGGCAGGCGGCCCGTCACGTTGGCGGCCTGGCCCGCCAGGTGCAGCTGCTGCAGCCTGAGCGCGGACGTGCCCCAAGAGCCCTCCAGCTCGCCTGCGCGGCCGGGCGCAGCGCCTGGGACAGCCGCCGCCGCGCGCGCGCTGCACGGCGGCCAGTATGCGGACCGCTGGGTGCGCTGAAAGACGGTAGGCCAGGGCCTCGGGTGCAAGCGCCCGAGTCGTGAGCTGAAGTATGCAGTTTGTAGTCGCAGGTGTCAGGGGGGGGCAGGTGGCCGGGACACTGCGCGGCGACGGACCGGAGAAGCTGTTGGCCGACAGGTCGAGCACGAGCAGCGCCATCATGTGGCCGTCCAGCAGGTTGTCCAGCGACGCCGAGCCGTTCAGGCCCGCGCCGGGCCTGCGCGGCCCGCCGCCTCAGCAGCAGCCCCGCGCTCCCGGCCGACGCAGGCGTGCGGGTTGGCACCCGCAGCTTACTCAGGGGTTAAGAGCAGGGGCGCGGTCGGCAGGCGCACAGGCTGATGCACGCGACGTGGCCGCTGGGGTCGCAGGTGACGCCGGTCCAGGAGTGGCCGCGCGCGTCGAGGCCGCCCGGGCCGCCTGCGCACAGGCTGGCGTTCGCCGCCGTGACCTGCGGCTGGCCGGGCGGGCACACGTCGCCGGTGTCGCGGCCCCAGCCGCGCCAGCCGCGCTCCTGGAAGGTTGCCTGCCGCAGCGCGCGCCGGTGCTATCATGGCTAGCTGGTGACCTTCTAGCGGCACATCTGCCTCCCCTGCTGCGCTACCGAGGGCTCAGCTTCCTGTGTGACGTACAACGCGCCGCCCCGGCGCCTAGCTGTTTGAGGGGGAGGGTACAGATACGCGCGAGCGGCACCCTGGCACCCCGGCACGCAGCGCCGCAGCGGCCCCACCTGAAAGTTGGCCACCTCGTCAGCCCACATCAGCATGCCCAGGTGCTCGACGATCGGGCGCGGCTCCAGCTGCGCCAGCACCGCCGGGGCAAAGAGTGACAGGACGGCGAGGCACGTGACCGTTGTGCGCCCGACCATCGTGCCCGAACGCGATCGGGCAAGACAGCGGCGCGAGAAGTCTTGCTCGGCAGTTAAAGCCCAACGAATGTCGTACATAGGTTTCCAGACAGGGTAAGAGGTGTGCTAGGCTATGGGTGGCACGCTGCGGGAGACGCTGAACGCAGACGTGTGTACAGTTGCGGTGTGTCAGGTTCAAGGCCAGCGCCGCTCGTATGGTAGAATTACACACACCGTCTTCCATCACAACTAAGTGCACCCGCGGCGCGCTCGAACGCGTGCTTCAGGACAGCAGCGATGACTCTTTGCAGCAGCGGTGACTCTTTCTTGTACTGGATAACGCTCCACACGTGCGCGCGCTCATGTCTGGCTTACCGGCGACTCTTTGTCGTACTTGGATGTTTCGCCACTTGTCCGCGCGCTTAGTGTCTGGCTGGTGAGCGCGCTTGGTGAACGAGCCAGGCACCGCGCGCGCGGACAAGTGGCGCACCATCCAAGTATAGCAAGGGTCATCGCTAAGCTAGACATCAAGCGCGCGCATTGAGCCTTATCAATACAGCAAGGAGTCATCACTGCTGTAAGGCGGTGAGCTGCTCGGGCCGGGCAAATCAGCAGGCTACTGTTGATGTCAGAGCAGCCCTTCGAGGAGGAAAGCTCGCAGCTGGCAGCCGCACCCAATTAGATGGGTGCATATGGGTGGCTGAGGTTTTGGGTGACAGCAGGGCGACTCGTGACAGGGTTACAGCCCAGGAGGGCAAGAAAGCCCTGGGGTTGCTTCGCGCGGGGCGTGGTGCGCGCATACCACGCAAAGAATGTTGTGTCGGGCAGACAGATGCATAAACCTGGCACAGACAAGTGCATGAACCCAGGGCCGACACAGACCATGCCGCCCGACTACGCCGCGCCCAGCAGCGCCCCCACCGATGCAGCCGTGCCGGAGATGGCGCAGCCCACGCCGATGACCAGCACGGCCACGTTCAGCGCGACGCTCGTGCGCGACGCCTCGCCCTGCACGCCGCGCAGCCGGTCGGCGGCGCGCGGCGGCGGCTCGCCGCGGGCGCCGCGGCGGCGCGGGCTCCGGGCCAGCGCCCACGCAGCCCTCGTCAGAGCACACACCGCGGCTCTGCTGCTCGGGAGGCCGCAACGTGCTCGGCGGCGGCTCGCAAACCCTGGGACTGCCCTGCAGACAAACCCTTATTGTAGGGCGCGCGCCTGGAAGATGCGCAGGTGGCAGAGCGCGGGGAAGATGATGGACACCGACACCGTCAGCAGCGAGCCGATGAGCGACATGAAGTACGCCAGGAAGGGCACGTAGCGCGCCATGCCCAGCGTCGCCAGCCCGATGGCCGTGCGGACCGCCAGGCGCCGCGCGCCCGCCGGCGCGCCTGGCGCGCGCGCGCACACAGGCGCCTCAGCGCGGACCGGCGAGGAAGACCGCTGTCGCGACTCGATCTCCACTGACCCTACTGCTGACGTGTGAGCCGTGCAGAGCCCAGGCTGTGTTACAGCAAGCAACAGCACGGGTGACATGCTGCCTGATCGGCCCTTTGCGCAGGCTCACTGCCTGAGCCGCAAAGAGGAGCAGCACGGCCCAGAGAGGTCCATCGCAAGACACCGGCCCGCGGGCGGACGCAGCAGCCAGCCTGACACATGGCCGCTGCCCCAGGCCGCGCGCCCCCGGGGCGCACCGGTCACGCGCGCCGCGACGGCGGCGTCCGCGGCCGTCGCGGGCGTGTCCACGGTCAGCGCAAACTTCGCGATCGGGTTGACCAGGATGAGCGACGCGCACAGCGTGGCCAGCAGCCCGCGCGGCAGGTTGAATGTGATCACGTCCAGCGCGCCGGCGCCGTACATCGCGTAGCCGGCCGCCGCGATCAGCGTGCACTGCGCCGCCACGATGACGTACGCGACGTTGAGCACCTGCAGGATGGATTAGGGTCAGGCTGACCGCGCGCCGCCCCGCAAGGCCGTCAGCGCTGCCCAGCGCCGCAGCGCCGGCTCCAATTGCTAGTCGCGGGCATGATGGACGCGCGGTTCTCATGGTGACTTCGCTGCCGAGCGAGCCGCGCAGCAGCTTGTCTGATCCGTCAAGCTATCTCTTCAAACGTGCTGCGTGCTCGTGCTAATACCATGCAACATTGCGCTGCTCTGCCTGACGCGCTGGCGTACACATCACGGGCACAATCAGCACGCGCTCCCTTGCATCGCTGCTGGGCGAGCCGCGCAGCTCTCCTGCTCCTGAAAACCATTCATTCCACTGTGCTGCGCACCTGTGCCAACACCATGCAAGAATAGGCACTGCTGCGCCTGCTCAGCTCGAGGCGCGGGCGCGGCTGGGGGCGCGCGGCGCGCGCGCGCCTGCGGGAAGCGGCGCGGCTCCTTCATGCTGCGCTGGATGCTGGGAAACACGCCGTGGCCGGAGTACACGAAGGCCATGATGCCGAACACCAGCGGCAGCGAGGCCCAGTTGGCCGCCGCGGTGACCGCGCCCGCCGTGAAGCTGCCTGGCGCGCCCGCCCCGCGCGCGGCCCGTCAGCGCGGGCGGCGCGCGCCGGCCCGGGCGCAGCGCCCGACGCTGCAAGCAGCCGGAGGACAGACGCGCGCCGCAGCGGGGAAAACCGGCCGACAGACGGTGCGCATCTGCGGGGCGTCAGCAGCTGCGCGGCAGGCGCCGGGGCCGCACCGGTCACATACGTGTAGCCGACCGCGCAGAGCACGGTGAGCGTGGCGCCCACGCCCAGGAAGCCCAGGTAAGACAGCGCCTTCAGGTCCGGCAGCCACACGGTGGGCAGCATCGCGCAGGCCGCGAGCAGCATGTACGCGCGCGCGTCCGGCGCGAAGCGGCTGCCGAACAGCTGGAACAGGTTGTCGCCCTGCGCGGCGCCGCGGCACCGCCCTCTCCTGAGTGCTGCAGGTCCAGGTTAGGGTTAGGCTACGCCAGTCGCTCTCTCCGTCATAGCGCCGCGGCGGGGCCTGGCGAGCGCAGTGCCGGCAGGCACAGGGTGCATGCGCGTGCTGCGCCCGCTCCCCCGCCACACACGCCCGTTCAGATACAGCAGCGGCGGTAACCAGCACTGACACGGCGCCGACACGGGCCGGCAGGCGCTCTGCCGGGCGCGCGCGCGCGCGCGCCTCCAGGATGAACAGCAGCGCGCCCGTGCCCAGCAGCTCGATGTAGATGGACGACGCCACGACCGCGCGGCCGAACGCGCCGAACGCGGCCTCGCCCACGTCCTCGTAGCCGACCGGCGCCACGCGCCCGCCGCGCGCCGCCGCCGTGCGCTGCGCGACCGCGTCGTAGCACTGCACCAGGATCTTCCCTGCGCCGCCGCGGCCGCGGGCTCGCCGCCGCACGCCGCACCAGGCCCGTCCCTATCACGCTATGAACATGGGCTTCCCGCCGTACACCGCACCAGGGCTTGCCCGCGCGCCCGCACGCATGACCTGCTTGACAGCGGTGATGCTCCTGAGCAGCGGGCGCGACTCCGCTATACGCCTGGGCCGGGAGCCGCGCCCATGTAACTTGTGACAGTGCCCAGCAGCCAGAACAAGCCCGCCAGCCGGACACGCAGCGCCGCTGCCCTCCCGGGCAGAGCGGGGGCCGCGCCGGTGTAGTTGGTGACAAAGCCCAGCAGCCAGAGCACGCCCAGGCCCGCCCAGCCAGACTTCTTCAGCGCGAACGGCAGCGACAGCAGCCCCACGCCGCTGAGGATGTTGATCACGTTGACCACCGACTGGAAGAACGTCGCGTTGCCCGCGGCCTGCGCGCCCGGGGCACGCCACTTGCCCTCTCCGTCGCTGTGCCGCGACGCGACCTGGCGAGCGCAGCGCCGGCAGGCACAGGATGCTTGCAAATGCTGCGCCCGCTGCCTCCCCGCACGCGCCCGGGGACTGCCCCTCAGCGGTCCGCCCGCGGCAGGACGGCTGCCCAGCAGGCCCAGGCTGCGCTCGCAGCGCGGCACCTGCGCCAGTGCACTACTGACAGGCCCTGCCGGCGGCTGCACCTCCTCCGCGGCCGGGGCGCCGTCGCCCGCCGCGTCCCATGCCCCGGCGTCCGCCGCCGCGCTGCCCGCCCTGCAGACGGCCCGCCGCGGCGGCCGCGCATCCGGCCGCAGCTCCAGCGCCTGCCAGCAAGCGCGCGGGCCGGCGCCCTGCCGCGCCGGCCGCTTGCCCGCCGCGGGTCGCCGCTCGGGGCGGGGGGCGGCTGGGCACGGACACAGCGGCAGGCCCTCCGCTCTGCACAGGCGGCCCGCCGCACGGCCGGGGTGCATGCTGGGGCCGGCCGCACGCGCAGGCATTGGAACGGCGCGGACGCCCAAGGTCCCCTGGTCGTGGGCAGCGAGACTGCTTTCGAGCAGCTTCAGAGAACCGATGCCCCGCCCCCCTTGTTTCGCTCAATGTAAAAAAACAGTGGTTTTGCTCCACTCCAGCAGTGGAGCGCTCCACTGGCCAAGTAGGGCTGCGGCCTGACGGGTGTTACATATGGCCTTGACATATGGCCCGAGGCCTCGACAAGTGTGTTGACTCTCCCGACGCCTCATGCATCCTGCACTTTGGCGCCGCTGCGTTGGGTTGACGGCGCTTTCCCGCCACGCAGCCTGCACTGCTGCACCACCTTCTTGCTGCCCGCCTTCACCAGGGTGGCTAGGTACTGCCGTCACCGATGCTTGGCAGGGCGCTGCACACTATGCGCCATAAATGAATTGTTACAACCGTGTATCAGCCAACTTCGCTGCCTGCGGGATGCATGCAGCCATGCAAGGGCTCAGAAGCAATGCAAACCCTGGTGTAACTCGCAATGTGCTCCACTCAATTTGAAGGCACGACCATCGGTGACAACAAGGCCATCACTCTTCCTTTCATAGCTGCCTCATCAGAGCACGCCGGCTTCAGATTGACACAGCGCAGCCGTGCAGTGAGACGCCTCCCTCGCGCGACTCAGCAGAGCACATCGCCGCAGGAACTGCAGCGATGAGCGCATCAGCGCGGATGGGCTGGGCGCCGCGGGAGCCGTCGGCTGGCGAGCGGCAAGCAGCCAGCGGAGGCGCAGCAGGGCCGGACAACGCGCCTGCCACAGCGGGCACTGTCGCCGCCGACGCCACGCCCCAGCCCGGGCCGGCTGCTGGCGGGGACACTCTTCAAGCGGCTCTGGCAGAGGCTCGCCTGACTGCCGCGGTGGCTTCAGTGGAGAGCGAGGAGCGCAGCGCCGGTCTCGCCGCAGAGGGCGCAGCCGCGGCTCCCGCGGGCGCCTCCCGCGTTCGCGCTGGCAACGGCGCTGGCAACGGCCGCGGCGGCGGCGGCGGCGGCGGCGCGGCCCAGGCAAGCGCGCAGGAGGCGGGACCCGCGCAGGCAGCGCAGGCCCAGACCGCCGTCGCGCCTGGACCTGGCCCGGGCGCCTCGCCGGCGGCGGGCGCAGCGGCGCCGCCGGGCGCGGCCCCGCCCGCGGCCGCGGCGCCCGCGCCGCCGCCTGCCCTGGGGGGCACGGTGGCGGGGCTGGTGGCGGGCACGCGTAGCTGCGTGCTGCGCCCCTGCGCATTCTTCGTGTCGTGGCAGGGCGTGCTCACGCTGGCCTTCAGGCGCGGGCACCGCCGCCGCCCGCCCTGCTGACTCCCCGGGGCCCCACTCCCCAAATTGAACTACAAGCGCTCTCTGCATGTACGTTGTCAAGTCCCAGTCCTGGGTGTGGGCTAGAGCCTTGGCAGAGGACCACTTAAAACCTAGTGTGGTTTCCTTGACTGCACTCCTGGACGGCACCTGCTACGCTGCCAAGGCAATCTGCGCTCCGGCTTGCACAGCAGAGAGCGGCGCAGTGCAAGGGTGCGCGCCTGATCAGGCTCCGGCCGCGCGCAGCGGCCTGCCGCCGGCGCTGGTGGCGCTCAAGGCGGGCCTGGAGGCTGCGCATGCGGGCCTGCCGCGCGAGAACCCGGGCAGCCGCTGGCCCAAGGCCACGCTGGGCATGCTGGGCGACGCGCGCCGGCTGCTGCCCGACCAGCTCGCGCGCCTCAACGCCCTCTGCGCGTGCGCGCCGCCGCCGGCCATGGGGTCACAGGGGTCAGGGTTGGGGCTATTACAGGCCGTCCGCGTGCGCTTCACCGCAGCTCACGTGCTCCGGTGCTCTGGCCGGGCGCGACACATGACTGGCGCCACCTTGCACTTGTAGCGCGCCACGGTCATGCTGTTGATGTGCTGGCTCAGGTGCCGTCTGTGGCTGGCTGCATGACTTCCGGCGCTGTGGCGTGCCTGATGGCCCAGCACAGCCAGGGCCGGCCCTCCCTGATGGTGCTGCCGCATGCAGCCACCGGGCTGTTCAGGGCCAGCCTGCATCGGGGTCCTCCTCATCTTGCACTGTGCCAGACTCTGAGCCCGACCTGTGTGTGGCTGCCTACGCGACAGGGAGGAGAGCGCGGGCTTTGAAGGCGGAGCGGGGGTGCCCGGCATTGTCGTGGACCGCGCCGCAGTCGCGCTCTACGAGTGCCGGTGCGCGGCCGCGCGCACCCGCGGCGCGAGGCTCACGCAGTGACATGCGGTGCAAAGGTGGATGTGGCATCGGCGAGGGCGTGTTGGTGGGCGCTCGCGCGTCTGTGCGCGCCCCCGCCCCATGCACACCCTGCGCGTGCACAGACGAGCGCGAGCGCAGACCCCAGCCACGACCACTCGCTGGAAACGCGTGCAAGCAGGCCGCCATCACAGAGCGCGCTCTTCGGCCGTGAGATGAGGCGCTATGTTTGCGGCCGCCAATCCTACCCTAGCCCTGACACAGAGCGCGCCGGCCGCAGGAGCCTGGAGCGCCTGGTCGCCTGGTCGGAGGCGCGCTTCGGCGCGCCCGTGGACGAGGCGGAGCCCGGCGCGGAGGAGGCGGAGCGCGTGCAGCGCATCCTGCGCGAGTCGGCGGCGCCCGACTACTGGTTTGCCGCCAGCCGCGACGGCAACCGCGAGGCGCACTACCGCGGTGCGCCAGTGGCGCTGCTCTGGCCAGCGTGTCTCTGTACGGGAGTTTTACATGGAAATATATAGGCTGTCCATGCGCTTGTTCAGAGGCATGATGGCGCATGCGCCTGTTGTCCAGCACTGATGTGCGCACTGGACCATGCGCAATCAGCGTCAAAATTTGCGGCCGACATGCATGCTGCCGGCGCCCACGCGCCAGGCACGCACCTGGGCGCGACGCTTGTCTTCCCGCTGCCCGGCGGGGGCGCGGAGGGGCCGCGCGGCGCCGCGGGCGGCGACGCGGCGGCGGCGCTGCGCGCGCGCATAGGCGCGTTCCGCGCGCGCGTGGACCGTGAGCTGCCAGGCATGTACTGCTGGCTGGCCGACGGCTCGCTGCACGTCACGCTGCGCGCGCTCATGGGCTAGGCGCGGCCGGCGTGTGGGGCTGGGGCGCTGGGCAGCCCCCTGGCCAGTCGCGCAGCGCAGCGCCCTACGTGCGCATCATGAACAAACACCTAGCGCTGTGCATCATGCCTGTTTGGCTGGCGGCCGCGCCTCGCCGGTGCCCGCAGGTCACTCGCGATCAGCGGCCTGCCACTGCTTCTGGACAGCGGGGTGCCGATGCGCCACAGGCGAACACCGCTTGCAGGCAGCAAGCAGCATGGCTGTCGACATGCAATCAGAGGAGTTGGAGACCAGCGTCAGTGATGGGTCGGGCCCGGCAAGCGAACTGTCACGTGGCGCCTTGAGAGGCGGCGCGGCGCCGCTTTGGCGCAAAGGCGCTAGGTTTCACCCTCGTCAGTGCTTGCACCTGCGCAGCGTACTGACTCAACCGCTGTTGGGCAGCCGCGTGCTGCAATCAGCTGCAGCGCCGTCCTGTGAAGTATACACAAGAATGGTGCTGTGGCGCGAGTGGCAATCTGGAAGCGAGGTGCAATGAGAGATAGAGCGATGAGAGGCAAGTAGGCCCCGTGTCATGCAGATGATGTGATCCTGGCACAGCTTTTGTCAACAGGATGATAGGTTGAAAGTGTTAAGATGCAGGAGCCACACGTATGTCTGATGGACAAACCAAGATATGGGTACCCTGGTGCCGGGCCAGGTCCCTCGGTCGACTGCACTTCTTGGACATACAGCTCACTTCTTAGGAGATCGAAGTGTTGTTGCTACACGGCTCCCCCCTCCACACGCAAGCGTTCCCCCAGCATGACAACGGGACTGAAAAAAAAATTTCCGTAATACCCTGGCCTTGGGCTGGTCGACATGGCGCCTTGAGGGAGCTTTGCTAGCTAGCAGAGGCTGTACCATCATCACCGACGTGAATAGAGTGCTAGCCAAGTGCAGTGCAGCCTGGCAGACTTTGTTAAGACCGGGCGTGTGCTGGTAGAGAAGGGCTGCGAGTGGCAGGTTGAGTCGTGCAGATTGATGTAGCTGCGCACGGCAGAGGCTTGGGGTTTTCACAGAGCGCCAGAGGCCGCGACGAGCACGGCACCCCACCACTGCCTCAGTGCTCTTTGGTGAGCATACGGTTGCACCCCCGCCCTCTTCCTCGCTTGTCCAATCAGCCATCATAATCAGGTAGCTGTCCAGTGACAGGGCTGTGAGCCTGCAGACCTGTGCAAAAGGGTGCGTGCACCGCGGCCTGCCTTCAGGCTGCGTGAAATGCTGGCCGGGAGACGGACGGCGGCAGCTTTTCCGGGCTCATCAAAGCGATTGGCGCCGCTGGTACAGGCAGCCTGCACCGCACCGGGCGCCTGTGCAGGGCTGATGCCTTGCTTTGCGCACGCCAGGGCAGCCATGGACGCGCGGGGCAATCTGACGCGCTTGCTGGGCGCTGCCGCACCCCGCGGCCTCCCTGTCAGCGCGGGCAACTGCTCCGCAGCGCCGGGCCTCGCCGCGAGCGCGCCGTGGGCCTCCCACCTCGTCCCGCCGCTGCCGCGCCTGGCGCTCGCGCTCGCGCGCGCGGCGGCCGCGCTGCCGCCGGCGCCGCCGTGGCTGCTGGCGGCGGCGGCGCTGGCGGCGGCGGCGCTGCTGGCCGTGGCGGCGGCGCGCGGCCTGCGTGCGCTGGCGCAGTGGGCGCGCGTGGCGGCTGCGTGCGCGCGCCTGCCGCACCCGCCGGAGGCGCACCCGCTGCTGGGCGCGCTGCACGGGATGGCGCGCCCTCCCTGACCGCACTCTGGCCGTCCCCGCTGCTAGTTCTGGGCCAGGTTCGATGCATGTGGATGCATGTATTTGCGGGGCTTGGTGTGACACGCGCGTTGCTCTCCTCTCTGCGGGTTCCTTCTCCTCTCTGCAGGTTTCTGTGCTTTACAGTCACTCTGCTACAGCAACCAGTCTGGTGTGATCGTATGTATTGTCCGCTTGATTAAAGGGGCTGCACATGCGCTGTTGTTGCCCCTCTGTTGGCATGTGGCAGGCGCGACGGGCATGCGCTGGCGCCAGCATGCACTGGCGCCAACACGCGAGGCTGCCTGCACAAGCTCCGGCTGCCCAGTGCGGCGCTGTCACGGCAGCGCAGCCTAGCGCTGGAGGAGCGCTGCAACCTGAACTCATGAGCAGGCTGCAGCGGTGCGCGCCCTGAACAGGCGCGCGCGGCGCAGACGCGGCCCGACCACCACCTGGCGCTGCGGCGCTGGGGCCGCCAGCTGGGCGGCGTGTTCTGCGTGCGCGTCTTCCACATGCATGCGCGCGCCCGCCCCCCCAAATAAATCTTTCGCCCCACGTGCTTCCACCACTCTGCATCCTGTTGGTGCCAGCGCGGCGCCCTTGAGCAACTGACTGTGCCTGGTTTGGTTTGGCTTTGGACGGATGCAGGCGCACAGGAATGCTGTGAGTGGCTGCCAGGCTGGTCGGCGGGGCTCGGTCGGCCGCCCGGTGGCTGTGGCTGCAGCGGATGGCGCCATGGCTGCTGCTGCTGCTGCTGCGCGCCTGAGCGCGCGCGTGCGGCGGCGCGCAGATGGTGGTGGTCACCGATGCTCGGATCGCCAGCCAGGTCCTCGGCAACGATGAGGTGAGCTCCTTTTACACCCCGCTGTGCCAGACACGGCGCGCGGCAACAGGATGGGCGCGCCGGCCGGCACCGTGCTCGCGTTGGCCATGCATAGAGGGTCGCTGGGGCAAATTTGAACAGGCCTGAACGGTGCGGTGGGCAAAGGGCAGTTAGAAGGCTTTGTCAGGGTGAGTCGAGTGCTCCACAGTGGTGCCTGGGAGCGCATGTCTGAGCGCGGGCACTGCTCGGCGTCCGTGATGATGTGCCGACGCGCGCCCATCTCGCAGCACGTGCGAAGCATGCAGCGCGCGCGCGCAGGCGCTGAGCAAGGCGCTGGAGCCGGATCTGTCTGACAAGCTGATGTCGTTCACCGGCCACCGCACGATGTTCTCGGCCGGCACCGACTCCGCGCACTGGCGGCTCATCCGCAAGGGCGCCGCGCCTGCCTTCTCGCCCACCAACATCCGGCGCGCCCCTTGCAGAGTTAGGGGGTAGGGTTAGGGCATGCATCTATCCTTACATGCGCGTCTGGGCGCTCTGTTCGGCGCATGTGCCTGGCCTTGCACCGCCCTCCGAGTTGTCTGCTCAAGGAGTGCGCTGGTACGTCTCTACGCTTTTGGCGCTGGTACCATTCCTGCAGGTTTATGGGTATCGTAGTAGCACAAAGCTGGCCATTCACCACAGTCCTGATCGCATACTGAGGTGCCCATGGGGCTCTCACAGCGCTGGACTGCGCGCGTCGCGCAGGCGCGCGATGCCGGCCATACACAGCATTTTGGACGCCATGCTGGGCCGCCTGGCCGGCGCGGCCGGCGGCGACGTGGACGTCAACAACCTGGCGCTGCGCTACGCGATGGACGTGACCGGCGCGGTCTGCTTCGGCGTCGGCTTCGGCACGGCCGCGTTCGACGACGCGCACACCAACGACCTGTTCGCCGTGCTGCGCGCGGGTGCGCCCGGGCTGCCGCACCTGGGCGTCCCGATCTGGGAGGCTGAACGACATGCAGCGCTGCGCAGCGTGCAGCTCCAGTCTGTCTGTGCTGCTACAGGCGTGGTGCCCTGACAGTACAAATTTCAGTGTTGCAGCACTTGCAGCTTGTATCATGTGCTCGCGATGAATGGGTCAGAATTTTTTAAGGCTTACTGCAGCGGTTGTCGTACTCGCATTGCTTGCATGTGAAGAGGTTATATGTTCACAGACGCCTGTAATACTGAAAGCCTGCTCTCTGCTCTGTTCATGGGACACGCTCGAGCGCAGGCGCGTGCGCCGTCGCCGCGCGTGCGCCCGTCGCCCCGCCTGAGCGGGGCGCATCGCCCTGCGCGCAGCCATGGGCGAGCTGCACAAGCGCGCGCTCAACCCGGCGCGCGGCCTGCTGCTGCACCTGCCGGAGGTCCGCTCGGGGCGTTGCTTGTTCAGGCGCTTCCGCGGCCACATGGCCGCGCTCCTGCGGGAGGCGCGCGCCCCGCCGTGCCCGGCCGCTCCTGGGGGCACACGCTGCGCCGCTTCGTGAGTTGCATCTGAGCTGTGGGCCGCGGAACTGCATGGCAAGCGTGCCAGGCAGCGCACGCCCTTGGGGCGTCTGCGAGCGAGCCGCGATCCTGCTCAGCGTGGAAGCGGCAACGCCCCTACAGGGGATGCGCATGGAGTCACCGGCAAGCGCGTTGGTCCCGTGTGGCAACCGCGCACTCCATGCGCCCACCGCGCCTCGCGCGCCCTCCCACCGCGCATCCCGTGGCAGACTGCCACCCCTGGCGCCGCGCAGGTGAAGGCGCGCGGCCCGCCGGGCCCGGAGGACGGCAGCGTGGCGGCGCACCTGCTGCGCCTGCGCGACGCTATGGGCGCGCCGCTGCCCGACGCGGCGCTGGCCGGCGAGTTTGGTGTCTTCTTCACCGCTGGCATCGAGAGCGCGGGCCATGCCATCACCTGGACCCTGTGCGTGTCCTAACCCTGCATGCAGACACGTTGTGTCTGCTGGGCGCGGCTGCGGCTGGGCGGCGTTGGCGACGCAGCACGGCGACGCGGCATGATGAAGGCGCATGTGTGGTTTCGAGATCAATGCAAAGTTGTGTGCGAACTTCCATGTGTGGATGACTTACGCACGCATACCATGTGCATAGGCATGTTGAGGCGGCCATCACCGCACGGCTTGGTGGCACCGGTGTCGGGTCACCGCTGAGGCAGAGCGCGAGCTGCGCGTGCGCGGGCCGGCAGGTTCCTCATCTCGCAGCGGCCGGAGGTCGAGGCGAAGATCGCCGCGGAGCTGGACGCGGCGGGCCTGCTGGCAACTAGCAGCCGGCCCAGCCCGCCGCACATCGGCCTCGACGACCTCGCGCGCCTGCCCTACCTCGGCTGCGTGTGCAAGGCGCGTGGCCGCGGGGTGACGCAGGCCGCGCCCGCAGCTGCGAGCGGCGTTGCACGCGCCAATAGGGCTCCTCCAACCGCATACGTGAGCAGCAGCACTGGCATCAGGCGGTCAGTGGTTTATGCAGCGCGTGCGCGGTAGTGTCACTGCTGGGTGAGGCTGTTCCGACAGCGTGCATGTGGGCGTGTCCCATCGGCAGCGCTGACGAGGCGCCCTGCCCTACCCTGAACCTGCAGGAGGCCATGCGGTTCAAGCCGGTGGCGTCCACGGGCGTCACGCGCCGCAGCAAGCAGCCGCTGCGCCTGGGCGGCTACGACGTGCCGGCCGGCGCGATCCTGATGGTGCCGTTCGACGCGGTGCACCGCTGCAACTTTGAGCGGCCCGACGACTTCTGGCCGGTGCGCGCTTGTGGCGCTGGAGTGCCAGCCCGCCTGCTACGTCTGTGCACAGCAACACGCGAGCGCAAGGAGGCTAGGCCCCTTCCGGCGTTGGTGTTGGGATGTGCGCCTGCGGGAGGCAGCTGCTGGCGTGCTGCGAGTCAGTCATGCAGCATCCGGGCGCCTGCTCTGGGGCTGTGGTTCTGTGCCTTGCCGGTCCGCAGGGCGCCACCTCGACACAGGCAAGGGGACTCCCACGGCCCCGCCGTGAGCCTCAGCTGCGCCCGCGCAGGAGCGCTGGCTGGACCCCATGGCAGCGTATCTGCCGGAGGAGGGCGCGCCCGCGCACGACGGCGAGCCCGCGCCCGGCTCAGCCTCGCCCCGGGCCAAGCCCGCGCCCGGCGCATCCACGCCCCCGACCACGCCCGCGCTGGGCCCGGCCACGCCGGGCGCCAGCCCGGCGCCCGTCAGCGCGTCGCCCACGGCCACGCCCGCGCTTGGCACTACCGCCGCGGGATTGGCGCCCGGCGCGGCCTCGCCCCCGACCACGCTGCCGCTGGGCCCGGCCATGCCCGGGGCCGAGCTCGCGCCCGCCGCCGCGCCGTCCCCGGCCACGCCCGCGCTTGACGCGGCCGCATCGGGGCTGCCCGGAGGGCCAGCGCCGCCCGCGGCCAGCCCCGGCGGCGGCGCGCCCAAGCGCTTCCTGGCCTTCAGCACGGGGCCGCGCCAGGTGCGGCCTGGCGGCAAGCGCGTGTGCGGCTGCATCCCATGCTGGCTGCATGGAGGCGTGCCGGGGGGTGACTGAAGATGTGACGGGAGAGGGGCGCCTGCTGCGTCGCCCTCACTCGTGCGCTGGCGCCACGCCCGAGTTTGCGACCGCGCTGTCGGGATTGCGCAACTCCATGTGGACCGATGCTGGGCCACGGCTCGCCCGCGCCCACATGCGCGTGCAGTGTGCATGCCTGTCACTGCAGGGGCTGCAGCCTTGCTCGTCATGCCCCGACTGTGCCGCCTGCGCCGTGCCTGCGCTCGCTGGGTCGTCACTTGCCAGCGCCAGTGGTCGTTGCCGCGCTGATGGCGCGGCCGCGCGCGCGCGGCAGTGCCTGGGCCGCGCGCTGGCGGTCGTCATGCACGACGTCGCCGTGGCCACGCTGCTCGCGCAGTTCAGCTTCCGGCTGTCGGAGCAGGTGCGGCGTGAAGATGAGCCTTTCCGGTGCAGGGCGGCTGCTCCGCTCTTGAGAGCTTGTATGCTGCGCGGGTGCCTGTTTATTGAGGCAGAAATGCTGCCGCGCCTTCACCGTCAGTCCAGCATCGCCTTTCAGCAGGTCTCTGTTTAGGGACGACGTTGGGCTATGGAGGCGCACAAGTCTGGCGTCTGCTGAGGACAGGAGATGTGGGGCTGCCACAGACTGCCCTGCATGAAGCCGCGCGTCAATGTCCTCCTGTGGCGTCGGGGCGCGCAGATGGGCGGCGCGGCGGGCGTGGAGGCGGCCGAGGTCAACTGCCTCACGCTGCAGCCCGGCGCCGGGATGCTGATGCGCGCCGTGCCGCGCGTGGCCGCGTGAGCGAGGCTCCGCTTTGGAGAAGGGGCCGCAGCAGTGGGGCCAAGCAGGCAATGCAGCACGACTGCGCTGCATGGTCTGCATGGCCGAATGCGACACATGCTGCGACACGCATGCAGCTGCTCGCATTTGTGGCGAGTTAGTTGCTGCAGGGTGTGCTGCACCGGCACTGCTGGCAGGCTGCGCTGCAAAGTGCACATCTGCATAAGCTGGGTACAGAGCCAGACCTGACCTGATACGTGGCCGCCTTGGTTCTGGCCAGAGCCCCAGCATGCTTGTGGTTATGCTCGGGGCCGCCCATTGGCTGCGGCAGCAGTTGGCAGCGATGCTTAATCCCTTTGGTTGGTGGAAGACCTGGGGTACGTTGGAGAACGCCGGCAGGCAGCGCGCCGCTGCGGCAGACGCGGCGCACCGCCGTGAGCGCACAGGCCCCTGGCGTGGCACTCCCTCATCCCCATCTCTGTCTGCTGCTGAGTGCGCGCGCTGCAACAGCGCTCTGCTCAGCACGCACTTTTACCAGGCACAGAGCCGTCGGTGATGAAAGGCTGAGCTGGAACTGGGGCTGCCCTCGGCTACGATCTGCTGCGCTGCATGCTTACCTTGTGTGCTCGAGCTCAGCCTTGGCATAAGCCGGTATTGCCAGCGATGGCAGCGGCTGTGTCCGCCCGGCATCGCGTGCGCTCTGTGCATTTGTGCGCAACTGGCTCTGCAGGCGAGGAACAGGTTTCATGGCTGTTGCTATTTGCTGCACAGGTTGCTCAGTTGTCGCTGATCGCGTGTGAAGCACACTATGACATGGTTGTCAAGCTAGGGACATTTCATTGCACAGGACTGTATGGAGTGCAAGCGCTCTGCCAGCCATTTAATATGTGTTATCGTCGGTGCATGCAGCGCTCCTGCTTGTTCAGACATATACTGGTGTTATTTTTTCTGCATACAGCAAGTATGCATAAACAAGACGTATGCTGTGGTGCCACGGCCAGTGTAATGCATCACATCCTGTGCACGTCGCGCATGTCGTTGCCGTCGGGCTGCTCAAGTCCGCAGCAGAGCGTGTCGTCGGGGCCTGTCTGCACAACCGCTTGTCAGGGCAGCTACCTGATGACATCCAGCGCGCTTCTCTAATTCTTGCACTGCACACGCTGCTCTTGTGCAGCTCTGGCACAACCAACATGCACAGGGCCTGTGCCACAGGCGATGCCCCACAACCCATGCGCCCCAACTCGAGACTGCCGGCTACAGCTTTTCATCAGAGGCACAGCACCGGGCATCTGGCAATCGCATCACCTTGCCTACTCGTGACAGCATGCCGTCGAGCCAGGCAGGCACAGAACTGCACATGGGCTGATCATCCGCAGGGTGGGCGAGGCGCACCCTGCACCATGACCAGGGGCTTCGTGGGCGCATAGGGCGGCGCCGCCGCAACAATGAACTGCGGCGCCTCCTCGGTGGCGCCCACGCCCGCGGCCCGGGCCGCCAGACGGCGCAGCAGGTACCCCGCACAGAGCACGCCTGCGCCGCACACCCCATCAAGATGCATGCAACGCATCACACGTCCTTGCACGCAGAACTGATATTGTACGTAGCCATGTGGCATGACTGCCTCGCTGGCATGCGGCCCGACGAACAGCGCGCCCCCGCCAAAACCCACCCTGAAGTGCCTGGGCGCCACGCTTGCCAGCCCGCGCGCCATAGCATGCTCCCCCGCGTGCGGCAGCGCGCACCGACAAGCAGGATACACGACACGGGCAGCAGCGCGACGAGCAGCGTGGCGGCGCGCGCGCCGCCGCCCCCACCGTCGGCGCCGTTGGCGCTCGCCACAGCTACAGTGCTGGCACCCGGCGCGCTCGCGTTGCTCGGCGGCCAGAAGCCGGCCTGCGCGGGCGCCGCGCTCGGCTGCGCCGGCGGAGCCAGGGGCGCCGGCGCGGTCGGCGGGGCGGCCGGGGGCCCGGCAGCGGCCGCGCCGGTGCTGGGCGGCAGGTGCTGCGACAGGTAGTTGAGCCCCGCGCTCGCCAGCGTGGCGGCTGCTGCGGAGGCGAGCTGCAGCTCCTCGCTGATGGCCGCGGCCGATGTGACTTGCGCCGCGCTGGCGAGCGCGGCGTTATCAGCCAGCGGCGCTTGCTGCAGGCGCCGCACGCGGCTGAGCACCCGGCCCGGCGCGGGCTCCAGGCGGCTTCCCATGGGGTCATGCGCGCGCAGGTAGGACTCTGTGTGCAGCGCTCTCGCTGCGAGGTATACGCGAACGCTGGCCGGATCGGACCACGCCATGCTGCGCACCCAGCGCCACGGCCGGCGCACGACCAGGACACGCACGCAGGCGGCGAACCGGGCGGCCCGCAGCGGAGGGGCGCGCGGGACGCGCGGGCGGGCGCAGGCGAGGCAGCAGCAGGGCGGCGGGCGGGCCAGCACAGAACCCAGCAGGACGCATGCGATTGCCTGCCCCCACGCGCGCTGTGCTTGGGGGCCGGGGCCGCAGCAGCTTGTCTGGCTCCTGCTGTGCAGCCAGTGAGGGCGACGAGCAACGATGTTGTTACAGGCAGCCATGATCTGGCTCTGGCAGTTCAGGCTTGGCAGGGCAGAGTGCAGAGCGCAGCATGCGGCAGGAGTTGTGCCCCGCAGCCTTGAGCTAACACTGTGGCAAAGGCAGCAACTGGGTGATCTCAGTCAAGTGCACATCCAGGAAGTGGGTAAGCGTGGCTCACCACCACGCCAAGCGTCCAGACACGCATGGCTTCCCAGTAGTGCGGGCGGGGCGTGCGCGGGGCTCAACGCACACTCAAGGCGAGCTCGACCGCGACACAGTGGTTTGAGCACAGCCGGGGCCCCCACGCTGGCAATACAGATGTGTTCGACTCACCAAGAATGGGGCCAGACCAAAACGGTCCAAGGTTCGCAAAACCCAACCTATACCCTGGCAGACAATGTCAGCCCCTCTGGCTGACGGGCCAAGACACCGGAGGCTGTTATGCTGCAAACAAACACGACACCTGCTGCACCCTGTGTGCAGCACAGCTATCAAAAGCAGGCTAAATCACTGCATACACTAAAAACCGGCCCCTTGGGCATGACCCTACCACAGATACAGCACCCTGGTTGGCGCGCTACTGCGCCCTCGCCGGTCGATGCGCAGCGCGTGCGCGGGCGGGCGCGGCGGCGACGGCGGGCGCGGCGGCAGTGGCTGGGCAGGCACGCCCGCGCTGCCGCCGTCGAGCTGCACCGCGCACTGCACGCCATCGCAGGGGTTGATGACCACCACGACGGGCCGCACGTCCCGCGGCGGCACAGCCGCAGCCTCCTTGCGCCGACGCTCGGCCTCCTCCAGCAGCACCGCTGCGCGTGACCCACGCACACAAGTCACATCCAGCCCCGTGAAGATCCTGGATACTTTACTCAACTTGAAACAGTACGTCAAGGGGCTCCCTGACACCAGCTCCATACTGCGCACCAGTGCCTGTGTACCCTCACGACCAGCAGCAGAAGGGCTGAGACAGGGTGGGTCGCCGAGCGCACCGAGCTGGAGCTCCTCGCACCGCCGCCGCCGCAGGGTCAGGCAGAAGATGATGAGCCAGAGCAGCACCAACGCGCCTGCACGTGCACAGCGCGCTGCTGACAGGCCTGCACAGAGGAGCAGCGCAACCAAGCAGCGTCCAGCGGGGCGCACCGATCCCAAACCCCGCCGTGAGCGCCAGCGAGGAGTGTATTGTCACCAACTGCCGCTCCTGGCCCAGGTTGCTGTACGGCACCTCCACGCCGACCATGCTGCTGGCCGCAGGGGCCTGCGCAGGGCCCGGCAGGCTGGCGGGGGCCGCCGCAAGCGCCGGCCCTGCTGCCGGACCGGGCACGGGAGCGCCTGCCATCCAGAGAGAGCGCGCTGGCGCAGCAGCTGGGGCCCCGCGCAGCGCAGCCGCGCTGTTTCCAAGCGCGGCATGGCTCATGAGCAGCAGCGTGCAGGCCTGCAGCGCGCGCGCACATGCGTACTTGTGTATGACGCAAGCGTGCTTTTACAGCACAGTGTATGTGCTGTTTAGGAACGCGTTTAAAGGAAGATGCAAGCAAGAAGGTGCACTTCTGCACGAGTTAGAAAATGGTCTGCACCTGAGCAAGTGTAACGGCGTGTGCACACGGCATAGCATCATGCGGTCTGCAGCTCGGTCAAAGCGCCACAACAGCGAGTTCAGTACAAGCTGTTGGACAACTAGATACACTGAGCCAGACAGGCAAGTGCACGTGCAGCTTCGATTTGCTAGCTAGGGCTCCTTCCGCGAGCGGCGTTCCGGGACCATGGCGCACCAACTGGACACACGAGCCAAGCGCACAGTCGCAGGCCGCACGACTGACTGGTTGTAGCCTCAGCGCGTGACAGCACCGCCATGGAGTCCCACCACTCGCTGCGCTTCCTGGACCGCAGCCGAAACTCCTTGGATTGGAAGACTGGCCTGCCCAGGGAGATACAGAGCCTGCTGTCGGAGGAGGGAGGCCTGACTGGACAAGAGTCTGGCACCGCCGCGGGGATACCAGCCTATGTTCCCCGCGAGCAGGAGCGCACGCACCAGTATATCACTGTGAAGCACGGCCTGGATGTACTGCACGACGCAGGTCTCAACAAGGCGCGGGCGCCCCTCTTTGCGGCCCCCGCCCTGACCTAACGCAATAGAGTGAAAAATGTATATTCTCGTCGAGCGCCCAAGGCCCTGCTTGTGACGGTGTCAGGCCGTGCACGCTCTGTGACGCTGTGTGAGTTCCATTCTTTGTGGCACTTCATTGCTTTGGATTATTTCGTCACCTCTCTACGTGCGCACTGTGCAGGGCACAGCGTTCACGCTGGAAGAGCGGGAACGCATGGGCTTGCGCGGCCTGCTCCCGCCGAAGGCCAGCAACATGGAGCTGCAGGCACGCGGCTTTGCTCTGCCAGGAGTTCAAACTTTGTCATGGAGTCGTGCCCTGCCCGTTTCAGTACTTTCCTGGCCTCCCTGGGCACTCAAAGCTCACCTGGGTCTAGGTGTGAGACTCACGGGATGCACTTCTGTTTTCAGGTAGAGCGCCTGACGGATGACTACTTCACAGGCACAGACTACATCGACCCGTCTGAGATGAAGGAGGGTGGGCGCCACCCCGCCTGCGTGTTGAAGGGGGAAGGCTTGCAGCTGCTGAGCAGAAGCCACGTTTGCAGGCGGCGTGACGCACGAGCACACGCGCCAGTGGCGCATCCTGCAGGTGAGCTTCCGCTGCCCAGCTGCCTGTTTCCAGCACAGCCAGGGAAACAACAGAAGTCAATGATGGCGATCCTGGCACAGGAGTGGCCAGTATGTCAGGCATAGCAGGAGATGTCCTTGGAGACGTGCTGCGTTGCCTGTCTGTACTCCACCGTCCTCTCACCTTCTTCTGCCGCATGCCTGCCGTGCTAATGAGAGCTGCGCCGTCTGCAGGACCTGCAGGATCGCAACGAGGTGCGACCTGCCGCCCGCCCCAAGGCTGGCGCCTGCCCGGTGCACGGCACCCTGCCAAGCCCTGCACAAGACGCAGGACCGACTGCACTTACACCATGCGTGGGGCCTCAGGCTCGCCGCATAAGCATGTCTGCAAACACCCCCGTCTTTCCCAGGCAACACGGCCTGCAGCTGCGCGCACGCAGCACGCGTGAAGAGCGAGGGTCACAGCGCGCGCAGCGGCGCAGGTGCTGTTCTACAGGGTGCTGCTGGACAACTTTGTGTCCATGTCGGCGGTCGTCTACACGCCCACCGTGGGCTGGGCGTGCCTGAACTACCACAAGTGCGGCGGCCCCGCCGCCCCGCCGTCAGGCTTGCAGGCCTGGCCGCTGCCCCAGGAGAGCGCGCAGTGTGCACATGGAACGGCAGGGGATGCCTCGCAGGGTGGCCTTCGGCTGGTGCTCAGCTGAGGGTGCCTGGCGAGTCACAGTTGTGTTGTGGTCATCATGCACGCGCAAGGTGGAGACATGCTGGAGTAGGTTTACAGCACAGGTAAGCAATTGCTGGGACCTCAGGCTGTACCGGCGGCCCCGTGGCATGTTCTTCTCGGCTGCCGACAAGGGCCACATGGCACGCGCCCCACCAGCCCTGGCCCGCCGCGCAAGCGTGTCTCCACGTACTCAACCTGGCAAAGTGCCGTCCTATGGGAGCCTATCCTGTAACTGAGCCACAATTCAGCCACATGTCTCTGATGGCTTTACTGCTCTTCCAGCAGCGCTGGCATGGGGTATGCAGAGCTGCAGCGCGCTCACTGCAGCATGATGTGAGCGTCGGCGCTTGTGAGCGCAGGCGCAGATGGTCTGCAACTGGCCAGCCGACGAAGTGCATGCCATTGTTGTCACCGACGGCAGCCGCATCTTGGTGCGTACTCTACGTGCACCTCGACCTCCGGACGTGTGGTTACAACGTCAAGCAATGTCAAGCATGTGCATCTAAGTGCTCGTCAAGGCATTGCCATGATCGTGCAAGCTGCACACAGATATGCATTTGTATGTACATGCTTGCGGCTGGCCTCCCAGCTGCACTACCTCCCGATGTGTGCCTCCAGACGGTGCACTTGCTGCCACTGGCCAGGGTCTGGGAGACTTGGGCATCAACGGCCTTGGCATTTCCATAGGTGCACCAGTGGCTATCTCTTGCAGTGCATACCGCAAATACTGCATTGATACGGCTGTGGGTGAATTGTAAGAGCGCATCCTCACAACGTCGAGACACAGCTTTCATGCCTGGCGTGTTATGTAGTTGACCAGCACTGCCTATACCCTTGCAGAGGCAGCACTGAAGGACTCCGTCGACGCGCACTCACGCACGCCTGAGCAGGATTGCGCTAATATGCACTCATAATGCACTTGCGCGTCCGGGCAGGCAAGCTGGACCTGTATGTGGCGGCAGCGGGCTTCAGCCCGTCCGCCGTGCTGCCGATCGTGATCGACGTCGGCACGGACAACCTGGCGCTGCGGGACGACAAGTGCGCGCGCGCTAGCGCGCCCGGGCCCGTGCCTTGTGCATGGTGGTGGCCCGGCGCGCGCCGCTTGCACCGGCCTGTGCTAGCGCGCCTGCCGCATGCCGCATGCAGACACTGCTCCCAGAGATTCCAAGCGGGCCTGGCGCGGCGGCCCAGCTAGGACAGGTTCCGTGTGCAGGCTGAGGCCTGGCCTATAATCCTACATGCAGTCCACTGCCAGTGCGGCTCAGGCGCATGACAGTGGCCAACTGCCGTAAGAAGGCGCACTTAATTTGGCGAGCTTGCTGACACGCATGTCGATCCGCCGCCAGGTTGTACCTGGGCCTCCACCAGGCGCGCGTGAAGGGCGCTGGCTACTATGAGCTCCTCGATGAGGTAATGCACTGCTTCAAGAAGCTTGCAACAGAAGTGGTATGGCTGCACGCAGAACGCACCCTCACTGAAGGCGCGCGCGTGTCTGCGCAGTTTGTGGCGGCAGTGACGCAGCGCTGGCCCAAGGTGCGAAGCTCGCTCTCCGTTAACAGCCGCGAGCAGCACGCTGCTCATTCTTATGTATGGCACACAATGGAGCAGCGCGTTTGGCTCATGTGCCCCCACACGAGCCGCAGGCTGTGCTCCAGTTTGAGGACTTCAACCTGGAGCATGCGCAGCCGCTGCTGGAGAGGTACCGCTTCCACCACCTCGTCTTCAACGACGACATCCAGGCACTTACAGCGCTTTTTACGCTGAGCTCCATCTGCTTTGGCATCGGCTGGATACCGAAAAACTTGCAGCACCGCTCAACAGCTGCTCGGCCCTGCGCTTACTGCCAGGGCATATGCAAGATTGTGCCAGGCCCTGGTGGCCCACTGCTCAGGCGGCCTGCGCGGCGACAGGGCACAGCGGCGACGGCGCTGGCGGGGCTCTACGGCGCGCTGGCGGTGCAGGGCAAGCCGGTGGAGGCCATCAAGGACCAGCGCGTCGTCGTGGTGGGCGCAGGCAGCGCAGGCATGGGCGTGGTCAGCATGATCGCGGCAGGTCCGGCGCTCCACCACCAGTCGCATGGCGTGCTGTGGGATGTTTGCTGTGAGGCAGCCAGGCTCTTTTCACACTCTACTGATGGTCTTGTAGGTGGCGGTTTTACATCAAAGTGCATTTGTCTGAAAGCCTGCGTGACAAGGCTGCATTTGCCAGCCTGGTGCAGCACTGACGCGGGCCATGAAGACGGCCTGACCTCTTAGTCTGGGGACACGCATGCATGCTTAGCATATCAGCAGCTCCCCGCCATACGGCGGACCCACCACGTGCGCCCGCGCAGGCATGGTGAAGCACGGCCTGAGCGCGGAGGCGGCCGCGCGCAACTTCTGGATCCTGGACGCGGGCGGGCTGATCACGGCCGCGCGGCGCGACATCCCGGCGCACGTGCAGCCCTTCGCGCGGCCCGCGGACGAGGCGCAGCCCGCGGAGGGCGCCGGCCTGCTGGCTGTCGTCTCCGAGGCAAGTGGCCCCTCCTCTCCCATTTCTCCCGGGCCGACGTGCGCAAGCCCCTGCACGATATGTTCGGTACGTGAAAGGCCAAGCAGTGCGGGTGCATCCAAAGGTAAAGCTCACTGGTGCCTGGGAGTGCCCGCTGATGGCGCGCAGCAGGGCGACCTGTGCTTGGCACCGCCGGCCTTGGCTTCGCGCCCCCATGCCCTGTGCAAGTGCCGCAGGAGCGCGGGCGCGTGCGCCATGTTCGCAGGGCGCACTGCCTGCGCATGAGCCGGGGCCAGAGCGCGGTGAGGGCTGCGACCCGGCGTGCCGCCAGGTCAAGCCTGCGGTGCTCATCGGCCTGGCCGGCGCCGGGCGGCTGTTCAAGCCGGAGGTGCTGAAGGTGATGGGCGACTGCAACAAGGCGCCCATCATCTTCCCCATGAGCAACCCCACCAGCAAGATGGAGTGCACCGCCGAGGACGCGCAGCAGCAGACCGGTGCGCGCCGACTGCTCATCGCATTGGCTGCACAGCGCGTGGCGCTGCGATGCCGCCGGATGACGGCGCGGCCGCGCTGATTCTGCTGCGCGTTGGGTGCTGCCATGCATGGGCTGCGGGATACAGGGTGATTGCCATTTGCAGCACGGCATGCCAAAGAACAGGCCATGGCGGATGTCCGCACACGGCTGCTGCGTCCTGCGGGCCTGTCTCACTCGCAGCCGCGCGGTGCTGCGCAGGCGGGCGCGCGGTGTTCGCCAGCGGCAGCCCGCAGGAGGACGTCATGTTTGAGGGCCGCAGCCGCGCCAGCTCGCAGGCGAACAACATGTGCGCCCGGCCTGGCAGCCACATGCGCATTTAGAGCTGTGGATGTGCTCCGCGCCTGCACACTGCGATGCTCTGCACCCTGGGCCACGCATCTCTGACGCATGTTCCGGTGCGGGCCGGCAGGTACATCTTCCCAGGTGCGAGTTCCCCAAGGCTGGCAGGCACCCGCCCCGGGATTTCCTCTGCGACGTTGTGCACGAGGTCCCTGAAAATCCTAATCCTCTGCAAGCGCTAGCAAGCGCGGCTGTCTGCGCGCAGGGCTGGCATTCGGGGCGTTCCTGGGCGAGACGCAGCACGTCACGGACGCGATGCTGGTGGCCGCGTCCGAGACGCTGCCCGCGCTGATCCGGCCGACCGACCTGTCCGCGGGCCGCGTGTTCCCGCGCCTGGCGGACATCAGGCGCGCCACCCTAGGCTCTCCGGCACGTGCCGCGCAGCATGGTGCCCATGCAAACGTGCGGCATGTGGAGGCCCCGATGTATCTTCTGTGGTATGGCACATGGCAGCTCGGGCGCCCATGCAGACCGCTGGGAGACGACTCATGGGAGGCGCAGCAGCTGAAATGCGCAGCAGGGACCAGCATGATCGGATCGGGGCGCGCCTGGAGTGACTGTCGTGCGCAGGCGCATCAGCACGCGCGTCGCGGCGGAGACCATTAAGAAAGCGATCGAGGAGGGGCACTGCGGCAGCGAGCGCGCCGTCCAGGCCGCCAAGGAGGGCGATGCCTGCTTGCAGGTGCGCAAGGGGACATGTCATTGCATTTCATGTTTGGTCTTGACGCAGGGGCTTGCATCTGCATGGCCCCGACCTGATGCATGTTGCTGGCTCCACACTGGCTCATATATATATAATGCTTTGATGGTGCACGCAGACAACATCTGCACGGACTGTGCACCTGACGCCCGCGGGGCCATGCGCTGCAGCGCTGGATACACTCGCACATGTGGAAGCCCAACTACAGAGGCCTGGTGCGCGCGGCGGAGCGCTGACAACGCATTTAGTATGTCGATCACGCATCAGTTTCTTGTGCGGACTGCTGCATGCGTGAACTTGTTGTAGGTATACTGTGCTGCATGACAAGGAAGTAGCACGTTTGAATGCTAGTAAGTCGGGCACAACTTGTCAATTTACCGATCAGCTGTTCCCTTGCAAGCAGTCAAGGCCTCAACAAACAGAGTCTTGCGCCCTGGTCGCCTCCTAACTAGCTCCTGAAGTACGTCCTCGAGATGTTCCTCACCTTCTGCGCGAAGGTGGGCGACGTGAGCCGCGCCGAGGCCGAGAAGAAGGGGTTGAGGACCACCCTCAGATACACCTGCGCGGCCGACACTGAGCTGCGCGCCTGCAAGCACGCCGCCCTGCGCACAGGCGCCACTGTGCCAGAGTGCCACAGGACCGGAGTGAGCTTTACCTCATACACGTCGCGGAAAAAGAGTTTGACGGTGTCGTCGTTCCGCCCGTCGTGCAGCAGCAGGAAGGTGACCTGCGCTGCTGTGACAAACGCTGATACCTGCGCGCGGCGCCACGCCGTTCTGTAAAATACATCACTACACCGGCCTGTGCAGGTTGCCAGCAGCAGTGGTCACCAGCTTGTTAGCAACAGCCCTCACGCCAGCGTGGTCACAAAGCCTCTGATACCAGAGGGTGAGCAGCGTGGCACATCAGGTAGTTGGCAGAGTCACATGCGCACCTGCAAGTTGTTGAACTTGTCCACAACACCAAGGTGCATGGCAGATGTCTGCCACTGCTGCTCCTCCACCGCGTCCAGCGCGGCGTGCAGCACGAACTGGTGCAGGTACTGCGAGCGGTTGGCTGTGTCGTCCCGCGCTGCAGCGTCGCCGCCGCGCA
>JAABUV010001622.1_pt1 | contig 32305 bp, 13 predicted proteins | sample 5559971 | NCBI WGS metagenome assembly JAABUV01 (sample SAMN10711881, study PRJNA513362) | rock metagenome | isolation source: Antarctica rocks | place: Antarctica: Victoria Land, Knobhead nord | collected 2015-12-19
GGGCAGTGGCGGCGGCTGGCGAAGGATTACGAGCAGTCGCCGCGCTCAACAGAGGCCTTCATGCAGATCGCCCTGATCGGCCTCATGCTCAACAGGCTTGACCCATGACACTTTTTATACACACTCTTAATGATAAGCACAAAGATAAGGGCGACAAGACGATCAGCCCTGATCCTGAGCGCTTCACCCTGCTGCGCCATGCCTGGGAAATGCTGTTATCCGGCGCTTACTCCGTACCGGCTCTGCAAACGGTCTTGAACGAAGAATGGGGCATACGGACCGCAGTAACACGCAGTGGACGCGGTGGTAGGGCGCTGGCGAAAAGCACGCTGTACCGGCTGTTTGGCAGCATTTTCTACGCGGGCTACTTTATCCATGACGGCCTCCTTTACAAAGGCGCGCACGAGCCGATGGTCACGCTCGAAGAGTTCGACCGGGTGCAGCAGATTTTAGGCAAGAAGTCATCAGGCAAGAAGTCATCAGGCAAGAAGTCATCAGGCAAGAAGTCATTGAGCGAAGCGACGGATGCTGCTAAACCCAAGTCGCTTCATCTTCTGCCGGCAGTTCATCTTCTGCCACCAGGCTCCGAGGCGTCCTTCGCCCTCATGGGTCAACTTGATCCGTGCCAATTCAGTCAGCAGTCGCGTCTTCAGTCTCGTTCCCACGATCTGCCCTTTACCGGTCTGATCCGTTGCGGCGGCTGTGGCGGTCAGGTCACCGGCGGCGTGGTGAAAAAGCCGTCCGGTCGCTCCTACACTTATTACCACTGTCAGGGCAAAGGCGGATGCAGCAAGCGCGGTGTGCCTCAACACCGGCTGGAAAGCATGATTGATGCGGAACTCGCGAAAGTAGACCTGCGTCCTGAATTTCACGAATGGGCCATCCATGACATCGAGCGGGGTAATGTCCAGGAGCAGGCTGAACGCCAGGCCGTGTACGACCAGAAACTCAAAGCGCTGCGGGAAGCAGACAGCCTGCTGGACGCTCTGCTCGGCATGCGGCTGCGGGGGTTGATCACGGATGAAGAGTACACCGAGAAGCGGACCCAACTCACGCGGGACCGGGCGCACCTGCACGAGGCCGCTCAGTCGGTGGAAATGGGCGCGGACCGGGCGCGGGAGGCCTGCCTCAACGCCGCCGACTTCATGCGCCATGCGCGGGAGTGGCTGGCATCCGGCGACGCGGCACTGAAGCGCGTGGTTGCCTTCAACCTGGGATCAAACTACATCCTCCAGGACGGAAACTTGCTCCTGGAGCCGCATCCAATGCTGGTTCGGGTGAACAATGAATACAAGGGATTTGAAGAAAAATATCAGGCAATCCAACTCGAAGAAAATAGCTCTGGAAGCATACAAACAGGTGCTTTAGCGCCTATTCGTACCGTTTGGAGCGGGATATGGGAGGCTAATCGAACCGAGGCTCTTAAATCTTCGCTCTCCTTTCCAAAGATAGCAGTTTCAGAAAGGGTGTCCAGCTTCTGACCCGGTTCTCTGACTTTTGACCCGGTTCTCCAATGGAGGCAACTATTTGACCAGCTCCACCTCCAGCTCTTCAATGGTCGGCAGCGATCCACCCAGCGACTCCGGCAGCGCTTCATCCAGCCGAAACTCGGCAATGCCCATCGGCTTGTTGATGTCTCGCAAGGCATATTCCGCCACCGCCTTGTCTTTGGACTTGCACAGCTTAGAAGTGCTGAAGCCGTTGTTTCTGAGTGCTGAAGCAGCCGCTTAGAAATGCTGAAGCAGCCGTGCACCGGAAGTTGCGCCTTCGGTTTCTGTTCGGTAACTTAGGTCCATGCCGCGAACAGCTGCGCGGCCCAGCCAACCCATCCAAGAACTCACCGAAAGGAGCCACATGCCAGCCAGTTCTAAAACGCAAGCTATATCCAAAACGCAAGCTATATCCAAAACGCAAGACAATTCGATACCAGTAACTCCGCTTCCGCCAGCAGCTCCGTCCATTGATAAGGCACCCAGCAAGAAAGCTCTGAAGCACAAACCTATCCACAAGACCCAGCCGATCCAGAACCGGGTTAAGGTGCTGCTGGTTCATATCCCCAAGTTCAGCATCCAGGGACAGGCCCGGCTTGCCACCGAGGTCGGCGTGTCCCGCTCCACCATCAGCCGCCTCGTCCATGGCCGCATTAACCCATCCTACCGCCTCGCACGGGGCGTCACCGACGTCCTGGAGCGGATGCTGGGCAAGCCGCTGGATATGCGCGAAGTGTTCTCCACCGACGGCACCTATCTGACTCCTTCCGGCTGCGCCCTGTGCCGCTGTCACGGCTGCCTGCCCGAGATGGCCTGGGACGAAGACGGCTGCCTCAAGCCAGGATGGGAAGACGCCCGGCCAGGTGACTGGTCGCTGGCCCGTGCCGGCACCCTGGAACCGGCGTGGGAAAACAGGCCAAACGAAGAAGAGCCAAACGGCGGCTTCTCCGGCTACGGTGAAGCCGAAGATGACGATGAGGAAGTCCTTGCCGAACACTGGGGGGCGAAGCTCAAGTCTGCAAAACTTCGAGAGTTGCAGAGGAGTGACCGATGAGGCTCTTTCCCCTCAAGATGGCAGCCCCTACCAGCCAAGCGACTAATCCTCACTCTCTGCCTGAACATTCTCATTACAAGAGCATTCCTTACGAGGAGTGTCTAGAAGAGCAGATCCACGGCCGCCTGCTGGGTTTAGATTTCCCCGCTTTCGCCCTCTGTCTCTGCCGCCTGCTGCAAGCTTTGGGCTACCAGGACGTACATCTGTCAGGACGCCGGGAGTGGAAGGGTTACAACAAGCCGGGCGGGGGCGGCTATGACCTGGAGGCCACACTGCCCGGCCCTGTTTTGCCTGGTTCTTTATCCCCGCGCCGCGTCATCGCCCAGGTCAAGCAATTTGACGGCCTGCGCGTCCATCAGCGCAGCGTGGATGAACTTCGGGGGACCTGTCTGCGCTTGGGAGCGGCAGAAGCGATGCTGATCACGACGTCGGCCTTCTCCAAAGTTGTTCGCGCAGGAGCCGCCGCGCCCGGTGGTGCCAGCAGCCCGATCGCACCCGTGCGCCTGATGGACGGGGATGAGCTGATCGCCCTGCTGATCCGCTATCGCCTCGGCGTTAAGGAGTGCAAGACCTCCACAGTCAAAAACAAGACATCTACAGTCAGAAAGCTGGTAGATAGGAAGCTGGCAAACAAGCAGTGGGAGATTGACGACGCTTTCTTTGCCGAGCTGGCTTTGGCAAGCGCGATCCTGAGCAAGGCGTCATCCGCAAAGCGCCAAAACCCGACACTGGCACAAACCCCCAAGCTGATGCAGGAGCGCATGCAGTGGCGCGTGACGGTCCGCATCTCGTCCAACCCGGAAGCGCAACTGCAAAAGCAGAAAGGAGGAGCCTGACATGGCCCACCCATGCTGCCGGGGGCATCGCCGCGCTCTGGCTGCTGACACCGGTGCCAGGCCCTGCCATAAACCCCCTTACTTCAAGCGCACTCTTTTCGAGTTTGATCATCCCCGACCCAGTCGTCAGCGCTCTAGCCGTCAACAGTCAGAACATCGGGGCATTGGCTGTGATCGCCGCCCTAGCTGCACTGCTGCCGGACCTGGATTCGCCCCGCTCCAAAATCCGCTCCCTGGCTCTTGGACCCTTCCGGCCCCTGGACCCGCTGGGTGACCTGCTGCACGGCGCGTGGGGGCACCGGGGGCCGCTTCACTCCTTGGTGGGCCTGACGGTCTTTGGGCTGCTCTGCGTTCTGCCGCTCTTTCTCGTGTGGGGCTGGCTGTACGGAGCGGCGGCGCTGCTGGGGTACGCTTCGCATCTGGCGCTGGACGCCATGACCCGCCACGGGGTGCCGCTTCTGCCAGCGCGGGGGAGAGACGGGCGGTGGAACCTGAAGCATCGCCGTCACCTGCTGCCGCGAGCTTTGCGGTTCGTCACCGGATCAGCCGCCGAGGACGTGCTGCAAGCGGTATTGCTGAGTGCAGATATGGTACTGCTGCTTCGCTATCTCAGATAAATAATCATAGCGAACGGAACGACAAAGACCGCGTCTGCCGTGAGCCTGTCCCGCTGAGGGAGCAAGTCTGCGGATAGGAGCGCGGCCTTCCCCGGCCACCCGACGCTTGCTCTACCAAGAAGTCCCAGTAGGCAAGCCGATGCGCGAAGCCATGGTAGTGGCGGCACAGGCGGCTGGCAACAACCGATGCGCCGCTGATCGCCCAGTTCAAGAAGAAACATTCAATGAAAGGAGGACCATACGTAGCCATTTACCAACGTCCACATCGCCTGAACAAACCGCTACTCACCCGGCAGGGAACAATGCGGCAGGGAATAATCCAGCAGGCGGCGCTCCGTTTCTTGTGGAGCATCGCCAGGAAGAACGCGCCCTGTCCGGCACGTTTCGCCCCAGCGCCCGCCTGATCCTCACGGAGCGTGTTCGCACCTCCGGCTTCTGGCATGCCCTCACCGCCGAAGATTCCCAGACCCTGCTGTTGCTGCTGACCTTCCTCACCCCCAACGGCTGGTGCCGCCCCACCCTGCCGGAGCTGGCCCAGGCCATGCAGGTCTCTCGTGCCAAAGCCAGGGCACGCCTCCACCGGCTCACCCAGATCAGGTGGCAGGGGCAGCCGCTGGTCACTGTTCTCAGCCGCCCGGACGGGCTGGATGCCTACCTGCCCGGACGACACCTACTGGCCCACGAGAACGCCCCCCTTGACGAGCCGCCTCAGCCCGCGCCGGTCCGCACGGCGGGCCGGGAGGCGGTGATCGCTTATAGCCGCGCCCGGTACACCAAAGGACGCGAAGAAGTGGAGCGGGAGATCGCGCGAAGGATGGGCTGGGCACCGCCGGACTTTGCCGGGGATGACCCGGCGGTGGCCGAGGGCAAGCAGCGGGCGTACCAGGCCATGACGAACGCCGGGATGCCCAAAGAGCAGGCACTGGATTTGCTGGCCCGGTTCGACCTGGGCGCGGTGGAAAGCCAGATCGCCTGGCTGCCGAGCCGCAACGCCAAGAACCCGGCTCGGTTCCTGGCGGCGGCCATTGAAGGGGGCTACGATAGGCCGCTGAACCTGCGCGGGCAAGCAGGCGTGGTGGAAACCAACGGCAACAGTTCAGCAGCAGAAAGTACGCAGGGCGTAGCTGGCGGAGATGCGTCCGCGGATAGTGCTCGGTTAGCTGATAGTCTGGTAGATAACGCTGTTGCATTATGAGCGCTTCGCCGATGAGATGCCGGTCGGCAGTCGTGCCCCATACGCACCGCAGGCAGTCACTGTCGCGATCACGCCGCAGGCAGACATTGAGCGATAGGCAAACATTGAGCAAACAAACGGCTTCAGGAAGGACAGCTAAACCCAACGAACTCTTGGAGAACAGTCTTCTGACTGGCGACTGCCTGCCGCTGCTGGCCCGGCTTCCCGGCGGAAGCGTAGACCTGACCGTCACCAGCCCGCCCTACGACGATCTGCGCCGCTACGACACGCCTACGCCGCTGGACCTTCCCGCCCTGGGAGAAGCCTTGTTCCGCATCACCAAAGACGGCGGCGTTTGCATCGTCGTCATCGGTGATGCCTCCCGCCACTTCGCCAAGTCCCTCTCCTCCTTCCGGCTGGTCCTGTCCTGGTGTGACCACGCCGGGTGGCGGCTGTTCGAGACCTGCCTCTATCACCGCCACGGCGTCCCCGGCCCCTGGTGGCGTTCTCGCCTGCGCGTGGACCACGAGTTTATCTTTGTCTTCTTCAAGGGCAAGCGGCCCAAGACCTTTCTCAAAGATCGGCTGCTGGTTCCGACCAAGCACGCCGGGCAGAAGGTCACGCGCCGCCCCTTCCCGCGACGGGGGATCGCCTGGGGCCTGCCGCCGCCGAACATTGCGCCGCTTCAGTGCCGGGGGACGGTGTGGCCCTACTCCGCCAGCAGCAGTGAGCGCAACGAAGTTAAGCTGAGGCATCCGGCGACTATGCCCGACAAGCTGGCGGCGGACCTGATCCTGGGCTTCTCCGAGCCGGGGGACCTGGTGCTGGACCCCTTGATGGGCAGCGGCACGAGCGTAGTCATGGCGGCAAAGCTTGGCCGGCGGTTTCTGGGGATGGAGGCCTCAGCGCGGTACGTGGAGATCGCGCGGCGGCGGCTGGTACGGGAGGCGAAGGTAGAGCCTGAGAATGCAGAAGGCGAACCGAAAGCGCGGCGCGATGCTGGCAAGCCCCTGGAAGACGCTCAGGAGGCTCCTAGGGACGCGGGAGGAGGCTGGGATGAGTGAGATTACCCCGCCGCTTGAAACAGAGGCTTTTAGGCGGGTTCAAGCAAGTGCTGGCGCGGGTGAAACCGCGGGAAGTGGGCAGACTGGTAAGAGTGAGAAGCTTGCTCCCTGGCATCCGGTCCCTGTGCGCCTAGTGGACACGGTGATGCCGCGTCTGCGGGACACCGAGCTGCGGGTGATGCTTGTCGTTCTCAGGCAAACCTGGGGATGGAAAATGGACAGGACGAACGTCGATAAGCCGGAAGTTGTCATGCAGGCATGCACTTCTAAGCAAGCGACTCATAAACAACCGACTAAGCGTCGGGATTGGCTCTCCCACCGTCAGCTCTGCCGGCGCACCGGACGTGGCAGCGATGCCGTCTCTGCGGCGGTGGCCTCGCTGACGGCTTCGGGCCTGATCATCGTGGAAGATGCGGGCGGAAAACCTCTGACGACGCCGGACGAGCGCAGGCGGTGCCTGGGCCGCCTCTACTTCCGTCCAGGGGCCATGTGGCTGGAATAACTTGATGGCTGGGAGGGTTGAGGCAATGTGAAGTTGAGGGGTGTGGAAAAGTGGATAACTCGCAGGTTTTCCCATCTGGGAAAAGCGTGAACAACAACAGAACTGTTTTAACAACATATAGAAACGAGCATTTTTTGAGGTTTCTGAAGGAGAGACTAGACCCAGGGGTTCTTTAGCACTGACACCAAGCTATGACTTTGACAAATTGACCGATATTTCTTGATTACTCGCTCTTCTCAGATCACAGACATCAGCCGTTGCTTCTTGTTCAGCTAAGGATTCCTGTGCCTCGTCCAGCCCTTCACTGGGCTTTTTGCTCAGGGATAGAGATAATGTGTGCAGCGGCACAAGAACAGCTTTTGCGACACTATGCCAATAGCGGAACCGCTTGATCACAAATATCTGGCCGCGGCAAGCGTGCTTTTTCCGCTTGTTGACTGGATCAACGACTACGATAGCGCCGACAGTCAGGTGGTCATGACGCGCTTCGCTGGCAGTGCGTTGGTAAAACTCGCAGCGATGTGGAGTACTCTGGCTGCCCGTCCACTCAGCGCTGGTGTGTCTCATTGGCATCTCTTATCTCCGTATTCGTTCAATTCCGTGCCTCTCGCCTTAAGTTTGTTTCTTTTTTAAGCTTGCTCTCTTAATATCTGGCGCATCATCGCTCTGACCCGCTCAAAAGCTTTGCCTTTCTGGGCTAGCGCCCGGATCGGATCTCGGTTTTCCGCGATCACTCGCGCCCTGGCCTTCGCTTCCAGCTCTATCCATTGGTCAGGCAACAGTCTGTCCGAGACATCCTGGACTTTTTCCGAGATTTCTTCCGAAAAAAGCGAAGCGACAAAATCCGGGGAAGCCGCTGCGTCCAGAGAAGTCCCAGAAGTTTTTTGAAGTGAAGAGAAGTCATCTATAAGAGCTGGCTCACTTTCAACATCTAGCGACTCACTTTCACAAAATTTTGACTCAAAGTGAGTCGTTTTTGATTCACTTTCATTCTTTTCTGATTCACTTTGAGCCTTAGATGGTACGGGCGATCTCCTGCCTTTAGGGGGCTTAGGCTCATTTTGAGCCTTAGATGGTTGTGCCCCTTTCTCGCGGGCTAATAAGACTTCTTGGAGTTTAGGCAAATCGTCTTCATGAATTGGATCATCCATCATCACGCGGTAGACATTGGCCGTTCTTAGAAGGCGGTTGGTCACAGGATCACGCCAGTATTGACGGTCCTTCTTGATAAACTGATGGAGCGCGGGATTTTGCAGGGAGCCAGGGATAGAAGCGCGGCTTTTGTCATGTCGCTCACCGAACTCGCGCTTGAGCGTGGGAACCGAGATGCCGCACATGGCCGCCAGTTCTGGCAGATCAATCTCAATGCCATCTCGCTTTTCGCCTGTTTGCCGATTGTAGTAGCCGAGGGAGCGCAGGGCCAGAACGATGCGCGTCCCGTTGTCGCCTAGAGCCGGCATCCAGCGCCGCACGAAATAACGCGTCACTACCAGAACCTTATCCGGCTCAATGATCTCGTTCACGGCAGAATGATAACCCGGCACGACTTCTGCGGCTTCGCTCATGCTTCTCCCTCAGCTTCCAGATACCAAGCAATGAGTGCATTGATCAGCCCTTTGATGGGAGTGCGCGTCTGAACGCAGTGTTGTTTGAGCTGCTGATGCAGGTCCTCTGGCATCTCGACGTTTAGCCGCGTCACAGGTCCCTTGCCGTTCTGCGGCATGAGCTGTTCTATCAAATGCTCCCGGATCTGCGCTCCTAGAGCTGCGCGAACAGCCTCACTGCCAGAAGACAACATAGCCTTACTGACAGAAGACAATGAGGCATCCGGTAACGAAGGGTTACCCAGCGGCTCCTTAGGCCTGGGCTTAGGTGCCTGATGCCTATCCGGCTTTTGTGAAGGTGTGCTTGATGGAATGATGACGGCTTCACTTGAAACTTCACTCACCGCATCATTTGACAATTTGATGGCGTCATCATTCACGCCATCATTTAATTGATGCTTTGATGGAGTGATGGAAACTTCATTTGATGGAGGGTTGACAGCCGCGTCTTGCGGCGATTCGGCATCCTCCATCTTTTTGATGTTTAACCGCTGGAGATCAGCAAGAGTGCTACTCATTTCGTGCCCTCAAGTTTTTCTGCTGACTTTACCGGCCAAGCTTTTCCAACGCGCATCTCGCTGAGCGTCTGCGCGACAACTTCGGGGGTGATCGTCTTTTCAGCCCGAACGAAGGCATTCACAAGAGCCGCATCACAAAGTACGCACACATCGCGCGGAATACCTTGCGTGGTGTTGTATATCTCAATCAAAGCCTTTTCTGTAAAAAGCTTCGCTACCTCTTCGCCGCCAGCTGTGGTGATCCGGTGGGCAATCATGCCGCACATATCCTCAAATGAGAGCGGATCAAGGTTACTGATAACAGCAATTCGCGAACGGAATGCTTCCTTGCGGTTTAGTTTGTTGGGGAAGTTATCCTGAGCCAGCATGACTATGGTAATCAGCTTGTCCTCAGCCGTCTGGAAGTTCGACAAGTCGGAGAGAACGTCAATGTTATCTGCATGGAGGTTCTGGGTCTCGTCAATCAGTAGGACCGGATGCTTACCACTCTGATATTGCTCCAAGAGGAAGCGCTCGATGAGCTTTCGATTGTCACCCTCGGTTCGCACGGGGGTAATACCAAAACCTTCGGAGACGAGGCGTAGGAACTGAGAGCGGGTGCGTACTGAAGCAGAGGGTAGAAAGGCAAGCGCCTTTGTGTCATCCGCGCCCCAAGTCCGTTGCAACTGATTTGCGATCGTTGTTTTGCCGGTGCCGACCTTCCCCATAAGAAGCGCAAGACCGCGCTTTTGGTCAGCGGCGTAGCGCATCTTGGCGACGGCGATCTGGTGTTCAGCACTAGGGAAAGCAAATCGGGGATTCGGCTGTGTGCCGAAGGGCATTTCTTTTAGCCCGAAGAACTCTTCATAAATGGTCGTGATCCTCCTACTGTTTTGTTGGTTCTCTTACCTGCCCGTAGCTTGTATATCTGATTTCAACTATGTTGTGAACGGATTACAGGATTATGGCATACGAATTTAAGAGGAGTCAACACAATTTATGAAAAATGCGTACTATTTTTTGTCATCTGTCAGGTGTAGCAATGAGCTACTCACAATCAGGAGCAAGCCGGTAGGAGCGGTTCTTGCGGGACGGATCGTGCAGCACCAGAAACCCGCCCGCTAGCCAGTCGCGGCACGGCGCAACCACCATACGCGGGCTGAGGCCAAGATGCGCGGTAATCCTAACCCCAGTCGCCGTTCCCTGACGCCGGAACAGGTCCAGCAGACGCCGCTGCCGGGGATCAAGCTGCCGAAGCAGCGGGCTGTGGTCCTGCGCCCCCGCTTTGCTGCCTGAACCGCCTGCGCCCGCACGGCGGGGATGGCGGAAGCATTCGCCGCGCAGAAGTAGGCCACAAAGCCGGTCACGTCCGCCTCGGCCCGCCCGAAGTAGTAATTGTGGGATGGTCCGACCGCTAGCGCGTCGTAGTAGCGGGCCAAGTTCTGAGCGTAGTACTCTTCCAGGCTGTAGATGCCCTTCAAGCCATAGCCAGAGCTGTGCAGGATCAGCGTCGTCAGCAGGCGGGCCGTGCGCCCGTTGCCTTCAATCTGGGTGGAGTAGTGGGTTGCCGCGAGGCGGGCGGTTCGCGCAGGGAGCGGAGCATCTCCAGGTCAATGGGCAGCTCAATGATGGCCTGTCGGTCGGCTTCCAGGCTCATCAAGGCTTTAGTGATGCCGACGGTGATGTGAAAAACAGGAATAGGTACAAGGACATTGTAGCTGATGCGCTGTTAAATGTCACTTATTACGCTGATAAAATATTGAAGGGACCAATCATAACGATTTCAAGGCTCTCAAGAAGCCTCATCAATCCCCTAGATTTATGCCATCGCGTTGTCACCATATGCGGCTGTCAATGCTTTTCTCCTCGGCACCCACGGCGTCGACGTAGATCGCCGTCGTGGAGAGCTGGGCGTGTCCGAGACATTTCTGCACCAGGTTGAGCGGGATGCTGATGGTGACGGCGGCACAGGACTGTACGTGTGGGTGGCCTCGTGGCTTCTGATAGGTTCTCAAGATTGTGTGAAACGCTAAAGGTCTCTCAGGTTCACTGACGGGGTACGACATGACCCGGCTGTGGGAGGCCTAAAAAAAGAACAGGGAAATTTTGTGAAATATTTTCAAAACCCCTTGACAAACTTTTTTTGCGTCTTGTATAATGCCTCAACCTCCAAGCCCGTTGTTCTTAGGCTTACAGGTTGTTCTTAGGCTTACAGGGGACAGTATCACCGGCGGCGGCCTTGCCCGGCCCTGCCTCCACCCAATCTGGTTGTCCTTGGTCGTAGGTCGGCAATATTGCCAAACAATAAATTGCCAAACAACAATCGGTGCTTTTCTACTCCCCCTGCTGTTTCAAGCATTGCACCCTGACCGTCTGGAAGCGGATTCTGGAAGCGGATTGGATCGAGATCTCCACCGCTGACGTGGCTCTCGCGGCATGCCTTCCGGCGTGTCCTTGCCGGGTTGTCATTCCCAGTTCGTGATTCCCAGTTCGTGGACGGCTTTTAAGCCTCTGCGGCCGCCGGGAAGCTTTGGAAGGGATGCACTGTGCGCTCTTGTTCTACTGGCTCCGCTGACGGGCTCGCCAGCACACTTGCTATTATCGCTAGACAGGTCCGCCAGTGGGTGCGTGTAAGCCGCCCCGTCTGGAGGCTGCCGGCCTGCTGCCTCTTCCTGATCTGCGGCTGTTTCGGGCCGGCGGCCGTCTCCGCGGACACGTCCGGCTTGGGACCGGCGAGCGGCTACAACGTCTTCATTCTGGGGAGTGACGCCCAGAGCAACACCGCCACCGAGGGCCGGGTCGCCGTCGGCGGCAACGCCACGTTCAGCAGCTACAACGCCGCCAGCAAGCCCGGCGGCGTGTCTGGCGCCGACGTGGTCGTCGGCGGGGCGCTGGAGACGACTTATGGTTCGGTACAAGGGAGCATCGCCGCCGGATCCGCCAGGCTCCACGACCCGACCGTCGCCGGCGGCCTCGCCACGGTTGGCAGTACCTCCCTGGATCAGCACGGCACCGTCAGCGGCGGCATCACCTACGGCTCGACTTTCAGCAACAACCCCTCCAGCAAGACCACCGTTCGCGGGCTGGTCACCCAGGCGTCCTCCGCCCTCCCCATCGACTTCGCCGCCGCCCAGGCCCAACTCCTGAGCCTCGCCGCCTCCTGCCAGGCGCTGCCGACTAACGGGACCACCAAGGTCTCCTACGGCACCGTCGCCCTCACGGGCACCCGAACCGACCTTAACGTCTTCGCCGTGGCGGGCACGGTCCTCGCCGGTGCGAACGGCCTGACCATCAGCGCCCCGACCGGCTCTACCGTCGTCGTCAACGTCAGCGGTTCTAGCGACCGAATGCAGAACTTCGGCATCAAGCTCAGCGGCGTGGACCGCCAGCACGTCCTGTACAACTTCCCGACCGCCACCAGCCTGGCGCTTAGCGGCATCAGCGCGGAGGGCAGCGTCCTGGCCCCGACGGCCGCGATCAGCTTCTCAAACGGCCGGATCGACGGCACCCTGATCGGGGCGTCGCTCACGGGCGGCGGCGCGGCGCGCGACTATCCCTTCACCGGCACCCTTCCCGCCTTCCTGGCCGGCCTCTCGCTCAAGCCGTCCACCGCCCCCGGCGTTTCCCGGAGCGTCGGGACGGTCACCCTGACCGCCCCGGCTCCGGCGGGGGGCGTCACCGTCTCGCTCTCCAGCGACACCCCGGCCGCCGCCGTGCCGCCCGCCGTCACGGTCCCGGCGGGGTCAGCCGCTGCCTCGTTCCCGGTTGCCACGGCCGCCGTCACGGCCGCCGCGACGGCTACGCTTTCCGCCCGCTACGGCGGCCTCACCCGCACCGTGTCCCTCAGCATCAGCGCGCCCCTGGCCGGTGTCCTGACGGCGACGGCCGGGAACCAGAAGGTGCGGCTGGACTGGCCGGTGGTGCCGGGGGCGACCAGTTACAACCTGAAGAGCGCCCCGGCGGCGGGCGGCCCGTACAGCCTGGTGTCCAGTCCGACGGCGGACACCCTCACCAACACGGGGCTGACCAACGGCCAGACCTACTACTACGTGGTCTCCCCGGCCAACGCCGGCGGCGAGATGGCGACGACCGCCCCCGCCCCCGCCGCCGCCACGCCCAGCGCCGTTCCCCCCGTGCTGCCCGCCCCCAGCCTCACCGCCACGGCCACGACGGGCCGGACGTCACTCACCTGGACGAGCGTGCCCGGCGCCACCTCGTACAACCTCTACCGCGGCACGGCGGCGGGCGGGGAGGGGGCTACTCCCTACCAGACGGGCCTGACGGGGACGGCCTACCCCGATGCGGGCGTCACGAACGGCACCAAGTACTACTACCAGATCACCTCCTATGTCGCCGCGCAGGTGGGGGTGGCGGGCCAGACCCAGGGCACGCCCGCCCAGGAGAGCGCGAAGTCGTCCGAGGCCTCCTGCACGCCGCTCGCCGCCCCCGGCGTCTCCGCCAGGTCCGGCAACGGCCAGGTCACCCTCTCCTGGACTGCCGTCCCTGGAGCCTCCACGTATAACGTGTACCGGGGCGGCAGCCCCGGAGGCGAGGGGTCCACGCCGATCAAGACCGGGATCACCGCAGCGCCCTTCGCCGACACGGGCGTGGTCAACGGGCAGCCCTACTATTATCAGGTGACGGCCGCCGCCCCGAATTCGGAGAGCGCCCCGTCGAAGGAAGCGAGTGCCGCCCCGAACGCGCCGCCGCCCTGCCCGTCGGGCCTGACGGCGGCCGGGGCAACGACGCAGATCTCCCTCGCCTGGGCCGCCTCCCCGCGCGGCGCTACCTACGACGTCTACCGGGGGACCAGCGCCGGCGGTGAGGGCGCGGCACCCTTCAAGACCGGCCTCACCACACTTTCATTCGTGGATACGGGGGTCTCCGTTAACTCCGGCTGGTGGGGTAGCAGCACCTACTATTACCAGGTCACCGCCGTAGACGCCAACGGGATCGAGAGCACCCGCTCGAACGAGGCGGCGGCCATGCCGCTCGCCGCCCCGTCGGGACTGGCCGCGCGCGCCGGCAACGGGCAGGTGACGCTGTCCTGGGCCGCCGTCACGGGTGCCACCGGATACAGCGTCTATCGGGGACCCGCAGCGGGCGGCGAGGGCAGCGCCCCCTACAAAACGGGGATTCCAGCCGGCTCATCCTCGTCCACCGTCCAGTACGTGGACACGGCCGTCACGAACGGCACGGCCTACTACTACCGGGTCACCGCCACCGGCCCGAGCAGCGAGAGCGATAGGTCGGGCGAGGCGTCCGCCACGCCCGCCGCCCCGCCTGCCGCCCCGTTCGGCCTTCAGGCGACCGGCACGACCGGTCAGGTCTCGCTCACCTGGACTGCCGCCGCCGGCGCCTCCACGTACAACGTCTACCGGGGGACCAGCGCCAGCGGCGAGGGGACAAGCCCGGTCAAGACCGGGATCACCGGCCCCGTCTACACGGACACGGGCCTGTCCAACGGCACCACCTACTATTACGTGGTGACGGCCGTCGGTACGACCGGATCGGAAGGCCCCCCCTCCAACGAGGCGAGCACGGCCCCCATCGCGGCCCCCGCGAACCTCCTGGCGCTCGCCGGCAACACGCAGATCGCCCTCTCCTGGGGCGGCGTCTCGGGCGCGACCGCCTACACCCTCTACCGCGGCCTGACCGCCAGCGGTGAGGGGACGGCCCCTTACAAGACGGGCCTGACGTCGCCCTCCTACACGGACACAGGGCTGGCCAACGGCCAGTCCTACTTTTACACCGTGACGGCGACGGGCGCGGGCGGCACGAGCGCCCCCTCCAAAGAAGCCGGCGCGACGCCCGGCGTGCCGGCCGCCGCCCCCGTGCTGACGGCCAGGGGCACGACCGGCCAGATCGTCCTCACCTGGCCCGCCGTCTCCGGGGCCGCCTACTACAACCTGTACCGCGCTGCTGCATCGGGGGCGGAGGCGGCGTACCAGTCGGCCCTCACTGCCACCACTTACACCGACCAGAACCTGAGCGGCAGCCAGCCCTACTATTACCAGGTGACCTCCGTGAGCGCCGGGGGCGTCGAGAGCGCCCGCTCCGCCGAGGCCGTCGCCACCGCCCTGTCCGCCCCCTACCTGAGCGTCAAGCCCGGCAACGGCCGGGTGGCCCTGAGCTGGAGCACATGGTATGGATCCGGCGGCGCGACCGGGGCGTCCTCCTACAACGTCTACCGTGCGACGACGTCCGGCGGCGAGGGAAGCGTTCCTTATCAGGCCGGCGTCACCGGCACCGCCTGGACTGACGCCGCCGTCACGAACGGCCAGACCTACTACTACCAGGTCACCGCCGCCGCCGCCAGCAGCGAGAGCGCGAAGTCGTCCGAGGCCTCCGCCACCCCCCTGGCCGCGCTCCCGGCCGCGCCGGCCGGCCTCAGCGCCGCCGGGGGCAATTACCAGGTCTCGCTGTCCTGGACGGCCGTCACGGGCGCGACGGGCTACAACCTGTACTGGGGCACGGCACCCGGCGGGGAAGGCACCTACCCTTATCGGACCGGTCTGACGGGGACGAGCGCCACGGACACGGGCGTTTCCAACGGCCAGACCTACTACTACACGCTGACGGCCGTCAACGCCAGCGGCGAGGGGGCCTTCTCGGGCGAGGCGGCGACGACGCCGCTGGCCCCGCCCACGGGCCTCAGCGCCCACGGGCAGAACGGGCAGGTCGCCCTCATCTGGTCCGGCTCCTCCGGGGCCTCCTCCTACAGCCTCTACCGAGCGACGACGCCCGGCGGCGAGGGGGCGACTCCGTACAAGACGGGTCTGACCGCAGCCTCCTCCGTGGACGCCGCCGTCACCAACGGCCAGATCTACTACTACAAGGTCACCGCGGTGGGTCCGGGGTACGAGACGCCGGCCACCAACGAGGCCAGCGCCACGCCCTCGTCCAGCATCCCGCCGCCGGCCACGGGCCTGGCGGCGCGCGGGTCAACGGGACAGGTGTCGCTGACCTGGACGGCCGTCACGAGCGCGACGGGCTACAACCTGTACCGGGCGACGGGCGCGGGGGGAGAGGGGACGACCCCCTACAAGACCGCCCTCTCCGGCACCGCGTACGCAGATGCGGGCGTCTCCAACGGCCAGACCTACTACTACACGCTGACGGCCGTCAACGCCAGCGGCGAGGGGGTCGCATCGGGGGAGACCGCCGCCACGCCCCTCGTGGCCCCGAGCAACCTGGCGGCCAAGGCCGGTGACGGGAAAGTCGTCCTCACCTGGATGGGACCGCCCAACGGGTGGGGGGGATCGTCCGCCACCGTGCCGGGCGCGACGGCCTACAACGTCTACCGCGGCACGGCGGCGGGCGGGGAGGGGGCCGCGCCCTATCAGGCCGGCGTGACGGCCACAGCCTGGACCGATCCCGCCGCGACCGACGGGACGACCTACTACTACCAGGTCACCGCCTCGGCCCCCGGCAGCGAGAGCGACAGGTCGTCGGAGGCCGCCGCCGCCCCCCGCGCGGCCCCGCCGGTTCCGTCCGGCGTCGCCGCTCAGGGGGGGACCCAGCAGGCGGTCCTGTCGTGGGCCGCCTCGGCGGGCGCGGCCGGCTACAACGTCTACCGTACCACCCCCTACTCCAGCAACTCCGGGAGCGGCTCCGAGACGCTCTACAAGTCGAACGTGACCGGCACGGGCTTCACGGACACGGGCCTCTCCGACGGCCAGACCTACTACTACGAGGTCTCGGCGGTGGGGACGTCGGGCGTCGAGAGCGGCCTGTCGGCCGAAGCCGCTACGACGCCCCTGGACGCGCCGACCAGCCTGTCGGCTGCGCCCGGCAACGGCCAGGTGGCGCTCTCCTGGAGCGGGATGAGTTCCTGGTACGGCTCGTCCGCTGCCACGAGCTACAACGTCTACCGCTCCACGACGCCCGGCGGCGAGGGCGGCACCCCGTACAAATCGGGCATCGCCCCCGCCTCGTCCTCGTCCACCATCCAGTACGTGGACACGACCGTCACGAACGGGACGACCTACTACTACCGGGTCACGGCCGTCGGCCTCGGCAGCGAGAGCAACCCGTCGTCCGAGGCTTCCACCACGCCGCAGCCCGTCCCGTCCGCCCCCGCCAACCTCCAGGCGGCCGGCGGCAATGCCCAAGCCGTCCTCACCTGGTCAGCGTCGAGCGGGGCCGCCACCTACAGCCTCTATCGCTCGACGACCCCCGGCGGGGAGGGAAGCTCGGCCTACAAGACGGGTCTGACCGGCACGGGCTTCAAGGACACCGGGCTGTCCAACGGCCAGACGTATTACTACCAGATCACGGCGCTCAACCCGGTCGGCGAGAGCCTCCGCTCCAACGAGGCCGGCGTCACCCCGGCCTCGGCCCCGCCCGCGCCTGCTGGCCTGACCGCGTCCGCCGGCAGTGCCCAGGTGGTCCTCTCCTGGACCGCCGTCAGTGGGGCCGCCAGCTACAGCGTCAAGCGCGGGGGCACATCGGGCGGCCCCTACACCGTCCTGAAGGGGGTGACCAGTCCGGGCTACACGGACACGGCCGTGACGAACGGGACGACCTACTACTACGTCGTCTCCGCCGTCAACGGCGCGGGCGAGAGCGCGAACTCCAACGAGGCGAAGGCGACGCCGCTGGCCACCGTCGTGGCGACGCCCGCCATCTCGCCCAACGGCGGCGTCTTCGTCGGCTCGGTCTCGGTCAGCCTCAGTGATCTCACGCCTGGGGCGTCCCTCTACTACACCCTGGATGGCACGACGCCGACGGCCGCCTCCACGCCCTACGCCGGGCCCTTCACGCTGACAAGTCCCACCACGGTGAAGGCGGTGGCGGTCCTGGCGACGGCGGCCAGCAGCAGCACGAGCGGCGTGGCCGGTGCCACGTTCACGGGCGACGCGCCGCCGACGGTCAGCCTGACCAACCCGACGAACGGCGCGACGATCCTGGGCGTACCGGCGACCGTTGCCATCACGGCGAACGCCGCCGATCCGGACGGCACGGTCACCAAGGTGGAGTTCTTCCAGGGCAGTACGAAGATCGGCGAGGCCTCCACGGCCCCGTACGCCCTCAACTGGACGAACGTGCCCGTCGGCAGCTACGCCCTGACGGCCGTCGCCACGGACAACAACGGCCTGAGCACGACCTCGCTGCCCGTCAACGTCGCGATCAGCCCCACCGGGCAGCTGACCCTCACGTCGGCGGGGCTGGCGGCGGGCTTCGGCCTGACGACCTTCGCCACTGGTTTCCCGACCGGCACGTCCGGGTCCTTCGGCGCGATCGGGCCGCTGGGGATCGCCTTCCCCGGCACCGGCGTCCTCGTGGCGGACTATCCGGGGGACGTGCGCCTGATCCCGTCGGACACGGACGGTCCGGGCACGGCGGCGGGGTCCTCCCCGCTCGCCGCCGGCTGGAACGCCGCCACCATCGCGCCGGCGCAGACCGACGGGGCGGCGAACGCCTTCGGGCTGGCCCAAGCGGGTGCCACCGTCTACATGACCCAGCAGGCGGCGGGCGGCGTGGTGCAGGTCAACGCCGACGGCACGCGCTCCGGCGCTTCGGCGAACCTGGCCGTCGCCGCTGGGATCCCCGGTGCCAGCGGTGTCGCCATGAATCCGGCCACCGGCCACCTGTTCGTCTCAGCGCAGGTAGGCGGGGCGATCTGGGACGTGGACCCTAAGGGTAAAACGGCTTCTCCCTGGTTGAGCGGCCTGGCCGGTCCCGAGGGCCTAGCCATCTCCGGGGACGGGCGCATCCTGTACGTCGCCCTGTCCGGCAGCGGTGACGTGGCGGGCTACGACACCACGTCAGGGGGCGTGGTCTTCGATTATGCCGCCCACTCCCCGGCAGCGCCCCTCACCGGAATCGAGGGCATCGCCCTCGGGGACGGCACCCTCACGGGCCAGATCATCGCCAACTGCGCGACCGGTCGGGTGTATGAACTGGATCTCTACAGCGGCCGGGCCAGCCTGATCGCTTCCGGCGGCTCGCGCGGCGACCTTGTCGCGGCGGATCCCGACGGGACGTACCTCCTGACCCAGTCCGACCGCATCGTGCGCCTCGCGCCGCCGCCGGCCGTCTCCGGAAGCCTGTGCGTCGTCCCGACGATCTCGGGCTTGACGCTGAACCCGCCCAGCGTCACCGGCGGCGAAACGTCCACCGCCACGCTCAGCCTGTCGGCACCGGCCCTGGCCGGGGGACAGTTCATCGGGCTGACCTATTCCAACGGTGCCGCCTTCGGCCCCGGCAGCCTCGTGGTCCCCGCCGGACAGACCAGCACCACCTTCACCGTGACCGCCACGCCCGTGGCGGCTCCCGTTCCCGTCACGATCACGGCCGCGTACCCGAGCGGAGGGGCCGGAGTGCAGTCCTCGGTGTTACAGGTCACGCCGAGCGGGAACGCGTACGGCCTCTCCCCGAGCATGATGCCTGCGCCCCGTTCGATGGGTTCCGAAGCGTCTTCTTCGATGGGTTCCGGGGCGTCTTCGCCCCGCGCCTCGGCCAACGCTTCGTCCACAGGCGGCATGACGCTCACCCCCTACGGCCTGGCGGAAGGCTTCAGCCTCTCCACGTTCGCCACGGGGTTGAACAGCCCGACGAGCAGCGCCGCCACGTCCGCAGGCCCGGTCCTCGTCAGCAGTTTCGGCGGAAACACGGTCGTCTTCCCGTCCGACGCCGATGGTCAGGATGCAGGGGGCATGCCGACGGTCGCGAACGGCGCTTTCGGCTTGGCCACGGCGGGCACCCAGATCTACGCCACCCTGAACGGAATCTCCGAGATCAACCCCGACGGCACCGTCAAACGCGGCGTCGAGACCCAAGCGGGTGGATACGGGATCGCGGTCAGCCCCAGCAACGGGCATGTCATCGTCGGCGGCGTGAACGACGTTGATCCGACGGTCAGCCCCGCGACGGTCCGCTCCTTCGGCTCAGGCAGCCCGGACGGCATCACAGTCACCGGGGACGGCCGCTACGTGTTCCTGTCAGACTATTTCAACTCCGGCCATATCCTGGGCTTCGACATCGCCAGCGGCGCGAAGATCTTCGACTCCGGCCCCACGAGCGGAGCACCGGACGGTCTGGCGACCGGCGACGGCACGCTCTCCGGCAAGATCTACACCAACAACAATGATGGCACGGTGACGGAGATCGACCTCGGATCCGGGGCACAGAACGTGGTCGCGTCCGGCGGGTCGCGCGGCGACCTCGCCTCCACGGACCCGACTAATGGGTCCTTCCTGATCAGCCAGTCCGACCGCATCCTCCGCCTCACGCCGCCGCCGGGCGGCAGCTTCGGGGGCAGCGGCGGCAGCGCCATCTACACGCGCGACGACCTGACGCGCCACTACTCCGCCATCGCCATCACGAACCCGCAGACCTCCGGCGATTCCCATGAGAGCGCCGGGTTCGACGTCACCTCGATCGTCGGGAGGGTCACCGCCGCCCGGATGCAGCGCGCCGGCCAGATCAGCCGGGACGACGTCAGCGGCTTCGACGTCCAGTGGGGCCTCCGCTCCCTCCACGCGGCGGGTCTCACCTCGTACGGCGGTCTCCAGGCGTCGGTCCAGACGCTGCCGAATCCCTACCCCTATGACATCGTCTGGAACCTCCCCGCGCCATTCCTGGGCGAAGTCCAGGCGGCGCTCGGCGGCGTCTACACCGTGGCGCTGACGGATCAGCTCTCCAGCGCCTGCGGCCTCTACTCGTTCGCCGACACGCCCCACCAGAACTGGCCGGTCGCTAAGGACATCCTGACGTTCGTCGTCGCTCCGGGGCATAACCCTCAGATTCCACAAGGGCGATGTCTGGATCTCGCGGTCAGCGGCAGCGCCACCCCGCAGAACGGCTCGTGGGACGTCGTGCTCAACAGTCAGGTCGTCGCTTCGTCCGGCCTGCCGAACGGGTGGGACGTCGAGGACGACCACACGGCCTTCGGCGGCGCGACCGTGACCGTGCCGTCGTCCGCGACGGTGGCCCGAAACTACGTCGTCCGGTTCGTCGGGCAGAATGCCGGGACGGCCCTGTTCGACGTCGTGCCGGACGGATCGATCGTTACGGCGGCCATCCTGAAGCCCTTACGGGTCAGCCCGTCACCGATCATCGGCGGCTCGACCGGGACCGGGATTGTGACGCTGGACGCCCCCGCTCCGGCCGGCGGCGCGGTCGTCGTCCTAACCAGCCTCGCCCCTGCCGTGGCGACCGTGCCCGCCTCGGTGACCGTTCCGGAGAACCAGATCAGCGCCACTTTCTCGGTCGTGGCGGCCTCCGTTTCCTCGCCGAAGACTGCCCCGATCTTCGCGTCCTACAACGGCTATCGGATTTCCAGTCCTGTGGTGGTGGACCGGAACGGCATGCCCCCGGCAGTGCCGACGCATCTGACGGCGGCGGCGGGCGACCGCGTGGTGAGCCTCTCCTGGAGCGCTTCGAGCGGTGCCACGGCCTACAACGTCAAGCGGTCCCAGACCCAGGGCGGCCCGTACGCCCGGATCTTCAGCGGCGCGACCGGGACCAGCTTTGGGGATCACTCTGTCACTAACGGCGTGACCTACTTCTACGTCGTGTCGGCGGTGAACGCCTACGGCGAGGGCGCGAACTCCAACGAGGCCAGCGCCACCCCCGTCGGCGGAATCGTCGCTACGCCGGTCATCCACCCGAACGGGGGCACGTTCAGCGGGTCCGTCAGCGTCAGCCTCGCGGACTCGACGCCCGGCTCCTATATGCACTACACCCTGGACGGCTCGACTCCCACGGCCGCGTCCCCGGTGTTCAGCACGGTCTTCACCCTCACCAGCAGCGCGACGGTCAGGGTCATAGCCCTCAAGACCGGACTCACGCCGAGCTCGGTCGCCCAGGCGGGCTTCACGGTCAACCCGATCCCCCCGTCCCAGATCGTGCCCCTGGCGTGCGGCCAGACGGTTTCCGATAGCCTTGCGGCGGGCGATCCGTCCTCGACACAGCGCGGCCAGGGCTTCTACGCTGACTACTACAGCGTCAACGGCATGGCCGGGCAGCAGGTGACGATCTCGCTCAGTTCCGCCGCCTTCGACGCCTATCTCTACCTCAAAGACCCGTCTGGGGCCGTCGTCGCGAGCGCTAACGACAGCAACGGGACCAGCAACGCCCAGATCGTCTTCACGCCCGCGACGAGTGGCGTCTATATCCTGGAGGCGACCTCCTATTCGCCGGGCGCAACGGGGGCGTACACCCTCTCGCTTCGGTGCAGCGGCACGGCCCCGGCCGTCGCCCAGATCGCCGTCTCGTCCGACGGCCACGCAGACGCTAGCGCCAGCACCGTGGACTTCGGCTCCGTGCCGGTCGGCGGCTCGGCGGACAAGACCTTCACCATCCAGAATACCGGCGGCGCGGACCTGACCATCGGGCAGATCACGGTGCAGGGGCCGTTCACGCTCGACCAGGTCATGAGCAGCCCGATCCCGGCGGGTACGTCCAGCAACTTCATCCTGCGCTTCAGCCCGAACGGCTGGTCCGGGATGCAGTCCGGCTCCATCAGCTTCCCGACCAACGACTCCACGGCCAACCCCTTCAGCCTGACGCTGACCGGCACCGGCACCTACACGTCGTCGTCCCCGAACCCGCAGGTGCCCCAGGGCGGCTGCAACTCGTTCCCGCTTGTCACCAACACGGGCTGGTACTCCTCTGGGGGCTGGTACGTCTACGACCCGTCCGGCAACCTGATCGCGACCAACAACAGCACCCAGGGCAGCACCAACGGGTGGCAGGTGACCCTCTCGGCCGACTACAAAGCCGTCACGGCCTGCGCCCCCGCCGGGGCCGTGGTGGCGACGGGCTACCGCGTCACGGACATGCAGGGGACGCAGTCCGCCCAGCCCAACAATACGGCTTACTTCGACGTCGTCCCCGCCGCCGCGCTGAACCCGCCGGCCGCGCCCCTGAACCTGAAGGCCACGGCGGGCAACGCCAAGGTGTACCTGACCTGGACCGCCAGCGCCGGGGCTGCGAGCTACAACGTCAAGCGGGCCAACGTAACAGGCGGCCCCTACACGACGATCACGACCGCCGGAGCCGTGACCAGCGCCAGCTACGTCGACACGGCTGTAACCAATGGGACGACCTACTACTACGTTGTCACGGCCGTCAGCGGCGCGGGCGAGAGCGCGAACTCCAACGAGGCGAGTGCCACGCCCCAGGCGGGCATCGTGGACACGCCGGTCATCTCGGCCACCAACGCCCAGAACGCGGCCGTCCCCAGCGGCGGGCGGTTCGCCGGCACCCTGACCGTCACGATCACCGACGCGCAGGCGGGCGGGTGGCAGCAGGGCGGTTCGTCCGCCTCGATCTACTACACCCTGGACGGTAGCGACCCGAACACGTCCTCCACGAAGACGCAGTACTACCAGCCGTTCCCGCTGACCGCGACGACCACCGTCAAGGCCGTCGCCGTCCTCAGCGGCTACACCAGTAGCGGCACGGCCAGCGCCACCTACACGGCGGACGTGCCGCCGACGGTCAGCATCAGCAGCCCGGCGGCCGGCAGCGCGTTCCACACCGGCGCGAACGTGTCGGTCACGGCCGCCGCCGCTGACAGCGACGGCACCGTCGCCCGCGTGGACTTCTTTGCCAGCGGCGCCCCCATTGGCACCGCCACGTCCAGCCCGTACGGCGTCACCTGGAACAACGTCCCGGCCGGCACCTACAGCCTGACCGCCGTCGCCACCGACAACGACGGCGGGACCGCGACGTCGGCCGCCGTGTCCATCTCGGTCGCCTCGGGCCTGACCACGACGCCGATCAGCTGCGGCCAGAACGTCCCGTCCAGCCTCAGCAGCGCCGACGGATACTCAACGGTGCAGGGCCAGGGCTACTACGCGCAGGAGTACACCTTCAGCGGCTCAGCGGGCCAGGGTGTGGCGGTCACGATGAACTCCAGCGCCTTCGGCACCGCCCTGTTCCTGAAGGACCCGACCGGCAAGGTCGTGGCCTCTGATCCCGCCCAGATCATCTACACGATCCCGGCGGGCGGGGCGGGCACCTACACGGTGGAGGCGACGACCTCCGCCCAGGGTGCCACGGGCGCGTACACGGTGGAACTGGACTGCACGGCGGGCGGCACGATGCCGGTCCTGTCGCTGTCGGTCAACGACCCGAACAACCCCGGCACCCCGCTTGCCGTTTCGAGCGGCGGCACCGTCGCCTACGGACAGACGCCCCAGGGTGTGCCGGTCACGCGCACCTTCACGGTCAAGAATACGGGCACCGCCGCCCTCGCGATCAACTCCTTCACCGGGACGGGCGACTGGACGCCGACGGCCCCGGTCCAGAGTCCGATCCCGCCCGGCGGATCCGTCACGTTCGGCCTGCGCTTCAACGCCAGCGCCTCCGGCGCACAGGCCGGCTCGTTCAGCCTGAGCAACAACAGCGCGACCAACCCCTACGCGGTGAACCTGACGGCGACGTCAGGCGGCGGCACGGCCCTGACCGTCACGTCGCTCGCGCTCAGCCCGGCCAGCGTCGCGGGCGGGGCGACAAGCACGGCCACGGTTACCCTCAGCGGGGCCGCGCCCTCCGGCGGGACGACGGTCGCGCTCAAGAGCGGCAACGCGGCGGTCGCCACGACGCAAGCCTCGGTGGTGGTGGCGCAGGGGCAGACGTCTACGACGTTCAGCGTGGCGACGAAGGCGGTGACGGCCCAGGCTTCGGCCACCGTCACGGCTTCGCTCGGCACCTCGGGCCAGCCCGGCTTCAGCAGCCAGAGCGCCACGCTCACCGTCACGGCGTCGGGCACCCCGCCGACCGTCAGCCTCTCTGCCAGCCCGAGCAGCGCGGCCGCCCCGGCGACGATCACCCTGACGGCGACGGCGACGCCCAAGGCGTCCGGCGCGACCATCGCGAAGGTCGCCTTCTTCGCGGGGAGCAACAAGATCGGCGAAGTCGCCGCCAGTCCCTACGCCTTCACCTGGAAGAACGTCGCCGCCGGCAGCTATTCCGTCACCGCCGTCGCCACCGACAGCAACGGCCTCACCGGCACTTCGGCGGCCGTCCCCGTGACCGTCAGCAGCGCGCCGACCGTCCCCACGCCGACGATCACGCCCGGCGGGGGCACCTTCAGCGGCTCGGTGAGCGTGACCCTGGCCGACAGCCAGACCGGCGCGGCCATCTACTACACTGCCGACGGCAGCAGCCCGGCCACCTCGGACGGCAAGCGGCCCTCGGCGACGGCGGTCCGGTATCAGGGCGCGTTCGTCCTGACCAGCAGCCCCGGCGCGCAGACGGTCCAGGCCCAGGCGTTCCAGACCGGCTACTCGCCCAGCGCCGCGGCCACCGCCAGCTTCACCGTCACTGCCCAGTCCGCCGGCACCCCGCCCGCCGTCCGGATCACGTTCCCCTCGGACGGTGCCCCGATCACGCAGGCGACGGCCATCCTCGGCACGGTCGCGAGCGGCACCCTGGCGGCGTGGCGGCTGGACCAGCGGCCGGTCGTGCCGGGCGGCACCAACGCCTGGACCACCTTCGCGACCGGCACGGCCACGGTCAATAACGCCCAGCTCGGCACCCTGGACACGACGCTGCTGCTCAACGGCCAGTACCAGGTGCGCCTGACGGCCGTGGACAAGGCGGGCCAGACGGCTACCGACCAGGTCACCCTCGTCGTGCAGGGCAACCAAAAGGTCGGCTACTTCACGCTCTCCTACAACGACCTGACCCTGCCCGTCGCGGGTCTGCCCATCACGGTCACGCGCACCTACGACAGCCGGGACAAGGCGGCGGGCGACTTCGGGACCGGCTGGACTCTGTCCACCACGAACGTCAAGCTCCAGAAGAACGACCCCGTGGGCGCGAACTGGCAGGAAGACCAGAAGAGCGGCAACTACAGCGTGTACCCGAGCGGCGCGAACTTGATCACGATCACCTTCCCGGACGGCAAGGTCTACCGGTTCGCCCCCACGCTGGAGCAGCCGCAGCAATACGGCGAGCCGATCGATCAGGGCACGCTCACGTTCACGCCGCTGCCCGGCACGCACGCCACCCTGGCCTCCGTCACCGACCCGAGCGTGTTCACTTCGCAGACGAGCGGGCCGCTGGACCTGCTGGACGCCGACGCGAACACCTGGGACGGCACGGAGTACCAGCTCACGCTGGGCAACGGGCGGGTCTTCGACATCGACGAGATGCAGGGGCTGCTCTGGGTGCGCGACCTGAACGGGAACACCGTCACCTTCACCAAGGACGGCTCGGGACGCACGACCGACATCTCCTCGGCCACGAAGAACGCGCAGGGCCAAACAGTGGCGGGGCGGGGCTTGCACCTGACCCGTACGGGAGGCCTCATCACGGGCATCACCGACCTGGACGGCAACACGCTCCAGTACGCCAACGGCTCCGGCGACCTGACGCAGTTCACGGACCGGGCGGGCAACGCCAGCACCTACGACTACGACTACCAGCACGACCTGATCGGCATCCACGACGCGCGGGGCGTCCAGCCCCTGCGGAACGACTACGACGCCAGCGGGCGGCTCCTGGACACGGTGGACGCGGCCGGCAAGTCCATCACGTACAGCTACAACATGGGGGGGCGGCAGGAGACCGTCACGGACCGGCTGGGCAACCAGACGCTGCTGGCCTACGACGGCTACGGCAACGTCACGAGCACGACCAAGTACCTGAACGGGCGGGCCATCACCACGACCTCGGCCTACGGGGACCCGAACAACCCGGACAAGCCGACCAGCGTCACCGACGCCCTGGGCCATACGGCCACCTTCACCTATGACGGGCAGGGGCACGTCACGGGCCAGTCTCAGGTCCACGTGGACGACCAGGGCAACAGCACGACGATCACGACGAGCACGACCTACAACGGCTTCGGCCAGGCGCTGTCCGTCACGGACCCGCTGGGCAAGACCGTCACGGCCAGCACCTACGACGCCTACGGCAACCTGACGGCCACCAAGGACGCGCTGGGGCACGAGACTGACTTCACGCACAACCCGAACGGGACGCTGGCGACGACCATGGACGCCAAGGGCAACAGCACCCAGTACACCTATAGCCCCACTGGGGACGTCTCGGCGGTCAAGGACGCCTCCGGCCACGAGACCAACTTCGGCTACGACGCCAACGGCAACAAGACCTCGCAGACGACCACGCGAACGAACGCGCGGGGGCAGACCGAGACGCTGCTGACGCAGTTCAGCTATGACGGCAACGGCCGCCTGATCCAGACGGTCGCGCCGGACGGGGCGACGAGCCAGACGGTCTACAACAGCCTCGGCAAGGTGGACACCACGACGGACGCGGCGGGCCGCCAAACCTCCTACACTTACGATGTCCTAGGCCAGCGCCAGACGACTACTTACCCTGATGGCACGATCAGCGTCCTGTACGATGCGAATGGCCAGCGCATCGCAAGCACCGACGAAGTGGGCCGCATCAACGCCAGCGTCTACGATACACTAGGGCGCGTCGTGCAGAGCGGCCCGGTCAATGCCGCCACGCCGTTCCTCGCCAATGGAGCGCCTAACTGGCTGACCAGCGGCAGCACATCCCTTGTCAGCACCACGACCTACGATGACGGTGGGGAAGTCACGGCGAAAACCGACGCGCTAGGCCACAAGTCGAGTGCCACCTACGATGACCTGGGCCGCACCGTGACCAGAACGGACGCGCTGAACGCTGTCACCATCTACGGCTACGATGACGACGGACAGCGGCTCTTCGTCAAGGACGCCGCTGGCCACACGACGACCTCCGACTACGACAACGCTGGCCGGGAGACTACCACGCATTACGCGGACGGCAGCACCAGCAGCACGGGCTATGATGAGCTAGGGAGGCGCATCAGCCAGACCGACCAGGCCGGCCACACGACCCAGTATGCTTACGACACGCTGGGCCACCTGTTGAGCGTCACTGACCCGATGGGCCATATCAGTCGCTTCGGATATGATGAGCTGGGCGAAAAGATCAGCCAGACCGACGCCAACAGCCACACCACGTTGTTTGCCTATGACAATTCAGGCCAGCTAGTGTCCAAGACCCTGCCGCTGGGTCAGAGCGACAACCGTACCTATGATCAGCTAGGACAACAGTTAACGCAGACCGACTTCAACGGTAAAGTCACGGCGTTCGCTTATGACCCGATCACCGACGATCTCACGGGCGAATTGGCTTATGCTAATGCTGCCGCCTACGCCAGCAACACGCCGACGGGCGAAAGCGTCAGCTTCACCTACAACACGGATGGCACCCGCGCCACGGCTACGCGAACCACAGCATCGGGAACCACCGTCACGACGGCCTATGCTTACTACGGCTATGACGTAAACGGCAACCCAACCCCCGACTTCCGCCAGGGGCAACTCAAGAGCGTCACCACCACCAGTGGCGGCGTCAGCCGTGTGATCTCCTACGACTACGATCTGCTGGGCAACAAGCTCAGCACGACCACGCCAAGCCTTGCGACTGCGGGCAAGAGCCTCGGCTACAGCTACGACGCCCTCAACCGCCTGTCCACCGTCACGCACCTGGACAACGCTGTCACGACGTTCCTGTACGACAAAGTAGGCAACCGGCAGTCTGTCACCCGCACCAACTCCGCTGGGGTCCTGTTCAGCACCACAGGTTACATTTACGACAGCTTGAACCGCCTAACCGACATTGTGAACGCCAATGGCAGCAACGGCCTGGTGTCCAAGTATCACTACGCCCTGCGGGCCGACGGCAAGCGCCTGTCCGTGACCGAGAGCGGGCCGGCCACGAACAATGCCACGACCAACTACACCTACGACAATCAAGGCAAGCTGATCCAGGAGGCGGGGCCGTACGCCACCATCGCCTACACCTACGACAACGTCGGCAACCGCCTGACACGCACGGTGACGAACGCGGCCAGCAGTTCCGGCACAACGCTGGTCAACGGCACGACCAGCACAGTTTTTGACAACAACGACCGCATCACCAGTCAGACCGGGCCTGCCGGGACTATGGGGCACACCTACGATGCCGACGGCAACGAAACCACGGTGAACGGACAGGCCGCTGGCTACGACTTTGAGAACCACCTCGTCAGCCTTTCCAGCATTGCTAATGGCACGCTCCTGGCGAGCTACACCTACGATGCGGGCGGCAACCGGGTCAGCACCTACACCAGCGGGGCCACAAACCCGGTCGTCAACTATGTTGTGGACACTAGTCTGCCCTACGGCTGCGTGGTAGAAGAATACAACGGCACAGCGCTTGCCGCCCGGTACGACTACGGCGATGACCTCCTCCGTATGGACCGGGGGCTGGTTGGGTCCCAAGTAGCTTCGTACTACCTCTACGATGGCCTCGGCTCAACGCGGCAGCTTGTCAGCACAAGCGGCGTTGTGACCGACAGCTACAGCTACTCGGCGTTTGGGGAGATGGCCTCGCACACGGGCAGCACGGTCAACCCGTTCCTGTTCAACGCACAGCAGTTCGACGGGGCGAGCGGCGACTACTATCTGCGGGCCAGGTACTACGACCAGAGCAACGGGCGCTTCATCAGCCAGGATCCATTTGGAGGAAGTGATGATGACCCCGTGAGTCTACACCGCTACTTGTATGCTAGTGGTGATCCTACAAACAGGATTGATCCAAGTGGGAATGATGACTCTTTAGCCGGAACGCTTGCTGCTACTGGTATCAATGCTATACTGATTGGGACTATCGGTGGAGGAGCTATAGGAGGAGCCAGTTTCTACGTGACGGGAAACAACCCCTTCGTTGGTGCGTTCTTTGGTGCAGAGGCTGGTCTCTCTTTTGCTGCCGCATATAGCACGGGGAGGATAGCTCCAGCTATCTTTTCAGCCGTCACAACCGCTGCCTTCGCCTATGCCATCGATGTAGCTGCTGGGCATCTTATCACTCATGAGCTACCAGCTAAAGACGATGCAGGACGCACTAAATTTGCCCAAAAAGCATTCAAAGATATTTTTGAGGGAATCGCCACGGGCGCAGCTTCGGTGGCATTTGGCGGAGGTGGTGCTGACGATAACGCGTTGGCTGCTGCAAGCCTCATTGCTTTCCAAGATATTGCGGATGATGCTCCTGACTTTCTTGCCAGCAAGGACAAGGTGACTGCGTTTGCCATCAACTATTTTCAATTGTTAGGCGATTTTTACTCCACCTATTTTGTTACAAAATACGCAGGCAAGGGGCTGGACAAGTTCGCGCCACAAGAGAAAGCCTTAATCCGCCGGGCGTTAAAGAGGGCGTTTCGCCATCCAACCGTACGACAGATAGAAGGAGTCAAAATCGAAATCGAAGTAGGGATTGAGGCCGTAGGTGGTTTCTTAACGCAGGGTGTCCTACACGCTCTTACTGACACTCTCAAGCAGAAAGCAGGAGAACAAAACCCGTGAAGATCGCAGGTCGTTGTCGGCTACAGGCGTGTGTCTAAACTCAAAGTTGTAGACTGCATTCGCCTGCACTCACGCCCCAGGAAGCATATTTGATGCATATGAGCTTGCAGTCTTTTAACGCTATGAACGCCATAGCAGTTTTAGTGATAGGCACATTCGCATTTGTTATTCTTGGGTTCCTAGGGGCACTGCTGTGGGAGGCGGGGACCCAGAAAGCGGATTGGTGTGTGCGCGTGGTGGCACTCGGTTTTTGGTTCTTGGGCGGCAGTTTTATTGCTAGCGCGATTGGGCTATTCCTGGATACGTTCCACTGGGTGTCGCCTGCTCAAAATAGTTTTTTAGGACATATCGAAATTGCTTCTTTTATATTTTCTCTCACTGTGGTGATAGGTGGATCTATGATTGGAAGTTTGATGAACAGCGTTGCAGACAGAAAACGATAGGCTCGGCCTGACAAAGCTGCGTCGCCTGCCCCCCGTCTGAAAAGGCTTGATCCTTGACAACCGAGTGTGCTACCGCCTTCCGCGAGGTGGCAGACGCTCCCATACTGTAAAACTTTCGCTACCGGCCTGAACACAATACCGACATCATGTACGACGCAAACGGCTAGCGGATCGCAAGCACGGACAAGGCCAGGCGGATCAGCGCCAGCGTCTATGACACCCTATTTACCTACGACCCAGCTTCCGGGCGGCTGATGATCAAGATCGCCTACGCCAGCCCTGCCGCCTACAACGCGGGAACCGGCACCGGCGAAAGCGTCCGCTACGCCTATAACCTGCTGGACGGCAGCCGCAAGAGCGCCACCCGCACGGCCCTGTCTGGAAGCACGGTCACGACGGCCTATGCCTACTACGGCTATGACGTAAACGGCAACCCAACCCCCGACTTCCGCCAGGGGCAACTCAAGAGCGTCACCACCACCAGTGGCGGCGTCAGCCGTGTGATCTCCTACGACTACGATCTGCTGGGCAACAAAATCAGCATGACCACGCCCAGTGGCAAGAGCATCGGATATGCTTACGACGTGCTGAATCGCTTGTCTACGGTCACGCACCCGGACGGGGCGGTGACGACGTTCGGCTACGACAAGGTGGGCAACCGCCAGAGCGTCACCCGCACCACCTCGGCCACGGCCGCCCCGTTCAGCACGACGGGCTACGCTTACGACCAGGACGACCGGATCACGTCCGAGAGCGGGTCGGGCGGGGGCGCTCACAGCTACGACTTGGACGGCAACGAGCAGGCGGTGAGCGGGCAGGCGGCGGGCTACGACTTCGAGAACCACCTGGTCAGGCTGGGCAACGGCACTGCAAGCTACGTCTACGACGCCGACGGCAACCGGGTCAGCGTCAGCAGCGCAGGGACAACGACAAGCTACGTCGTGGATGCCAGCCTGCCCTACGCCTCGGTGGTGGAGGAATACAGCGGCACAAGCACCGTGCCTTCCGCCCGGTACGACTACGGCGACGACCTGGTGCGGATGGACCGGGGCAGCGGGGTCTACTACTACCTCTACGACGGGCTGGGAAGCACAAGGCAGCTCGTCAGCACGGCGGGGGCGGTGACGGACAGCTACGGCTACTCGGCGTTCGAGGAGATGGCCTCGCACACGGGCAGCACCCAGAACCCGTTCCTGTTCAACGCGCAGCAGTTCGACCAGGCCAGCGGCGACTACTACCTGCGGGCCAGGTACTACGACCAAACGAGCGGACGGTTCCTTTCACAAGATCCGTTTGAAGGGGTTAACGGCGATCCCATCAGCCTACATCGCTACTTGTATGTAGGTGATGATCCTGTTGATCGGGTTGATCCTCTGGGCATGTACGATGGTATTGACCATAAGAACGTCGAACTGGGGACTGATCCTGAATACAGCCTGCAGCATCCTGACGACACTGAAGTCACGTTCGGCAAACTTCAGTACTATTTTACAAACGGGCAAGGATGGGCCGGTTTCCAGCGCTATGTCAACAGAAACTATGGACCTGGTACTACCCCAGGCCTACTCGCTAATCCACAAAAGCCTGATATATTCAACCCTAACGAATACAATTACATGGACTATAAGTCTCTTAGTGTTGGTGGTAAGAGTGATGCGATCAAGACATTGAGAGACTATGCTGATGCTTATGGAC
>JAABUV010001623.1_pt1 | contig 32296 bp, 49 predicted proteins | sample 5559971 | NCBI WGS metagenome assembly JAABUV01 (sample SAMN10711881, study PRJNA513362) | rock metagenome | isolation source: Antarctica rocks | place: Antarctica: Victoria Land, Knobhead nord | collected 2015-12-19
CCAGGGTGCCGCCGCTGACGCTGTGCGCGGCCGCGTACGCGCGCTCGCCGCCGGGCCCGCCGCCGGCGCGCGCGGCCGCCCAGCCGTTGAACGCGCGCACGAGCGCCAGGTGGTCGCTGCCGCCGCCAGCGCCCGCGGCCAGCGCGGCCTTGGCCGCCTGCGCCGCGCGCCGCGCGCCCGCCTCCACCGGCAGCACCCAGGGGTCCCTGCGAGCCGGGCGCGGCAGCCGCTGGGCTTGCCAGCATACAGGCATAGGGTTAGGGTAGGGCGCGCGTATGAATGCACGCCAGGACCAGCCAGCATTGGCACCAAAAGGCCGAGAGGCGGAGGGCGCTGTTATGCATGCGCATGTCGAGCGCTCGGCCGTGCAGCAGGGGGTCGCCGAGCAGCGGCCGGCGAGACAGGGGGAGCACGAGGCAGTAGCGGGGTGGAGTGCGCAAGCAGGACATTCTTGCGGCGCGTCACCTGCGCCCGCGTCCTGCCCAGGACGCTGCGCAGTGGGCTGGGGAGCGGCGGGAGCGCGCGGCAGGGCGCGCACAACGGCAGGCCATGATGCAGCAGCCGGGAGGCCATGCCGCGAGGCTGGTGGGAGGGTGGGGGTAGGGGCTAGGGTTCGGGCTAGGGCCGCACCGGTAGGCCATGCAGCAGGCAACAGTGAGCACCGGGTCAAGACAGCCGAAGAGTGCGCCGTACAGCAGCATCTTGCCCACGCGCGGCGGCAGCGGCAGCGCGGCCAGGTGCCGCCCCAGCACCTGCGGCGGCGGGCGCCCTGCTGCATGGCCTTTTACACATGCACCCGTGCTGCTGCCCAGGCATCAGACACATCGCATGCGTGTTACCATTCCGTCAGTGATGCCAGTGCTGACACTGATCCCCAGGGGTCCCGTCCTGTCTACCTGGCTCGTCAGACGACATATTGTTCGGGTCTGATCGTGCCCCCTGAAAAGTAGCATCACGCCGACAATCGGCGCTTGACTGTCGGCAAGCGCTAGCACCCCTGTCAGGGAGAAGCCGCAACAAGCGCGGCTGTGACGCCCACATTGTACTCAGCGCGATTGCTCAGCGCAACCCAAGTGGACAGTCTATACGCTGCGCATGCCCGCCGCCCGCTCAGGGCCGTGCGGAGCCGCCGGTGACTGGCGGCCCGACCCCAAAGGGCCGCACTGTGAGGCGCTCTGAGCGCTCCTCCAGCGCGCCGATGGCCTCCAGCAGGCGCAGCGCGTTCTGCACCGCGGCCGCCGGTGGCGGCTCCACCGCCTGCTCCAGGAAGGGGCCCACGCGCGTCTCGCCAAAGCCGCGCCCCTCCAGCAGCTTGACCTGGGGCCCAGCGGCGCGAGGCTCGACACAGTCGACGGGCAGGCTGCTCGGCATCCTGGCCCTTTGGTCTCCAGCGGAGCGCACGGCTCGGGGCGCCTGTCTTGGCTGGGAGACAGCGAGACTCGGAGTTGCGGAGCCTGGATCAGCCTCAGGCCGCACTCAACGCCATACCAGGCCGATTCCTGGGCCCGCATCAGGCCCCCGGGGAAATGCGGCGACGCCAGCAGGTCTGGAAAGCCGCGCTGGCCGGCTTTGAGAAGCGGACACGCCACACGCGAGCACGCTGGACCCTGGCCCCGCCCCTGTCGCGCCTCGGCGGGTTGGGCGCACGGGGCCCGGGCGGGCGCGGCGGCGCGCCTGCAGGCAGAGCTCGTCCAGCGGGCTGCGCTGCAGCTCGGGCACCTGGAAGTCCGCCAGGCCCGCGCTGCGGGCGCGCGAGTACAGGTGGTAGCACACGCCCTGCAGTCGCAGCAGTCAGGACCGCGCCGGCGCTCCTCGCGGCGCCATCAGAGGGCACATGTGCCTAGGTGCGCGTTCGCACGGCCGCTGCAAGTGTCTGAGACGCCTCCAACGTGCCGACCAGGCAGCCCCGCCCGCGACCCGCGCCAGCGCCAGCAGCAGGGCCTGCGGCCTTGGCAGGAGCACTTGCTCGGAAGGCTCACTTACACCCAGACAGGGGGCCGCCGACCTTGGACACTCCCGAGCAGACACGGCGTCGGCGGCGCCAGCGCACCTGCTGGCAGCGCCCGGCGCGGCCGCGGCGCTGGCGCTCGGACGCCTTGGACACCCAGGCCGCCTGCAGCGTGGACACGTTGGTGTACGGGTCGTAGCTCTTCTCCTTGTGGCGGCCGCTGTTGATCACGCACACCACGTCGTCGATGGTCACAGCCTGCCCGCCAGCGTCGCCCAATTTCGGGCACGTGCGGTCAGTCGCCAATGCTGGAGCCTGCACACTTCTGTCCGACCAAGACTGTTTAAAGTAGCGCAGCGGCCATAAGGCCGCCGAGCAAGGCTGCCAAAGCCGTGCTCCACAGCGGCTCTGTGCCACGAGTGCGCGGCCGCTGCATGCCAGCCTAGCGCACCACGCTGTGCGCACCAGGCACCCCTGTTCTTGAAAACGAATCAGACTAGATTAAGCACACGGGTATGTGCGGAACGGCGGTGAGGCGCGATGCACTCACAGCCACCTGCATGATGCTGCATCTTGCGTCAGCAGGGCCAGCGCCGGCAACGCCCGCCGCACCGTCTCGGCGATGTTGGTCGCGAGTACCAGCTTGCGCACGCCGCGCGCCGGGCGCGCAAACACGCGCCGCTGGTCCGCCGCCGGCACCATGGAGTGCAGCGGCAGCACCTGGGTTGGGGTAGGTTAGGGTTAGAGCAGATTAGGCCCTAATCCTATAGCCGCAGGCTATGGAGTGCAGCGGCGGCACCTTCCGCCCGCGGGTCCGCCCAAGCATCTTCTCAGAATCATTGCTGGAGCTGTTCTTGCAAGCACGCTGCGAGCGGAGCCCGGCACTCGCCCGGCACCCCGGAGTGCGCCAGCAGCCCGGCTGCAGCGAGCCTCAGGGCGCGTCGCGCTCGGCGCGAGCAGGCCCATGGGGCGGGTGCCGGGGCCGGCGCGCCTGGCAGCGGCCGCCGCCGAACGCGGCGCTGCTCTCCAGGCGGTCCTTGAGCCGGATGATCTCGTCCCAGCCTGCCGCGGCGCGGCCGGCCGTCGTGACCCGCGCAGTGCAGGCCGTGCGCGCCCTGCCTACCCTCTCAACACCATAGTACGTTCTTTGGGCCAAGTGCACACATGCACAATATGGTTAGGGTTAGGTTGGGATGCACCATACCCCACGCATGCAAAGCTTGCGACCCACGCGCCGCGACACCCTTCCCAAGTGCTCCTCGGCGCTCCCGGCTCGAAGCCGCCACCCTGGTCACGATGCACGCCGGGGCCGTGGCCGCGCTCGCCCGGCGCCGCCTGCCGGGCGCTCACGGGCGCGCAGTCGCACCGGGCAGGAAGACTAGGACGGCGCCCAGCGCGTCGCCCTGCACGCGCCTGAGCTGGCCCTCGCCACACACGTGCTCCAGCAGCGCCTGCAGCGGGCGTAAGGCTTGGGGCGGACTTCCCTACAGGCGCTAGGTTTACGACCCTTTGCTCTTTGAGAAAACAGCGGGGACCAGGTGACTGGCGTTGTGTGCGCAGGCGGACATGCACCAAGGTACTGTCAGGTAGGGTAGGCTCTCATGGTCGCGTGTGCGGCGGGGCATGCCTGACCAGGCGCGGGAGCCACACCCAAGGGCTTCACTGCACCATGTCCAGACCATCCACCTGGTCGGCGTGCGCGCCAGGCCTTGCAACAGTGCATGGACTAGGGTTTAGATCAGGGTATGCCTCACCTGCACCAGGTCCAGGTCCACCTCGTCGGCGTCCGCGCCCGCCTGGTACCGCGACAGCGCCAGCGCCGACGCGGCCACGCTCTCCGCATGGCCCGCGGCCTGTAGCACGCCGGCCGGTGCCGCTCAGCGGCCGGCCATGCATCAGGGCCGCAGGCATCGGCGAACAGCGCCACCGTGTGCTGCGCATACCATTGCATGTGCGTTGTTCAGGCGTGCTCTGCTCCAGCTTTCGCACTCTGTCTCAGACGCTTGCAAAACAGAAAACTCTGCATACATTTTGCCGCCGGTGCACCTTTGCATGCTCGCGCAGCGCGGCGGCCGTGTCCGCATGCCCAAAGCGCGCCGCCCACTCGGCGGCGGTGCTGCCATCGCGCGCGCGCGCGAGCGGGTCGGCGCCGCTGGCCAGCAGCGCCTGCGCGTCCGCCAGCCGCCCCTTGCCGGCCGCCACCATGAGCGGCGTGGCGCCTGCGCGCCGCGCGCGCGAGCCGGCTCAGGGACGGCGCTTGCAGGGCGTCGAGCACACCCGGACCCTTCCGACACCCACGACGCGCGGCGTAGCGCAGGGATGCAGTCCATGGACATGCTGCGAGCCCTAGCGTGCTGCATCGGGCACGCCTGCCGCACATGCTGGCCGCCAGACGTACGGCGCAGCGCCTGCAAGAGGAGCTGTGAAGCGTTTTCGTGCCCGCTGCCGCAGCACGCCTGCTGCCCACCAGCAGCGCTGCAAGAGCATGCAGACATGAGCTGCGAGCGTCTGCGGTGCCCAGGGGCCGGCACAGGCCGGCTGCCTGCTGGCGGCAGTGCATAAGCACGCAGGCCCGCGGCGGGGCAAGCCGCACCCGTGGCCGGATGCGCCAGGTTGATGCAGGGCGAGCCGGCCTCGCCGTCGTCCAGCGACGCCGCGCCCGTCACCTGCGCGCGCCCCGCGCCGCGGTGAGCCCGCACAGCGCTTCTGGGCAGACCGGGCCGACTGCTGCCCCCTGATTTAAGGATCGGTCAGGCCTCCCTCCACCAAGACAGCCACGGCGGTGCGTGCAGGGCCACAGGACGGCATGCAGAGCATGCAACGCCTTGAGTCCTTCAGCCTCCGCCCGCACTGACGGCCGCCGGGCGCCGGGCGCGCCTCCAGCAGGTGGTCAAAGTCCGCGTCGGAGCCGCCCATGAACGCCTGCTGGATGGCGGCCTCCACGGCTGCGCGGCGCTCCGGCCCCAGGGCCGTTGCGCCCCGGCCGGCCGCCGCGCCGTTCGCCAACGCGCCCGCGTGCCCCCCGCCCGCGCCGCTGCCGCCGCGCCCGCTGCGGCCGCGGCCGCGGCCGCGGCCGCCGCCGCCGCCGCTACCGCCGCCGCCGCCGCCGCCGGGCGCCTCTAGCAAGGCCAGGATGTCCTCCAGGTACAAATCCTGCACCGGGTGCGTGAACCCGGGCACCTGCGCGCCCGGTGGGGTTCAGGGTTGGGATATAGGGTAGGCTTTATCAAGGCGGTATCACCGGCAGGGGACAGCGCTTCGAGCCGGCTAGCCCCCAGGCGCGCAATGGCGTCTGCCATGTTGGCACAGCGGGTGGACGCGGGCCCGGGCGCATCCACGGCTTCATGACCGCCCTGAGGCCAGCTCAGCGAGCGCGGCGGTGCTGCAGGATGCGGATGCGCAGGCACGTGGGCGCGGGCCGTGGGCCGCGGCGCGGCGCGGCGCGCGGGGTAGGGTTAGGGTCGGCGCGCACCTGCACGATTGGGCAGCCGCCAAAACAGCCGAAGAAGAGCTCCGTGTGCAGCGAGGCTCTCAGGAGCAGGACGCGCAGGCCGGGGCCAGAGCAGGGTTAGGGTTGGCACGCACCCGCACGATCGGGCAGCCGCCAAAGTAGCCGGCGAAGAGCTCCGTGTGCAGCGTGGCGCTCATGAGCAGGACGCGCAGGCCCGGGTGCGCGGGCAGCAGGCGCCGGACGAGGATGAGTAGAAAGTCGGCAAAGCGGTCGCGCTCATGGATCTCGTCCACGATGATGTGCGTCACGCCGGCCAGGCCCTCGCCGTGCGTCAGCATGCGCAGCAGCACGCCGTTCGTGCAAAACATGAGCGAGGACGCGGGGCCGCCGCTGCGCGCGCGCGCGCGGCCCGCGCGTCAGCGCCCCCGCCGCGTGCGCCTCGGCAGGCCTGCGGGCCGTGCGGCGCGCGAGGCGGCGCCCCGCAATGCGCGCCGCGGCCGGCGGCGGCGAGCGCACAGCGCGCAGGCCTGCGCTGGTCCCTGAGTTGCGCAGTCTTCTCATTGCCTTGTCCTTCCTCATCGCGACTTTGCAACGCCGCTGTAGGGTCACGCCAGGGCTTCAAGCTCACTGCATCTGCCAGTCACGGGCGGCGCGCCTGGGTTCCACTGTTGTTTCCATTCTTCTTCCTCACCTCTAGTTCACAACAACGCTGCAGGGGAGCGTCTACAGTTTACTACCATGCTGCAGAGGAGCGGGTGGCGCGCCTGGACTCCAGCCGGATGGTGTAGCCAACGTTGTCGCCGCAGCGCTCGCCGCGCTCGACGGCGACGCGCTCAGCGATGGAGATGGCGCTGATGCGCCGCGGCTGCGTGCACATGATGCGGCAGCCGCGCCCGGCGGCTGCGCGCGGCGCGCCGCGTGCCGGTTAGGGCCTGTGGCGCGCGGCCGCGCCGGCGGCCCATCTAAGTTGCGTGCGAACACCTTGCGGCGCTTCAATACAAGCCCACGGAGAGCAGTGGCATGTGTGCGGTAAGTGTGCTGGAATTGAGACGCCACGCGGACAGGAGTGAGGGCGGAGCTCCGGGCAATATTGACAGGGCCAGGCTGGCCTGCCACGGTGGCTGCCACAGCGGCATGGCGCACGCATGACGAGCCCGCACACAGCGGCAACGACAAGGGCCCGAGCATGCTTTCGAGTCCAGCGGCGCTGCCGCAGGCCGCGCGAGCAGCGGGGGGCAGGGCGGGCCGCTCTGCCAGGCGCGCCGCAGGGCAGAGGGCCGCCAGCGGGTTGGGGTGCAGGCACCCGCGCGCGCACCCCAGGCCTGCTCCAGCAGGAACTGCGGCACCTGCGTCGTCTTACCGCAGCCCGTCTCGCCCGCCACCAGCACGACCTGGTTTCTGTCCACCGCCGCCAGGATCTCCTCCCTGCGCCCGACGACTTTTAACACAGGGCAGGGTCACCAGCGCGGCCCCGCTGCCGCCCGCCGCCACCAGCACCGCGCCCCTGCGCCTAACGCGCCCCGGCCCTGGCGGCCGGCGGGCGCAACGCGGGCGCTGCGGGGCGGTTGCCTGGCCGGCTGCGCGCGGGAACGCAGCCGGCGCCGCAGGGATAGGCGGCATCGCGCAAGAGCTGCCTTTGACCCGGGGACATGAGCCTGGTCGCGACAAACGCCACCTGGCACAGAGCACACCCGCAGCCGCTGCGCAGGCACAGGCCACGTTCCCAACACAGGCCGCATCGCCAGCACGGCGGCCTGTGTGTTCAGTGCAGGGGGGGTGCAGGGCGGGGGGGCCTGGGTGCGCCTGCCTGAACGGCGCGATGGGCAGCGCGGCGCGCGCGGCCGCGAGCGCGGCCACGGCCGGCGTCGCCTGCCGCGCGGTCCACGCGGCGCGCCGGGCGGCCACCTGCTCGGCCGTGTACTGCGCGGCGCCGCCGCCGCCGCCGCCCCGCTGCCGCTTCTGACTGCCGTCCGCGCTGCTGCGGCCGTGCGCGTGCAGCTGCGCGCTGGCGGCGCCGCCGCGCAGCTCGTCGAGCGCCGGCGGGTGCTCCTGCGCGCCGAGGCACGGTGCACATCTGCGGCGCGGCTCCAGCATGGCCGGCAACCAGCCCTAGGGAGAAAGGCTCTGGACCGTCCCTGACGGCTCTAAGCAACCCTGCTTGCCGCTATTACAAAAGGTGCTGCTATACTCTTTTGCCCCTATCTCCCTCGGGTACCTGATGCCAGAGTCCCTCATGGCTTTGACACTGAACAGGTCTGACCACCTCTACTATTGCGCTGGACAGGAGGCAGCCCAAAGCGCTTGACAGGAGCCCTAGGGCTGCAGGCTCACAGAGCGTCCTGGCGCGCGGCTGGGCAGGGCAGGGCGGCGCGCCTGCAGGTGGCGCTGCAGGATGTCGAGCGCCTCAGGCTTGAACGCCAGGTCAAACACGTCGGCGCGTGCGCGCCCGCTGCTGCGGGGCTTCCTCACAGTGACCCGCCGGCCGGCGCCCTTCCTGCGCCGCGGCGCCGGGTGCCGGCGCACTGTGAGCCGTCGTTCGTTGGTATTTAAATCCTACGTGCGCGGCGCCTCCTGTGCGCCTCCGCCGCGTGCACAGCGTGGCCTCTCCTGCTTGTGCCGTACCAACGCACCGCACTCCCTGCTCTGCTTGGTGGCAGTGCTCGCAGTAAGTAGTGCCAAAATGTGTATTTGTACCGCGCTCCTGCGCGTGCCGGTGCTGCTGCGGAGCGCATGCGAGCGGCACTGCAAGTCGGCGCTGGGCCAGGCTGCCAGGCTGATTTTCCGGGAGCAGGGCGCGCACCCGTAGCTCTTTGACGTGAAGCCATACTTGCGGCACTCCGCGTGCACCACCGCCCGGTCATGGTTGGACAAGCCCGCCTCAAACTTCAGCTCTGCGTGCCCCGGCGGGAACCCGTGGAATGCTTGCAGTCACACCACAGGCCTAAGTGCCAGCACCTTCAACTGCTCTGCAACTTGATTCCAACACACAAGTAGCTCCACGGCGCGCCACTTCGTCATCTTGCTGGTCACTTGCCGTGTAGCGGTGTACAGCAACTACAAACTTGCAGCCGCACACCAAGTGTACAGACTTGCCTGGTCCAACACCAACGTGCCTGACGCCAGCAAATCCTGGATGTGTAGCTCAGACAGATGTTTCGGCGTGCACAACGAACGGATTGCATGCAGGCGTCCCCTCCGCAGCACGCGCCTGGAGCGTCGCTGCGCTGGAAGATGCCCAGCTGCTCTGATATGCTGATGCGCTGCTGCTCGGTCACGGGCCGCTGGCCCGGCGCGATGCGCCCGCGCCCGCGCCCGCGCCCGCCCCCGTCCCACTCCCGCCGACCGGCCATCTGCCGCCGCGACAGGCGCGCGGTGGCGAGCAGCTCTTCCCAGGAAGGCTCCTGCGCAGGCTTCGGCGGGAGGATGACGCTGAACGCTGGCGGCTTTGCGGCTGCGCACGCCGCGGCCTTCGAGCGGAACGCCCAGCGGCACTGCCTGCTCCAGGCGCGCTTTGTGAAGCCAGGCAAGCTGCGCAGCAGGCCGCCCAGCCTCCGCATGCTACATGTCCGCGCTTCACTCTCGGGAGCATGCTTGGCAAGCTGGCCAGCAAGGACAGGGTAGGGGCGTCCTGGCCAATATTGATATAAACTGCTCATCTTGTATAGGGGCGTGCCACAGCGCAAGCTCTATGACGCACACTCGAGAGCTGAACTGAAGAGCTGATCTGCAGTCAGCACGTTTCACATGCGTGCTACAGGCAGAACAGGGGCATACTATCCGAATTGCAATGTTAGCACAGTCCTGATAGCAACTTGCTACAAACGACAAATGCACTGCATGCATACACGCCCTGTCAGCTCGCCAACAGCATGTGGCTCGGCACAGGCGCAAGCTGGGCCAACACAGCACAGCAGCGGCGGCGCCCTGGCCCTGCAGGCCGGCAGGGCAGCCCTGGCTGAAAGCAGCAGGCACCGTGCGCTGCGCCAGTCTCACAGAAAGAGCCTGGTCGCGCGCCGCCGCGCCGAGCGTCGCGGGTGAGGCCGGGCGGCGCGCGGGCGGCCGCGCGCGCGTCACAGCGCCCGGCCGCGCGCGAACGCGCTGAACGTCGCGAGCGAGGCCAGGTACAGCGCAGCGGTCACGCCGAACACGGGCCGGAATCCGCCCGCGGCCCCGCCCAGGCGCCCGGCGAGCAGGTTCGCCGCGATGCCCGCCAGCGTCGCGCAGGTGTTGGTCAGGCCCAGCAGCCGGCCCGCCGCGCGCGGCGCCACGTCCTGCGCCGTTGCCCCACAGCGTCGGGGCTGGGAAGCGGAGGGTCCACAAGACACCATGGCTAGGGCTAGGGTGAGGCCGCGCATGCTCCATCCTTGCGGGCGCGCTCCTATATGCATCAGTCTCCACCTGGCCCAACACCCTCAGGCTGCAGGCTCAGGCCACATTGCTCTGCGCCCATGCCGCTCCACCCCTGCTGCGAGCTTTCAAGCACATCAGGGCGCGCATGGCCGCACAGCACAGCGGGGTGCGGCCAGGCTGTAGTCTTCCATACATTACAATCTCAATTGAGCCACACACTGCGGCAGCGCGCGCACCAGCACGTACGGGTGGAAGCCCGCGTAGCACAGCGACGCCGACGCGACCGCGCCGGTGAGGCAGGCCAGCGCCGCGGCCGGGCTGAGGCTGCGCCGCGCCAGCGCCAGCGGCAGCAGGCACAGCGCAGGGCCTGCGGCGCGGCGCGTTCAGGGCGCTCGCTCTGAGCCAGGTGCGTTGTGGGCCGAATGCGTGCGCCGCGCCGGCAAGCAGAGCTGCGCCTGGCCCTGGGCGCGGCTTGCACCATGGCCGGCCATGCCGGGAACCTGTGATTGCAGGGTTCGGAGGCCAACACATTTTATATTTCGCAAATAAGCGCCCTAATATTTTTCTGATTTGGATGCTGTGTTCATGATGACACCGCATGCGCGCGCGCGCGCGCACCCAGGGAGGCCGCGCCCTGGACCAGCCGCCGCATACGAAGGCGCGGCCAGCCGAGCGCAGCCTGCGCGCGGTCCGCGAGCCGCCCGGCCGCGATCGGCAGCACCGCCGCCGCCTGCGCGGCATGCGGCGCATGGGCGCAGAGCTGCGGGCGCCCAGCGCGGCGGGCGCACACCTTCCCGCCTCGAGTCCTGAGACACGCACCTGAGGCTGGCGCGCTGCATGCATGGCAAGCGTGGGCACGCGCACAGCACGCCGCTGTAGTGACGGGGACTGCGAGCACATGCCCACGCCCACATCACGCATGTCTCTCATGCACAGGATGCATTTGGTGTGCAGAAAGTCCATTCTTTTTGCTTCACTTCACTCCTGATCGCAAACAGAAAAGGGCTAGGGTTCAGGAATCTGCTGATAGGGATTGCAACGCCACACTCAAGAGGTGATCAAGAGGTGGCTGACGCGCAGTGCACAGGGCGGGCAGGCGCCCACCGCCCACGGCACCGCGCTGGCTGCTCCAAGCATCCGCAAGTCAGACACGCCGCTGGCCGCGAGCATCGCCGGCGTCCAGAACTGCAGCGCTGCGCAGCTAGGGCGTAAGAGGCAGGCACATTGAGACGAGGAGGGTATGGGAGTTTGTGGGAGGACACAGAGGCGTTACGGCTACCAGTAGTGAACACTGTTGGGTGCTCCCCCAGTGCCAAGTGTACATCAATGCAGGCGCCCTGCAGGGAAGCAGGGTCGCGCTGCTACTGGACTGCTGCCATGTTATGCGCAAGAGTGCTGTGAGCGGGCACGCAGGGACCAGTGGCAGGCACACTGAGCCCTCAGAGGGGGTACTGCGTCGCGCTGGCACCCGCTGACATGCAGCAGCTGCACAGCCGCTGCGGCCCAAAGGGTCAGCAGACCGAGCTGCCAGGGCGCACCGAAGAAGCCAAAGCCGATGACGCTGTGCGTCCAGCACAGCAGCGCGACCTGCCCCCGCCGCCGCCGCCGCTCGCGGCGCGCCTGCGGGCCGGGCGCCGGCCACGGTGCGTCGGGGTGCGCATGCGAGGGCGTAGGCTCGTAGCCCGCGACCATGTCCGGAGCCTTCTCGGCGTGTGAGCGCCGTGCGCCACTGGACGCTGTGTCAGCGAGCGCCGGCTGGCATGGCGCCGTCACAAAGTGCGCGCGCGGCAGCGTCATCCAAGCCCACACCTGCGCACGCCGCCGCAGCAATTTGCTCAATGACGTCAACAGCGTGCATCAGCAGGCCAAATGCGAATGAGCCTGCATGATGTAGCAAATACGCGAAGCGCGCCAAGCGCTTTGCTCCCAAAGGGCTTGCTCTCCACACCTTGTCCTCGCACAGCGCAGCTCACACGGCACACACCAGGCACCCGCAGCCAAGCCAATATGGCTTCCCACTGTTGCCCACGCTCCCTGCAGCACAGCCAACATCATCTTGCCCCCACAGCCCAGCCGACATGGGTGCACCGGCGCGTCATGCAGCCGCTTGGAGCGGGGACGCCTCGCTCCGGGCACATGGCAGCGCAGACAACGGGCGAGCGGCGCGCCGCCCGCACCAGCCTTGCGACAGAAGAGGGATGCAGCGGTGCGAGCATGCGTGCCTGCGTCGAGCGCAGGCAGCGCGGAACCAGAAAGTGGCGCACCGCCCATGCCAGACCCGCGGCCGAGAAGGCGTGTAGGGCGGCGGGCCACTGCAGCAGCGGTGTCAGCAGCATGCCCGCCACCGTGCCCGCAGACGCTGCCGCGTAGATGGCCGCCAGCGCCCGCGCGCGCGCGTCGGGCTGTACCCACCTGGCCACGCCGCGCAGGGCATGGGCGCGCGCGCTGCGCGGGGCAGGCCCCCTCCAGGGCCCCCGCCCAGGACGACACTGGTCGTGGACCGAACGTGGGCATGCCTATGAGCAGCAAGGACAGGACAGCTGGGCGGCACGAGGCCCAGCGCTGCAAAGGAGCGGAGGCTGGGGCGCGGCCGCGGCGGCCCCGGGCGCGCAATGGGCGGCCGTGGTGGAGATGGCAAGCATGAGGCAGGACTGCACGAGGGCCCAGCGCGGCCATTGAGCGGGGTCTGGAACGCGGCTGCGGCGGCCCTGGGCGCGTACTGGGCGGCCATGGCGGAGGTGGCGGGCATGAGGCAGGACTGCGCGAGGCCCAGCGCGGCGCGCGCGCCGACCAGCAGCGGGAACACGGACTCTGCAGGCGCCGCGCCGACCAGCGGCGTGGCCGGGCCACCGCGCTCCAGGCGACCAGGCTGGCCACCATCACGCGCGGGCCGCCCACGCGGTCCGCCACGAAGCCCAGGGGCACCTGCGTGCGCCCCGCGTCCGTCACACCACCTCCGCTGCTACGGGGTGGCCACGGTGCAGCTCTTCAAACACCACTAGACTGAAGGAGCGCAAGTTTGGGGCCAACCAGCGGTGCCCGTGGCGCCGGGCGCACGGCCGGCACTCTTTCAGAGAAAACGACTCAGCGCCGCCGCGCGCGCACCTGGCCAGCCACGTACCCGACGAGCACGGCCGCCTGAAGGACGCCGAGCTGGGGCGTGCTCAGGCCGAGCGCGGCTTGCAGGGGCAGCGCCAGGATCGCTACTGTGGCGCGCTGCATGCTCGCCAGGAGCATCGCCCCCACAAAGAAGGCGACCAGGACAGCCTCGCCGTCTGCGGCCTGGAACGTAATATGCGGTCAGGCAAGGCTCAGACAGTGGACAAACTATGTTAGCGTGGTGCACTTTACGTAGGAAAGCAACGAGCGGAAGCAGCGGAAAGCATACCTGAGCCGGGAGAGCATCGAGGCTTGCCTGTCCAGCGTGACAAGTGACGCAGGCGAAGCTGTGCTGGGCCGCTGTCAGGTCACAGCGCAAGCGCCCCCGGTACCGAGCCTGGCACGTCTTCTGGTGGCGCAGGGCAAGTTTACACAGCAGGTTTGCGTCTGCCTCTCTCTCCTCTTCTGCATGCTTCTGCAAAGCATGCAGAAGAGGTCGCTAGGAAGCCCTTGCGCAGCGACCTGCTTGCACAACACTGCGCCCTGGGCTTGGCAGTCACGACCAGCATGTCTAAACGCGCCTCTGTGCGCCATCACCTCCCGTTGTAGGTGACATGACACTCATGGCGGCATAGGGAAAGGATAATGAATAGCAATCGCGTCGCTGCATGTCCCGCCAAGCCGAGGGAAGCGCCGAGACAGCTTGTGTGTTTATGCGTGCGTGCGTCATGTGACTCAAACATCTGTCAGGAGCACAACCAGCGGCCCGTCTGCTGTGTGAACTTGCTCTGAAGTGTACGGTGTGTGTTCTGTGTGCAGTCGCGGAAAGAGTGCAACCGGCGTGACAGGACTTTGCGGACGCTCTGGTTGCTCAGCTGCTGTGTGAGCCCACTGGTCCACGCAGACAAGAGCTGATATGGCGTCTCCAAGCTTGCAGCCACACAGCGCAATGATGGACTTTAACTCGCGCCGCTCGCCCGTGCTGGGCATGCGCGGCATGGTGGCCTGCACCCAGCCGCTGGCTGCCGAGGTGCTCTGCCTGGAAGGGCCTGGCAATGCTTGCACACTTATTGATGTCCCAATTTGCTTTTGGGCGACGGCCGCACGTTTCACTGCACAGCTTCTGCCGTAGAGCCACCAGCAATGTGTGTGCAGTGCGCTCTGCCAGCTAATGTGCGGCACTGCCACTCCTTGCAGGCAGGGATGCGCATGCTGCAGCAGGGCGGCAGCGCCGCCGACGCTGCTGTGGCCATGGCCGCCGCTCTGAATGTCACCGAGCCCTGCTCGACCGGTGAGAGCGCTCCCTGTTGTACACACTTAAGAGCACGCATGCGCCCCAGCCTCGCCACGGGCACGCCAAGGTGACACTCTTGCGTTGACGACAGGCATTGGCGGCGACGCCTTCTGCCTCTTCTTTGACGCAAAGACGATGGAGGTCACCGCCCTGCTGGGCTGCGGCGCGGCGCCGGCGGCGCTCACCCTGGAGGCGGGCTGCCCTGCTCCGCCTCAGTTGCAGCGTCCCCACAGCCTGAGCATGCATGCATGGAGGCGTGCCTGTCGCCGGCAAACATGTTGCCTGCGGCGTTGGTTGCTGGCTGCGTGCCCTGGGGCCAGGTCTGGCCTGGTCGGACATGGGTGTGATGCATTGCCCCAAGCAAATAATATTGCTGCAGTGCTTGCATATATGAATGCATGAAAAAAGGAACCAAAAAAACATGCAAGCGGGAGCGCTGACCGTCTACCTGATGCACACGCGCACGATGCACGCCTGAAGCCCAGGAGCGCGCCGGCAGGCAGTGCGCGAGCGCGGCATCACCGGCAGCGAGCTGCCGGCGCGGGGCGCGCTCGCAGTGACGGTCCCGGGCGCGGCCGCGCTCTGGGAGGACGCGGTCAAGGCGTTCGGCAAGCTGCCGCTGGCCCAGGCGCGGCCCTGCGCGAGCGCGCAGCGCCCAGAGCCTGGGCGCACACTGGAGTGATGTGCGCCGCTTCATTGCATGCCTGCAGTGCGCCCTGTGTGAGCTGTGACAGCTTTCACACCCTGACCAGGCGGCGGCGCAGTCTCCGCTCCGTCGGGACCTTGACCTCGATGGGAGTCCTGTGTATGCGATTCGGAATGTGAGTGTGACATGATGGGCGTGCGCGCTGCAGGTGCTCCAGCCGGCGATCGAGCTGGCAGAGGGAGGGTTCCCGGTAGCGCCTGTAACCGCGTGCGGGCCCATACCAGACTTCCTCCTCCTCCGCCTGGGCCTTCAACCCTGCTGGCACTGTCCTCTTCAGCCGGATTAGGTCGTTGCGGACCGGGCTTTGCTTGAGCGCTGCTGTGTACGCAGCAGCAGTGTCAAATGCTTGCTGTCCGGCCGGCGCAATATGTACACGGTGCACTGTGAGCGTGCCTGCGAGCCCACCTGGCTCGGTGAACAGGAGGCTCTGCTGAGCTCCAACAAACCCAAGACACCTGCTGCACCAGGTGATTGTCACAAACTGTCACGTCCTGTTGAAAATACGCAATCATGCACAATCATGCGCGCCACGCGGCTGCAGGCACCAGTGGGGCGAAGACGCGGAGCCGCTGAAGAGGGCGAGCGGCGTGGCGGCGGGCGCGATGCTGGGCGCCGACGGGCGCGCGCCGCGCGCGGGCCAGCTGCAGCGCAACCCTGACCTTGCCGCCACGTTCCGCGCCGTCGCGCAGCATGGCGCGCTGGAGGGTGCGCGGGCCGCGCGCCCGAAATGGCACCCTGGTTGTGCGGCCGAGCATTGAACCTTGCCCTGGAGCCCCTGGATCGGCGACGACAGGGGCAGGCAAAATGCGCATCTTCACGCGCGCATGTGTCAGATACTTGCGAAGCAGGCATGCATGCTTGGTGTACAGGGACCTTACCAAATGTCGCATCAACCGGCTGCAGGCATGCATGCTTGGTGGTGCATAGACTGCCTGCAGGCCCTCCCCACTCCACCAATACGCCACACGAGGGCGGATTCGCTGGTGTATCATTGGGAGCGCTATGGTCTCGAAGGTGAGGAGCAGCATTGCTGCAGCATGCGCCATGTTGGGCTCGCGGGCAGGCTTCCAGCCCGGCGGCGGTGCTGCTGCCAGGCCCTCACTCAAGCAAAGTGGTGAAGCTTTGCATGGCCACGCCTCCGCTGAAGCCCTCCTGAAGTGAAAAAAACCCAATCCTGAGGCCAGGGCATGGCACCTTTCTCCCTCTTGCCTCATTGATCCGTGTGACGTACGCCCGCGGACCTCCCGTTGTGCTGTGTCGGGGCTTAGGGCGGCAGCTTCATAAAACGCCTCTCCACTAAATGCGGCAGGCTTCTACAAGGGCCGCATCGCAGAGGCCATCGTGGCCGCGCTGGCGCAGCGCGGCGGCGTGATGGCGCCGGAGGACCTGGCCGCGCACCGCTCGCACCCCACGCGCCCCATCCACTCTATTTTCCGCGGCCACACCGTCTACGAGATCCCGCCGCCCGTCGCCGTGCGCGCCGTCCCCCGCCCGCCCCGTTCGGCACAGCGCCGTGTCCATGAAGCCCACTTGCACTTGTGCTCTGCTGACATCTAACCTCCCAGCGGCTAGGTCGCATGTCGCGGCCCACAACAGTCAGGAGACCAGCCACTGGCGGGCGCGCGGGGCCGCTCACGGCCAGATAACCTGGCGAGCATGCGCGCCGACACCGCACGCGCGCGGTGCGCGCCGACGGGACCGCGCGCGCGCGGGCAGGGCGTGGCGGCGCTCATGGCGCTCAACAGCCTGGAGCAGGACGCCGCGGTGCCGGCCGCGGCCTGGGGCGGCCCGGAGCATGTGCACGCGCTGATGGAGAGCATGCGCCTGGGCTTCGTGGACGCACTCGCCTACAATGCCGACCCCGAGGCCACCGGCGTGCCGACCGCCGACCTGCTCAGCAAGGAGTACGCCAAGCGCCGCCGCGCGCAGCTGTTCCGCCCGGACCAGGCGCGCTGCAGCGCGTGCTGTGCATGCCAGTGTGCTTCGCTTGGAGCATTGCATAGCTGTTTGATCTGCCGCGCGCGAGTTTTGCGAGCCTGCCCGGCGGCGCGCAGGCGGCCGAGATGGTGCCGGGCGAGCTGTCGCCGGACGTGGTCACCGCGCCGCCGCGCCCGGGCGGCGACACGGTGTACCTGTGCGCCGTGGACGGCGAGGGCAACGGCTGTTCCTTCATCAACTCCAACTACATGGGCTTTGGCTCTGGTGCGCGTCTGAAAAGAAAGAAAGAAAGAAAGTATTTATAAACTTTATTCAGCAATATAGTGTTTCAGCTCATGTCCGTGTTTGGGCGCAATGCAGCGCATGTCCTGTCGCCTGGCCGAGCACCTGTGCAGGACGGGGGAGCAGCCCTCAGCCGGCATCGCGCGCCCTGTGCATGCGCAGCAGCGAGTTCGCGTGTGAAAACGAGCCGGAGCCCTGCCGCGCCCTGCGACGCGTCCCGCAAATACTCTATGCTGCGCCGCGGCGCGCGCAGGCATCGTGCCGGACGGCTGCGGCTTCACGCTGCACAACCGCGGCTACGGCTTCATCCTGGACGCGCGGCACCCCAACTGCCTGGCGCCGCACAAGCGGCCCTACCACACCATCATGCCCGCGCTCGCGACCGACCCCGACGGCCACCTCTTCTGCACGTTCGGCGTCATGGGCGCGTACCAGCAGCCGCAGGGGCAGCTGCAGGCGCGCGCGAGGGCTTGGCTGCGTCATGGCTCCACCGTCGAGGGCCTGCGCCCTGTTGGCACCTGTCGTGTTCCAACGACGCCCAGAGGAGGCAGCGAGCGCTTCCGAAGCGCGAGCGCGCGTGGCGCTGCTGGGAATTTGACTTCCGTTGTCGGGGGTGCACAACTGAAGCAGGGCGCGACAGCCGCGCCCGTGCGAGCGGTTCCGTAGCATCCTGCAGGACTATGGCGCAAGGCCATGAGGGAGGCTACCCAACCCTACCCTACCCTACTGGCTGCTGCACAGGGCGCGACTGGGCGTTGGGCCAATCAGGTGCTCAGCAGTACAGCGCGGGGCCATGCGGGAAGTTATGCACTGGGCGTAACGTGGGGCTTGACTGGGCGCTGGGCCGAGCAGGTGCTCAGCAACATGCTGGACTACGGCATGGAGCCGCAGGCTGCGCTGGACGCGCCGCGCTTCTCCATCGCGGGCGTGAACGCCGCGGCGGGGCCCGCCTGCGTCCGCCACTCGGAGTGCGCCCCCGCTCATGGAATGGCTCTGAGTGCGCGCACCGTTCGGCGCACCCAGGCTTGTTAGGTTACTCTGTTTCAGCTAGCTAGGCCTGCTCAGGCAACAGGATTGTCAGGCAAGCAAGTACTCGTCCCAGACCTACAGGTAGGCAGGTGACGTCGGGCACATCTGGCAAAGTAGGGCGCAGGGCTCATACGCGTTGCAGAACGCAGGGCTTATGCGCTTGAACGTTCCTGTGCGCTGCGCATTGGCATCTGCTGGCGGGCCCAGCTCGCTGCGTCAGGCCACGTGGGAGGTGGCAGCCGCATGTGCAGGGGTGACGCCCTGGGTGGCTGGTCGGGGGCAGGGCGGCGCGGAGGGTCTGGACAGGCGTGCGCCAAGCTGAGCGGGTCCCCGCATGTGCTAGCGGTCAAGTGCTACACTCAGAAGTATGCGGCTTGACTGCTGCAGGCATGGCGACTCTGCGCAGGCCCGCACACCACGGTGACGCGGGCGTTGAGCAGCGGCTGACCACGGATGCTTGCGTTGTGCGCAGGGTGCTGCTGGAGGAGGGCTTCCCGGAGGCCACCGCGGCCGGCCTGAAGCAGCGCGGGCACACCGTAGTGGCAGGCGTGGGCGGGCACGATCGCGCCGTGTTCGGCCGCGGGCAGATCATCCGGCGCGACCCGCACTCCGGCGTGCTGTGGGGCGGGTCCGACCCTCGCGCCGACGGGCAGGTGCTGGGCTGGTAAGCCGCGCTGATGGCCAACTCAGGTTCCCAGTGGCTTTGGGGCTCGCCTCAATGACGCTCTTTGTCTTTAGGCGCTGAAGTGGTTGGTGTGTGGCGCGAAGATTGTGCGCCAGAGCACGCTGTGTGAAAGCCTTGCGCGCAGGTAGGACTGTGGTAGGGTAATGAGGGCCCTGCCATGCAGGACACTCGTACCCAGTTCGTCGGCTTACAATTGCGGGCACATGCCTAGGGGTGTTAGGACTAGCAACGAGTCCTGCGTGACACGCTTGTGAGGGACTTCAGGTGGGCATGCGTGGCTGTATTTGATGGTACCACAGCACTGCTGCATGGTAACCCTAGGCTGAACTTCTGCGAAAGAGAACAATGTGCATGCATGCAGTCATGACAGGTGAGCCAGTCGACCTGGAGCATGCTGGACACCTGGTGCCTCTGCGCGCTGCATGCGCCATGTTGTCTTGTGCAGGGACCACGTGGTCTGGCATTCTGACACCTGTCTGAGTCATGCAGGCAATGCCTCATTGGTGTTTGCGGTGAAAGTATGTACAGCTGCTTCAAATGTAAATATGAGCGCTGCTCCCTCCGTGTCCAAGGGTCTCAGGTGCAGCACTTATTGTAACCCCGTGCTGGCTGGTGTAAGTGTGCCATGCAACATGTCACTATGTTCAGGCTCCATTGTCACTTGCATTATTAGGGGGGGGGGGGGGGGGGCCAAGAGGAAGGGCTGCAAATTTGAGAGTGCAGTTCTTTTGGGCAGCTGGAAGTGTTGCAACACCCGTGTCAATGGACATTGGTGTTGGGCACACCTCGTGAGTGAGGACAGCCATGCTCCGCCAACACCATCTCTCTTGGCAGTCTTGCCACCTGCAGGTCTTTAATTGCCCTGCGCTGCCTTCAAGTCAGCCCACCATCTCGGTCTCGACTTTACTTGTGTGAAAATTGTTCATAAAAGTAGCAGGCAAGGAGGCTCGTTATATAACAGTAGGCGGTCGCTTGCCACCATGAAGGGCCTCATGATGTCAGACTCGCTGGTCGTGACACGGATTATTGATTATGCGGCACGCTGGCACACCGAGCAGGTGCACACCGCCCCTCTCCAGCACCACTAATGTATGCTCTCCAGAGCTGCGTTTATTAGCTGGTAGCTGGTATGAATGCCTCTGGCCCAGTCTGAGTAGCGAGTTGCGCAGGAGATAATCTGCCGCACGCCTGAGGGTCCAACCGAGGTGTGCACTTGGGGCGATGTGCGCCGGCGGGCACGACTGTGCTCGCTGGCCCTGAGGAGGCTGGGCGTGCGGTGCGGCGCTAGCGCTGTTGTGCCACAGAGAGCTCACTGATTGGGTCCTGTTCTCTGCCTCATGCTCACAACTGCCGAGCAGCGTGGAGGGCAGCTGCGTGGGGTTGCTCTCCATCGTGCACAGGCCCAGCGCCCGGTACCGCAGCTACACACTTGTTTTGCTTGTGATGTCCATCACGTGCGTAGGCAGGCTGGCACATTGACTGCATACAGCGCGTGAGGGCTGAAACGCAGCCGCTGGCTTTGAGACACGAGATGAAAACGACAAGGTCACGGGGCGTGAGTCACGCGGAGATGGCTCCGAATGGGTGTTGCCAATGCAGTGGGGCACGCTCGCTGAACGCGGCACACAGCTCGCAGCCAGCGCCCCCCGCGCAGCACTTTGGCTGACAGCGTGTGCCCCAACAGGGAGGGCGACCGCGTGGGCACCCTGGCGTGGAACACAACACGCCACCTGGAGGCCTGGTGCGCCCCGCTCCTGGTGGAACGCCTGGCTATGTACCGCAGCCACTGCCGCGCTTTGCACCACCGGTTGACTGCTCAATGACTACGTCACAGACAGGTGCCTGCCTGGTGCCGTGTGCGCGTGTAAAGGCAGCAGAGGCGCGCGGCGCGGCAGGTACGGCATCATGGGCCTGGGCGCGGTGTGCCACACGCTCAACCCGCGGCTGTTCGCCGCAGACCTAGAGTACATCATAAACCATGGTGCGGGGTGCAGCCGCTGGCCTGCCGCAGCATGTCTTGTGTGTGCAAGACCCGGCCGGCACCGCCAGTGATGGCGGAGGAGAACCAATAGCATGTAGCGGATGCTGATGCTTGCCATGAAATGGACCAGCGATGGTCGATATATGAGTGTTGGTGTTTTGCGGCGTTGAAATTGGTGGGAGCAGAGTCGGGTGGGAGCCTGCAGCTCCTGTGCCACAGCAGAGCATGCACAGACTAGCCACACAGACCAAGCTTCTCAGCTACAGCAGACAGATTCAGCAGACGATGCCAGCACGCATCGCAAGCTGATTGCGCTGCTTACAGCAGCATGGCTGCAGCCGGCGAACAGGCCGCCTGAGCGCCTCACAATCGCGCTGCGCCGCTGCGGCAGCGGAGAGTGCTGTGCTTGCGTTCGGGCGAGCCGCGTGTGCGCTGCTGTGGGCAACATTTGCAGCAAGCACAGCGGCAGGGGCGCCAGCAGCGGCGGCGAGTGACGGCGGCGCTAGCGGGCTGACGGGCTGCGCTGCGCCGCCGCAGCCGAGGACGCCGTGCTCATGTTCGACGCGCCGCTCGCGCCGCTGGTGGCGCAGCTGGCGCCGCGGCTGCGCAGCGTGCGCGCGTTCGTCGTGCTTACCGACCGGGGGCACATGCCGCAGGTGGGCACCCGGGCTGCGCATGGCTCCCATTATATTATTTCCACAAGGGCTCAGGTGCGCGTACATCGTGTGGCGCACTGCTTCAGCTCCAGGGGTGCTCAAAGGTGCACGCGTGTGCTGCTGCTCCGCGAGCACGAGCACGAGCTTGCCAGCACACATTTAGCGCAATGTTCCGGCGTGGGAGGGCGTGTGCGAATGCAGGGCGGTCTGAGCGGGCTGCCGGCAGCGCCGTGCTGCTATGAGGAGCTGCTGGCGGCGGACGCGGGCGGGGAAGCCGGCTTCCGCTGGGTGGAGGTGGACGAGGACGACGCCTGCGGCCTGTGCTACACGTCCGGTACCACAGGGCGGCCAAAGGCGCGGTCTCCGCGCCCCCCGGGCTGGTCAGCCGGGGCGTCAGGCATGTTGGCAGTGGCAGAGCTCGCTGGTGAACCGTGATGGGTACTGTTCGTCTATCCACCTGCAGACAGATCTATTTCTGGCGTGTGCGCTGAGTCCTGATGATGTGATGATGGCACAGGGCGTGCTCTACTCCCACAGGGCCAACTACCTCCATGGTACGGCCCCACTCGCGGCCCGTCTGAGACACAGAGGTGCCAGTGCGGAGCGCACTGCGTCTGGTGCACTGCGCTTGGCCCGTGCACAGCGCCGGAACCACATGCACCGTCCGTGCAATAAACCTGAACGCTGTGGCTGTGCTGACGCCTTGGCGTGCATGGCCGGCGCCCGCGATGCGGGCGCGGACGGCGCGGTGGCACTTTACACATTCTATAGCTGTGCTGATGCTAGGGCGCACATGACCAGCGCATAAGAAGTAGACGGACGATAGATTGAGTTCTCCTCAACTCAACGCTAATTGCGATGCAATGACTGGTGTTTAATACGACCTTGGTGTGTTCAGCATTGGCTGTGTGTGAACATGCGCTGCTGGCCTGCTGACGCCTGGGCGTGGCGGGCGCAGCGCTCATGATGACGGGCGCGGACGGCGCACAAGACCATGGGTGTGAGGTGCAGTGTGACTGTGCACGATTGTGCTGCTGGCTGCTGACGCCTGGGCGTGCGGGCGCAGCGTTCATGATGACGGGCGTGGACGGCGCGGCGCTCGGCAGCGCCAGCCGCGTCCTGGCCGTCGTGCCCATGTTCCACGCCAATAGCTGGGGCCTGGTGTTCGCCGCGCCGCTGGTCGGCGCGTGCCTCGTGCTGCCGGGTGCGCTTCGCTTAGGGCGGGTTGCCACACAAGGGTAGGGTGTTGCACGTGCCTTTGCCGCGTGGGCGATTGGCGCGTGCCTCATGCTGCCGAATGTGCACGGGCCGCCAGTGCCGCACGAGTGTGACGGCTGTGCTGCTGTGCGCCATTCGTGAGCTGTGGCGCTTGCCCTCAGGGCCCCGCTCTGGGCTCCCATGCGGAAACGGCCTGCACTGGTGGCGTGTTCTTTGCAGCTGTGGATCTTGCTGATACGCATTAATGCGCTGCTATGCATTGAAGTCGCATCGGATGTGAGTGGGAGGCTTCCTTCGCAGGGCCGCACCTGGATGGGCCGTCCGTGTACGACCTGCTGGAGCGCCACAAGTGCACCTTCAGCGCGGTGCGCCCGGGAACCACAAGCTATGTGTGATCTGTCTCTTGTGGACGGTGGCAGAGGCTGAGTTGCGCTTTACGCACCAAAACCCTTTTGAGTTGTACAACTTGCAGCTCTGTCATGACACAATTGCAAATCAGTGGGATGCAAGGACAAAGGACGCGTGCGCAGGCCGTCCCCACCGTCTGCCTGGGCCTGCTGCAGCACCTGGAGGCGACGCGGCAGCGCCTCACGTACCTGCGCATGGTCTGCATCGGCGGCGCCGCCTGCCCGCCGTCCCTCATGCAGGTGCGGCCCCGTCCCGCCTGTGCTGCCGGCTCCTCCCATGCACTGGTGCTCGGCGGTGCAGCGCACGCAGCGCTGCCCCGCTGCCTGCGCGCACCAGTGCACGCTTGCGCGGCGCGCTGCATCTGAGCGCGGTGTGCGCCGCGCGCGCGCAGCGCCTCGAGGACGAGTACGGCGTGGAAGTCCGGCACCAGTGGGGTGCCGCCCGGCCTGCTGGCCCCGTCTGGGGTAGGTTTAGGGTTACCCTACCCTATCCTGTGACGGGTACGGCGTGGAAGTCCGGCACCAGTGGGGTGCCGCCCGGCCTGCCGGCCTGCCTGGGCGGCGCAGGGCATGCTGGCAGCGCCCTGCCAGGCTTCACGCTTGCATGTGGCCCTTGAGATGCGCCCGCGCTGCTGCTGCATGGCGACCATGCCGCAGCAGGAACACCCGCACATGCGCGCCGCTGTCCTCCGCTATCCACAGCAGGACAACAGACAGCTAGCACCATGCCGACCTGGCGGTGCCAAGATCAATCACACTCAGCATGCAGGCTGCTGACCCACGTACGGATGCTGCGCGCAGGAATGACCGAGCTGTGCCCCATTGGCACCGTCGGCGCGATCAAGGGCACGCTCGGGCCTCTGACCAGGGAGCAGCGGCTGGCAGTGAAAAGCAAACAGGTGCACCCACTTCTCTTGCAGTGAGCATTCCTGCTGTGGTGTGCCCACTGGTGTACTTATCAGACACTGCCATGCAATGCTCCGCGCCTGCACAAATGAGCCTTACAGTGTCAGTTCTGCTGCGCCAGCAAGCCCCCACTGCTGGACGAGGACGTCCCTTGCCACATCTGTTATGTGAGCAAGGCACAGTGTGAGCAGACTGCTTGCACTAGGCATGGAAAGCAAATGTGTATCAAACAAATGAACACAGGGAGCATGGCGGGCAAGGCGCCTGTAGCGCCCAGCAGCTCAGCCCCACAGACGTAGGGGACGGCCTCTTGGCAATGTGTGGCGTGGCTTTTGCAGGTCCCGCGCAATGCGCCACATCGGCAGCTCGCCAGAAGGCCCTGGCACACCCGGCGCGCAGGGGCGGCCGAGCATGTTTGTGGACGTCCGCATCGTGGACGACGCGGGCCGCGCGCTGCCGCACGACGGGCGCGCGCAGGGCGAGCTGCAGTGCCGCGGCCTGCACGTCATGCGCGAGTACTTCCGGGTGCGCGCCAGCGCCCATGCCATACACCGCTGTCATGCTGTTGATTCTGCACTCCCGCGCGCACCTGCACACTTCAGGGCGTCCACTGTCGTTTTGCACTTGGTGAAATCCCATTATATGAAGCAACTCTTGCTGTTATATGCCTGAGACACCAGGTGCTCAAGCTCTGTGTGTTGCACTTTATGCCGGCCACCGTCGCTGCCGGCTGGTGGCGTGCTGACGAGCTGAGCATGGCGTGGCTGGGAAGTGTGTCAAGCAATTGCCTGCTTGCCTGGCAGTATGCGCTGCTACTGCCACTGGCAGTATGGTTGCAAGCACTTAGGCATGGCCGCTGACCAGGAGCGCCGACGACGCCTGCGCTGCAGAGCCGGCAATCCTGCCTGGCCTGAGTGTGCGCATGTGGGGCCAGCGGGGTGCGTGGGGGCAGCAACTGGGTGGGCCCGACCACCGCGCGCAGCACGAGGGCAGCCACAACGTGAGCGCGGACGGCTGGTTCGGCACGGGCGACGTGGCCAACATCGACCGCTTCGGCCACGTGCAGCTGACCGACCGCGCCAAGGACGTCATCAAGAGCGGCGGCGAGTGGATCTCCAGCATCGACCTGGAGAATGTGGCCGTCGGCCACCCGCAGGCGCGAGCGGCCCCTGGGGCGCGCGCCTGGCTTGGCACGTTTGCCCCAACCTTATTTGGCGGCGAGCAAGTCTCCAGCGTTGACCCGGGGAACGTGGCCGTCGGTCACCCGCAGGCGCGGGCGCCCCCAGGGCGCTCGCCCGGCTGCAGGGCAGGTTATGGTAGGGTTGTGGTAGGTTCATGGCTTGCTGCGTGTCTCCCATGGGCGTGGCCCATGGGAGGCACAAACCGTCGCGCCCCTGCGGGTACGCGCCTCCTCGGCGCCCTGGCCTGCAGCGCGTGGCATGCGCGTGCGATGCTACGACGGGGCTGGTGTGAGTTGACTGTATGAGGAGAGCGGGTGCGGCGGCAGCTGCTGGTAGGGCATGAGCATGTCGTGGTGCACAGCCTTACGCGTGCGCGCGTGCGGGCGACAGGTGCAGGAGGCGGCTGTGATCGCGGTGCCGCACGCCAAGTGGGACGAGCGGCCGCTGCTGATTGTGGTGCCGCACCCGTCCGGGCCGCCGCCGTCGCCCGAGGACGTGCTGGCCTTCATGCAGGCAAGCGGCCCTGCCGAGTCAGCGCCCGTGCTCTCTAGCTTTTGTAAAATGCGTGTCCAACCTGATCGTTGCTTAGCCATTTCCTACGAACGAACATTTGTGCGCTGTGAAAAGAGCTATACTGGGAAATACTTCGCGTAAATTCATTCCATGCGCTTTCAAGCTGTCTGTGTTGAGATCAGCTAGGACGTGTTGGCTATGAGGTTATCTGGCATGCACAAGAAGCAATCATTTGAATAGCGATGCATGCATGCTCTCTGCGTGCCGATGTTGATCCGTGCCTGTCCTGCTGAGGTCTTTGTTCGTCGTGCAGGGCAAGGTGGCCAAGTGGTGGGTGCCCGACGACTGCGTGCTGGTGAAGGAGATCCCGCACACGGCGACCGGCAAGATCTCCAAGCTGGAGCTGCGCAAGCAGTTCAAGGACTACCAGCCGCAGCGGGCACGGCTGTAGGGGTTGTCCATCATGTATGTGTGCATGTGTATCTGCTTTTACAGATTTTGCAGGATTTGAGAGGCAAATGCTGATGTGGTCGCGACAACTGTGGATGGCATTGGATAGCAGAGAGCCAGTGTGAGCGCAGTCCGGTTGGCGTGTGTGGCACTTGTTTAGGTGCTAGAAGCCTAGCTCTGCCAAAAGCCATGCTACAGCTGCCGCTGGTGAACACGCACCAACACGCAGCGCCGCCTGCCTGCTGCCACACTGCGCTTACCGCTCGACGCAGGCCGCGGAGTGCACGCTCGTGCCAGCGGCTGCTGTTGTTGCAAGAGCTGCCTCCTGCCCAAAGGAGGCAGCAGGCTGGAGCACAGCGCACACACCTGCATAGGATGCATGCACGGGCGGCGGCCCAGCAGACAGAGCCCGCAGACGGCACCGCGCAGGACTTGTTGATTGTGGGTGCGCCAAGCCGCTCCAGCGCTTGCCTGCTCACAAGCCGGCGACGCGGAGCTCTCATGGGAAGGACTGCAACAGGCCCGGGCGTGCTTGGGAGCTACCTGGGTACTGTATGGCGGGAGCAGCACCCCAGCGCGGCTGTCGTGGGCCTGACCAACAGCACGACCAACCATGAGCGGTGCGGCATTGGCACCTTGCTTGCAAGCCCCTACTTGCAAGCTACTTCTCCACCTGCGCTCTGACAAGGAAGCACACTGCTTTGTTGCACACTGCGGTGTATCTGGGCACACCGACATGGTCCTGCCCAGCGCACCAATGCACCACCTGACCTCTGCCTCCAACCAAGTCGATTCGCCTGTGCGAGACAAGAAAGGCGTAGCTAGCCCGCATCTGCGCCGGCTCGAGGCACATATAGCCGCTGGTGCGGGCAGGCCTGAGCACAGACTCGTTTGCTGCACAGGCTGCGGGCACTGGGAATATCGCCGTGCGTAAAAGCAGAGGTGGGAGAGCGGCGCTTTCCGTATGTGGCATTCTCAGCGCCGCCGTCCGGCAGCGACGATTATGTCGCAGAGGTGTGTCCGGGGCGCAGCGCAGGCAAGCCGCCATCATGAACAGCTCGCATGTGACGACTGCATGTCCCAGCCATTGACACATGGGGTGCATGCGCATCGACCTGTCTCTCATCACATTATTATACAATGAAGAACAAGCGCAGACTAGGGCACCCATGTAACAAAGCCTCTTGCACTGCTTATGACAGCTGCCAGATGTGGGGCAGCACTAGTGAAGCGGCAAGTTGCAGCCAGCAATGCCAGCTTGGGCACTTTGCCGGCTTTGCCTGAACTGGCACACGCACGCGCGCCAGATCCGTGCGGCGCTGGGCCGCTGGGACGGATCGGGCGCGTTTGTGTTCACGGGGAGCGCGGGCGTGTATGCGGAGGACGGCGGGGGGCCCTGCCCGGAGGAGGGGCCCGTCGTCGCGGAGGGCCACAGCGAGCGCACTGACAGGCGCGCGCTCGCGTGGTGCTCGGCACACGCCCAGCATTCCATGCTACCCAGCCTAGTGCAAAAGCATCGTTCTGGGGCACCAAGTAGGCTTCAGCCGTGTCTGCAAGCTAGCAGCTTGATTATGAAGCGGCCAGCGGCTGCGCCCCTCCTGTCGACAAACGGGATCGGAGGCACATGCTCCGTCACATGCTCGGCGCCAGCGGCTCCCGTGGAGCATACACTCCTTGCCGCCGGCGGCCGTGCGCTGCTGGCATGCGCAGCACTCTTCCTGCCGGACTGATGGGAAGGGTCCCGCGGCGCGCAGGCTGCTGGCGGCGGAGCGCGCGGTGCTGGGCGCGGGCGGGTGCGTGGCGCGGCTGGCCGGGCTGTACCACGCGCGGCGCGGCGCGCACACCTTCTTCCTCAAGGCCGGCCGGGTGGAGCGCTGGGGCGGCTACACGGTCAACCTGCTCCACTACGAGGACGCCGCGCTGCTGACCGCCGCGGTGCGCGCCGCACGGAGGCCAGTCGCCCCGACGGGAGTGAACGCGGAGGGTGGTTGCTCCAATGTAAGTGCCCGCAAGTCCTGACCATAATCTTGCTGTCCTGCTGAGGCTGCACAGGCCAGCAGCGCGCCCAAGCGGGCTGGAGCACAGCATGCTGTACGACCTCCGCATTGCCTGGCTCAAATCGTTATAGCAAGAGCCTGAGGCAGCTTGCCCCTCCATGTTGTCGGGCGCTGGCCATGCAGCCGTCTAGCGTATGACCTAACACCATGCTCTACATGACCAGACCCCAGCACTTGAAACACCGTGCAGACACGTCAGGACAGCGCGCCTGGGGCCAGCAACCACAAACAAAGCAGCCTGGGTGCGGCCGGGTGCGGCAGGTGCTGAGCGGCAGCGACCCAGAGGGGCGGCCGTTCCGCGGCCGCGTGTTCCTGGGCTGCGACGGCGCCCCGGTCACCTTCCGGGTGCGCGCGCGCCGCGCCCTGCCCTGCCTGCAGTGCGGCCAGCAGGGCTCGGGTCGACGACGCGGGCCAGAACCACCTCAATTTGTGTATGCGGCGCTGCGACGGCTGCCCTGAGCTTGCTGCGGTGAAGCACGGCATGCACGCTGGACTCTACTGGGGGGAGGGCGACGTCATGCAGACGTGAAGCAGTGATGCCCGAGGGAGCACAGCATGACGGCTGCAGCCTGCACATGGCTGGCGACTGGTGTACTTGCCAAGCAGCCAGCACAAAGGACGCGCTGAGTGACGCCATGGGACCCTGCTCGTCACTGGATTGGCCACAGATGCACTTCCAGGTTGGCCTAATCTCAAACGGTCTGGTCACAGCAGCACGTGGATGCTGGGCTACTGAGTATTGAGCGGCGGGCTCGGGGGTGGGGGGCAGCTGGGGCCAAGTGCGCCTGCAGAGGCACCACTCCTGCGCGGCAAGGACGAAAGGGACGCGATATGCCAGCCTTGAGAGCGATCGGCGCGGCGGGGGCCTGCAGCGCCTGTGCTGTGCCGGCTCGACCCCGTGCAGCCTCTCGCCAACTCGGGCCGGGGCTGAGCAGGCGATGATGGACGCGGCGGAGGCCTGCGGCGCGTTCGAGGGCGCCGCGGAATTCACCGGCGCGCCGGGGCGCAGCCGCGGCAAGCGCCTCGACAACGCTGCCACGCGCGCCGCGCTCGGCTGGGCGCCGCGCTACGCCAGCTTTGCGGACTTTGCTGCGGCCGGCGCGCGGGACTGGTACTCCGCACCGCAGCATTAATGCCATAATGCCAGCATGCCTGGGCCACACGCTTGAGCTGTGCGCGCTGCGCTGCGTTGGCTTGGCCGATGCGGCCGCGGCCGGCGCGCTGGACTGGCCCTCCGCCCAGGGCCGCTGGCACATGAACTGCTGCTGCTGTGCATACGCAGTAGGCTCAGCAAGGGCCGTTGGCACGGCGGCATGGAGAACAGGACCCTACATGGGGTGCCTGATAGCGGCGTTTGTAAACTCTCCTATATGTATAAGGCCTTGCATTTTGGATCCATGATTTTGTCTTTGCTACTTTTTCTTACAATGCTGCATGCGACCATCACAGACAGGCTCCCAGCAACACAAGCAGGGTCCCCAGAGCACGAGCAAGCCATTGCTGACCAGCTGCGGCCTCCCGTCTCGCAACAGCGGACCGGCTGTAGGGAGGCTATGCTTCCCCGCAGGATGTAGTAACAATAGCTAATCTGCTAGGAACGATGCCCCAAGCACAGCACGAGGACTGCACACTCGTGCGCTGACCTACGCTCACCACAGCGCAGACAGCACTGTCATCCGGCTAAGCAGCCCTGGCAAGCGGGTGCAGGCTTGCGACATTCATTCTTATGCGGTCCCGCAAGTCTGCAGGGCACTGATCTATACACTGCCGGTAGACTCCATGCGCGCCCCTTGAGGCTGCTCTAGTCTCTGATGGTGTCACATCTTGTTGGAGCAAGCTACTTCAGGCGCTTCACGCACACCACAGGGCCCCTTTGACAGCCCGCCTGAATCCTACCGTTTCAGAAATTTGAGCTACATACATGCCAGTTGCCGCAAGGCTCGCACTCCCATGCCTTCACTGCTGCAAGACATAGCAGCAAGTGCCACGCCATGCCCCCACGATGGCACACCTAGGTACCCGACAGGGGCTAGCAGGCCTATGCGTTGCTCAGCACGGCTGCCGCTCAGACTCCCAGACCAGCCGCAGCACCCTAGACCAGCCGACAGCACTTTACACGGCCAGCTATATTGCGCACGGGGGGAGCCCCAAAAACGCGCACAAGCCCTGAACGTGCTCGGCAGGCTGGACGTGGCTGGCGGGGCTCACATGGCGCCCTTGCGGAAGTTGGACGCGCGGCTCTGCAGCTCGGTGCTGTTCCTCGTGGCTACTTCAATCGCGTGCTGGGTCTGGCGCGGCACCACACATGTTTAAGGAGCTGTCTGGACCAGGTGTTGGGGAGGAAAAAGTCAGCATCAGAATGTCAGCCGGACAGACGTGACAGATCTGTCATTCGAAAGGTTGTTGGCGCTACATGTGACACCAGCACAGATGTAAACGACTTGGCACAGATGAGTGCTTCACTGGCGCGAACGCGCACCTGGCCGCGCATCATGTCGCAGAACTCCTGGTAGTCGATGCGGCCGTCGTTGTCCTTGTCGACCTCCGCCAGGATCTCCCGCACGCTGGTCTGCACGTTCGCGCCGCCGCCCGACTTCTGTGCGCGCGCGGCCGGCGGCCGGTCAGCGCGTGGCGTGAGGAGGCGTGCTGCGCCCTGCTAGCATCCCGCCCCGCTGCTGTCCCAGCACAGGCAGTCCTTCAGCCATCCAGTGCCCGGCAACGGCCTGCGGCTGTGGCGGCTGCACGGCACGCACTGAGAGCCAGCCAAGCAGTGCTACCTGTAACCCCACCCCCTTCCGCCCCCCCATAGCAAACAGCCTTCAGTCGTGGTCGGATATCTGGCTTCTGACCAGCCAGCAGCGCATGTGCGCGTTTGCTCTCAGGCCCCTCTGTGACCACAGCACATCCGATCCCACCTAATTCTTCCTTTGGCCACCCCCCTGCGCAAACCGCGACAAAGTGCACTGCCTCGCTTTGGGCAAGCACTTGGTTCTCACACCCTAAGGATGCACATGTACCCTAAAGACCCCCCGCGCACATTCAGCGCGGCCTCCAGCTCGTCCACCGTAATGTAGCCAGAGTTGTCGGTGTCGAAGTGCGCAAACGCGCGGTACATGTTGTCCTCCTTCTCCAGCTGGCTCAGGTTGACGGTGGCCGCCAGGAACTCCTCGTAGTCGATTGTGCCGCTGGCGTCGATGTCAATGGAGCCCAGCAGCAGCTGGCCGCGCCGCGCGCGCGCCCGTCAGCGCGGCCGCCCCGCCCTGACGCCCACCTGGTCAAATGGCCCCCAGGACAGCCTTGTCCTTGATGGCGCCCCTGGCGTTGCCGTTGTGCGAAAGTAGTACGCCAGCAGCTGCTCGCACGAGCACCGCAGCTGACGAGGCTGGAGGCCAGCACCGGCATCCAGCCCTGCCTGGGAGCGAGGGCTCGGGATGGGGACACCGCCGGGCTCGGCAGGATGGCTTGGCACGGCGCGGCAGGCTGTAGAGACTGGAGAGCTTCCCACCTGGCATACGCCAGCGAGGCGCCGCGTTGCCCCTGCCTGCTGAGCGACAGCCGGCAGCCAGGCGGGCGCGAGCGGGCTAGGTAGGGTTAGGGCACCTCGAGCTCCTTCTGCGCCACGCTGCTACCCTGCTTCCGCAGGCCCTCCGCCAGCTCCTCCAGCGTGATGGTCTTCGTGTCGTCCAGGTCCAGCGACTGCGCGGCGCGGCAGTAGGGTATGTATAGGGTGGGGTTAGGGTATAAATTAGGGTCGTGTCGTCCAGTCTCAGCAATTGCGCGACCGCTCAGGGCCCAAGCGGGAGGCACGCCCCCTGCCAACGTTGCCTTCCCCGGCTACTAAAGAAAGCGGTGCCCGCTGACGCCAAGCATGAGGGCTGGGCGGAGCGATGCCGGCGCAGTCGATCATGCACTGCCGGGACATCGCCCTGCGGACGCAAAGCCTGCAGCGCGTGCGCAGGCCGGCCGCGGCCTCGCGCGCACGCAGGCGCGGGCGACGCGCCGCCGGGGCCGGGCGGCCGGGGGCGGGCGGCCGGGGCGCGGGGCGCGCGCGCGCGCGCCTGGAAGAGCGCGTGCAGGCCGGCGATCTCCTCCGGCGACATGCCGGCCGCGATGACCTTGAGCGCCTCCTTCTTCAGCTTGTTCAT